>ERZ500977.50-NODE-50-length-27201-cov-7.063840_pt1 | contig 27201 bp, 28 predicted proteins | sample MGYA00248863_ERZ500977 | MGnify/ENA primary metagenome ERZ500977 (study PRJEB25958, sample SAMN03398581) | human skin metagenome | study: EMG produced TPA metagenomics assembly of the Human Skin Microbiome Metagenome (human skin metagenome) data set.
TTCTCGTGATAGGCGCGGATGCGCGTGGCGGCGAGTTCCAGCGCGGTGCGCAGTTCGGGCTCCAGCGCATCGAAGGCGGCGGCGCAGGCGGCGGTGCGGGCCGCGCGGGTGGGCGAGCTTCTGGCGCTGCTCTCCGACGATCCCGCCGCCGCACCGCTCTTCGACCGGAGCATGGCCGGACGGGTCACGCAGCTGGTGCGGGGCGACCTGGCGGCGGGCTGGACGGCCGGGGTGGCGGCGCGGCGGCTCGGGGTGTCGGAATCGACCCTGCGCCGGCGGCTGTCGGCCGAGGGAACGGGCTTCGCGGCACTCCTGCGCGCCGAGCGGATGCGGGCCGCGCAGGCGCGGATCGCCGGGGGCGAGGGCTCGCAGGCCGCGGCCCTCGCCGTCGGCTATGCCTCGCGTGCGCATTTTGCGCGGGCCTACCGGGCGGCCTTCGGCCGGAACCCGGGTGACGCGGCGCGGCTGTAGCAGTCCGCCGCCTCAGCGCGTGGTTTCGGACATCCGCCTGCGGACGGAGGCCTCGACCGTGCCGATCCTCTCCTCCATCCCCGGGTCGACGACGTGGCGGGCTCCCTCGATCGTCTTGCGGGTGATGGTGAGGCCCTTCTGCTGCCTGGGCTTGTCCGCCCGCGCCATCGGGAGGAAGCCGGGCAGGAGCCGTCAGCCGGCGGAGAGGGCGGTGCGGACGGCCTGGGCGAGGATGCGGCGGCGCGCGGCCTCCTCGCCGGGCAGCGAGCCCGGGATCGGACGCGACTGCATGATCGCGGCCCGCATCAGCACATAGTGGGCGTGAAGGGGCGCAGGCGCGGCGCCCACCCGCGCGCCGACGCGGGCGAGGAGCGGGTGGCAGGGGCGGAGCCCGGCAAGGAAGGCCGGCCAGTCCCGGCCGCTGGTCGCGCGCTCCCGGTCGAGGTGGAAATCGAGGTAGTCGTGGACGAAGCTGCCGCGAGGGTCGAAATGCTCCCAGTCGATGATCCGCACCCCCGCGCCGACCCGCACGAAATTGCTGGCGTGCAGGTCGCCGTGCATGGAGGTCCGCGGCAGCCGCAGGCCGGCGAGGCGCGTGACCAGCTGGGCGCGCAGGTCGGGGCAGAGCAGGTCGAGGGCGTTGCGCCGCATCAGCCCGCCCAGGGCGGGGGCGGCGCGGAAGGTGGCGGCTGCGGCGAGCCGGGCCTCCATCGTCGCCGAGATCAGCCGCAGGTCGCCGACGCTTTCGGCCGGACGGCAGCGGCGCATGGCAAGGCCGACCTGCGGGATCCGCGCGACCCGGACCAGCAGGCCGCGCCAGAAGGGATGCCGGCGTGCCCCGGCATTGCCGGCCGCCTCGCGGCGCAACAGCTGCTGCTCTTCCGGGGTGGTGGCGAGCTTCAGCACCGCCATCGGCAGGAAGAGGATCTGCCGGCGTCCGCGGCGGAGGCTGTGGCGCTGAAAAAGACCCCGGGGGGCGGGGGAATGCCGTCGGCAGTCACATCACTCATGAGGAACAAGGGAAGGGCACGCGGGGCCGGAGTCAAGGCACCCGCCCCCGGACGCTGGCCGGCAGCGGACCGCCGCCCGGGCCGACCCCGCCGCCGCCGCCTCTGCGCGACGTCCCTCAGCGCGAGGTTTCTGACATCCGTTTGCGGACGTAGGCCTCCACCGTGCCGATCATCTCCTCCATCCCCGGGTCGAAGAAGTGGCTCGCCCCCTCGATCGTCTTGTGGGTGATGGTGATGCCCTTCTGCTGCTTGAGCTTGTCGGCCAGCGAGGTGACATCGGCCGGCGAGACCACGCGGTCGGCACTGCCGGAGATGATGAGGCCGGAGGACGGGCAGGGGGCGAGGAAGGAGAAGTCGTACTGGTTCGCGGGCGGCGCCACCGAGATGAAGCCGGCGATTTCCGGCCGCCGCATCAGGAGCTGCATCCCGATCCAGGCGCCGAAGGAGAAGCCGGCGACCCAGCAGACCTTCGCCGCCGGGTTCAGCGCCTGCAGGTAGTCGAGCGCCGCCGCGGCGTCGCTGAGCTCGCCGATGCCCTGGTCGTAATCGCCCTGGCTGCGGCCGACACCGCGGAAGTTGAAGCGCAGGCAGGTGAAGCCGAGCCGGTGAAAGGCATAGTGCAGGTTGTAGACAACCTTGTTGTTCATCGTGCCCCCATAGAGCGGATGGGGGTGGAGGATGATCGCGATGGGCGCATCCTTGCCGCGTTGCGGGTGATAGCGCCCCTCAAGCCGACCATCGGGGCCGGGGAAGATCACCTCGGGCATGAGGGCGGAACTCCTTGCGAGACCTGCGCTGGACCTGCGCGAGAACTTGACGGAATCACCCATACATTCTAGAAGAATTCTAAAGTGCGGGCATGGTGGTCCGGGCCACCGGGAGTTAAGGTCTCGGGTCCACAGCGTCAACAGGTTGCACGGGCAGAGGGCAGGATGAAGCTGAGCACCAAGGGTCGGTATGCCATGATCGCCCTGACGGATCTGGCACGGCAGCCCGGCAGACGGCTGGTCTCCCTGGCCGAGATCGCCGAGCGGCAGGACATCAGCCTCGCCTATCTGGAGCAGCTCTTCGTGAAGCTGCGGCGGGCCTCGGTCGTCGAATCGGTGCGCGGCCCCGGGGGCGGCTATCGCCTCGCCCGTCCGGTCGAGGAGATCCGCATCGCCGAGGTGCTGGCGGCAGTCGACGAGGGCATGGATGCCCTGAGCCGGGGGGGCGGGGCCTCGGGTGCCACCATGGGAACGAACGAGCAGAAGCTCGCCGACAAGTTCTGGGAACAGCTCTCGGCCAATGTCTACGTGCTGCTGCACCAGACCCGGCTGGGTGACATCGTCAACAACCAGCTCGCCCCGTGCCCGGCGGTCCCCGCCTTCGTCGACGTCGTCGACGACGTGCCATGACCGATCCGGAGCGCGCCGCCGCGGCGGACGGCCGGGCCGCGCGGGGTGCAGCGCGCGTCTATCTCGACTGGAACGCTTCGGCGCCGCTGCGGCCAGAGGCGCGGGCGGCGATGCTGGCGGCGCTGGAGCAGGCCGGAAACCCGTCGTCGGTCCATGCCGAGGGCCGGGCGGCGCGGGCGATCGTGGAGCGCGCCCGGGCCGAGGGGGGGGCGGGGACCGGCTGTGCGCCGGAGCGGGTCTTCTTCACCTCCGGGGCGACCGAAGCCGCGGCGATGGCGCTTGCCGGCCGTGGCCTGTCCAGTGCCGCGATCGAGCATGACTGCGTCCTCGCCTGGACGGATCCGGTGCTGCCGGTGGCGCCCGATGGGTCGGTGGCCGTGGCGGACCCGGCGTCGAGCGTGTTGCAGGCGGCGAATTCCGAGACCGGGGTGGTGCAGGACCTGCCGCCCGGCCTGGCCTGTGTCGACGCGGCCCAGGCCATCGGCCGGATTCCCTTCGCCTTCGACTGGAGCGGCGCGCGGATGGCGCTCGTCTCGGCGCACAAGCTCGGCGGGCCGAAGGGCGTCGGCGCGTTGCTGCTGGCCGAGGGGGCGGATCCCGCACCCTGGCTGCGCGGGGGCGGGCAGGAGCAGGGACGCCGGGCCGGCACCGAGAACGTGGCCGGACTCGCCGGATTCGGGGCTGCGGCCGCGGCGGCGGTGGCCGATCTCGCGGCCGGCGTCTGGGAGCCCGTGGCAAAACTTAGAGAAGTTCTAGAATCGGGGTTGGAAGCCGCCGCCGGGCAGACTATTTTTGTCGGGAAGGCGCGACCGAGGCTGCCGAACACCTCCTGCGTGGCGGTGCCGGGGTGGCGGGGGGAAACCCAGGTGATGCAGATGGACCTTGCCGGCTTCGCAGTCTCGGCGGGGTCCGCCTGTTCAAGCGGGCGGGCCCGGCCGAGCCGCGTTCTCGCCGCCATGGGGCATTCCCCCGAGGTGGCCGGCGCGGCGATCCGGGTGTCGCTCGGGCCGGACACGACGGAAGACGAGGTGGCGCGGTTCATCGCCACCTGGACACGACATGAGACGCGATTCCGCCGCCGGGCGGCGTGATGCGAAAGCGGGAGTTGGACGACGCGATGGCAGGGTTTGACGCGATCACGGCGCGCGAGGGCGTCGACCAGGAGACCGTCGAGACGGTCCGCTCGGTGGGCGAGAAGTACAAATATGGCTTCTCCAGCGACATCGAGACCGAATACGCGCCCAAGGGGCTCAACGAGGACATCGTCCGGCTGATCTCGGAGAAGAACGGCGAGCCCGAGTGGATGACCGACTGGCGGCTGAAGGCGTTCCGGCGCTGGCAGCAGATGGAGGAGCCGCACTGGGCGATGCTCCACTATCCCAAGATCGACTTTCAGGACCAGTATTATTACGCGCGCCCCAAGAGCTTCGCCACCCGGCCGAAGTCGCTGGACGAGGTCGACCCTGCGCTCCTCGCTACCTACGAGAAGCTCGGCATTCCGCTGAAGGAACAGATGATCCTCGCGGGCGTCGAGGGGGCCGACGGCGCCCCGGTCGAGGGGCGGCGGGTCGCGGTGGACGCGGTCTTCGACAGCGTGTCCGTGGGCACGACCTTCAAGGACGAACTGGCCAAGGCCGGCGTGATCTTCTGCCCGATCTCCGAAGCGGTGCGGGACTATCCCGATCTGGTGAAGAAGTACCTCGGCAGCGTCGTGCCCTACAGCGACAATTTCTATGCCACGCTCAACTCGGCGGTCTTCTCGGACGGGTCGTTCGTCTACGTGCCGCCCGGCGTGCGCTGTCCGATGGAGCTCTCGACCTACTTCCGCATCAATGCCGAGAACACCGGCCAGTTCGAACGGACGCTCATCATCGCCGACAAGGGCAGCTACGTCAGCTATCTCGAAGGCTGTACCGCGCCCAAGCGGGACGAGAACCAGCTCCATGCAGCCGTGGTCGAGATCGTCATCCTCGAGGATGCCGAGGTGAAGTATTCCACTGTCCAGAACTGGTTCCCCGGCGACGAGACTGGCAAGGGCGGCATCTACAACTTCGTCACCAAGCGCGCCGACTGCCGCGAGGACCGGGCGAAGGTCATGTGGACGCAGGTGGAGACCGGGTCGGCCATCACCTGGAAATATCCGTCCTGCCTGCTGCGCGGCGAGGGCTCGTCGGGCGAATTCTACTCGATCGCCATCGCCAACAACATGCAGCAGGCCGACACCGGCACCAAGATGGTGCATCTTGGCAAGAACAGCCGCAGCCGGATCGTCTCCAAGGGCATCTCGGCGGGGCTGGCGCAGAACACCTACCGCGGTCTCGTCTCCATGCATCCGAAGGCGACGAACAGCCGCAACTATACCCAGTGCGACAGCCTGCTGATCGGCGACAAATGCGGGGCACATACGGTGCCCTACATCGAGTGCAAGAACAGCTCGAGCCGGGTCGAGCACGAGGCGACGACCTCGAAGGTGGACGAGGACCAGCTCTTCTACTGTCGGAGCCGTGGCATCGGCGAGGAGGAGGCCGTGGCGCTCGTCGTCAACGGCTTCTGCCGCGAGGTTCTGCAGGCCCTGCCGATGGAATTCGCGATGGAAGCCCAGAAGCTCGTGGCGATCAGCCTCGAAGGATCGGTCGGATGAGCCGCCGGGACCTGCGGGCCGAGGCCCTCGCCGATTTCCGCGCCGGGCGCGGCGCCGGGGCCGAGGCCCTGCTGGAGGCGGCCCTGGTGGCGCTGCCCTTCAGCGGCTTTCTCGGGATCTTCGTCAATGCCGCGACCGGCTGGCCGACGCCGGTCCCGCTGCTTGCGACGCTCGTGGTGCAGGGTCTGCTGACCGTCTGGATCGCGGGCTTCCGCCAGCGCCGGGAGGGTTGAGATGCATTTCTTCGGTGCCACCATCATCGCGGCGATCGTGTTCTTCGTGCTGAATCTCGGCAACAGCCTGATCTTCGGCGCGCCGCAGCTGACCACGACGGCGGCGGTCTTCGGCGCGCTCATCAAGACTGCGATCTTCGCCACGGTCTTTCACTACATCCACAACTGGATCGCCGCCCTGTTCGGCTGGTATCGGACCGACGATCCCGAAGCTCCCCACCTGTTCGACCGCAATCCGGCGCTGGATGCCGAGCGCGCCGCGCGCCGCGTGTCGACCCCGGACTGACAAGGACTCCCCATGCTGAGAATCGAAAATCTGCACGTCAAGCTCGAGGAGGAGGACAAGGCCATCCTCAAGGGGCTGAGCCTCGAGGTGGGTGCGGGCCAGGTCCATGCCATCATGGGGCCGAACGGCTCGGGCAAGTCGACGCTCTCCTATGTTCTGGCCGGTCGCGACGGCTATGAGGTGACCGAGGGCAGCGCCCATCTCGGTGATGTGGACCTTCTGGAGCTGGAGCCCGACGCGCGGGCGGCGGCGGGGCTGTTCCTCGCCTTCCAGTATCCGGTCGAGATCCCGGGCGTCGGCAACATGACCTTCCTGCGCACCGCCCTCAATGCCCAGCGCAAGGCGCGTGGCGAAGACGAGGTGAATGCGGCCGACTTCCTGCGCCTGGTGCGCGAGAAGGCGAAGACCCTGAACATCGACGCCGAGATGCTGAAGCGGCCGGTCAATGTCGGCTTCTCGGGCGGCGAGAAGAAGCGCAACGAGATCCTGCAGATGGCGGTGCTGGAGCCGCGCATGTGCATCCTCGACGAGACGGATTCCGGCCTTGATGTCGACGCGATGAAGCTGGTGTCGCAGGGTGTGAATGCGCTCCGCAGCCCCGACCGGGCCTTCCTCGTCATCACCCATTACCAGCGGCTGCTCGACCATATCACTCCGGACGTTGTGCATATCATGGCCGATGGCCGGATCGTCGCGACCGGCGGGCCGGAACTCGCGCTCGAGGTTGAGCGCAACGGCTATGGCGATCTCCTGAAGTCGGTGGCGTGATGGCGGCCCCGGCAATGCGGCAGGAAGCCGCCCGGACATTGCTCGACGCCCATCCGCTGCCGTCCGGAGAGGCGGGTTGGGCCCGCGAGGCGCGTGCGCGTGCCGAGGCGCTCGTCGCCACGCAGGGCCTGCCGGGGCGGCGGGACGAATACTGGCGCTTCACCAACCCCGAGCCGCTGACCGCGGCGGCGGCGCCCGGCGGGGCGCCGGCGGCGGGCAACGACGATCCCTTTGCCGAGGTCGACCGGCTGCGGCTCGTCTTCGTCGACGGCGTCTTCGTGCCCGGGCTGTCGGACGCACCGGAGGCGGCCGGCGTCGAGATCCAGCCGCTCGGGCAGGCCCTGGCGGCGGACATCCACTGGGCGCGCGAGGTCTTCGGGCGGCTGGAGGCCGAGGGGCAGGATCCGGTGGCGCGGGTGCTGCTCGCGCTCAACACGGCGCGGGCGACGGCGGGCGTGGCGATCCGCGCGACCGCGGCCGCGGCGCGTCCGGTGGCGATCGAGTACCGCCACACGGCCGCGGGGTCGGACGCGCTCGTCCATCATGTTGTGCGGGTCGAGGCCGGCGCCGCCCTGACCCTGCTCGAGAACGGCCGGGCGGGGGCGCGGGCCAATGTGGTGACCGAGGTCGATGTCGCCGATGGCGGCGCCTTCCACCATATCCGCGCGCAGGGCTCCGAGGCGGATCGGCTGGTGACGACCGGCCTCTTCCTGCGCCTCGGGCGCGAGTCGCAGGCCAAGTCCTTCACCCTGGCGGTGGGCGGGCGGTTGACGCGCAACGAGGCGGTCATCACCTTCACCGGCGACGACGCGGTGGCGCATGTGGCCGGGGCCAGCATCGGCGGCGCCGGTTTCCTGCATGACGACACGGTCTTCATCACCCATGACGGGGTGAACTGCGAGAGCCGGCAGGTGTTCAAGAAGGTGCTGTCGCGCGGCGCGACCGGCGTCTTCCAGGGCAAGATCCTGGTCCGGCCGGGGGCGCAGAAGACCGACGGCTATCAGATCAGCCAGGGCCTCCTGCTCGACGACGAGGCGCAGTTCCTCGCCAAGCCCGAGCTGGAGATCTATGCCGACGACGTCGCCTGCTCGCATGGCTCGACCTGCGGGGCGGTGGATCCGACGGCGCTCTTCTACCTGATGTCCCGGGGGGTCGCGCGGCGGGAGGCCGAACATCTCATGGTGCTCGCCTTCCTCGACGAGGCGGTCGCGGAGATCGAGGATCCGGCGCTCGCCGACCTCGTGCGCGCGGGCATGGCGCGCTGGATCGCCGCCACCTGGTCATGAGCGGCCCGGCCGGGCACAGCCTGACGGGCGCCATCGCCCGGGCCTGGGTGCATCCGCGCGCGGCCATGGCCCGGCAGGTGGAGGAGGGGCTGTCCGAGCCGCGGGCGCTCTTCCACCTGATGCTGGCGAGCGGGCTGCTCTTCGTGGCGAGCCTGCCGGCGGCGGTCGCGTCCGCGCGGCGGCTCACGGTCGAGGACCCGGTGAGCGGGACGGTCGCGGCCCATATCTTCGGGTATTTCTTCGTCGCGCCGCTGCTCGCCTACGGGGTGGCGGCGCTCGCCCATCTGTGCGTGCGGGCCTTCGGGGGGCGCGCGCCCTTCCTGGCCGCCCGCAGCGCGCTCTTCTGGTCGGTGCTGGTCGTGGCGCCGGCCGTGCTCGCGGTGACGGCCCTCGAGGCGCTGGCCCTGCCGCTCCTGGGCGGCGCGGCGTTGCCCTTGGTGCGGGTCCTGGGCTATCTGGGGGTCGCCTTCTGGGTCTGGGTCTTTGCGGCCAGCCTTGCCGAGGCGGAGGGCCTGCGGGCGACCTGGCCGGTCGTGCTCGGGGCCGTGCTTGTACTCGGCGCCCTTGTCGCGGTGCTGGCAACCCTGGCGTTCTTCGCATCCGGCAGCGGCCGGGCGTGACGGGGCGACCGGGATCGGAAACGGAATGCGGGGATCGGCAGGCGCCATGTGGGCAGAGCTCGTGATCGACACCTTCCGGCGCCCGCGCGAGGCGGCGCGGCGGCTGCTGGCGCTGGACCTCGGCGCTGACACGGTGGTGCAGGGCGCCCTGGCCGTCACCTGCGCCGGCATCGTGATGAGCCATGTCGCCGGACGGATGGCCACCGGGCCCCTCGACCCGATGACGGCCGCGCTGCTCGCCAATCCGCTGCTGGCCGCGCTGGTGCAGCTCGGGCTGCTGATGCTGAGCGTGGTGCTGACCTGGAAGATCGGGCAGCTCTTCGGCGGGCAGGGCGGCGTCGAGGGCGCCTTCCGGACGATCGTCTGGCTGAATGCGGTGCTCCTGATCCTGCAGGTCGCGCAGCTTCTGGTGCTGGGCGTGGCGCCCGCGGTCGCCATGGTGATCTCGGTGCTCGGGATGGGCTGGGTCCTCTGGGCCTTCGCCTCCTTCGCCGCCGAGCTGCATGGCTTCCGCAGCGTCTTCGCCGTGGCGGCGGTCTCGGTGATCGCCGGGGTCGTCGTACTCTTCGGGCTGATGACGGTGCTGGTGATCGCCGGCATAACTCCGCAGGTGACAAGCTGATGTACGACATCGACACGGTCCGGGCCGATTTCCCGATCCTCGCGCGCGAGGTGCATGGGCGCCCGCTCGTCTATCTCGACAACGGCGCCTCCGCGCAGAAGCCGCAGGCGGTGATCGACGCGGTCACCCGCGGCTATGCCGAGGAATATGCGAACGTCCACCGGGGCCTGCATTTCCTCTCGAATCTCGCGACCGAGAAATACGAGGCCGCGCGCGGGATCGTGCAGCGGTTCCTCAAGGCGGCGCATGAGGACGAGATCGTCTTCACCACCGGCTCGACCATGGGCATCAACCTCGTCTCCTATGCCTGGGCGGCGCCCCGCCTTCAGGCCGGCGACGAGATCGTGCTGTCGGTGATGGAGCATCACGCCAATATCGTGCCCTGGCATTTCCTGCGCGAGCGGCAGGGCGTGGTGCTGAAATGGGTCGGGCTGGAACCGGACGGATCGCTCGACCCCGAGCGGGTGCTGGCCGCGATCGGCCCCCGGACGAAGCTCGTCGCCGTCACCCACATGTCGAACGTGCTCGGCACCGTGGTCGACGTGGCGGCGATCTCGGCGGGCGCGCGGGAGCGGGGCGTGGCCGTCCTGGTCGACGGCAGCCAGGGCGCGGTGCATCTGCCGGTCGATGTGGCCGCGATGGGCTGCGACTTCTACGCGATCACCGGGCACAAGCTCTACGGCCCCTCGGGGTCGGGGGCGATCTACATCCGGCGCGAGCGGGCGGCGGAGATGCGCCCCTTCCTCGGCGGCGGCGACATGATCCGCGAGGTGCGGCAGGAGGCGATCAGCTATGCCGATCCGCCGCTGCGCTTCGAGGCGGGGACGCCGGCGATCGTGCCCACGATCGGCCTCGGGGTGGCGCTGGAGTATCTTGAGGGCCTCGGGATGGAGGCGATCGCGGCGCATGAGCATGCGCTCGGCGCCTATGCGGCGGACCGGCTCGCGGGGCTCAACTGGCTGAACCTGCAGGGGACCGCGCCGGGCAAGGGGGCGATCTTCTCCTTCACGATGGAGGGGCCCGCGCATCCGCACGACATCTCGACGGTCATCGACCGGCGGGGGGTCGCGGTGCGGGCCGGGCATCACTGCGCCCAGCCGCTGATGACCGCGCTGGGGCTGAGCGCCACCTGCCGGGCCTCCTTCGCGCTCTACAACACCCGCGCCGAGGTCGATGCGCTCGTCTCGGCGCTGGAACTCTGCCACGAGTTTTTCGCCTGACGAAACGCCGGCGGGGTTGAATTCGGGACTGCCGGGCCCATAATTCAGGGCATGGCCCCGTCGCTCCGCCCTGCCCAGCCCGATCACGCCGGCCCCGGACGGCCGCGGGCCTTCGACATCGACGCCGCCGTCGATGCGGGCGTCGCGGTGCTGCGCCGGCGGGGCTATGAGGCGACTTCGCTCGACGACCTCACCCGGGCGATGGGGATCAGCCGGTCGAGCTTCTACGCCGCCTTCGGGTCCAAGCGGGGGGTGCTGCTCACCGCGCTCGATCGCTATTCGCGGCAGCGGCTTCAGATTCTTGCCGAGCTTGCGGCCGGGCCGGAGCCCTTGGGGGCGATCCTCGCTGCCCTGGCGGGCGTGGAGGGGGATGGTCGCGGCTGCCTGCTGGTGAACTGCCTCGCGGAACTCGGGGACGGGGATGCCGAGATTTCCGATCGGGTCGCCGCCCACATGGCCCGGATCGAGGGCCTCATCCGGGAGGCCGCGCCCGAGGCCGGTGCGGCCGGGGTGCGGGCGCTGCTCGCCACCGCCGTCGGAGCCCAGACCCTGCGAAAATCCGGCGCCGCGCCTGCCGTGGTGGACAACATGCTGCATCTCGCCGCCACCCGGCTCGCCCGGCCCGGCTGACCGCCCGTTTGGCGGCGCATCGACATGACTATTTGTGGACCATCTGGTCCGGAATCAGAGGAAGACCGGAATGACCGAAGCTCTCTTCACGCCGCTCCAGGCGGGCGCCCTGCACCTGAAGAACCGGGTGGTCATGGCGCCGCTGACCCGCAACCGCGCCCTGCCGGATGGCGACGTGCCGGGGCCGCTGGCGGTCGACTACTATCGCCAGCGGGCCGGCGCCGGCCTCATCATCAGCGAGGGCACGCAGATCAGCCATGTCGGGCAGGGCTATGCCTGGACGCCGGGGATCTACAGCCCGGCGCAGATCGCGGGATGGCGCCCGGTCACGGAGGCGGTGCATGGCGCGGGCGGGCGCATCGTCGCGCAGATCTGGCATGTGGGCCGGGTCTCGCACACGAGCCTGCAGCCGGGCGGCGCGGCACCGGTCGGGCCCTCGGCGCTGCCGGCCGACAGCAAGACCTTCGACGGCACGGCCTTCGTGGCCACTTCGGCGCCGCGGGCGCTGGAGCTGTCGGAGATCCCGGGGATCCTCGCGGATTACGCCGCGGCGGCCCGCAATGCCCTTGAGGCCGGCTTCGACGGCGTCGAGATCCATGCCGCGAACGGCTATCTGATCGACCAGTTCCTGCGGCCCTCGGCCAACCATCGCACCGACGGCTATGGCGGGTCGGTCGAGAACCGCACCCGCTTCCTCGCGGAGGTGGTCGAGGCGGTCGCCGGTGCGATCGGTGCCGATCGCACCGGGATCCGCCTCAGCCCCTATTCGCCGGCCAATGGCGTGGTGGTGGACGAGACCGCGACCGAGACCTTCGCCCGGGCGATCGAGCGGATCGATCCGGTGGGCCTTGCCTATCTGCACATGGTAGAGGGCGCGACCGGCGGTTCGCGCGACCTGCCGGAGGGGGCCTCGATCGCCGCGCTCCGGGCGCTGTTCCGCGGCGTCTACATCGCCAACAACGGCTATGACCGGCGGATGGCGATCGAGGCCGTGGCTGCGGGGCATGCGGATGCGGTGGCCTTCGGCAAGGCCTTCATTTCCAATCCCGACCTCCCCGAACGCCTGCGCCGGGACGCCCCGCTCGCCGAGCCGGACCGGACGACCTTCTACGGCGGTGGTGCCGAGGGCTATACCACCTATCCCGCGCTCGAGCCCGCCGAGGGGTGACGGAATCCGGCCCCGGGAGCAGGCGGGGCGGGCCACGCCCGCCTTGCCTTCCGGGACGGAAGTTGCCACCCCTGTCGGGGGTTGCGGCATTCAGCGGGAAAGGCGGTGCGACATGACCGGCAGGCATGGCGTGGAGAGGCCGGCACCAGCAGGCGGACGGGCAGGCAGACGGGCGGGAGCGCCGGCATGAACGCCGATGCGGCCCGCGACCGCTTCCTGTCCTTCCACAGCCACGGCTTCGTGCGGGTCGCCACCGCGACGCCGGCGGTGCGCCCGGCGGATGTCGGGTTCAACCTCGCCGCCGCGCTGGATCTCGCCCGGGCCGCCGATGCCGAGAGCGTGGACCTCGTCGTCTATCCGGAGCTGAACCTGCCCGGCTATGCCATCGACGACCTGCACCTGCAGGATGCGCTGCTCGAGGCGGTGGAGACCGCGCTCGGGGAGCTCGCGGCGGCGAGCGCGGACCTGTCGCCGGTGCTGCTCGTGGGCGCGGCCCTGCGCTGGCGCGGGCGGCTCTTCAACTGCGCGGTGGTGATCGCGCGCGGCGCGATCCTCGGCGTGGTGCCGAAGAGCTACCTCCCCAACTACCGGGAATATTACGAGAAACGGTGGTTCGCGTCCGGGCGCGACATCGCCGGCGAGACCATCCGCATCGGCGCCCTCTCGCTGCCCTTCGGGGCGGACCTGATCTTCGAGGCGCGCGACCTGCCGGGCTTCACACTCCATGTCGAGATCTGCGAGGATTTCTGGGCGCCGGTCCCGCCGTCCTCGGCGGCGGCCCTGGCCGGGGCGACGGTGCTCGCCAACCTGTCGGCGTCGAACATCGTGATCGGCAAGGCGGACGAGCGGCACATGCTCTGCCGGTCGCAGTCGGCGCGGGCGATGGCGGCCTATCTCTACTCGGCGGCCGGTCCCGGCGAGAGCACCACGGACCTCGCCTGGGACGGGCAGGGGGCGATCTACGAACTGGGCGAGCTGCTGGCCGAGGGGGCCCGCTTCGCGCTGGAGCCGCAGCTGACGGTCGCCGATGTCGATACCGGGCGCATCCTGGCCGAACGGATGCGCAACGGCACCTTCAACGACAGCACCCCCGCCGCCGGCCGGCCGTTCCGGCGCATCGCCTTCACCCACCAGCCCCGCGGCGGCGACCGGGGCCTCAGGCGGACGGTGGCGCGCTTTCCCTTCGTGCCGGATCGCCCGGGGCATCTCGACCTCGACTGCTACGAGGCCTTCAGCATCCAGGTCGAGGGCCTGCGCCGGCGGCTGGAGGCGACGCGGGCCAGGGCGCTCGTCATCGGCGTCTCGGGCGGGCTCGATTCGACCCATGCGCTGATCGTCGCGGCCAAGGTCTGCGACCGGCTGGGCCTGCCGCGCACGACGATCCTCGGCTACACGATGCCGGGTTTCGCGACGAGCGAGGGCACCAGGGCGAACGCCTGGCGGCTCATGCGGGCGCTCGGCGTGACCGCGGCCGAGATCGACATCCGCCCGGCGGCGCGACAGATGCTTGCCGACATGGGCCATCCCTTCGCCCGCGGCGAGCCGCTCTATGACGTGACCTTCGAGAATGTGCAGGCCGGGCTCCGCACCGACTACCTGTTCCGCCTCGCCAACCATGCGAACGGCTTCGTGGTGGGGACGGGCGACCTGTCGGAACTGGCGCTCGGCTGGTGCACCTATGGCGTCGGCGACCACATGAGCCATTACGCCGTCAACTGCGGGGTTCCGAAGACGCTCATCCAGTATCTGATCCGCTGGGCGGTCAAGACCGACCAGTTCGACGCCGAGACCGATGCGGTGCTGGAGGCGATCCTGGAGACGGAAATCTCGCCCGAACTGGTGCCGGCCGTCGACGGGCAGATCCAGAGCACCGAGGACCGGATCGGTCCCTATGAGCTGCACGACTTCTTCCTGCACCATATCGCGCGGCGCGGTGCGGCGCCCTCGAAGGTGGCCTTCCTCGCGCGGCACGCCTGGGGCGAGGCCGGCGCGGGGCTGTGGCCCGCGGGCTTCCCGGAGGAGAAGAAGCGCGCCTATGACCTGCCGGTCATCTGCCGCTGGCTGGAGGAATTCCTGCGGCGCTTCTTCGTCACCAGCCAGTTCAAGCGCTCGGCGATCCCGAACGGGCCGAAGGTCAGCGGTGGCGGGGCGCTGTCGCCGCGGGGCGACTGGCGGGCCCCCTCGGACGGCAGCGCGGCGCCCTGGCTCGACGAGCTGGCGCGCGGCGTCCCGGAGTCGCTGCACAAGCCGGCGGAGAGCTAGGCCATCGTGATCGAGACCGACCGGCTCCGCCTGCGGCGCTGGGAACCGCGGGACCTCGCGCCCTTCGCGGCGCTCAACGCCGATCCGGAGGTGATGGCCCTGATGCCCCGGCGGCTCGACCGGGCGGCGAGCGACGATCTCGTTGCCCGCATCGACGCCCGCTGGCGCGAGGACGGGATCGGTTTCGCGGTGGCGGAGCGGCGGGAGGACGGCGCCTTCCTCGGGATGGTCGGGCTGTCCGTCCTGCGGCTCGACACGGAACCCGCGCCCTGCATGGAGGTCGGCTGGCGGCTGGCGCGGGCTCACTGGGGGCAGGGCTATGTCCGGGAGGCGGCGCGGGCCTGGATCGCCCATGGCTTCGGCACGCTCGGCCTCGACGAGATCGTGGCGATCACGGTCCCGGCCAATGCCCGCTCTCTCGCGGTCATGCGGCGGCTCGGGATGCGGGAGTGCCCGGAGCGGGCCTTCCAGCACCCGGCGCTGCCGGAGGGCCATCCCCTGCGGTGGCATGTGATGCATGTGATCGACCGCCGGGACTGGATGGTGCAGGGCTGAGGCAGGGCTGCGGGCACCCTGCCCAGTCCTTCCCGCTTGCCTTCGCGGGAGGGCTGCGCCTTCATGCGGGGCAAAGTCTTATCGGGGGGCCCGGCATGCGCAGGCTTGCGGGAAAGGTCGTGATCATCACCGGCGCCAGCCGGGGCATCGGGGCGGCGGCGGCGGAGGAAATGGCCGCCGAGGGCGCGCGGCTGCTGCTGCTGGCGCGCGACACGGCACGGCTTTCGGCCGTGGCCGAGCGCACCGGGGCCGAGTCCATGGCCTGCGACGTGGCCGATTTCGCGCAGGTCGCGGCGGCGGTCGAGCAGGCCGTGGCCCTCTTCGGGCGGCTCGACGTGATGGTGAACAACGCGGGCGTGATCGCGCCGATCGGCCCGCTGGCGACATCCGACCCGGCCGCCTGGGGCCGGGCTGCCGACATCAACTACAAGGGCGTCTACAACGGCATCCGCGCGGCGGTTCCGGCGCTTCTCGCCGGGGGCGGCGGCAGCGTGATTTCGGTCAGCTCGGGCGCGGCCCACAATCCGCTGGAGGGCTGGAGCCACTATTGCTCGGCCAAGGCCGCAGCCTTCATGCTGACGCGCTGCGCCCATCTGGAGCTGAAGGGCCGCGGCATCCGGGCGATGAGCCTGTCGCCGGGCACGGTGGCGACCGACATGCAGCGCGAGATCCGCGCTTCCGGCATCAACCCCGTCAGCCAGATCGACTTCGCGGTCCACATCCCGCCGGAGCGGGTGGCGCAGGCGCTGGTCTGGCTCACCACCGACGAAGCCGCCGACCTCGCCGGCACCGAAGTCAGCCTGCGCGACCCGGGCATCCAGGCGCGGGCCGGGCTGGTGTAAGGGAGGGGGCCGGTTCCGGCCCCCCTGTCGTGACGGATCAGGTCAGACGAAGAGGAAGTCGCTCGCGTCGATCAGGGCGGGGGCTGTATTGGTGATGGTGATCGAGTTGCCGTTGAAGCTGACGAGCGTACTGGTGCCGGAAGCAGTCACGGACAGGTTGGCGAATGTAGTGCCGCTGGCCGCGTCGATCTTGAAGATGTCGATCCCGTCCTCGAAGTAGGAAACGCTGTCGTTGCCACTCAGGCCGGCTGTCCTCATGTCGAGAAAAAAAGTGTCGATCCCGGCGAACCCGATGAGAACGTCATTCCCCTCATCCCCCGAGATCAGGTCATCACCGCTGCCGCCGTTTATGGTGTCGTTCCCTGTGCCGCCGTAGAGGGAGTCATTGCCGTTCTCGCCAGAAACGAGGTCGTTTCCTGCATTGGCAAATACTAAATCGTCGCCATCTCCAGAAAATATATTATCTGCAGCGGCAGGTGTATTTGTGTTGAACCCAGACATTTGATTATTCGAGGAGTCTCCATTGAATGCGAGGTATGATCCTGATATCGAGAATGATGTAAATCCACTCAGGTCTGCCAATGTAGCTCCAGTTGCATAAATGCTGAACGACGAGCTTGTGGTGGTGATTGATTCAACAGAATCAATATATCCCGCATAAAATCTGTTGCCGCTTATCTGTAGTGTGTCGATTCCATCTCCGCCATAGTATGAGTCAAGTCCATCCCCATAATTGTAATAGAAGCGGTCATTCCCTTCGTTTCCGATCAGGGTGTCGTTTCCGGTTCCACCGGTTATGGAATCGTTCCCGCCTCCGCCGCTCAGGAAGTCGTTTCCCCCCAGTCCATTCATGGAATCATTGGTGCTGGGCATTGTCTTGGAGTCCGCGCCGGCCGTTCCTGTCCACGTCGCCACTCTAAAATTCCTTCGAGTTTAGCGAGCTGAATCTTGCTCGCGCATGGAGTGTATCATCCCGAGGTGGAGTTTTTAAGAAAATTTTCAGCATCAGGTTGCGGAACCTTCACTCTCCGGCAATTCGGTTTGTCCAGTCTGCGCCAGCCGGGACACGGTTTGGGGAGTGAGCGGAATGATTGGAAAGCTGGATGCGTCGGTCCTCACCCTGTTCGGGATCGAGGCCGGCAAGGCGGCGATGGCGCGGGCGGCGATGAAGTACACGGATGCAAGTCCCGCCAGCGAGATCGCGCCGCAGGGCGGGACGGCGGAGGAGCAGGCATTTGCGGCGAAAGCTGATGCGTTTCAGGAAGGTATAATGAATGGCACGGTGAGTCCGATCGGAGAACTCGCCAGAGAGTTCTCCGGGAGCCGGGCTGTTGCCCGAATGGAAGCGTCGGGCATGATGTTCGAGGGCTACTTCATCATGGCCTCGGCGGATGGCGAGGTGGGAATGGCGAATTTCGCCACCCGCCAGGATGCGATGATCAACGCCTATCATTACGCCCGTGCCGCGGCCCATGGCGTGACCAAACTGATCAGCTTTCAGGCCAATGAGAGCAGCGAGGTCTTCTACGGAAGCTCCTATGCGATTGTGGGCGCCAATACCGAACGGGATGCGCGCCAGCCGGCCTCCATGCTGGCGTTGCAGTTCGGCTTCGAGGACGCGCTCGTCACCACGACCGGGGAGGGCAGGCCAGCCTTCGCCGGGCTGACCGTGACCCATGCGACCTATGGCAAGATGCTGACGATCGGGGCGGATGGAACGGTGACGCTCTATGACCGGTCCGGCAAGGGCTATACCGAGGCGGACTACAACGCCGCGCAGCCGGACGGCGTGATCCCCGAGCTCTGGAACATGATCAACGGCAAGACCGATCGGCTCAACATCTACGTCTGAGCGCGGCGCCGGGACAGGTGTGGACGGGCGGCCTTGGGGAATCCCGGGCCGCCCGTTGTCGTTTCAGAACGCCCGCTGCCGCGGCCGCTCGAATTCGGATTGCCGGGCGAGCAGGCGGTCGGCGACGCGGATGGCGTTGGCGGCGATGGTGAGGCTCGGGTTGATGCCGGTCGAGGTCGGCATGAACGAGGCATCGGCGACATGCAGGTTCGGGATGCCATGCACCCGGCAGTCGGCATCGAGCACACTCGTCGCCGGATCGGTGCCGAAGCGCAGCGTGCCGCAGGAATGGGCGCTGTTGAGCACCGGGTCGGTGTCGAGGAAGAAGGACCGCTGCGGCCCCAGTCCGGCCTTGACCGCACTGCGGAAGGCGGCCCGGCGTTCGACGAGTTCGGGCATCACATGGTAGTCGAAGATGATGCGCGACGGATGTGCGGGATCGTAGATTACGCGGTTCTCGGCATAGGGCAGATCCTCGAGGATGCCCACGAAGATCCGCGCGTTGCCAAAGAGCCGCGCCGCCCCCATCGCCGGAAAGCGCAGCAGCGGGCGCAGCGGACGCAGCGGGGCGAGGTAGGAGCGGTCGAAGCGTTCGCGCAGCGTGTGCAGGATGGTGCCATAGCTGGCGCTGATCCCCATCGACTGGAGGTGGCCATAGCGCGTCCCCTCCTGCAGGTAGAAGTCGCGGATCGAGATGGTGTTGATCGGGCCGGTGAAGTCGGTCTTCTGCTCGGGCCAGATCGCGATCCGCTCGTTCAGGTGGAACATCAGGTTGCGCCCGACGAGCCCGGCGCCGTTGCCGCAGCCCTCGGGCCAGTCTTCGGAGGCGGAGGCAAGCAGGAGCCGGGGCGAGCCGAGGGCCCCGGCCGCGAGGAGGAACTGCCCGGCGGTCAGCGTCAGGGCCTCGCCATGGCGTCGCGCCTCCAGATGGGTGATGCCCGCGGCGGTGCCACGGAGCGCCACGACCTCGCAATCGTCGAGGACGGCGGCGCGCCCGGTGGCCCGGGCGGGTTCCACGCCGGCGGAGCGGCCGTCCATCTTGCAGGCCCGCGCGCATTTGCGCCCGAAGCATTCCTCGCAGCCGGGCAGGTAGCGCACGCCCACATGCTTGCGGTAGGGGTGCAGCCCGACCCGGCGGAAGGTCTCCATCATCAGCGTGTCGCCCGCCGAAAGCGGGGGGGCGGTGCGCAGCGTCGGGGCGGGTTCGTCGTCGAGCGGATCGGCGTCCCCGCAGACCTGGAGCCAGTCCTCGGCGAGGGCGAAATACGGCCGGAAGGCCTCGTGGCCCACGGGCCAGCCGCCGGTCGGATGGGGCAGGGCGGGGCTGTCGTCGAGGTCGTGGCGGGCCGGGCGCTCCAGCGTGGCGGCGTAGAAGGCCGAGGTTCCGCCGACCCCGGTGCCGAGCGAGCCGTAAAAGGTGTCGAGGGTGCCGTCGACGGTGCCGTGGATGGGCTCCGGCCAGTAGCCGCGCGCCCGGCGCTCGCCGGTGTCGGTGATCTCCTCGGTCCAGTCGCGGGCATCCTCGCGCGGGGCCTCGGGGCCCGTCTCGACGAAGAGGACCGACAGGCCCGCCTCGGCGAGACGGCGACCGGCAATGCCCCCGCCCATGCCAGCGCCGATGACGATGACGTCCCAGGTGGTGCCACGGATCTCGGTCATGCTGCCCTCTCCTCGGAGGCGTGCGCGGGCGGGCTCGGCCTGCCGGACATCGGGCGGACCCTCGGCGCGAATGATTGCAAAGCCGTGAATCGCCGGCGGGCCGGGAGCGGTAACCCGCGCGAAACCTTTTCCCGCGACCAACGGGCATGACCCGGACCCTGCGCCGCCTGGCTCCTTCCCTGCTGCTGCTGGTGCTGTCTGCCTGCGGGCTGGCGCGCTGCACGCCGGCTCCGCTCGACCGCGCGGCGCTCGACGGGCTCTATGCCCGGCCGCTGCCGCCCCCCGCCGGGCCACTCGCCGTCTATTTCGTCGGGCACAGCCTGGTCGGGCGCGACATGCCGGCGATGCTGGCCGAACTCGCCCCCGCCGGCCATCGCTACGAGAGCGAACTCGGCTGGGGCGCTAACCTGAAGAGCCACTGGGGCGACGCCGAGATCGCGGGATTCGCGCAGGAAAATGCGCATCCCCGCTATCGCGACGCGCAGGAGGCGACCGGCAGCGGCGACTATGACGCCTTCGTCTTCACCGAGATGCTGAACATCTCGACCTCGCTGCGCTACTATGACACGCCCGGCTACCTGCACCGTTTCGCGGCCCGGATCCGCGAGGCCCGGCCCGATGCGCGGATCTTTCTCTACGAGACCTGGCGGGCGCTGGGCGATCCCGAGGGCTGGATGGACCGGTTCGACCCCGACCTGACGGAACTCTGGGAGGGCGGCATCCTGGCGCAGACCCTCGCTTACGCGGATACCGGCGGGCCGATCCACGTCATCCCCGCCGGCCAGGTGCTGGCGCGTGTGGTGCGCGCGGTCGAGGCGCGGCCGGGCGGCATCGACGGGGTCGCGTCCCGGTCGGATCTCTTCAGCGACGATGTGCACCTGAACGACATCGGGGCCTATCTGGTGGCCGTGACCCATCATGCCGTGCTCTACCAGCGCGATCCGGCCGGGTTGCCCCGCCAGTTGCACCGCGCCGACGGCACCCCGGCCGTGGCGCCCGGCCCCGAGCTGGCCGCGCTGATCCAGGCGACCGCCTGGGACGTCGTGACGCATTATCCGAAGACCGGCGTTCCGCAGGAGCCGTCCGCGGCCGGAGGTCCGGCCAATGGCTGACGCTGCCCCGCCGCCCGGCTTTCCCCCGGTCCTCGTCGCCGAGGCCCCCGCCGCCCCGGCGCGGATCTGGCGCGTGCAGGGCGAGGCGGCCGTCCCGGCGCCTGCCGCCACCGGCCGCCGCGGGCCGGCCGATCCGCCGCTCGCCATGGGCGCGAACGGGATCGCCGACTGGACACCGCAGCAGCCCTTCCTCGACGCGATGAAGACCGCGCGCGCCTGGACCGGGCACCTGCGCGGCCAATGGGGCGGCTGGGGGCAGGCCGAGCTCGCCGCGGGCGGCTGGCTCGACGCCGCGGGCTGGCCCAGGGCCATTCCCCCCGAGCTGAGCGGGATCGAGGCGCTGCTCTTCACCTTCCTCGATCCGAAGGCCGACTGGGTCGCCGGCCGCTACCGCCTCGCCTATGCCGGCGAGGGCACGATCGAGCTGACCGGGCGCGTCGCGAATGTGGTGCGCCGCCCGGGCGAGATCCGCTTCGACTTCACCCCCGGCGAGGGCTTCGTCGGGGTGCAGATCACCCGCACCGACCCGAAGGGCAACGGCAACTACATCCGCGACATCACCATCGTGAAGGAAGAGAATATCGAGCTCTTCGAGGCCGGCGCGATCTTCAACCCGCTCTGGATCGCCCGGATCGAGGATGTGCGCGCGCTCCGCTTCATGGACTGGATGATGACGAACAATGCCACGGCCGTGGCCTGGGACGACCGGCCGCGGCCCGCGGACTATACCTACGCCTGGCGCGGGGCGCCGGTCGAGGTGATGGTGCGGCTCGCTAACGAGGTGGCGCTCGATCCCTGGTTCACCATGCCGCACATGGGCGACGACGGGTATTTCCGGGGCTTCGCGGACTATGTGGCGGGCCATCTCGATCCGGGGCGCAAGGCCTATGTGGAATATTCCAACGAGGTCTGGAACTGGATGTTCGGGCAGGCGAGCTGGCTGCAGGAACAGGCCGGGCGGCGCTGGGACGTGCGCGATGGCGATGCCTGGCTCCAGTATGCGGGCCTGCGCGCTTCCGAGATGGCCGACATCTGGGAGACGGCCTTCGGCGCCTCGGCCGACAGCCGGCTGGTGAAGGTCATCTCCACGATGACCGTCTGGCAGGGGCTGGAGCACGGCCTCCTGGAGGCGCCGCTCTGGGTGGCCGAGGATCCGGCGAACCACCGCCCGCCGAAGACGCATTTCGATGCCTATGGCGTCGCCGGCTATTTCGGCAACCAGTATGGCGTGGAAAAGGCCCCCACCGTCCGGCAGTGGATCCTCGAGAGCCGGGCAGCCGCCGAGGCCGAGGCCGACCGGCAGGGCCTCACCGGGCCGCGCCGCGCCGCGCATGTCACGGCCCACCGCTTCGACGCGGCCATCGCCCGGGCGGCGCGCGACCTGCGCGACGGCTCGGAAAGTGGCGGTGCCGCGGACAGCCTCGCGGTGCTCCTGGACGACACCCTCGCCTACCAGTCCGGCGTGGCCCGGAGCAACGGCCTCGACCTCGTCATGTACGAGGGCGGAACCCATGTCGTCGGCGTCGGCCCGACCACCGAGGATGCGGAGCTGACGGATTTCTTCATCGCGCTCAACTACAGCCCCGAGATGGGGGCGCTCTACCGCGAGCTGCTCGCAGGCTGGCGCCGGGTCGGCGGCACGATGTTCAATGCCTTCGTCGACGTCGCCGGTCCCGGCCCCCACGGCAGCTGGGGCCACCTGCGCCACCTGCAGGACGAGACGCCGCGCTGGGATGCGCTGATGGCGTTCAACGCCGGGACGCCGGCCTGGTGGGACGACCGCCCGCCCGGCAGCTTCGACAATGGCGGCATCGTCGCAGGCGGCCCGGACGCCGACCGCCTCACCAGTGGCCCGCATCACGACATCCTGCTCGGCCGCGCGGGGGACGACACGCTGGCCGGCGGTGGCGGGCGCGACAGCCTGCACGGCGGCACGGGCGAGGACGCCGCCATCCTGCCCGGCCGGCGCAGCGACTATGCCTTCCGCCGCGAGGGTCCTGCCCTCGTCGCCGAGTCCGCGACCGGCTCCGTCCGCATGGTGGCGGTCGAGACCATCGCCTTCACCGAGGAAGAGGGACAGGCCGCCACCGCCGACCTGCCCTGACCACCCGGACACCCCACGGTTTCCGCGAGGACCAGTCCCGCAGCGCCCCTTCCGGTATTCATACTGGCAGAAACCCTATCGGGCAGGACGGGGGCCCCGCCAACAGGCGGGGAGAAACCGGAATGCGGCCAACAGGCCGCTCCACCAAAGGAGGGCCGCAACGGCGGCCCGACGTCAGCGCCGGCCGATGGCTCCCCGGGAATCGGGGAGCTTGAGGCCGGCGCTTCCCCGACCGGGACAGGCGGTCAGGGGGCGGGGTTGCCGTGCAGCTGGTGGACCGCGTCGATCCGCTCCTCGATCTCCGGCGTGATCACGATCTCCCGTGCCCCGAGATCGGTGGCGAGCTGCTCCATGCTGGTCGCGCCGATGATGTTCGAGGTCACGAAGGGCCGGCTCGTCACCCAGGCGATGGCAAGCTGTGCCGGGTCGAGGCCGAAGTCGCGGGCGACCTCCAGATAGGCGTCGATCGCTTCCTCGGTGCCCGGCTTCTGATACCGCTGCCCCCGGTCGAACAGCGTCGTCCGTGCGCCCTCCGGCCGGGCACCGCGCTGGTACTTGCCGGTCAGGTAGCCCTGGGCGAGGGGCGAATAGGCGAGCAGGCCGACATCCTCGCGCGCATGGAACTCGGCCAGCCCCTCCTCGTAGGTCCGGTTCAGCAGGTTGTAGGCATTCTGCACGCTCGCCACCCGGGGCTGGTCCCGCGTCTCCGACAGGTGCAGGAAGCGCGACAGGCCCCAGGCGGTTTCGTTCGAGAGGCCGATCTCGCGGATCTTGCCGGCCTTCACCAGCCGGTCGAGCGCGTCGAGGGTCTCCTCGATCGGCACCTCGTCGGCGTGGCGCGGGCCGGCCTTGCTGCCGAACATCGGTGCGGCCCGGTCCGGCCAGTGCAGCTGGTAGAGATCGACATATTCGGTCTGGAGCCGCGTGAGCGAGGCCTCCAGCGCCTCGGTGATGTTGCGCGCGTCGAGCCGCGGGGCGCTGCCGTCCTTGCGGAACCAGGTGTTGCTGCTGCGGCCGACCACCTTCGTGGCGAGCACGATCCGGTCGCGGCCGCCCCGCGCCTTCAGCCAGCTGCCGATGATGCGCTCGGTCGACCCCTGCGTCTCGGGCCGGGGCGGGATCGCGTAGAGTTCGGCGGTGTCGATCAGGGTGATGCCCTGGTCGATCGCATGGTCGAGCTGCGCATGCCCCTCGGCCTCGGTATTCTGCTGGCCGAAGGTCATGGTGCCGAGCGCGATGGCCGAGACCTCGATGCCGCTGCGGCCGAGCGGGCGGGTTTCATGGGCCGTACGTATCTTGGTCGGTGCGTTCATCTGGGAGAGCCGATGGGTTGCGCCCCGCGCGGGGCCGTCCCGGCAAGGGGACCGCAGCCGCCGGCCGGGATCAACCCCGGAATGGTCGGGGCCGCGGTTCAGGCCCCGTGGTCGTGGCCGTGCTCGTGGCCGGGCGCAGCGTCGTGGCGACCGGGCAGGTCGAGGCCGAAGGTCGCGACGAGGTCGTCGATCTGGGCGGGCGACAGGACGCGCGGGTTGAGCCCCCGGGTCAGCAGGAACAGGCGCGCGGTTTCCTCCAGCTCCTCGGTGGCGAAGACCGCGGCTTCCAGATCCGGGCCGCAGACGACGGGCCCGTGGTTGGCGAGCAGCACCGAGGTATGGCGCCCGGCGAGCCCGCGGATGGCATCCGCCACCGCCGGGTCGCCCGGCCGGTAATAGGGGACGAGCGCGGTCAGGCCCGCGCGCATCAGGTAATAGGGCGTCAGCGGCGGCAGCACGGCCCGGGGGTCGAGGTCGGGCAACAGGCTGACCGCGACCGAATGGGTCGAATGGAGATGCACCACCGCCTGCGCCGCGCCGACCGTCTCGTAGAGGGCGGCATGGAGCGGGATCTCCTTGGTGGGCTTCGGCCCGGAGAGCAGCCGGCCCGTGGCGTCGAGGCGGGACAGGGCCTCCGGGTCGAGAAAGCCGAGCGAGGCATTGGTCGGCGTGACGATCCAGCCCCCGTCCGGCAGGCGGACGGAAATGTTTCCCGAGGCCCCCGGGGTCAGGCCCCGGTCGTAGAGTGCCTTGCCGTACAGGCAGATCCGCTCCCGCAGCCGTGCCTCGCCCATCCTCGCCTCCCCCGGTCTCTGGCCCGGCCTTGCGCATCCGGTCCAGAAACCGCTTGGCAAGGCCGGGTCGCCCGCTCCACCTTCGGCATAAATCATACCAGGAGGGAAGCCCGATGTCCGCTGTGTCCGAACCGCCCCGGGAGGGGGTCGCCGTCATCGGCCTCGGGTCGATGGGACTCGGGATGGCCACCTCGCTCCTGCGCGCCGGCTTCGGCGTGACCGGCTGTGACGTGGCGCCGGCGGCCGTGGCGCGCCTTGTCGAGGCCGGGGGGCGGGCCGCGCCCACGCCCGCCGCTGCGGCCGCCGGCGCTGCCGTGGTGGTGGCCGTCGTGGTCAACGCCCGGCAGACCGAGGCGGTCCTCTTCGGGCCGGATGGGGCCGCCGCGACGATGGCGCCGGGTACGGTGCTCGTCTCCTCGGCGACGATGGCGCCCGCCGACGCGACGGCTCTGGCCGCGCGCGCCGGGGCGCTCGGGCTCCTCTATCTCGATGCGCCGATCTCCGGGGGGGCGCGCCGGGCCGCCGAGGGGGCGCTGACCATCATGGCCTCCGGCGCGCCGGAGGCCTTTGCGCGGGCGGAGGGCGTGCTCGATGCGCTGGCGGCCAAGGTCTACCGCCTCGGCGATGCGGCAGGCATCGGCGCCTCGGTCAAGATGGTGAATCAGCTGCTGGCCGGCGTGCATATCGCCGCCGCCTGCGAGGCGGTGGCGCTGGCCGCCAAGCTCGGGCTCGACCTGCCCACGGTCTACGAGGTCATCACCGCCTCGGCGGGCAATTCCTGGATGTTCGAGAACCGGATGCCGCATGTGCTGGCCGGGGATTACACGCCGCTCTCCTCGGTGGAGATCTTCGTGAAGGATCTCGGCATCATCCAGGACATGGCGCGGTCCGAGCGGTTTCCCGCGCCCGTCGCCGCGGCGGCCCTGCAGATGTATCTGGCGGCCGCCGGCGCCGGGATGGGGGGCGACGACGATTCCTCGCTCGCCCGCATCTATGCGCAGCTCTCGGGCGCCACGCTGCCCGCGGCCGCCGGGTGAGAGGGGGGACCGATGCCGCGTTTTGCCGCAAACCTGACGATGATGTTCACCGAACACGCCTTTCCCGACCGTTTTGCCGCGGCGGCCGAGGCCGGGTTCGAGGCCGTCGAATGCCTCTTTCCCTATGCCATTCCAGCCGGCGCGCTCGGGGACATGCTCCGGGGCCTCGGGCTCGAGCAGGCGCTCTTCAACCTCGCCCCGGGCGACTGGGACGCCGGCGACCGCGGGCTTGCCGCACTCCCCGGCCGCTTCGCGGAGCTGGAGGCGAGCGTGACGCTCGGCCTCGACTATGCCGAGGCGACCGGCGCCGGGCGGGTGCACATGATGGCGGGCATGGCCGACAGCCGCGACCCGGAGGCCCGGGCCGCCTTCCGCCGCGCGCTCGACCATGCGGCGCCCCGCTGTGCCGAACGGGGGGTGGAGCTGCTGCTGGAGCCGATCAACGGGCGCAGCATGCCGGGGTATTTCCTGAACGACTTCGGCCTGGCGGAGCGGCTGATCGCCGAGGCCGGGCATCCGAATGTCCGGCTCCAGTACGATGTCTTCCACCGGCAGATCCTGCACGGCGACATCGCGATGTCCTTCGACCGGCTGCTGCCGGTGATCGGCCATGTCCAGATCGCGAGCGTGCCGTCCCGGAACGAGCCGGATGGCGAGGAGCTGAACTTCCCCTGGCTGTTCGCGCGGATGGACGCGGCCGGCTATCGCGGCTTCGTCGGCTGCGAATACCTGCCCCGCGCGGGCACCCTGGCCGGGCTGGGCTGGTTCGCCCCCTGGCGACGGAGGGCGTGACATGGCCGGCCTGATCGCGGCGATCGCCGACGACTATACCGGGGCCTCCGACCTCGCCAACACCTGGGCGAAGGCGGGCCTCGGGACCATCCAGACCATCGGCATCCCCCATGACCTCGATGTCACGGGGGCGGAGGCGCTGGTGGTGTCCCTGAAGATCCGCTCGGTCCCGGCCGGCGAGGCGGTCGCGGCGGCGCTGGCGGCCCATGACTGGCTGGCGGCGGCCGGGGCGGGGCATGTCATGTACAAGGTCTGTTCGACCTTCGATTCGACCGATGCCGGGAATATCGGCCCGGTCACGGATGCGCTGCGGAGCCGGAGCGGCGCGGACTGGTCGCTGGTGACCCCGGCGTTTCCCGAAACCGGCCGCACCGTCTACATGGGCCACCTGTTCGTGGGCGAGGTCCTGCTGAGCGAGAGCCCGCTGCGGCACCACCCGCTGAACCCGATGCTGGACCCGAACCTCGTCCGGGTGCTGGCGCGGCAAAGCGCCGATCCGGTCGGCCTGCTCGACCTCGCGACGCTCC
>ERZ500977.51-NODE-51-length-26969-cov-6.971613_pt1 | contig 26969 bp, 25 predicted proteins | sample MGYA00248863_ERZ500977 | MGnify/ENA primary metagenome ERZ500977 (study PRJEB25958, sample SAMN03398581) | human skin metagenome | study: EMG produced TPA metagenomics assembly of the Human Skin Microbiome Metagenome (human skin metagenome) data set.
CGATCAAACGCTGTACCGATCAAACGCTGTACCGATCAAACGCTGTACCGATCAAACGCTGTACCGATCAACCAAACAATCGATGTAATCGTATCACGGTCAAACGCTGTATCAATAGTACATACTATCAATCAATCGATGGTCACATATAGCGAAGAAACGTTCTAGCGTTCTAATGTAGAATTACTGCCCGGCATGCGGGGGGAGCCGCTACCTGGCCTTATACGCCGTCTAGAGATTTGCTGTGCGCAGATTCGTCACGGTGACGTTAGTAACCAATATCGGTGGATGGAAACGCTACGTGTGCTGACGACGTAGCCGTATAGCGGCCTACGCTGCGCTTCTTCCCAATCCAGACCGCACGGCCAGCTGGGGGCGCAGCTACTCACTGACTTGCCCGAATTTGCCTGTGGCACGTCCTTGCATGGGGGGCTACAGCCGGCCGAAATCCCATCCGCCCAGGATCAACCCGGTCGACCCGTTGTCGGATACTTCTGGCCTGGCCGTGAATCCGTTCATCTGGAGCGTCCAAAAATGGGAATGCTGCGGGGAGGAATCAGACGCGTCAGGCAGCGACATCAGGGCTGGCAGCGACCAGAGCATCCGGTCCCCGAAAAGTCGGCCGGCCGGTTCGTTTGGGATGAACTCAGCGACACCTAGCACCGAGGGGCGTAGTCGTATGACGGCGTCGCGGGCAGGGTCTTCGTGACGTGCTTGAACGAGCTCTCCTGACTCGACCCACGATTCCCAGAGGGCAACGACCTCATCAACGGGCTGGTCCAGAAACGCGAGACAAAACGGCATCCCGACGGCTATCACGATGGTATCCAACGCTGGTATCTCCCCCCGACTAAAGGACTGCGACCTACCCCAAATGCTTGCATAGGCTTCTGACAAGCTACGTCGGTCAGCCGAGCTATCAATGGAACGAGCCACGCGGCCAGCGCCGTCGACCCCAATGGGCAGATATCCCCGCGGAGCACGGTGAGTATCGATGTGACCGGGGTGGGGATACCCGGGGCGAGATCCGAGGCGAAGACCTCCGCGGTGTATCCGAAGAACCACAGTTCTGACTTGTGCCGGCAAGTGATGCTCAGGCCCACGGCGCCGTCGTTTCAGATCGAGTGAGAATGCTTTAGGTCACATGAGAACTGTCCGTTCGCATTGAAATCTGGGGCTGCACTATACGTGCCGCGACCTTGCGGTATACCCCAGATGATTCGATGAGAAGCCGAGCGGGCTGTGCAGTCGTGCATCTGTGATCCTACCTTTGGTAGGATGATTAGTATGGCGAAAGATAAGGTGTCGATCACACTGGATCAGGATGTGCTAGCAGCGGCAGATGCAGACGCCAAAGCGGCTGGGCTCAACCGATCCGAGTTAGTTGAGCAGGCATTGCGCCACGAACACCTTCGGATCGCTCTGAAAAGCTATATGACGACAACCGTCCCCGCACTGAACATCGACGACTACGCACAGAAGATCTACCAGGCGAATCGGGCCTCGGGTCTGTGATCGCTCCCGGGGACATCGCACCGCGTCGCGATACCAGCCATGAGGTCTATGTTGTCGTGCTGTCCAACTCGATTCACTTGGCGGCCGATACCGGACGAGTCATCGCCTGCCCCTTTATTCCGGGCAAAATCCCCGACGCCGCCATGGCGTTCGTCGTTCGAGTCGGACAACCCGAAGGCGTGGCGCTGCCCGAACTTGTTCAGTGGCTTCCCGCAGCAGCGCTGGACGCGCCGATCGGCAACATCGGCGCGAATGCGCTCCGTGACACAGCGTCTCTCGTGACAGCCCTGGTCACCTGACCACTACACGTGCCCCAGATTGGGTGAGAATGCCCAGTTTCAATGAGAACGGACAAGAACTGCGCCAGCCGCGGACCAAGCTTGGTGCTTGGCACCGCAACGCCCCGTGGTGTCGTATCGTCACTGTGACGGTTTGGCCGGTGCTGCACGGCGGCTGAGCAGCGTTGCCCCCATGATCGTCTCGACTAGGCCGATCGCGTGGTCTTCGAGCCGTTCTATGTCCTCGGGCGGTCCGGTGCGCAGAACGGAGTCTAAGTAGTCCTGGGTATCGGCGAAGGCGTTATAGGACGGCGTTGACAGGGCGGCGTCGCCGGCCCGTGCCTTCGCCGGGTCGAAAGTGGTGTCTGCGTTTTTTAGCCGTTCCCGGATATCGAGCCATTGTTGCCATTGAGCACGTTGTTGGCGGTAGGTCTGTTGGCGTTGTTCACGTAGGTGGGGGAGTTGATGTGCCTCGGCCAGGACGGTGGGGGTGACTGGCCCGGGGCCGAGCATTTTGGGGGCTGTCGCTGCAATGAGGCCGTGGATCTGTAGTTGGCGCACCGCTTCGTCCCCGGTGCTTCGGGATACTGCCGCGGCGGCATAGATGTCGTCGCGATAGGTGAGTCCGTGGTGTGCGATGAGTTCGTAGATTCGGCGTAAGTGGTGGCCGAGGATGTGCCATATGTCGTGGACTGCTTCGATGCGGATGCGCTCGGTGTGGTGCTTGAGGTCGGTGATGAGGTTGTTCTGGCTGGTCAGGGCGTAGTAGTCGGCTTCTAGGCCCATGTGGCTGCGCACGAGGACCACTGGTGATCCTTGTCGGTCCCGGAGGTCTCTCAGGACGCGCCACACTGCGTCTGGGCTCAGTAGCCCAGCACCCAGGGATAAGCTGCGGCCACCGACTCCAACGACCCAGGTTCCTGTCCTCTTGTCTCCGGCTTTGAGAGCGTGCACGGCGAGAGTTTGCAGGACTGCGTGCACTGTCCATCGGTAACGCTGTCCGGCATATTCGAGGTCGGCCCATCGGAAGGCGTTGGCCAGCCAGTGACGTAGATCGGGCGGGCCGGTAAACCCGCTTCGGTGGGTAGCTGTTGGTGAACTGCCCCCCTGTGTGTACTTCTGCTTGTGCTGCGGGCGTCGGTATTGAAGGGGGTTTGCGATGAGCCAGTCGAAGGCGCGGTCGATGTCTCGTAGGAGGGCTCGGTCTGCGCCGTGGCCGTATCGCTTGTAGGCGGTTCCGAGGCCGTCATGCCAGGGGCCGTCGGGGGCGACGAGCTCGCGCAGTGTTGCTGGGGTGTATCCACGGTCGAGTGCGGCCACGACGGTGGCGAACCGCGCTTCGCTTGGGCTTTTCCAGTGGGGTCGGTCGGTAGGGGCGGTGTCGCCGTGGGTGGCGAAGGCGGCGATGCTGTCGGGGAGGGGGTCGGTGCGGGTGTAGGCGGGGGTCAGGCGGCGTTGTTCACCTTCGCCTGTGGTGTAGCCGGGCAGGTGGTCGTGTGGTTCGTCGGGTGGTGACGGGTCGGTGGTGGCAGCCGGTTTGAGCATGCCGAGGAGCTGGTAGAGCCGGGGCAGCATGTCTGGTGCGGAGCGCTCGATGAAGGCTGCGCGGGCGTGAGTGAGGGTGCCGTCGAGATGGCGGTAACCGCCGCGTTTGGTGAGGGTGCCGGGCAGGCTGATGCAGCCTTGGGCGGGGTTGAGGGCGGGGGCGATGTCGAGGGTGGGGAGGTGGCCGGCGAGTACGCGCATAAGGGCGGTGATCTCGGGGAGTGAGGCGGTGGTGCCGATTGCGAGGGGGCAGAGCAGGTGGCGGCCGCCGTCGTCGGTGTAGTCGGTGATGACGCGGGCGCCGCAGCTGGTGAGCCAGCTTTCGGCGGTGCGCAGGTCGCGTTCAACGCCTGCGGCGTCGCCTCGGCTGGTGTCGAAATCCAGCGCTAGAAGGACCGTCGTTGCGTTTGCTGAGTAGAGGTAGACGGCCGCTGGCTGGGTTGGCCATTTCGCGGTGAGTTTCGCGGTCTGGGAGAACTTGCCGGTTTCGGGGGTCCATAGCCGCATCTGGTGGCGGCCCGGAGCCGCAGCTAAAGGTGCCAGACCAGCCCATACATCAGCGGGGTGTGCTCCGGCGGCAGGGGTGTGTAGCGCAGCGCTCATACTGGCTGCTCATCACCGGCCAAAGGGCGGTTGAGTAGCTGGCCGATGGTGCTGGTTTTACGAAGATCACGATTTGCCAACACAGCCTCGGCCGGGTCTGGCACAAGGTCTGGATATGCGCTATCGTGAGACGAGTCGACCAAGACTTGTCCCTTCCAGGGGGATATGGATATCGGTATCCGAACCGAAGCTGCACACTTCGGTTGAAACCGGGACAGAGCCCCTTCGGGGGCTTTTGTCATTTCCGGTGGTTTACCGCGATCCCGTATTTAGATGTGCGCTGAGGTGGCCCCGGTTCATCCTGCAAGAGTCACCAGGGGCTGGTGTGGTCACATCGCCAGCGGCAAGCCCTCCTCGCGTCGTCGGCCATGGATGCGCCGAAGATCTGGATTCTCCAGGGCGCGACCCAGGATCTGGGCGACGTCTTCGCCGTCGAGTTCGCGCATAAGTTCGGGGTGTCCGACGATGGCGGCCAGGAGGTCGGCAACCCATTGGGACATGGGTATGCCGTCGACACCGTACTGGCCGCTGTTGGCGGCCACCTTGTCGTAGACAACCCGATCGACGCGGGGTCCGAGTTGCGCTCGGTCGCCCTTGTGTGTGCTGCGAATCGCCATAACCTCAGACTCTTTCAGACCGGAGCGGTGCTAACTGTTAGCGACACGCGGAAAGGGTTGCGCTTACTCAGACGTACCGTACACAATGAGTCAGTACGTGAACAGTTCTATACATTCATGTGTGACAGGAAGGTGCCCAGATGGCCAGCAGCGGCGGCGAATCAATCGCCCTCGACACCGACGCACAAGCACAACTCGCAGCGCAGTGGGAGGAGTACGCAGACGCGGTGGAGGCCAGCGGCCAGCCACCTGTGCAGCCCGAGGCGCTGCGCGAACAACTCGGGGCGATCTACGAACCTTTCGTGCAGGCCAAGGCCGGCGAGAATCTGGCCCGTCAGCAGGCATACCAGCGGGTGGCCGCCGAAGCGCGCGCACACGCGGCCAAACTGCGCAACCATAGGGTGGGCTTCGAACAGCACGATGACGATGTGGCTCGACAGATCTCGGCGATCACCGGCAACGGCTAGCTCCACGAAGTTAGGGGTGGCGGCGGTGCGCGCGGATAGCGGAGCGGGGGAGCGATAGTGGCGAAGGTGGCTGTTGATCCTGGTGCGCTGACCTCGCATGGTCGAGCGCTGGCCGACCACGCGCCGGGTACACAGTGTTCGCAATGCCAACCGGCTGCCTCCGATACCGTCTCGACGGCGGTGGCGGCATCGTTCACCGCGTGGTCGAGCGGGCTGGACATGCTGATCAGTCAGGCAGCCTTACAGCGCGCCAATGGCGGTCTCGCAGTCGACCTCACCGGAACGGCGCTGGAGCAGGGCGATCAGGAAGCCGCCGCGCACATCGCCAGCGGCGGAACGACCCCTGCTCCGAGCGCAACGCCACCCCTGCCCCGCGGGAACGTAGCGGCACCGTCGTTGCCTGTCGCGCCACCGGTGCCAGCGGTGCCTGAACCGAGCACTGGCGAAGTCTGGGCCCGAACAATCCATGGCGGGGCAGGCGCTGAGCCGCTGCGGGCATTGGCGCAGCAGCTGCGCACGACAGCGCAGAAGCTGGCCTCCGTTGCCGGGGACACCGAGCGGGCAGGCGCAGGCGTCGACTCCGCGTGGGACGACGGTGATCAGCCCGCCGGAGACAACATTCGGCGCCACGCGCAGTGGCTCAACAGCGCAGCGGACTACGCCCGACAACTCGCAGCATCAGCTGAGGCGGCGAGCACCACGGTGGAGACGGCTCGAAACGAGACACCGACTCCGGAAACGTTCACAGCGCTCACCGCGCAGTACCGCAAGGCGCAGCAGACGTATGCCTCCAGCGGTGGGACTGTGACCGAACCGTTGATGACCGCGACGACAAAACTCCAAGAGGCGAAAGCCCAAGCGCTGGCGGCTCAGACGCAGTATGCGGCCGCGGCCAACGTCGACAGCACGACAGCACCCGCCCCACCCCCGGCACCACCACCCATCGTCGGTGGCGGACCGTCGACCGGTGACCAGTCCGACAAACCTGCTGAGACCGCAGCTGGACAAAAGCGGGAGGGTGCGGACAAAGACAGCGAGGGAGACGGGGCCGACACCGAGGAGGACGCGGAGCTGGCCGCTGACTCCGCAGAGCAGCCGCCCCTGGACTCCAGCACCGGCACCGACGAGCCGGGTCCGCCCCCGACAGAAGCGAAGCCCCCAGCTGATCCGTTGACCGCCGCAGTCGATCCTGCCGCGAATACCGCCGGCGAGGTAATGGGCACGATCCTGGGCACGGTCGGTCAGTCCGCTGGAGCGGCATCGGGTTTGATGCCTGGCAGCGGTGGCGGTGGCATGCCGATGTCAGCGCTGTCGGGACTGTCCTCGATCCCGGGCCTGGGTGGAGCGCCCTCGATGAGCCCGCCCGAACTTGGTGCTGAGGGCGACGATTTCGATTTCGAAGATCCCTTCGGCACCACTCCGGCGAGCTCCGGTGGCGGCGGTGGGGGTGGCGGCGGTGGCCTGCCTGCTGCTCCGTCGGTGTCATCGCCTGCTGCGGCGACTCCCGGTATTGGTGCGATACCACCAGTCCCACCGGCTGCGAGCGCGGGCTCCGCGGGCGGGGCGGGTGCCCGTATGCCGATGGGCGGCATGATGCCGCCGATGATGGGCGGCTTGGGCGGTGGCCAGACCGGCGAGCGCGATAAGGACCTCCATCCGGATCGGCGGGTGGTACATCGGCACGCGGCTAATACCGAGGCAGTGTTCGGTGAGTTGGAGCAGTTGAGGAAGCGTCCAGGCCGTCGAAGGGCGGCTACGACTCAGGAGGGAAGTACCGGTGACGACACCCACGACGACCACTAACCCAGCGGCAGCGGCGGCGCTACAAGCCAACGATGCGATGTTGGGACTGATCTATGACTGGATTGAGGAAGCCGAAGAATTCTTGTCCAGTGGGGACGATGACGACGACGTGATCGTGGTGCACGATTCCCGAGGCCGGTTGATTGACCTCGATGTGCGTGAAGGGCTTCAACGTGAACTCACCGTGGATGAACTCAACGATCAGATCAACGCGGCCTTGGGTGACAACGCTGAACGCGCACGCCGGGGAATCGATGCGATCTCGGAGCGGCTGTTTCAGCGGTGCACTGAGCTGATCCCGGAGGAGCTTCGCAAACATCCTGTTGCTGACCAGCTTTCAGCGGCCATGCAGGGACAGAGGGGGTAACGATATGCCAGCAGTAGCACCGTCGGGTGGCTCGGGAGATCTCATCAAGGTCGATCCGATTGCTTTGCCTACCTCTGGGGCGACGACCGGCACGGAGGCAGCGACAGTCGCTGCCCGTGGGGCAGCCGGGGTGGCAGGAGGTGTCGGGTGTCTGGCCAGCGGGGCGGCACAGCCCGATGGGGTTTCGCTGGCGATCAATGCGATTACCGGCACGTGGCCTGCTCAGCGTGCGTCATTTTTGGCCGATATGAGCCGGGCGGCAAGCACCGTTGCCTCCGGCGATGTCGGCAGCGCAGCGCAGCTGCAAGCGCAGGATGCCGAGAACGCAGCAGAGATAACCGCCGTCGCGCCGACGACGATCAGCGTGTAGCCCACGCGGCAGCCGCAACCGAGTCGAAAAGATGATAGCCGGGTAGACCCTATCGTTGGTAGGCTGTAGACAACCGTTATCGGGATCGCCGCAGGGAGGCGCGACACCATGAACCACCCAGTGATGCACGACGTGGGCAACACTCAGCAGTACAGCGCTGCCCCGCATCCTCCGGCGCCCGGCCACTACGGTGCGGTGCCACCAGCACCTCCTCCGAGTGCGCCAGGACAGCCCCCCTCGCCTGCACGACGACGGTGGGTGATGCCGGCCGTAGTAGGCGGCACAGCAGTGGTCGCGCTGATTGCTGGCGTGACTCTGGGCGCTGCCTTCGGTGGCGGCGGCGCAAGTGACTCCGGGAACAGCGAAGGACCGGGAGCGGCCCTGAGCGATACCACCGGCGTGGCCGGCGGTGGGGCACCGTCGCCCGCTGAGGTACACGCTCAAGACGTGTCCCTGTGCACCAGCTACGCCATCATCAACACGGCGATTCCTACCCCGGACACAACCGGTTCGGATCTGCTTCCTGCGGTTGCTGCATTGCAGAACGCCCTGGCAGAAAACCCCTACGCTAGTCCACCGGTACGAGCTGCGGTCACTGATATGACCTCCGTGTACGAAGCGCGGATCGCCGCGCATGGAAAGGTCCGCGCGCGAGGGCTAGCAGAACCGCCCCCATACACAGTGGAGGCGCATAAAGCGGCGTCGGCTGAGGTGTGGGCTGTGTGCGGGCTGGACGAAGAGTAGACCGGGGGCATCTACATGGCGGCGGTAATCGGTAATGCAGGGGATGTACAGCGACCGTCAGGACGCGCGTCCTCACTAACCGTGCTGCCGTACTGGCCGTCCATCAGCGAGACAGATTTGCAGTCGATTGCCGACGACGAAAGGTCCATGGCGACATCGGTATCCGGGTACGCCGATACGGTGCAAACTGAAATGACTAAGGGTGCGAGCCTGCTAGTTGGTCAAGGAGGCGAAGCCCGAGTCGAGTTGATGCGCAAAATGGTCAATCACGCCGATGGAGGCGCCAAGCATTTCAAATCGACTGCGACAGCGGCTGATTCATTTCGTGCGATCGTTGCCGGGTTGAAAACTGACCTCAGCCGCGTCGCCGACGCGGCCGCGGAGGCATGGGATACCGCCCAATCCAGCGGCGGCACATCCGCTGCCGTGTCGGCCATGGCCCCGTTCAAAGCGGAAGCCGCCAGCCTCTACAGCACCGCACTCGAAGACATCGCCGCCACACCAGCTGTATTCCCTATCCCCGAAGCGCCAGTCGGCGAAACACCAGGTACAGGCAACACGACCCAGCCTGTCAGCAATACCGAAGGGAAGGATGAGGAGCGTCCGATCGGAGACAAGCCGGGGGAAGAGGCAGCATCCACCAGCGGCGACAAAGACGCTACTGGCGACGACATCGATGCTTTAGACGCCGAGCGTCCGGTTGAGGCCGTTGACGACCTTGCGACTGGCGATTCGCCCACCAAGGATGCCCTTCGCGCAGAAGGAGATATACCAGGCACCATCGGAACCGATCAGGGATTTGCACCGGTTGGGGGTATGCCCGCGACGGGCTTGCCGATGGGGGGCGGTTCAGCTGGCGGTGGTATGCCGTCGGCGGGTTCGGCGATGGGTGGTCTGCGTCCACCGCAAATGCCCGCCGGCCTCAGCAATCCGTTGGGCAGCGGGGGAAAGTCGCTGTCGGATGCATTTACGTCGCCTGCGTCGGCGGCGGATTCGCTGGGTGGTGGTGGATCGTTGACGAGTGCGGCGTCGAGCTTCAACTCGGGGTTGGCGTCGGGCATTGGTTCCTCAGGTGCGGTGTCACCGCCTCCGTTGGAGAGGTTCATGGCCCAGCATCAGGGTGCGGCGCCTGCGGTGGCGGCTCCTGCACCGAGTCCGGGGCAACCGTCGGTGGCGGCTGCCGGTGGCGGTTCTCCAGGCCCTGCTGCGGGGCCGATGGTGGGCGGTGGCGGCGGTATGCCGATGATGGCGCATCCTCCCGCGGCTGGGGGCTCCGGTGGCGGGCCGCTGGCCCCGTTCGTTCCCCCCGGCGGTGGGGCGGCGGCAGGTCCGCCCACAGCGGGACCAACGGCTCCCGCGTCGGCGGCGGCCGCGCCAGCGGCTGCTGCCCCATCAGGTCAGCAGGGCGGCGCTGCTCCGGTGATGGCCGGCACGTCGGGTGCGGCGACAGCGGCCAGCATGCCTGAGCCTGAGGTGAGTGCGGACTTGCTGCTGGCGCGTCAGGTAATCGACGGGTTGGTTCGAGGTACGGATGCCGCGTGGAACACGATCGATGCCGGATTTGTGAATTGGGCCGTGGCCGTGGTGCGCACGCATCTGGGACCGCAGCTCGTCATTGGCTCTAGCGCTGGTGGCGGGGTTTATGTTCCTGCTTCGGTGTTTGTTCCGACCACGGCACGGTTGGCGCCTATTGATCCGGCATTGCCGTGGAGCTGGGCGTCGGGCTTTTTGGGTTGGCGGCGGCCGGCCGATTTGCTCACCGCGCATGCGGATGCGTTGTCCGACAGAGTATCTGGGGTTGTGCGCAGCGCGTTGGTGACCACTGCTGAGGGTCCACGTCCGCCGGGGTGGTCGGATTTCGAGACGGTGACGATGCGGTCGATTCTGCATTCGCCGGGGTCTACGCCCGTGCTTGATGGTGCCCATCAGCATCGGTTGGCGACGATTGATCCGGCGCTGGCGCAACAGATTGCGTCGGTCGGTACGGGTCCGGCGTCGATCTCGGTGGCTGCGGTGATCACCCGGAGTGTGGTGGAGTCGGCGGTGGCCACGGCGGGTGCGGTCGGTCCGGATGGTCCGGTGCGTGGTGCAGATGGACCGATTCATGTTGCCGAGGCGGCCGACCTGGCGTTCTTGAATCAACTCAGCCAGGGCGCGGTCGTGGACTGGGATTCTTACGATGCCGAGGTCGCTCAGCGTCACGACAGCAATGCCACCAGTCCGCATATGAACGGTCCGCTGGATCTCGATTCTTCGGCAGATTCGCTACGTCAGCGTTTGCTGTATATGGCGTTCTACCGGACAGCGCTGATCGCGGAGCTTATTCGTTTCTGGCGACAACCGGCGTCGCCGGCGTTGGCCGACATCGTGTACTGCGCGGTAGCAGCGGGGTTCAAGCCTGTCGTTACCTCAACGTTGAACTCCATGTAGCTGTCGTCGGGATGTCTTGATTCGTGACGTGCCAGATGCCCGTGTTAGCCCGAAGCGGCCGTTGCTGGCCGCACCGTCTGGGGAGCATGAGGGGTGGCGCGTGGGACGGGGTGGTCAAGCTTTACCCGGGCGCACGCTGTCACACAGCTTTGATCACTGATTGTTCACGCGATTAGTCAATGTGTGTAATATGTCTATCAGTGCGTGGGTGGCGTAGCGGCGTTGGCTGGAAGGGGACCGATGACCAGGCATCTGAGTCAGGATTCGCAGACCGATGAGCTGATGTCGCAGGTGGCGGCGACCGCCATGTCGTCTCGACGGTCGGTGGTCGTACGCGTGAACGCGATGGGGTTTGTGCGCTATGTGACGTTGAGCAGTGAAGCTCGTCAGTGGGATTCGGTCACGCTGAACAAGCGGTGCCGGGCGGTAGCGGCGGTGGCTCATGATCGATGGCTGGCCAACCACGGGGTTTCTGATGGAACGTTACCGACGCTGGAAGCGGTTGCCGCCGCCGAGCGTGCATTGAACTTCTAATCGCGTAAGGAGCGATGCATTATGTCGTGGGACGTGTTCGGTTTGGCGATTAACCGGGTCGTGGGGGATGCCTTGAAGGCGTTCGCGGGGCCGGGTGCTGTTCCGTTGAGCACCGGGACTGGAGGTGTTCCGTTTCCGTTGGAGCCTGCGCCGGCTCCTCCTGGTCCGGTTCCAAGTCCGCCTCCAGCGCCGGAAGGTCCGCCCACAACGACCACAACGACGCCTGGTCCGCCCGGTGCGCCGACCCCACCGTCGGGGCCGGCCGTACCCCCGCCACCGCCTCCTCCAGGTGCTCCCGAGGGGGGTGACGGTGGGCCCGCAGCTGAGGCTGCGAAGGAGAATGCTCGCAAGATCGGAATGATGCTGGAGGCTCTTCACGATTTGGACTCGGCTGGTATCAGTGCCGATGAGATCGCCGCGGCCGGGGAGGCCGGTCGCGTGGAGCTGGAGAAGATCAATTCTGATGTGCAGGCGAAGATCGCCGAGCTGAAAGCCAGCGGCGCTCTGTACACCCCGGAGGGGCAGCAGGCCCTTATGGACTACAGCAAGACGCGGTTGGAAGAAGCGCGTGGGGTCATCGAGAAGGCCGCAGCTGAGGCTGAGGACAAGGCCAAGGACACCGACAACAACACCAAGGCCTATGAAGGTGTGGGTGGTCAGGGTGGCGGCAGCGCCGACGGCGGGGCCGGTGGTGGAGAGGCTGGTGGCAGCGGCGCCGACGACAAGTCGGCTGGTGAGCCTGTGGCGGCTGCTGGGCAGCCCGGTCTGGGTATGGGTGGGATGCCCGGCATGGGTATGGGTGGCATTCCCGGGCTCGGTGGTGGCATCCCCGGCTTCGGAGGCGGGGGGTCTCCGTTCGGTGGTGGGGGCGGCGGACTACCAGGTGCGGGGTTCGTTGATCCGTTGGCATCGTCGTTGGCGGGGCTCGCCGATCCAGAGCGGGCAGGCCTGGGTTTCAACGACGAGCCGGACGATGAGCCGGACGATAAGGATTCCGAGGGTTCTGAGTTCAAGGATACCGGGAATACGGATGAGGGCGGCGCCGGCGAGGGCACTGATGACAAGGACGATGCGGGCACGCAACCGGCGGGCGCCAACGGTGCCCCTGGTGGCGGCGAGCCTGGCGTTGTTCCGCCGGTCGTGGAGCCTCCGAAGTCCACTGAGATCACGTTACCTAGTGGTGAGGTGACCGAGGCGCGGTCGCCTGTGGGTGCTGAGGCGGTGCGGGCGGCGTTGGCGGGTTCGTCGGTGTCTGAGTCGTATCAGAAGGCGGGAGTTACGTTGCCGCCTGCCGGAACTCCGGTGACTGAGCCGATTCCGCCGACGAAGTTGCAGGCCGGTGATGTCGGTATGTGGAAGGACCACCAGGTGATGGCCTTGGGTAACGGCAAGGTGCTGGTCTCGGGTCAGGAACAGCCGTTGGAGAGCGTCAGTTCAGGGCCGGACTTCCTGGGCTGGTTCGACCCCACCGCGACAGGTAAGACCCCGGCAGCGGTGTAGAGCATGTCTGTGGAGACGTTTGTGCGGTCGGCTGGGGGGGTGATGGGTGGTGTGCGCGACGGATTCGGCACCTCGGGTGGCTCGGCGCTGCTGCCGTTGCCGGCCACCCCGCCACCGGCACCGCCAGCCCAAGCACCCGGCAGCGGAGGTGCTGCTGAGGGGCAGGAGAACAGTGGGTGGCAGATCAGCAATAAGGTTGCCGCCCTTGCCGATCAGGACAACTCCGCGCACTCCGAGCTGGAATCAGCAGCGAAATCGTCAGGGCTGCATCAGGGGGAGATGACCGCGATCATCGATCAGGCGGTGGTCGATGTGCAGTCGATGGGGCTGGCCACGAACACTCCAGAAGGTAAGCGGGCGTTGATCACCGCGATCATGCAGCGGCTGGAAGAGACCCGCGGGACCGCCGATGCGGGGACCGCTGATGCGGGTACTCATGCGGCCTCGTCGGCGGCGAATGTCGCGGGGTACAACGACATTGGCGGTGCGCCGCGCGGCCCGTCACCGTTGGCCGGGTTCGGCGGCGCCATGCCCGGGATGGGTGGCGGGATGCCCGGCGGCATGCCAGGTATGGGCGGCGGGATGCCGGGTATGGGCGGTCTTTCTGCGCTGGGGCAGCCGTTGAGCGCCCTGAGCGGACTGGCCTCCCCGGCCGGACAGACCATCACCAAAGCAGCTGCATCGGACCGCGGGTCGGGGAGTGGGTCTGGGCGAAATGTGTCGTCAGCCGGGCGTATTTCTGTCAAGGATGTTCGGTTTGACCGCGAGAAGTTCCCGGTCGGCCGGGAGGCCTACAAACGTTATGTGGCCGAGGCGCTCGACGTCATGGGCATCACTGACCCCCAGGCTCGAGAGAACTGGAGTCGGGGCCTCATGACCGCGGCTGCGCGTGAATCAAGCTTCAATCCGCTGGCCATCAATCTCACAGATTCCAACGCGCACGGTGCCGCCGCGGCTGACGGCTATTTTGGAAACTCGTCGCGGGGCGGCTTGCAGACGATTCCGACCACGTTCGCCGAAAACCACCAGCCCGGCACCTCGACCAACATTTACGACCCGGTGGCCAACATCAGCGCCGCTATGAACTACGTGATGGGTCGATACAACGTCTCCCGTGACGGCAGCGACCTGACAAAGGTAGCTCAGTTCAATCCGGGTTCTGCTGGAGGTGGTTACTGATGTCTGTGGAGACGTTTGTGCGGTCGGCTGGGGGGGTGATGGGTGGTGTGCGCGACGGATTCGGCACCTCGGGTGGCTCGGCGCTGCTGCCGTTGCCGGCCACCCCGCCACCGGCACCGCCAGCCCAAGCACCCGGCAGCGGAGGTGCTGCTGAGGGGCAGGAGAACAGTGGGTGGCAGATCAGCAATAAGGTTGCCGCCCTTGCCGATCAGGACAACTCCGCGCACTCCGAGCTGGAATCAGCAGCGAAATCGTCAGGGCTGCATCAGGGGGAGATGACCGCGATCATCGATCAGGCGGTGGTCGATGTGCAGTCGATGGGGCTGGCCACGAACACTCCAGAAGGTAAGCGGGCGTTGATCACCGCGATCATGCAGCGGCTGGAAGAGACCCGCGGGACCGCCGATGCGGGGACCGCTGATGCGGGTACTCATGCGGCCTCGTCGGCGGCGAATGTCGCGGGGTACAACGACATTGGCGGTGCGCCGCGCGGCCCGTCACCGTTGGCCGGGTTCGGCGGCGCCATGCCCGGGATGGGTGGCGGGATGCCCGGCGGCATGCCAGGTATGGGCGGCGGGATGCCGGGTATGGGCGGTCTTTCTGCGCTGGGGCAGCCGTTGAGCGCCCTGAGCGGACTGGCCTCCCCGGCCGGACAGACCATCACCAAAGCAGCGTCGACCAAGCCTAGTGGCGGTGCCGATCGCGGGCTGGATACGAGCGGTCCCGGCCGTGCCAATGAGCGTGGGTTGCAGAAGTACACCAAGCTGATGAACCGGGCTATCAGTGCTGCGTTCCCTGAGATCAAGGAAATTGGTGGGGTTCGCTCGGATTCGCTGCACTGGCATCCCGACGGGTTGGCCCTGGACATCATGATCCCCAACTGGGATACCCCCGAAGGGCGCCAGCTCGGCAATGAGGTCGTCAACTTCCTGGTCCGTAATCGCACCGAGCTGGGGTTGGACCACATGATCTGGCGACAGCAGATGATTCAGCCTGATGGAAGCGCATCGATGATGGGTGATCGCGGTGGCTCCACGCAGAACCACATGGATCACGTACACGCGGTCTCGATCGGCGGGGGAAGGTAAAAGTGGCGGGATCGAACGAATCTGAGAAGCAGCGGCCGCCGCGGCGGCGTGGCACCGGGCTGACGTATGCCTCGTTGGAGCAGGTCGCCGCGTGGCGGTTTCTGTGGCATCGGATGGCGGTCGCGGTGGCTCGACATTCGGTGCGCCTGGTGCACGATCCGTCGAAGAACTACGGGGCGTCGACCCTGGTAGGTGTGGTGATTGCTGCGCTGGCGCTCGGGGTGTGTTTTGTGTTGGCGTGGCTGCGGCCCGCCGGCCAGATCGGGGAGTCCAAGCTGGTGGCCGATCGCGCCAGTGGGGCCCTGTATGTCGATATCGGCGGAACGATGCACCCAGTCCTGAACTTGGCGTCGGCCCGTCTGATCCTGGGCCAGGATGCGTCTCCCAAGCTAGTGCCGATGGCTCAGATTGAGGACCGTCCGATGGGTCCGATGGTCGGGATCATTGGCGCCCCTAATGACTTAGCTCCGCGCACCCCGCAGACCACCGGGTGGGGTTTGTGCGACAGGCTCGGCGCCGGTGGACCGCAGAGTAAGCCCTCGGTCACGGTGCTCGCGGGCGACTTGGAGTTGGGTGATTGGTCGCACGAGATGCATTCACCGCAGGCGGTGCTGATGAACTATGGCGGCTCGGTGTATCTGGTGACCGATGGACACCGATCGTTGATCGACCTCGCAGATCGTCCGGTCATGTTGGCACTGGGTATTCAGGCCGGTGGTGTGCGGCCCGCGCCGATGTCGAAGGCCCTGTTTGAGGCTTTGATTCCTACTGCGCCTTTGCGGGTTCCGGCGGTGCCCAATCCTGGCGGGCCGGTCGGGTACGCCACGACGCAGCTGCCAGTCGTGTCGGGGTCGGTGGTGCGCTCGGTATCCGCTGATGGGCAGCAACAGTTCTTTGTGGCCTTGCCTGCCGGCATGCAGTTGATTCCCGAAACGGTGGCGTTGATGTTGAGCAACGCCGACCCATCTGGTCAGGGCCGGGTGCTTGAAGCGGCGCCGCACATTGTTGCTGACGCGCCTCAGGCGGTGGGCTTCGATGTCTCGAAGTATCCCCGGGGTCCCCTGACATTGTTGGACAAGGCAGTGGAGCCCGTCACGTGCGTGGTGTGGAGCAAGGATGCCAATGAGGCGCAGGCCAGCGTGAGGACGGTCTCGGGGCGTCGGCTACCTATCCCGGTCAGTGAGGAGCCCAAGGTGATGCGGATGGTCTCTGGACAGGCCAACGATGCTGCCGATGCGGTCTATCTGGGCTCCGGTAGCGCGAATTTTGTTCAGGTCACGGGTGTGGAGCCAGACTCGCCGCGTCGTGAATCGTTGTGGTGGATAGGCGATACCGGGGTTCGGTTCGGGATTGACGTCGCGGGGCAGGGCAATTCCACACAGCAGGCCTTGGGGTTAAAGGACACGACGCCGACGCGGGCTCCGTGGACGGTGATCCGATGGCTGCCAGCGGGCCCACTGTTGTCGGAGCAGGCGGCGCGTGTGGAGCGGGACACGGTGATCAACATTCCGGGCCAGCGGTTGCAGAGTGAGGGGAACTGACCGTAATGACCAAGCAGGGATTCGATAAGGAGAAGGTGCGCTCGCCGGAGCTCGGTGAGCGCAGCCTGACATTGCCCGAGCTGGCTGAATTGGTGCGTCCGCCGCAGTCTCGTCCGCCCATGTGGGTGTGGATCTTGGTGTTCGTCATCGCTGTGGTGACGTTGTTGGTCATCATGATCCGTAGCGGAGCGCGCACGATGGGTATGGGCGGCCTGTTCATTCTGCCGATCATGCTGATGTCGGTGTTCATGATGATGCGCAACCGCGGGGGCGGGCAGAATGAGAAAGCACGGCCGGCGGCCTTGGCGGCCAGCCGAGTAGATTATGCGCGCACTCTCGATGAGTTGCGTGAAGATGTCCATGAGGGCGCCCGTGCGCAGGCCCGCGAGATCGCCTACCACCATCCCAACCCCTCTGAGGGTGCGCTGTTAACTCTGGTCGGCACAGCCCGAATGTGGGAGCGCTCCCCGAATGACCGCAACTTTGGGCACGTGCGTATCGGCGTCGGCGTAACACGCCTGAGGACGAAAATACTTCCTCCCCAGAAGGTTCCGCCACCAGAGTTTCGGGAGACGGCCACGGCAATTGCCGCCCGTGATTTCCTGTTGACACAGAATGTGGTCCACGACGTCGCTCGGCCGCTGCATTTGTTCGACCAGATGGGCTGGTCGTTCTTTACCGCCGAGGATGATCAGCGGCCGATCGTTCAGGGATTGCTTCGCGCGATGGTCTGCCAGCTGTGCGCGTTCCATGGTCCGGATGTGGTGCGGTTGGCGATCATCAGCGATGACGAAGCGGCGTGGCAGGGCGCTAAATGGCTTCCCCACGTGGGTGATCCGGTTCTCGTTGATGCCTCCGGGCCGGTGCGCATGATCTATTCCGATGTGGGTGAGTTTATGGATCGGCATGGAACTGCGCTGCAATCAAAGGGTCCGTGGTCAGCCCGCATGGAGGGGATGCCACCCCCCGACGATCACATGGTGGTAGTAGTGGACTTGCCGGGGGCCAACTGCGCTCCACTGCTCGGGGTGCTCAAGAGCGGTGACCTCGGTGAGCCGGTAGACGCGATGGGGTTCGCCGGTTTGTGTGTGTTGGAGGCCACCGGAGATACGTTCTCAGCATTGGCGACATCGGCAACAGCATTCGTCCTTGATGACCAGGCCAGCTTGCTGCGCGCCGAGGAGGTGCTGTGATGACCGAGGTGTCTAGCCGGTACGCCAAGGGTCTCAAATTCGCCGCGAAGCCGGACGTGATGTCGCAGGTGGAGTTCGAGGTTTTCGCTCGGGCGATATCGCGGTTCGAACGTGAAGATGCTGCGACACGTCTGCTGGCTGAGCGGGCCGCTGATGCTCGGGCAGGCCAAGATTTCTTGGACTTCTTCGAGATCGCGGATGCCCGACAATGGGATCCGCACACGTTGTGGTCGAAGATGACTGTGCAGAACAGGTTGCGGGCGGCGCTGGGCAAGAACCCGACCTCCGGCAAGCCGGTGTGGTTGGACTTGAAAGAGTCCGATGAAAGCGGCATGGGTCCGCACGGGATGTTGACCGGTCAGATCGGCTCGGGAAAATCCGAGACGTTGGTGGCGTTCATTTTGGCGTTGGCCATGACGCACAATCCCGAAGTCCTGCAGCTGATTTTGGGCGACTTCAAGGGTGAGACGGCGATGATGGCGCTGGCTGACTTGCCTCAGGTTCAGGGTGTCATTTCCAACCTTGAAGAATCCTCTTCCCGACTGGATCGCCTGGAGGACATGCTCAACGGTGAAGTGGTGCGTCGGGAAACCATCTTGAAGGCCGCCGGGTACAAGGATGTCCGCAACTATGAACGGGCGCGGGCCACGACACGTCCGGAACTGGAGCCGCTGGGCGCTCTGTTGATCGTGCTGGACGAATTCTCCGAGCTGCTGAAAATCCGGCCCGCGCTGACCGGAACGTTCGACACGGTGGCCCGGAAAGGTCGCGGGCTCTGGATGCATATTCTCAACGCATCCCAGCGAGTCGAGTCCGGTCGCATGGCCGGAATGATCAGCCAGCAGACCTACTCGATCGGATTGAAGCTCAAGGACGCCGGGCAGTCGCGCCAGGCGATCGGTTCGCCGAAGGCCTACACCGACCTGATCGGGGCACCAGTGGGTACCGGTTTCTTGGTCCACGAGGACGAACACCAGTTGTTCCGGTCGTTTTACGTCTCAGCGCCCTTCATTGCGCCAGTGGTGGGCAAGGCCCAGCGTCGGCGCCAAGAGGGCCAGTTCATCGACGCACACCGCTTCGATGCCGGCGTGCACTCCTTGCCGATCGATATCGAGTTAGTCGATGACGAGGATGATCGCGCAGCTCAAGAGCAGGCCGAGGCGCAGGCCTTGGCCGAGACAGACGTCGATTCCCCGACGGTAGTCTCGACTCTGGTCGGGCGATTGGCCGAAGCAGGCCGTACCTGCCGTCCGATGCACCGGATGTATCTGCCCCCGCTGGAAGACATCCCAGCGATCCCGTTGGACGAGATGGCTCAGGAGTTCTGGGGTCGGGACTGGCTGGATGTCACCGCAGACGCCGGTCTGCGGGTGCCCTACGGCCGGGCCGATGACCCGTTTGCTCACAGCCAGGCCTTGGTGGTGGCGGACCTGTCCAGGGCTCAGGGCAACGTGATGGCGGTCGGAGCACCACAGAGCGGGAAGTCGACCGCAGTGCAGACGATCGTCACATCCCTGGCGATATCGCACAGCCCGCAACGAGTGCAGTTCTACGGCGTCGATTTCGGTGGCGGCAGACTCGACGCGTTAACAGGGTTGCCGCACGTAGCTGGGATCGCAGGGCAGGGCAACGCGGAGAAGGTCGCCAGGGTGGTCAGTGAGGTCGAGCGGATTCTCAGGGAGCGGGTACGCAGCTGGGAAATCGCGGGGTGCGATCTGGAAGAATTTCGTGCGCGGAAGTTCGCCGGCAAGCCCGGCGAGGTCCCCGACGACGGTCATGGCGATGTGTTCCTGCTCGTGGACAATCTCCCCGGGCTCAAACAGCAGGACATCGATCTGCACGGCCGGATCGTCGCACTCGGGTCAGGCTCGGCACTGAACTACGGCATTCATTTACTCGTGACCAACGACCAGTGGGCAACAGCGAATCTGACCCTCAAGGACAAGTGCGGCACACGCGTCGAGATGCGAGTACAGGAACCCACTCAGAGCGAGGCCGGTGATCGTCAGATGGCCGCGGCGGTGCCCGATCAGCCAGGCCGGGGACTGATCAAGGAGGCCGGCAACACGTTGCACTTCCTGGCAGGGGTGCCAGTGTCGTCAACGGTCCTCTCCCCGGTCGGCTCTGATTACGGCCAAGATGCGGTCCAACAAACGTGCGCGCTCATCGCGCAGCGCTGGAGTGCTCTCGGCGTAGCCCCTGCCCCGACGTTGCCGACGTTGCCCTCTGAGGTGAGTTACGTCGAACTCGATGATGTGCCGCGCGGGACGTTGAAACTCGGGATCGGTGAGCACGCGCTGGCTACGGTGGGTGTCAACCTGGCTGATTGCCCACACTTCTACGCTGTGGGCAGCGCGAAATCGGGTCGTACTACGGTGCTCAAGACCCTCATCACGTCAATCCAGCACAGTTTCACTCCCGAAGCCGCGAAGATCATTGCCTTCGACGTCGGCCTGGAGCTCGGGGCGTTCATCGACCCGGCCTACTTGACGTTCTACAGCTCCGATGCCCAGGAAATCGGCGCAGCAGCCAAGAAGCTCGCAGCCAAGTTCGCCGAGCGCACCCCGCCGGCGGATGCCAGCCCCGAGCAGAAGGCGCGCTGGCGCTTTAATGGCCCGCGCTACTTCATCGTGATTGACGACTTCACGCTGCTCAATGTTCCGGGGTACAGCTCGATGTCGCTGGTGGCTCCCTTAGAGCAGGCTGTTTCGCGGGGGCGACAGATTGGGCTTCATCTTCTGGTCGCCTCATCGGTGAAGAATTGGATGTCCACCACGGGTGGCAACAAGATCATCTCCGGAATGAGCGCGGCCGGGGCGGGTGTGCTGATCCTTGATGGTGCCCGAGACGATGGGCCGATTGTTGCCGGTATCCGCGCCGCCCCGAGGGCGCCCGGGCGCGGTGAGTTGGTCTATCCCAAGGGGGGCCGCCAAGTGATCCAGGTGGCTATCCCGCCGCTACCGGAGGGCTACAGCCCGATTGCTCATGGCGATGAATGGTGAGCGGTGGAAATTCGCGCATGACAACGTCGTCAAATCGTGGTGGTATCAAAGAGGCAGGCCAGTCGCGTGTATGGCTGGCAAACAAGTCAACAGACACGGGGACTGTTCACTTCATGTGTACGCAGTGACTATTCCTGTGTTATCGTGCAGGAGTCTTGATTAGTTAGGGGAGGCGTCCATGACGTCAGTAGTTGTCAATCCGGTTGGTCTTGCCGCCGCCGCCGCGGCCACCGCAGGGCTGTCAGCTCAAGCTGCCGGCCATACGGCGCAGGCGGCTGCGGCCGCGGCGGTCGTGCCGCCGGGGCTGGAGGAGATTTCGGCGACCAACGCGGCGAAAATCGCCGCGTACAGCGCGGAGGTGTCGGCGGTTCTGGCCGGGGCGTCGGCGATGCAGGCGCTCTACGGTGTCGCGAACTCGGTGGCGGGCACGGTGACCTCGCTCGAGGATGCGGCCAACGCCGTGTTGATGAACGCGGTCCTGTAGGGCCCAGGCAGGGAAGACGGGGAGCGCGACTATGCCACCGGGGGCCTATCAAGCTGAACCGCCGGAAACTACGTCGGCGGGCTTTTGGCTTGGACCGTCCGCTGCCTCGTTCTTCGCGTCGGCCGCGCAACTCGAAGCGCTGGCCGGTGCCATCATCGGCATGTTAGGCGGGCATGCGGCCGTGGAAGCCGCGATGTCCGTCAGTTGGCCGTCCGCCACAGGCGAGATCGCCAGGTTGGCCCATGTCCCGCATCTTGTGTGGCTGGGGACGGTGGCGACCATGCTCAACCACGCCGCTGCCAGCATCATGGCCACCGGGGACGCATTCGAGACGCTGCGGGCAGCGACCCCGAATCCGGGTGAGGTCGTTGGCAATCAGAGCGAGCATATGGCCTTGGTCGGGGCGAATTTTCTAGGGATGCTGACTCCGCTGATCGTCGCCAACCGCGGCCAGTACACCGAGATGTGGATGCGGGGCTCGGCCAACAAGTCGGCCTACGAGGCAGCATCCGTGGCTGGGGTACAGGCGATCCCGCCGATCCCGCCACCACCGCCGAGCACCGTCGGTGCGGCGGGCGGCGGCTCTCAGCCAGGCGCGCAGTCCGCCGATCCCAGTCAGATGATGGAGACCGCGACTGGGCTGTTCCCGCAGCTTCTGAGTATGCCGACGCAGGCGTTGTCGGCGTTCAGTGGCGGCGGGCCGCTCAAGAGCATCACGGAGCTGCCGCAGCAGGCATTCGGCCAGCTCAGTTCGCTTGCGTCATCGTTGAATGTGTCACCGGATGATCTGGGGGCTGATTTCTCCGCAGGCGACGCGGACTGGGTGACCCAGACGCCGCAGGCCGGGGGTGCGGTCGCGGCCTCGCTCGGCGGCGCTGGCGGGGGCGGCGGGATGGGAGGGGCCATGTCGGCCGCCTCAGCACTGCGCAGTCCCGGCTCCTGGGCGTCCTCGGTGAGCGCGGCGACCCCAGTCAGCGCTGACACGGGCTCGCGCATTGAGCAGGTGCGATCTGGGACAACGATGCCGGCCAGCATGGGGGGCGGCGGAATGATGGGACCGATGGCCCACGGGGCCGCCGCGGCAGGGGCCGCCAATCAGCAGGATTCGGAGAAGAAACAGGTCGACGGCGCCACGGTGATGGCGGCGGCGTCGAACCTCTACACCGGCACCGACTCGATACCGGTGATTACCGGAGGTGGTGGTCTGCTGACTGCCAGCGCCGGGGGCAAGGGGGTGCCCTGAGCGAGTTGCGGGCACAACACATTCTCGACAGACATGCAGGCGACACACCCCGAAAAGGGCTGTAGCCGTTGACGAAAGGATTACCAGGACATGACGATTTCCGGCGATATGGAGCTCATGGAGACCACCCAGCAGGGTCTCTTTGAGAAGCAGGACCGGTTGCAGTCGATGGTGCAGCAGCTCGGATCGGCACTCGAAGCCGTCGCACCGGGCTTCAAAGGTGCTGGCCAGGCTGCGTTGATGCGGGTCGGTGAAGACCTGCAAACCATGGGCAACCAGCAGGCGCTCATGCAGGAAGAACACGGTCAGAAGATGGGCGTGTCGAAGACGAGCCTGCAGGAAGGCGATGAGGACGCCGCAGCCGGCCTCAGTGCCATCGACGCCATGAGCGTCTGACCGGAATCCGCATCCAGGAACCAAGTTAGAGGAGCACCATCATGAGCTTGATCGAATACAACGTCCCGATGATTCAGGACTGCGCTCAGCAGATCGCGGCCTGCAAGACGCTGACGGCCGAGGTCGCCGCCGAAGCGAACAAGTTGAAGGCCCTGACCGAGGCGTCGTTCCAGGGCGGCGGCGGCGACGCCTTCCGTGAGAACTACACCCGAGCCATCACCATGGTCGATGCCTTGAGCGGCAAGCTCAACGAGGCTGAGACCGCCCTGCTGACCGGTGCGGACGGAATGGTCGCCAAAGACGCGAGCATCAAGGCGCAGTACGTATAGGTGGCCATCCACCTTCTGTGACGGGTACTCGGCCCGGTCTGGCGATTCTGTCGGCAGGCCGGGCCGAGTGCTTTGAGCGCAGTATGCAAGAAGATCGTTCACGACGGGGAGAAGAACCATGGGCGGGACAGCATTTGTGGGGCGTCCGGGTCCGCGTGCGGCGGGACCACAGCCGGCGACAAGCTTGGAGATCACCGCTGAGGGGCTCTGGCTGGTACAGGCATTGTGTGCGGTCGAGACGTTGCCCGCAGTGCTCGTGTGTCGGCCGTTTGTGAGTGAATGCGGCGTGCCGGAAAGTCACCCGGGCTATGCGGTGCTCCACGAGGCGGGCGTCCTGTTCGATGGCGATGCCGTGCACCCGCAGGTGAAGTTGTGGATGGAAACACTGGGCAATCCGGATGTAGTGCTGTCGTGTCTGGTCCACCGCGGCGGCGAGCATCTACGGGTAGCGATTGCCCGCCGCGGTGATGTGACGGTCGCTGCCGCGCGGCACGGGGAGAACGTCACGGTGGAGAGCTTGGGCCCGGGCATGACGCTCGCGGGCTTGGTGCAACGCGTGCTCCCGCTGTGCGGTCCGGTCATGGCGCCGGCGTCTTTCGACGCGGTTACCGTGCCGACCGCGGACTTGCTGAGCAGCTTGGCGCAGGTGTTGCGCGGCGAGCACAGTCCGATGGTGGCGTTGGGCCGCCTCGGCATGGACGCCGACCAGCATCGCATCGTCACGCTGGCGGCCGATCATCCGGTCATGGAGTTGTCGATGGTGGTCGTGACCCACGGCAGCAACCATCAAATGCAGGTCAGTAAGACAGCAGCAACGATTACCGATACCAGTGCAGGCAGAGTCGTCAGCGGACCGGTTCGTAGCGAGAGTGGCTCCTGGTGGACGTTGATTGCGCCGGGGTCAGACGCGGCGATCCTCTCTGCACTTAAATCGGTGATGTCTACGGTTGGTCTGGCTGACTGGTCAGCTACGCCTACGCCGCGGCGTTAAGAGCGCCATCCTCAGCCCTGGCCGTGCCACCGAAATGTCACCACAGAAATCAGTCAAATCATGTGTTTACGTGGTGACCAAAAGTGATTAATCATGTACTGTTATGAAGCAGTTCCAGGAGGTAGGCCACTAGTGGCGCAGGAGAATCGAGAGCCCGTGAGCGATCAGGACTTTTTCAGCCAGTATCTACAGCCGACGAGTACGCCCGCCACCGGGGACGACCCGGCGACTCCGCTGCCGTCCAACGACGATGCCCGTGACGAGGGCGGCGATCCGCCCCTCAACGGGGGAAGCGCTGTCCCGCAAGCTGATCCTTTCGGAGCAGAGACCACACTGCCCACGGCGGGACCGAGCATGCCCGACGCTGGATTCGATGGTGGAAACCCGACAGCCGCGTACCCCGCGCCCCCGGCGACGAGCACCCCACCGCCGACCGCTGACCCCGGGTACACCAGCACCCACCGAACACCGGACACCTACACAGCACCACCGCTCCCGCCAGCGGCTGGATTCGATGGTGGCCCCGCCGCGTACCCGCAGGCAAGCACCCCACCGTGGATAGCTGACGCTGAATACGACAGTAGATACCCGGCACCCGCACAGCCCGCGCCCCCGGCGGCGGGCGCCCCGCCGCCCTGGGGAGCTGACCCCCGATACGACAGCACCCACCGGCCACCCGACCCTCACACAGCACAGCCGCCGGCCGGGTACCCGACGCCGCTGCAACCCGGTGATCAGTCGACAGCGCGGCACGCTCAGCCACCAGGACCCAGCTATCAGCACGCCGCAGGTAACACAGACGCCTACAGCGGGTCCCAGCGCGGGTACACGGACCCATCTCCGCGGCACATGCCCACCCCGCCGCCACAGGGACCCTACGAGCCACACGGTGGTTCGCCGCGTCCAGGGCCGACCGAACGGCCGACCTGGCAGTCGGGACCTCCCGCTGGTTATTCGGGCGGGCCGGCTCCGCAGTCCCCGCCCCCGCCTCCGCCCGCTGCCCGCCCTGGTTCGCTCGGTGGGCCCGGACAGCGCCATGAGTCAGTGGGCGCCATGCAGTCTCAGGTCCGAGAAGCCGATTTCGTCACCCCATACAAGCAGGTTCCCGAGCGCGGGTGGCGGCGCAAGGTGTATCAGACGACGCGGATCAACTTGGGGCTCAGTCCTGCTGAGCGTGAATGGAATGATCTGCGGCGACGTCTGACGGTCAATCTCCGGGGTACGTACACGATCGCGGTACTGCAACAGAAAGGTGGGGTGTCCAAGACCACCACCACCGTCGGCATCGGGGCGGCGCTGGCGCGTTACCGCGACGACAAGGTGGTGGCCATCGATGCCAATCCAGCCAGCGGTAACCTCGCCAAGCGGATCAATGAGCCGAGCACGGGAACATGGCGCGGGTTGTTGATGGATCAGAATCTGCACTCTTACAGTGATTTTCGGCACTACTTGGGCAAAGATAGTTCCTCCGGTTTGGAGGTTCTTGCGGGCGATCCTGGCGACGAGGTGATCACCGGTCACGCACTGGCGATGACTTGGCAACGCCTGTCTCGGCAGTACCCGATCGCGTTGCTCGACTGCGGAAATCAGATGCGTGACGATGTGATTGCCGCTGTGCTGTCGATGGCAGACGTTGTGGTGATTCCCACCACCACGCGCTACGACGGGGCCGAAGCTGCGCGTGAGACGTTGGATTGGCTTATGCAGCATGGTTATCCGCATCTGGTGCGGTCTGCGGTAATGGTCGTCAGCAACGTCAACAAGGTCACTCCTACCAAGGCTGTACGCAATCTGCATGAAGGGTTTGAGCGAGCGGTGCGGGCAGTCCATGACATTCCCTACGACCCGCATCTCAGCGATGCCACGGCCATCAACTTCGATCGGCTCGCACCGCAGACCCAGCGGGCGTTCATCGAAACAGCAGCCTCGATTGTCGACGGCTTCGCAGGCGCGGCGGACAAAGATCCGGGGTATCGGCCGCAGTGGCCGACACCTGGCCATGAGCATGGGCAGGAGCGGCGATGACATCAACTGACGTTGCGGTGACCGACAATTACCCAGTCGGGACGGTTGCTGCCGAACGAGTACGGCTGGCCGAACAGGTACGGGTGGCGGTGCTCTTTGAAGGCCGCCAGCACGATCTCACGTTGCCTGCAAGCTCGCCAGTGGCCGCTGTCGCTGATTCGCTGGTGCGCGTCCTACTGACCCGTGAGGGTAACGAAGACGGAATGCGCAGCCCCGATGACGAGCGCATGATCAGCCCAGGCGTAGTGCGGATGACGCTGATCAACGGGCAACCCTTGGACCGTACCCAAAGCCTGACGCAGCAAGGTGTGCGTGATGGCGAACTGCTGGTGCTCGACATCATCGACGCCGAAGTCGAATTCACCCCGATCTTCGAGTCCCCATCCTCCGCAGTGGCGGTACTCAATCAGCAGCAGCATTCAGTGGTAACCGCTGAGACTGCGCGCCGCGTGGCCGGGGTGGTGGTGGCAGCAGCTGTCGCGGCAGTGACCGCACTGTTGGGGTTGGCATGGTGGCGCAACCTGAACAGCGGCCAAGACTGGAATCTGATCCCCGGGATCGCGGCAGCGGGTCTTGCAGTGGTGCTGTTGGTTGTCGGGACATTGGTGTGGTGGCGGGCCAAAGACCTGGTGACCGCGACGGCGATGTGGCTCTCCGGTGTGCTGATCGCGTGCCCGGCAGCAGCAGTCATGGTGACTCCGGGCTATCCGGGGTCGTGGCACCTG
>ERZ500977.52-NODE-52-length-24988-cov-7.471664_pt1 | contig 24988 bp, 21 predicted proteins | sample MGYA00248863_ERZ500977 | MGnify/ENA primary metagenome ERZ500977 (study PRJEB25958, sample SAMN03398581) | human skin metagenome | study: EMG produced TPA metagenomics assembly of the Human Skin Microbiome Metagenome (human skin metagenome) data set.
GCGGCGGTCGCTGCCGTCGAGGCGCGGGTGGCCGCGGCCCGGGCGCAGGGCGTGCCGGTCGCCCCGGCCGCGCCGGACGTCTGGCGGGCGCTGGAGCTGACCCCGCTGGACGCGGTGCGGGTGGTTCTGCTCGGGCAGGATCCCTATCCGACGCCCGGCCATGCCGACGGCCTCGCCTTCTCGGTGCGGCCCGGCGTGGCGGTGCCGCGCTCGCTCCGGAATGTCTTCCGCGAGCTCGAATCGGACCTCGGGATCGCTCCGCCCGCCGGGGGCAGCCTCGTGCCCTGGGCGCGGCAGGGGGTGCTGCTTCTCAACGCCGCGCTGACGGTCGAGGAGGGTGCGGCCGGCGCCCATGCGCGCTGGGGCTGGCGGCCGGTGACCGACGCGGTGATCGACGCGGTCTCCGCCCGGGCCGAGCCGTCGGTCTTCCTGCTCTGGGGGCGCCATGCGCAGGACTGCGCCGGGCGGATCGCGCCGCGGCACACGATCCTGGCCGCCGCCCATCCCTCGCCGCTCGCCCGCGGCGCCTTCTTCGGGTCGCGGCCGTTCAGCCGGGCGAATGCGGCCCTCGCCGCGGCCGGACGGGGCGAGATCGACTGGCGGCTGGAGCCAGAGGGGCGCTGAAAGGCTGCCCGGGGCTGAAACGGGTCGGTCCAGCACACCTTCGCGCGTCCCGCGGCGTTGGTCATGGCCGATAATGGCCTGCACGACCTCCTGCCGGACTCCCCGCCGCGGCCGCTCGCAGGCCGTCTCGAACGGGCGGTGCCGGGCCGCCCCCGTGCCGTGCGGGTCTCGCGGTGTCGTGATCGACCGGCGAGGGGCGGCGGGCGCCCGAAGCGTGTCTGGCGGCTTGGCGGCCGCCGGCATTGGCCCTATGCTCCGCCTGCGTAAACTCCCCCCTCCGTCTTCCTGTCCTCCGGCCCGACATGTCCCTCAATCCGAGCGCCCGCGGGGCGTTTTTCGCGCTGCTTGCCTTCGCGATCTATTCCTCGCACGACGTCATCGTGAAATGGCTCGGCGAGAGCTATTCCGCCCTCCAGATCATCTTCTTCTCGACGCTTTTCGGCTTCCCGGTCATCACCGTGATGCTGATGCGCGACCGTACCGACGGCAACCTGCGCCCGCGCCATCCGTGGCTCGTTCTGCTGCGGACGGCGGCGACGGTCATCTCGACGGCGCTCGCCTTCTATGCCTTTTCCACCCTGCCGATGGCGCAGACCTATGCGATCATCTTCGCCTCGCCGCTGCTGATCACGCTCTTGGCCATCCCGGTCCTCGGCGAGCGGGTGGGCTGGCGGCGGTCGCTGGCGGTGGGGGTCGGGCTGCTCGGGGTCCTGGTGGTGCTGCGGCCCGGCAGCACCACCTTCGAGGCGGGGCATTTCGCGGCGCTGGCGGCGGCGGTCGGCTCGGCCGGCGCGGCGGTGATCGTGCGCAAGATCGGCGGGGAGGAGCGCAGCGCCGTCCTGCTGCTCTATCCGATGATGGCGAATTTCCTGGTGATGGGCGTGGCGATGCCCTTCGTCTACGTCCCGATGCCGCTGTTGCATCTGGCCGGGACGGCGATGATCGCGGTGATGGCCTTCGTCGCGGCGCTGGTCCATATCCACGCCTACCGCGCGGCCTCGGCCTCGGTCGTGGCGCCGATGCAGTATTCGCAGATCCTGTGGGCGGTGCTCTTCGGCGCGCTCTTCTTCGGTGAGACGCCCGACTGGAACACCGCGGTCGGCGCGGTCATCATCATCGCGAGCGGGATCTACGTCGTCTTCCGCGAGGAGCGCCTGCCGGCAACCAGCGCCCGGCCGGTACTCCGCACCCAGACCCGCTACATCATGGGCACCATGCCCCGGATCAGCGCGCTGATCCGCACGATCCGCAAGGGGCAGGCCGCCGATGGCGATGCCGCGGTGACCGCGGAGCCCTGAGGCGGAGTCCGGGGTGCCGGGCTCCGGCGAAGATGTCCGGCGAAAATCCGCAAAACGGCCGTTGCATTGCCGCGGGATGGGGATTAGACACCCGCCCGGATCGGAGTGTAGCGCAGCCTGGTAGCGCACCTGCTTCGGGAGCAGGGGGTCGGAGGTTCGAATCCTCTCACTCCGACCAGATCCCCCACTTCGCTCGCAATGAAGTCCGAAGTCGATGCTAGCAAATAGTTGCTGGCATGGGACCGGCCTCAGCTGTTTGACCGATTGACTGGGAGAGGCGGATGGGACGGTTTCGCTCTGCGACGGGTGTGATGCTGGCTGCACTGGTCGCCATGCCCCCCGCCACCACTCCCGCGAGAGCGAACGAGACGACGCTCCGCGCCTTCCAGACCGAGATCCAGGTTCTCGACGCGCTGAACCGGCAGCAGCAGGTACGCCAGCAGCAGCAGCAACTCCCCGGGGTCCATGGCAAGGCGGCGGCGCAACCTCCCTCGGCCGCGGAGCTGCGTCGCAAGGAAGAGGTGCGCGAGGTCCAGGGGACGCTCAATGCCCTCGGCTACGACGCGGGGCCGGTGGACAGCGCACCGGGCCGGCAGACGCGGCGGGCCATCGAAGCCTTTCGTCGGGATCATGGCTTGAGGCCCGGGAGTGAAGCGGATCCTGACCTCATGGCGGCCCTGCGCGCGATTCCTGCGGGCGGAACGGTGCGGTCCCCGAAAGCTGCCGCTGCCGGACCAGCGGCGGGACCGGACGGAATCGTGCGGATGGATGGCCGGGTGGCCGTCGCCGCAGGGTTCAACACGCATGGGGAGATCGCGCGGATAGCGCCGCAGACGGGCCTTGCCCGGCTCGTCGCAGCCTATGCGCTCGCGGCCGACCCGACCGCCCTCGATACCGACGCGACGGCGCTTCCCGTCCTGCCACTCCTTGAGCCGCAGCTTGCCCGAGAGCTGATCTCCGCCGGCCTGGGGCGGCCGATGACGGACTCGGAGACAAGCCTGCTCACCCTTGCGGGCCAGACCGACGCGGGGGTGAGCTACTCGATGTTCCTCGATGGGCTCAGTCCCTTCGAAGTCCATCGCATCGGCGAGAACATGCGTGCTCGCTCCTCCGAGATCATTCCCTCCGACCTGCCGCCCCTGCCCATCCCAATACGGGTCTTCTGCAAGGTCAGTCTCAGCCACTACGACTTCGCCACGGAGGCCTTCCCGCCCTTGAACAACTCCTGCGGCGACCGGGTGCTGGAGATGAAGGGGCGCGCGGTCGCCGAGGATGGGAGCGAAAGCCTCCAGATGCCAGCCGATGCGGCGGAACGGCTGTTCAAGGAGGTCCCGGATCTCGACCTTGTTGCTTCCTACGACGCGGAAGTCGACGTCCGGCTCGACGTGCAGGGCGAGCGCCGGCAGGTTGTCACCGAGCTCCGCGCGCCTGGGCGGGTGGCGCTCTACCGGCCGGGATCCACCTGGGAGGTGGTCGCGATGCTCGGGTCAGGGGCCAAGGAGCCGGTTCCGGCTTCGGCCGGGGTTGCCGTTACTGGTGGGGCCATTGACCTCGGGTCCGAGGCCGCCGAGGCCCGTCTGGCGGCGTTCGCCGGGGCGGCCGGCAGCCTGCCGGCAGACGGCCGGAAGCTGCTCGCTGCAATGGACGGGCCTGGGCTCGGGACGCTGATGGGCCAGGATAAACCAGTCTACCGGCCGAGGATGCAGCATGAGGTCGAACAGTCCGGGCGCCTTCTTCTCGGCGGCTACGGCCCGTCGGAGATCGACCTGATCGCCACCGCTCTCGCGGTGCCGGTGGAATACCTCATCCACGTCGCGACATTCGAGAAAGGCGGGCCGATCGACATGGCCGTCGGCATCCTTCCAGCGCCGCAGGGCGACTATCGCCGGCCACCGCCCGACGACTTCTACGGCAGCAGCGGGCTCAGCTACGCCGCAACCGCCGAGATCCGGGGGGCGCAGCTCCTGAAGGGGCGTGATGGGGTCTCCATCCTGGTACTCAGCCTTGTTCCGGTCTCGGCGCGCTATTCCGAGGCTGGTGCGCGGGCGCCGGCGCCGGTCCTCGAGACTTTCGACCTCTCCCGGGTGCCGGCCCGACCGGGGCAGGGCGACGTGCTGGAGGTGCCCTCGCAGGCAGGTCTCTTCGTGCGGGCCGCCGAGGCGGTAAACAAGGATCCGGTGCGGCTCCTGATCGACTCGGGCTTCGGGCCGACGATGAATGAGTTCGACCGCCGGGAACGTGCTGAGGCGATCGTTCAGGCGGGTCGGCGCGAACCTCCGGGGGACAGCGTCTGGATGGAGGGCGAGATCCGCTACGGCGCCTATGACTTCGATTCCGAGCGTTTCCCGGCCGAGAGCGTCTCGCTCCGGCCGATCGACGTGGCGCGGGCGGATGACTTCCAGACCCCACCGGTCTCTTTCAGGGACCCTGGCGCCTTCGCCCTCAAACTGCCGCCCGACGAGGCCCGCCGCTTCGCCGGCGTCTCGAACGCCGTGCGCATACGCGCCCGGGTTGCGGCTGAGGACGCGCTGACCTCGGACCGGGAGGGTCCCACGGTCCTCGAATACGACCTTATCGACGCGGATGCGGTCACAACCCTGCGCGACCCCACCCACATTCTCCGTACTGTGACCCTTGCTGCGCCAGAGCCCGTCAAGCTCACGGTCCGGGACATCCTGGGCGTCGGCATCGGCACCCCCATGGAAGAGGCCGTCGGCGCCGTGCAGCTCGGGATAGATCCGACGGCGGAATACACGGTCAGCCCGGAGCAGAGGCGCACGGCGATGTCTCCGGATAGTCCGAGTAACCCAGCTGCGGCCCCCTTCTCCACTGGCCGGCTCCTGCATGCGGCGCAGAGCAGCCTTGCGGTGGCGCTTTTCACCGAGCCGCCCGCCGGGGCCGATGCGGTCTCGGCGGTGGTCAGGAGCCAGGTCTTCCCGGAGGGTGGGCGTCCCACCCCGGAGGCGTTGCGTGCGCGGCTGGTGGAGAAGTACGGCGCCCCAGCTCTTGAGAGGGCCAGGGGGCTCATCTGGATCGGTGCGACGGCAGAGGACGGGGCAGTCCTCACCATGGATGATCCCACGAGCTGCCTGGATCACTATGCCGGGATCAGTGGCGCCATGGCCAATCATCTCGGCTGGCTTCTGGACGTTCTGGAGAGCGGCGAAGCCGATCCTAACCAGACGGTCTGGTTCGATCCATCCGGCGCGCGCTGGACCGCGGCCGAGGCGGGCATCGCCGGGCTGGAGCAGGTGGCAGAGCCCCTATCGGCCTGCCGCGGGATGGGAGAGGTCCTGATCGCGACCTTGGTCCCCGACGCGAAGGGCGCCGTCCGTAAGATGCAGCTGGTACTCGTCGATCCCGAGCGGCTGGCGATGCTCGTTGCCGCCAACCGCGAAAGCGCCCAGCCGAAGGCGCCGGATCCTGCCCCGGGCGCGGCAGCGGCGGAAATCAAGCTCTGAAGCTGCGCTTCGGGGCCGGATGGGTCTCGAGGATCGGGACTGGGGGTGCTACTCAGGCCTGCCGTCGTGGGGACGGAGCATTGTCGCGACCGGCAGAGGAGGGGCACCGCCATGGGCGAGCAAGTTGTACGCGAGGACGCCACTGGATATGTTGACCGCGCCGGGCTCGCGGTCGCACCCGTGCTTGCGGACTTCATCGAGGCCGAGGCGCTGCCCGGGACCGGGATCGAGGCCGATCGCTTCTGGGCCGGCCTCTCCGATCTCCTCCACGGCTTTGGCCCGCGGAATGCGGCGCTCCTGAAGACGCGGGACGACCTGCAGGCCCGGCTCGATGCCTGGCATCTCGAGCATCGGGGCCGCCCGCATGATGCCGACGCCTATCGCGCCTTCCTGACCGAGATCGGCTACCTGCTGCCCGAGGGAGGCGATTTCACCATCGAGACCGGTGCTGTCGACCCGGAGATTTCCTCGGTGCCGGGGCCGCAGCTCGTCGTGCCGGTGACGAATGCGCGCTTCGCCCTGAATGCCGCCAATGCCCGCTGGGGCAGCCTCTACGACAGCCTCTACGGCACCGATGCGATGGGCAGCCTGCCACCCTCCGGCGGCTATGACCGCGGCCGCGGCGCGCGGGTGGTGGCGCGGGCACGGGTCTTCCTCGACGAAGCCTTCCCGATCGCGGGCACGAGCCATGCCGACGCGCGGCGCTATCACGTCGAGGGCGGGGCGCTCCGGGTCAACGACCTGCCGCTGGTCGAGCCGGGCAAGTTCATCGGCCATCGCGGCGATCCCCGCGCGCCGGAGGCGGTGCTGCTCCGCAACAACGGCCTGCATGTCGAGCTCGTCTTCGACCGCACCCACCTGATCGGCGCCCGCGACCAGGCGGGCCTCGCCGACGTGCGGCTGGAGAGCGCGGTCTCGGCGATCATGGACTGCGAGGATTCGGTCGCCTGCGTCGATGCCGAGGACAAGGTGACGGCCTATCGCAACTGGCTCGGCCTGATGAAGGGCGACCTCGCCGAGACCTTCGAGAAGGGCGGCCGGTCGATGACCCGGCGCCTGAGCCCGGACCTCGCCTTCACCGGCCCGGACGGCGCGGAGGTCTCCGTCAAGGGCCGGGCGCTGCTCCTGGTGCGCAATGTCGGCCACCTGATGACCAACCCCGCGATCCTCGATCGCGACGGCAACGAGGTCTACGAAGGGCTGATGGATGCGATGGTCACGGCGCTGATCGCGCTCCACGACCTGCGCAAGACCGAAGGCCTGCGCAATTCGAATGCCGGCTCGATCTATGTCGTTAAGCCGAAGATGCACGGGCCGGCCGAGGTCACCTTCGCCGACGAGACCTTCACACACGTCGAGACCGTGCTGGGTCTCAAGCCGAACACCGTGAAGATCGGGGTGATGGACGAGGAGCGGCGGACGAGCGCCAACCTCAAGGAATGCATCCGCGCGGCGCGCCGCCGGCTCGTCTTCATCAACACGGGCTTCCTTGACCGCACCGGCGACGAGATCCACACCTCGATGGAAGCGGGGCCGTTCAGCCGCAAGGACTTCATCAAGCGCAAGGGCTGGATCACCGCCTACGAGAACCAGAATGTCGACATCGGTCTTGAGTGCGGCCTGTCGGGCAAGGCGCAGATCGGCAAGGGCATGTGGGCGGTGCCCGACCGGATGGCGGCGATGCTGGAGACCAAGATCGAGCACCCGAAGGCGGGCGCCAACTGCGCCTGGGTGCCGAGCCCGACGGCGGCCACCCTCCATGCACTCCACTATCACAAGGTCGATGTCTTCGCCGTACAGGCGGCCCTCGCGAAAGGCGGGCGGCGGGCCTATGTCGATGCGCTGCTCGACATCCCCCTCGCGCGGTATCGCAAGTGGACGCCGGAGCAGATCCGCCGCGAGGTCGAGAACAACGCGCAGGGCATCCTCGGCTATGTCGTGCGCTGGATCGACCAGGGCGTCGGCTGCTCGAAGGTGCCGGACATCAACGATGTCGGCCTGATGGAGGACCGTGCCACCTGCCGCATCTCGGCCCAGCACATCGCCAACTGGCTGCACCATGGCGTGGTGAGCCGTGCCGAGGTGACGGCGATCCTGCGCCGGATGGCCGAAGTCGTCGATCGGCAGAATGCCGGCGATCCCGCCTATGTCCCGATGGCGCCGGGCTTCGACGGCCTCGCCTTCCGCGCCGCCTCGGACCTCGTCTTCGAGGGGCGGGTGCAGCCGTCGGGCTATACCGAGCCGGTCCTCCACGCCCGCCGCCGCCAGCGCAAGGCCGAGACCCAGCGCGGCTGAGCGCAGGCCCTGGGGGGGGCGGAGCGGCGGGATGGGCTTCGATGCCGAGGAGATCGAGCGGCTGCTGGCGCTGATGCGCTGGCGGCGCGACGTGCGCCACTTCCGCCCCGATCCGGTGGCCGAGGCCGCGATCGAGCGGCTGCGGACCGCGGTGGCTCTGGCGCCCTCGGTCGGCAATTCCCGGCCGTGGCGGGTGGTGCGGGTGGAGGATCCCGGCCTGCGCGCCGCCGTCCGGGACGATTTCGCCCGCTGCAACGCCGAGGCGGCCGCGGCGGAGCCCGAGGAGCGGCGCGACGCCTATGCGCGGCTGAAGCTCGCGGGACTGGAGGCGGCCCCCCTGCAGCTCGCGGTCTTCTGCCTGGAGGATCCCGGCGCGGGCCATGGCCTCGGCCGGCGCACGATGCCCGAGACGCTGCGGCAGTCGGCGGCGATGGCGATCTTCGCGCTGTGGCTCGCCGCCCGCGCCCAGAACCTCGGGCTCGGCATGGTGTCGATCCTCGACCCCGCGCGGGTGGAGGCGCTGCTCGGGATGCCGGAGGACTGGCGCTTCGTCGCCTGGCTCTGCATCGGCCACCCGGCCTTCGAGGACGATCTGCCGCTTCTGCACCGGGTCGACTGGCAGGAAAATGCGGAGCCGGACTGGGTCACCCTCTGATCCTGCCCGTGTCGGGGCGAAGTCCTCGTTTACATTTCGCGCGGGAGGCGGCAGAAGCGCGGCGCCTGAACTGGAGACAATAGGATGGGTTATCGCGTCGCCGTCGTCGGCGCCACGGGCAACGTGGGCCGGGAAATGCTGAACATCCTCGCCGAGCGGGAATTTCCCGTCGACGAGATCGTCGCACTCGCCTCGAGGAAAAGTCTCGGGACCGAATGCGCCTTCGGCGACAAAACCCTGAAGACTCAGGATCTCGACACCTTCGATTTCGCGGGCTGGGACATCGCGCTCTTCGCCATCGGCTCGGACGCGACCAAGCAGTATGCGCCGATCGCCGCGAAGGCCGGCTGTGTCGTGATCGACAACTCGTCGCTCTACCGCTACGACCCCGACGTGCCGCTGATCGTGCCCGAGGTGAACCCGGACGCGGTGATGGGCTATGCGAAGAAGAACATCATCGCCAACCCGAACTGCTCGACCGCGCAGATGGTGGTGGCGCTGAAGCCGCTCCATGACCGGGCGCGGATCAGGCGCGTCGTCGTCTCGACCTACCAGTCGGTCTCCGGCTCCGGCAAGGAGGCGATGGACGAGCTCTGGAACCAGACCAAGGGCATGTATGTCCCCGGCCAGGAGGTCGCGCCCTCGGTCTATCCGAAGCAGATCGCCTTCAACGTCATTCCGCACATCGACGTCTTCATGGAGGACGGCTTCACCAAGGAAGAGTGGAAGATGGTCGCGGAGACCAAGAAGATCATGGACCCGGCGATCAAGGTGGTTGCCACCTGCGTCCGCGTCCCGGTCTTCGTCGGCCATTCCGAGGCGGTGAATGTCGAGTTCGAGGACCCGCTCGACGAGGACGAGGCGCGCGAGATCCTGCGCGAGGCCCCGGGGCTGCTCGTCGTCGACAAGCGCGAGCCGGGCGGCTACGTGACGCCGGTCGAATGCGTGGGCGACTATGCGACCTTCGTCAGCCGCCTCCGCACCGACCCGACGGTGGAGAACGGGCTGGTGTTCTGGGTCGTCTCCGACAACCTCCGCAAGGGCGCGGCGCTCAATGCCGTGCAGATCGCCGAGCTTCTCGGGCGGCGGGTCCTGCAGAAGGGCTGAGCGCCCGTCCGGAAAACCGGACGGGTCGGTCCGGCGGGGCTTTCCGCGCTCCGCTGCGTCGATCCCTCCCGCCGATATCCTCGATATTGGCGGGAAGGATCTCCTGCCGGGATCATGAAGCTCCCGCGCTGGCGCTCCGCCGCCGCGGTTCCAGGCCGTCCCCGAGAGCGGGGGCGTCCCTTCAGGGCATTTCGAGATCCGGGGCGCGGCGCCGGGGCGGGAGGCCGCTGGCCCGCGCCTGCCGGGCCAGCTGGTGCAGGCGGTGGGCGGCGAGGCCAAGGGCGATGCCCCCCACCACCGCGACGAGCGCGAAGATCCCCGGCGGGACGATGTGCGCCAGCCCGGGCAGGATGAGCTCCGGCAGGAAACGGTGGGTCAGGTAGATGTGATAGCCACCGGCCGCGACCGTCAGGACCGCCGCCGCCGACAGCCGCGGCAGGGGCAGGGGCGGTGCATGGAGCAGGGCGGCGATCACCGCGACCTGCGTGCCGTAGCGGATCCAGGATCCCGTCCAGTTGCCGCCGTCGAGCGCGACGAGGGGCATCACCACCACGGCGGCCCCCAGCAGGATGGCCCGCTGCCGGGGCGTCTCCGCGACGGCCGCGCCCCAGCCGAAGGCGGCGAGATGGAGCACCCAGGGCAGGGTGAAGATCTGCCGTCCGCCGATCGGCCAGAGGTGGGGCAGGGTGAACCGCGCCGCCACTGCGACGGCAAGGATGGTGAGGGCGAGGCGGAATGGCGCGGCCCGCGCCAGCCGCCGCACCGGCGGCAGCAGGAAGGCGCCGGCGACCAGCGCCAGCGTCTGGGCATAGGCTTCCACGAACCAGTAGAGATAGGGCAGCATCTCGTGCCGCTCCGGCTCGGCGAAGCCGAGGTTGCCGACGAGAAAGACCGATGCCCAGGGCACCCGGCCCCAGGCCAGCGCATAACCCGCCACCACCAGCGCATAGGGCCCGAGCACCATGGCCAGCATCCGTCCGAGCGGGCGAAGGTCTCCGGCGGCAAGGGCTGCGCCCTGGAACCGCGCGAGCCCGAAGCCGACCAGCACCATCATCGCCGCCGATCCCACCGGCACCGGCCAGAGGGTGGCGTGCTGCACGACGACGAGGGTGATCGCCGCGGCGCGGATCAGGATGTCCGGGCTCACCGGGCGGCGGGGGTTCGTCCGGAGTTCGGGCCGGAGCCCGGGCCGGGGTGGGACCGCCTGTCCCAGCCGCCCCGCCGGGAGGCGCTCCCAGCCGGCCGGCAGCGACCCGAGCCGCTCCTCCAGCAGCAGCGAGAGTTCCAGATGACGGAGCGAATCGCCGGCCAGTCCGACGAAACTGTCCTCCGCCCTGACGGGTCGCGGAAAGAACACCTCGCGGAAGGCGGCAAGGGCGCCGGTCGCGCCCTCCGGGCCGCGTGGCGTGGGGGGCTCGCGCAGCAGGGCGCGCACCGCTTCGAGATCGGGCTTGCCGCTGGCGAGGCGGGGCATGGCCTCCACGCACCGGACCTCCACCCGCGACTCGGGCAGGGCGGCGGCCGTTGCGAGCCGGGTGCGGAGGGCCGCCGTCCTGCCCGGCGGTGCCACCACCGCGGCGAGGAGACGGGCATCGTCGCCGGTCACGGCCGCGGACAGGCCCTCGGCCACCAGGGCCGCCTCGAGCTCCGCGTGTCCGATGCGGCGCCCGCCGATCTTCGAAATCCGCCGCAGGCGGCCCGTGATGCGGAAGAGGCCGTCGGCCTCACGCACCGCGAGATCGCCGGTGCGGAGTTCGGCCGGCCCCGGTCCGCGGGCAAGGTCCGCGCGGGTCCCGGCATAGCCCATCATCACGTTCGGGCCGCGGTAGACCAGTTCCCCCTCGATGCCCGTCCCGGTGACCGGGCGCCCGCGCGCGTCGACGAGCGACAGGGCGCCCCCGGGGACGGCGCGGCCGATGCTGCCGGGCGCCGTGGAGGCGAGCTCGGGCGGCAGGTAGGCGATGCGGGCGGTCGCCTCGGTCTGGCCGTACATCGCGAAGAAGCGGCCGCCCCGCGCGGCCATGTGGGCGGCATAGGTGCGGACCAGGTCCGGGGCCATCCGCCCGCCGGCGACGGTCAGGCAGCGCAGGTCCGGCAGGGCGGCCGCGCGGAAATCGATGCCCTCCAGCAGCTCGAAGCTGTAGGGCACGCCCGCGAGCCCGGTGCAGCGGGTGGCGCGGAGCCGCGCGATGAAGTCCGGGTCGAGCACCGGTCCGGCGTCGAGCAGCAGGCTCGCCCCCGCCGCGAGATGGCTGTTGAGGACGGACAGGCCGTAGGAATAGCAGAGCGGCAGGATCAGCGCGCCGCGATCCTGCGGCGTCAGGCCGAGATAGTCCGCGATGGCCGCCGCATTGGCCGCGACCGCCGTGGAAGACAGGCGCACGGCCCTGGCTTGCCCGGTGCTGCCCGAGGTCATCAGGAGGAGCGCGAGGTCCGGATGGACGGGCCGCTCCGGCGCGGGGACGGGCGGGCCGTCCCGCGCGCCATCCGGGCCGAGGCAGAGATCCGGCTCGAAGCGGGCGCGGAAGCCGGCCAGCCCCGCGGCATCGTCGGGATCGAGCATCGCCACGGCGCAGCCCGCCCGCAGGGCCGCGAGATAGGCGACGACCGTCTCGGGCGTGGGGGTGGCCGCGATCGCGACCAGCCCGCCCGGGCCGGGAAGCCGGGCGGCCCGGGCCGCCACGGCGGCCTCCAGTGCCGCATACGAGAGAGAGCGGCCGTCTGAACAGAGGAGCGCCGGGGCCGCGCCGCGTGCCCCGAGGCCAGTCGCGAAATCCGGCGCCATGCCCAGCCCCAAAGCGGCTCCCGGAGGGGAGCGGTCCGGACACCCGACTAAAGCAGTTGGGTATCAGGACGCAACCCGTCCGGGCCCCGCTGCCGGCCGGCAGGCTGGTCGGGGCGGTCCCGGGGCATGGCAGGGGATCAGATACGGGCGTGGTTCAGAGCGCGCATTCGTCGGCGTAGGTCATGACCGTGCAGAGGGAGTCCTCGCCGAGACGGATCAGCCGGGCGGCGACGGCCGCGGCGGCCACCGCGTCGGCGCGGAGCAGAACCCCGCCGAGGTCACGGGCCACCCGCGCGAAATCGGCAAGGCCGATCTGCTCGGAGAGCCCGGCGAGCCGCAGCGCCAGGGTCTGGGCCTCACCGGCGGCGTCACGCTCCAGCGCGGTCTGCAGCAGTGCCAGGCGGTCGGTCAGGTGGAACACGACTTCCTCGACCACTTCGCGGCATCGCTGGTCGCCAAGCGACTGCCGCAGCAGCCGGATCCGCGCCTTGTCGAGCACCGCGTCCTCGTGCGACGCGATGTGATAGAGTTCCGCACCCATGGGATAGTCCCCCCAATTCTCACCCGGGGACGACACTCGCCGCAAAAGGTGAAGACTCGTTTGCAGGATCGGTTGCGTCGGCCTCTTCGCGATCGCAAAATGTGCCCTCGGTTAACGAAGCCCCACCAGCGAAGCCCCACCGGGCCATCCCTAGGAGCCACGATGGACAAAGCCCGCCCCCTGCCCGAGTCTCTGGTTGCCCGTTATCGCGAGTGGCAGGAGCGCCGGGCCCCGGAGACGCTCGACACCCTCGCGGCCGCGGCGGCCGCGACGCAGGCGCCCATGGCGATGATCATCACCTGCTGCGACAGCCGGGTGCTGATCTCGGAGGTCTTCGGCAACGACGTGCCGGGAGACTTCTTCATCCACCGCAACATCGCGAATCTGGTGCCGCCGCACCAGCCCGACGGCGAGAGCCACGGCACCTCGGCGGCGATCGAATATGCCACCATCGCGCTGAAGGTCGAGCATCTGATCGTCATGGGCCATCATGCCTGCGGCGGGGTGCGCGGCTGCCACGACATGCTGGCGGGTCTCGCGCCCGATCTCGACCGGCCGACGAGCTTCGTCGGAACCTGGCTGCGCATCCTGAAGCCGGGCTATGACGCGCTGGCCGGGCGCGGCCTCGGCTACGAGGAGCGGATCCATGCGCTGGAGCGCGAGGCGGTGATGGTGAGCCTGCGCAATCTCATGACCTTCCCCTTCGTGCGCGAGCGCGTCGAGGACGGCCGCCTGCAACTCCACGGGTTGTGGAAGGACATCCGCAACGGCGCACTGGAGGTCTACGACCCGGCAGCGGGCGGGTTCGTGCCGCTCTGAGTCGCCTCACGGCCTTGTGAAAGTTCGGGGGGCGATGACATGCGAGCCTCCCGGTCCCAGCTCATAGCCCGGACCAGTGCCATGACCCGCCTCGCCTTCGCCCTCGCCCTCGTCGCCGCCCTTCCCGTCCTCGGCCTCGGGGCCCTGCCGGCCGGCGCCGCGGAAGATCCGGTGGCTGCCCGCCAGAAGATCATGGACGCGACCGGCGCGGCGGCGGGCCTCGGGGGCGGGATGCTGAAGGGCGAGATCCCCTACAGCCCCGCTGCGGGCCTTGCCGTCCTCTCCACCTTCTCGGCCGCCGCTGCGACCTTCGGCGACTATTTCCCCGAAGGCTCGTCGGGTGGCGAGACCGCGGCTGCGCCGAAGATATGGGAGGACCGCGCCGCCTTCGACGCCGAGCTGGCCGAATTCGCCGAGGCCGCGCTCGCCGGCCAGCAGGCAGCCGGCCGGGATGGCCCGGCCGATCTGGAGGCCTTCAAGGCCGCCGTCACGCCGGTGCTCGGGCTCTGCCGCGACTGCCACGAGGGCTTCCGGCTGCGGCGCTGACGGCAATGCTGCGCCGGCTTCTTCTCGCGCTCGTCGCGCTCGGCCTTGCCGGGGGCGGGGCCGCCTGGATCCTGTCGGCGCCCCGGCCCCTGCCGGCCGAGACCCTCGCAGCCCTGCCGGCGGGGGATGCGGAGCGGGGGCAGGCGGTGTTCTGGGCCGGGGGCTGCACCTCCTGCCATGCTGCGCCGAAGGCCGAGGGCGCGGCGCGCTTCCGCCTCGCGGGCGGGGTTCGGCTGGTCACGCCCTTCGGCACCTTCGTCGCGCCGAACATCTCGCCCGACCGGACGGACGGCATCGGCGCCTGGACCGAGGCCGATTTCGCCAATGCCATGCTGCGCGGGGTTTCGCCCGCGGGGACGCCCTTCTATCCGGCCTTTCCCTATGCCTCCTATGCGCGGATGAGCCTCGCGGACGTGGCCGACCTCTGGGCCTTCCTGCAGACCCTGCCGCCGGTCGCGGGCCGGGCCCCGGACCACGAGCTCGGCTTTCCCTTCAACATCCGCCGCGGGGTCGGCCTCTGGCAGCGGCTTTTCCTGTCGGAGGCACCGGTCATGGCCGTGGACACGGCCGATCCGCGCCTCGTCCGGGGGCGCTATCTGGTGGAGGGGCCGGGCCACTGCGGCGAATGCCATACGCCCCGGACGATCGCCGGCGCCAGCGACCTCGGCCGCTGGCTTGCGGGCGGACCGGCCCCCGAGGGCGACGGCACCATCCCGGACCTGACCCCGGGCGGGCCGCTCGGCGACTGGTCGGAAGGCGACATCGCCTATTACCTCGAGAGCGGCTTCACCCCCGATTTCGATTCGGTCGGCGGCAGCATGGCCGAAGTCCAGCGCAACATGGCGGAACTTCCCGCTGCGGATCGCGACGCGATCGCGGCCTATCTCCGGGTGGTGCCATCCCACTGAGCCGGGGCGGTCGGCTCTGGAAAGCCGGGGCCGGACCGGGCTAAGATCGCCGCCCGCCCCGAGGAGGCCCGCCCGATGAGCTCGTTCGACGCCGCCCTTGCCGCCCTCGCCTGGCAGCTCGAGCTTGGCGCGGACGAGGCGATCGGTCCGGCTCCGGTGAACCGCTTCGCGCTCCGGCGCGCGGCGCCGTCCGCTGCCGCGGCTCCTCCGGCCGCCGGGCAGTCCCCGTCTCCCGCGTTCCCTCCTCCGTCCCCCGATCCCGGACCGGCCGACGGCGGCGCGGCGGCGCTGGCGGCGGCGGCCCGGGACCTGGCCGGGTTGCGGCGCGCGCTGGAAGGCTTCGAGGGCTGTGCCCTCAAGCGGGGCGCGCGCCGGACCGTCTTCGCCGATGGCAATCCGGCCGCCCGGGTCATGGTGATCGGCGAGGCGCCGGGCCGCGACGAGGACATGGCGGGCCTGCCCTTCGTCGGCCGCTCGGGCCAGCTTCTCGACCGGATGTTCGCCGCCATCGGCCTGTCGCGCGCCGCAGAGAATCCGGCCGCCGGGCTCTACATCACCAATGTCCTGCCCTGGCGCCCGCCGCAGAACCGCGACCCGAGTTCGGACGAGGCCGCGATGCTCCTGCCCTTCCTCTACCGCCACATCGAGCTCGCCGACCCGGAGGTGGTGGTGGTGATGGGCAGCCCCGCCGCCCGGGCGGTGCTGGGCAGCATCCCGGGCATCAACCGGATCCGGGGCCAGTGGCAGGACTGGCGCGGCCGCCCGGTGCTGCCGATGAACCATCCGGCGGCGCTGCTGCGCGACGGCACGCTGAAGCGGGCGGCCTGGGCGGATCTCCTTTCCCTGCAGGTGCGGCTCGATGGCTGAGGCGCGCGCCTTCATCCCGGTGCGGATCGCCGTGCTCACCGTCTCCGACAGCCGGAGCCTGGCCGAGGACCGCTCGGGCGACACGCTGGTCGAGCGCCTGACCACGGCCGGCCACCTGCTGGCGGACCGGCGCCTGCTGCCGGACGAGCGCGGGGCGATCGCGGCACAGCTCCGCGACTGGGTGGCCCGCCCCGATGTCGACGTCGTCCTTTCGACCGGCGGCACCGGACTGACTGGCCGCGACGTGACCGTCGAGGCCCATCGCGATGTCTACGAGAAGGAGATCGACGCCTTCGGCACGCTCTTCGCCCTCGTCTCCTGGCAGAAGATCGGCACCTCGGCGGTGCAGAGCCGGGCCTGTGCCGGGGTGGCGGGCGGGACCTATCTCTTCGCCCTGCCGGGCTCGCCCTCGGCCTGCCGGGATGCCTGGGATGGCCTGCTCGGACCCCAGCTCGACTATCGGCACAAGCCCTGCAACTTCGTCGAGATCCTGCCCCGGCTGGAGGAGCACCGGCGGCGCAAGTGACGCCGCGGCGGAAGGCCGGGCGCGGACCGGGGGATCGACGCCACGCAAGGGCAGAAGCGGCGCGCCCTCGAATCGTCCCTGCCGGGGCCCGCGGTACGAGCGCCGCGCCTCCGGCTTTCCCGCGCTGCCCGCGGGTCCGGCAGGCGGGCGACGGCACCCCGGGGGCGGCGCCCGGGGGCGTCCCGGATCCCGGGGGACGCGGGCGGATCCACCGTCGGAGCCGGGGGGTCTGCCACCTGCGGCAAGGAACCTTGAGAAATTCCCGATTCCGGCTTATCCTCTCCCTGCCGGCGCCGGGCAGTCGCGGCGCGACTCAGGAGGAATACGCGCTGACTCAGATCACCCCGGCGGCCATGGCCGCCACCCCGTCGACGGTCTTTGCGCCGCAACGGGATCCCGGCGACAGCCACGTCCTGCTGTCCGCCATCCTCGCCTCGCTAGAGGATGACAAGGCCGAGGACATCGTCACCATTCCACTCGCGGGCAAGTCCGAGATGGCCGATCACATGGTGATCGCCAGCGGCCGGTCGTCGCGGCAGGTGGCGGCGATCTCCGAAAAGCTTGCCGATCGCCTGAAAGCCGACCATGGCGTGCTCGTGCGCATGGAAGGCAAGGATCTCGGCGACTGGGTGCTGGTGGATGCGGGCGATGTCATCGTCCATGTCTTCCGGCCGGAGGTTCGCGAATTCTACCAGCTGGAAAAGATGTGGCAGCCGCAGGCCGCCGCGCCGACGCCGCGCCCCGCCGATACCGTCTGACCCGGTCGCGGCCGGTGCCGGGACGCCGCGGGCGGGACGGCTAGGCCGATGCGCCTGACGCTATGTGCAGTGGGTCGCCTGCGGGGCGGCCCAGAAGCGGATCTCGTCGCCGACTATCTCGCCCGGTTCGACCGCACCGGCCGGCCGCTCGGCCTCGGGCCGGCCCGGGTCGTCGAGGTGGAGGACCGCCGGGGCGGCGGACAGGCGGCGGAATCGGCACTGCTGGCGCAGGCCATTCCCGCGGGCGCGGTCCTCGTCCTGCTGGACGAACGCGGCCGCACGCTCGATTCCCCGGAGTTCGCCGCACGGCTCCGGCGCTGGGCCGATGGCGGCACCCGCGACCTCGCCTTCGCGATCGGGGGCGCCGATGGCCATGCGCCGGCCCTGCGCGACCGCGCCGATCTGCTCCTTTCCTTCGGACCGATGGTCTGGCCGCACATGCTGGCCCGGGTGATGCTCGCCGAACAGCTCTATCGCGCGGCCTCCATCCTCTCCGGCGGTCCTTACCACCGGGGGGGCTGACCCCCCGGCACGTCCCGGTGCGGAGCCCACCGAAAGCCCACTGGACCGGATGCCACAAAGCGACTAAGCACCGGAAAGACCGGGAGGGACCGAGGGCTCAGCAGAGGAGCCATGCGTGCCCCTGCGCCGCGTCGGTCGGGCCCTCGCACGGGTCCGCGGGGTCGAGCCACGGGCCCGGGCGCGCAGGCCGCTCCCGGGGCGACAGCAAGGGAGAGCCGCATGGCCCATGTCGAGGATCAGGGCGTCACGCGCCGGGACTTTCTCTATGTCGCGACAGGCGCAGCAGGGGGCATCGCCACCGCCGCCGCCGTCTGGCCGCTGGTCAACCAGATGAACCCGAGCGCCGACGTGCAGGCGCTCGCCAGCATCCAGGTCGATATCTCGGCCATCGAGGCCGGCAGTCAAATCACGGTCATGTTCCTCGGAAAGCCGGTCTTCATCCGCCACCGCACGCCCGAGAACATCGAGGCGGCGCGCGGCCAGGACATCTCGGCCCTGCCCGACACCGATGCCCGCAACGCGAACAAGCCCGGGGCGGATGCCTCCGATGCCAACCGTGCGATGGACGAGGCGGGCGAGTGGCTGGTGATGACCGGCGTCTGCACCCATCTCGGCTGCGTGCCGCTGGGCGATGCCGGCGACTTCGGCGGATGGTTCTGCCCCTGCCACGGCTCGCACTATGATACCGCCGGCCGCATCCGCAAGGGCCCCGCACCCGAGAACCTTCACATTCCGCCGGTGAAGACCGTGTCCGAAGGCGTCATCGAGCTCGGCTGAGGAGCATACCCATGAGTGGCATCCCCCACGACCACTACGAACCGAAGACCGAGCCCGAACGCTGGCTCCACAGCCGCCTGCCGATCCTGGGCCTCGCCTACGACACCCTGATGATCCCCACCCCCAGGAACCTCAACTGGATGTGGATCTGGGGCATCGTCCTCACCTTCTGCCTGGTGATGCAGATCGTCACCGGCATCATCCTGGTGATGCACTACACGCCGAACACGCTGCTCGCCTTCTCCAGCGTCGAGCACATCATGCGCAACGTGAACGGCGGCTGGGCCTTCCGCTACATCCACGCCAACGGCGCGTCGCTCTTCTTCATCGCGGTCTATTTCCACATCTTCCGCGGCCTCTACTACGGCTCGTACAAGGCCCCGCGCGAGATCACCTGGATCATCGGCATGCTCATCTACCTGCTGATGATGGGCACGGCCTTCATGGGCTACGTGCTGCCCTGGGGCCAGATGTCCTTCTGGGGGGCGACGGTGATCACCGGCCTCTTCGGCGCGATCCCGGTCGTGGGCGAATACATCCAGACGCTTCTGCTCGGCGGGCCGGCGGTGGGCAACCCGACGCTCAACCGCTTCTTCTCGCTGCACTACCTGCTGCCCTTCATCATCGCGGCGCTGGTCGCGGTGCATATCTGGGCCTTCCACACCACCGGCAACAACAACCCGACCGGCGTCGAGGTGCGGCGCACGTCGCGCAAGGAGGCCGAGGCGGACACGCTGCCCTTCTGGCCCTATTTCGTCATCAAGGACCTGTTCGCGCTCGTCTTCATCCTGACGATCTTCGCGGCGCTGGTTGGCTTCCTGCCGAACTTCCTCGGCCACCCCGACAACTATGTCGAGGCGAACCCGCTGAAGACGCCCGCGCATATCGTGCCGGAATGGTATTTCCTGCCCTTCTACGCGATGCTGCGCGCCATCACCTTCGACGTGCTGTTCATCGACTCGAAGCTCGGTGGCGTGATCGCGATGTTCGGCTCGATCATCGTGCTGTTCCTGGTGCCCTGGCTCGACACCAGCCGGGTGCGCTCCGGGCGCTACCGGCCGATGTTCAAGGTCTGGTTCTGGATCCTGGTCGCCGACTTCTTCCTGCTGATGTGGTGCGGCGGCATGCCGGCCGAGCAGCCCTATGTCATCATCAGCCAGCTCGGCACCCTCTACTGGTTCGGCTTCTTCCTCGTGGCGCTGCCGGTGCTCGGGATCGTCGAGAAGCCGCTGGCGCTGCCGGACAGCATCGAGGCGGATTTCAAGGCGCATTACGCCGATACCGCCAAGGGTACGGGCCATCCCGTGGTTGCGGGCGAGTGAAGGGGGGCGGGAGAATGACCATGTCGAAGATGCTTGCGGCCGCCGGCCTTGCTGCCGCCCTGCTGGGCTTCGGAGGCGCCGCTCGGGCCGCCGAGCAGCAGCACATCACCGACTTCAGCTTTTCCTTCGAGGGGCCCTTCGGCCGCTTCGACCAGGCGCAGCTGCAGCGGGGCCTTCAGGTCTATACCGAGGTCTGTGCGGCCTGCCACGGCCTGAAGTTCGTGGCCTTCCGCAACCTTGCCGACCACGGTGGCCCGGCGCTGAGCGACGCGGCGATGCGGGCCTATGCGGCCCAGCATACGGTGACCGACAGCGTCACCGGCGAGGATCGCCCGGCGACACCGGCCGATCACTTCCCGCATTCCTCGCTGGAAAATGCGCCCGACCTCAGCCTGATTGCCAAGGCCCGCGCGGGGTTCCACGGCCCCTTCGGCCTCGGCATCAACCAGATCGTGCGCGGCATGGGCGGGCCGGAATATGTCGCCTCCGTCCTCAGCCACTATACGGGCGAGGAAACCGAGCAGGCGGGTGTGGTGCTGTACGAGAACAGCGCCTTCGGGGGAAATATCGCGATGCCCCCGCCGCTGTCGGAGGGGCTCGTGACCTATTCGGACGGCACCCCGGCGAGCGTCGAGCAGATGTCCCAGGATGTGGCGGCCTTCCTGATGTGGACGGCCGAGCCCAAGCTGATGGCCCGCAAGGCCACCGGCCTGACCGCGGTGCTGTTCCTCGTGGTGCTGACCGTGCTGCTCTACTTCACCAACAAGAAGATCTGGGCGCCCCACAAGGGCAAGCACGTCTGAGGCTCCCTGCCCGCCGAGGCCCAAGGGTACCGATCGAATGCGAAGGCGGGCCATGAGGCCCGCCTTCGTCGTTTCAAGGCTGGATGCCGGAAGGGCGGGGGAGGCGGGGCCGCTCCGGCCCGGAGGCAAGGCGGCGCCCCAAGGCTGCGCCAGCGGACGCAGGCTCGAGCCTCCGCCGCGCATTGCCCGGAAAATGGACTGCCCTGCGCGCGTCTATTCCCCGCGGAAGGGGCGGACGTATTGCAGGGCCATGTCCCAGGGGAAGAAGATCCAGGTGTCCTGGCTGACTTCGGTGATGTAGGTGTCGACCATCGGCCGGCCGGAAGGCTTCGCATAGACGGTGGCGAAATGCGCCTTCGGGTAGAGCTGGCGCACCAGCTCCAGCGTCTTGCCGGTGTCGACGAGGTCGTCGACGATCAGGATCCCCTCGCCGTCCGGCCCCATCACCTCGGCCGAAGGCGGCTTCAGCATCTGCGCCCGCGACTGCTGCTGCCAGTCGTAGGACTTCACGCTGATCGTGTCGACGGTGCGGATGTCGAGCTCGCGGGCGACGATCATCGCCGGGGCCATGCCGCCGCGGGTGATCGCCACGACGCCGCGCCACGCCCCCTCGGGGCCGGGACCGCGCTTGTCGAGGCGCCAGGCGAGCGCGCGGCTGTCGCGGTGGATCTGGTCCCAGGAAACGTGGAAGCCCTTCTCGTGGGGCAGGCGGTCGTTCATCGCAAAGCCTTCAGGTGACGGCGATCTTCACGCCGAGAATGGCAAGCAGGCCGCCGAATGTCCGGTCGATCCCGCCCTTCAGCCGCAGGTAGCCGGCGCGGGTGCGGTCGAGGGAGAAGATGCGGGCGACGAGGATGTTCCACAATGTCTCGTTGAGAAAGACCACGGTCAGCAGCGCGATCAGCACGACGAGCGGCGTGCCGGGTGGCACGGTGCCGACGAAGATCGCCGAGAACATCACCGCGGGCTTCGGATTGGCAAGCTGCGTCAGGAGGCCGAGCCGGAAGGCCGAGGCGGCGGTGCGCGGCGGCCGCCCGGTGTCGGCAACGATGGGCTGGTCGGCGTCGCGCCAGAGATGCCAGGCCATCCACAGCAGATAGGCCCCGCCGACGATCTTCAGCCCGAGGAGGAGCGCCGGGGCAAGCTGGAACAGGAGCGTCAGCCCGAAGAGCGCGGCCGAGGCCCAGACGACCGCGCCGGCGCCGATGCCGGCGGCGAGGAAGGCACCGGTGCGCATTCCCTCGGTCACGCCGGTGCGCGCCGCCATCAGCACGGCCGGCCCGGGGCTGACCGCGGCCATCAGGCTGAGCAGGGCGATGGCGAGGAAGGCTGCGGCGCTCATCACGCCTCCTTGCGGCCCGAGACCACGTCGATGTCGGGCGCATCCTCGGCCTTCATGCCGACCACGTGATAGCCGGCATCGACGTGATGGGTCTCGCCCGTCACGCCCGAGGACAGGTCCGACAGCAGGTAGAGCGCGCTCTTGCCCACGTCGGACTGGGTGACGTTGCGCCGGAGCGGCGCGTTCAGCTCGTTCCACTTCATGATGTAGCGGAAATCGCCGATGCCGCTGGCGGCCAGCGTCTTGATCGGCCCGGCCGACAGGGCGTTCACGCGGATGCCGCGCGGCCCGAGGTCCATCGCCATGTATTTGACGCTCGCCTCCAGCGCGGCCTTGGCAACGCCCATCACGTTGTAATGCGGCATGACCTTCTCGGCGCCGTAATAGGTCAGCGTCAGCAGCGATCCGCCCTCGGGCATCAGCCGGGCGGCCCGCTGCGCGGCGGCGGTGAAGGAATAGACCGAGATCAGCATCGTCTGGCTGAAGTTCGCGGCGGTCGTGTTGTCGGTATAGCTGCCCCGGAGCTCGGTCTTGTCCGAGAAGCCGATGGCATGGACGAGGAAATCGAGGCTGCCCCAGCGTTCGGCGATCGCGGCGAAGGTCGCGTCGAGCGAGGCCTCGTCGGTCACGTCGCAGGGCAGGACGATCTCGGAGCCCACCGAGGCGGCCAGCGGCTGTACGCGCTTGCCGAGCGCATCGCCCTGATAGGTGAAGGCGAGGTCCGCGCCCTCGGCATGGCAGGCCTGGGCTATGCCCCAGGCAATGGACTTGTCGTTGGCAACACCCATCACCAGGCCGCGCCGTCCGCTCATCAATGCCATGGTATCGCCCCTCGCGTTCCCGGGTGCCGAGATTTAGGCCAAAGCCCCGTCTCCATCAAGGCGGCGTGACGCCCCGGGCGAAGGGGATGGCGCAGACGTGCTTTTCGCGCCATTGCTCGCGGTGCGGGCATGGCGCCCGCGGCAGAGGAGCATCGCCGTGCGCATTCTCTCCGGTCTCCTCGGCGTGGTCCTCCTCGTTCCGGCCGGAGCGGCGACGGCCGCCGAAGGCGTCAGCCGCTTTGTCCTGCCGAACGGGCTCGAGGGGGTGGTGATCGAGGATCACCGCGCGCCGGTGGTCACGCAGATGCTGTGGTACAAGGTCGGCGGCGCCGACGACCCCGTGGGTCAGTCGGGGCTCGCGCATTTTCTCGAGCACCTGATGTTCAAGGGTACGGTCCGCGACCCGGATTTCGATTTCAGCCGCGTCGTCACCGCCAATGGTGGCGAGGACAACGCCTTCACCACCCTCGATTCGACCGCCTATTTCCAGCAGATCGCCAGCGACCGGCTGGATCTCGTCATGGGGATGGAGGCCGAGCGGATGACCGGCCTCGCGCTGGAGGAGGGCGAGGTCCTGACCGAGCGCGACGTCATCCTTTCGGAGCGGCGCGAGCGGGTGGAGGGCAATCCCGCCGGGCCGCTCCGCGAGCAGCTCTCGGCCGCGCTCTATCTCAACCATCCCTATGGCCGCCCGGTCATCGGCTGGGTGCAGGAGATCGCGGCGATGGACCGGGAGGCGGCCCTTGCCTTCTACCGGGCGCATTACGCGCCGGACAATGCGGTGCTGGTGATCGCCGGGGATGTGACGCCGGATGCCGTCGAGGCGATGGCCGCGCGGCATTTCGGCGCCATCCCGGCCGCGGGGATCGCCGCCCGCCACCGCCCGCAGGAGCCGCAGCCGGTGGCGCCCCGGCGGCTCACCCTCACCGACGCCCGTGCCGCCCAGCCCTACATGGTCCGCAGCTATCTCGCCCCCGCCCGCCGCCCCGGCGACCAGGACGAGGCGGCGGCCCTGACCCTGCTCGCCGGGCTGCTCGGTGCTGGGATCACCTCCGAATTCGCGCAGGCGCTGGAACTCGGGCCGGAGGCGACGGCCCTCGGGGCGGATGCGGGCCATGACGCGACCTCGCTCGACCCCGGCAGCTTCAGCGTGAGCCTCGTCCCGCGCGACGGTGTGGCGCCGGAGGCGGCCGAGGCGGCGCTCGACGCGGTCCTTGCCCGCGTGCTGGCCGAGGGACCGGACCCGGTGGCGCTGGCGCGGCTCAAGGCGCGGGTGCGGGCCCGCGACATCAAGGCGCTCGACGACCCCTTCAGCCGCGCGGACGATGTCGGGGGGGCGCTGACCGCGGGCCTGACCCTGGCGGATGTCGAGGCCTGGCCGGCCCGGCTGCAGGCCGTTACCGCCGAGGAGATCACGGCCGTGGCGGCGAAGGTGCTGCGGCCCGAGGCATCGGTGACCGCCTGGCTGCTTCCGGCGGCGGGGGCAGGGGCGGCGCCTGCGCCGGGGGAGGAAGAGCAATGAGACTGCGGATGCGCGGCCTGTTTGCGGCCGGCCTCCTGCTGCTGGCGGCGCCGGCCGAGGCGGCACCGGAGATCGTCGAGGTAACTTCGCCCGGGGGCATCACCGCCTGGCTGGCCGAGGATCACACCGTGCCGATCGTTGCGCTCGATGCGGATGTCCTCGGAGGCACGGCCCTCGATCCCGAGGGGCGCGAGGGGGTGATGGCCCTGATGGCCGGTCTTCTCACCGAAGGCGCTGGGGAGCGGGAGGCCACCGCCTTCGCCGCCGCGGCCGGGGAAATCGGCGCGGGCTTCAGTCTCGACGCGGGACGCGACGCCATTCACATCTCGGCCCAGATGCTGGCCGAATCGACGGGTCCGGCGGTGGCGCTTCTCGCCGACGCGCTGCAGGCTCCGCGCTTCGATGCCGAGCCATTTGCGCGCGTCCGCAACGCCATGCAGGCGAATCTGGCGCAGGAGGCCCTCGATCCCGATTCGGTCGCGAGCCGTGCCGCGGCCGCCGCGCTCTTCCCGGACCATCCCTATGGCCGGTCCCCCACCCCCGCGAGCCTCGACGCGATCGGCGCGGCCGACCTGCGCGCGGCCTGGCGCTCGGGCCTCGTCCGCGACCGGCTGACCGTGGCGGTGGCGGGAGCGATCAGCCCGGAGGCGCTGGCCCCGCTCCTCGGCCGCCCGGTCGCGGAGCTGCCG
>ERZ500977.53-NODE-53-length-24823-cov-7.177447_pt1 | contig 24823 bp, 18 predicted proteins | sample MGYA00248863_ERZ500977 | MGnify/ENA primary metagenome ERZ500977 (study PRJEB25958, sample SAMN03398581) | human skin metagenome | study: EMG produced TPA metagenomics assembly of the Human Skin Microbiome Metagenome (human skin metagenome) data set.
AGGCGCCGCCGGCCTCGCCGCGCCCGACGCGCTGCTCGCGACGCCCAAGCATTTCGCCGCCTATGGCGCGGCCGAGGGCGGGCTCGACTACAATTCCGCCGACATTTCCGAGCGGGTGCTGCGCGAGATCTACCTGCCCCCGTTCGCGGCGGCCTTCGCCGCCGGCGCCGGCGCCACGATGTCGGCCTTCAACACCGTCGACGGGGTGCCGGCCACCGGCAACCGCCGGCTGCTCAACGACATCCTGCGCGGCGACCTCGGCTTCACCGGCTTCGTCGTCGCCGACTATACCGCGGACCGCGAGCTCATCGCCCATGGCTATGCCGAGGACGCGCGCGATGCGGCCCGGCTCGCGATGCTCGCGGGCATCGACATGGTGATGATGAGCGATCTCTACCTGCGGCACCTGCCGGGCCTCGTCGCCGAGGGCGCGGTGCCGGTGGAGCGGGTGGACGCGGCCGTCACCCGGGTGCTGCGGGCCAAGGCGGCGCTCGGCCTCTTCGCCGACCCCTACCGCGGCAGCGACGTGGAAGTGGAGCGGCGGGTGGTCGGCAGCCCCGCGCACCGCGCCCTCGCCCGCGAGGCCGGTCGCCGCTCGATCGTGCTGCTGAAGAACGAGAACGCCCTCCTGCCACTCAGCCGGACGGCCCGCATCGCCCTGATCGGGCCGCTCCTGGAGGCTCCGATGGATGCGGCCGGCCCCTGGTCGATCTTCGCCGATCATGCGCGCACCATTCCGCTGGCCGAAGGCTTCCGCAGGGCGGTGGCCGATCCGGCGGCCCTCAGCATCACCCCCGGCTGCCTGCCCGAGGCCTCCCTGCCCGGCGGGATCGAGGCGGCCGTCGCCGCCGCCGAGGCCGCCGAGGTGGTGGTGCTGGTTCTCGGCGAGACCGCCCTCATGTCGGCCGAGGCGCAGTCGCGCGTCACGATCGACATCCCCGCCCCGCAGCAGGCTCTGGCCGAGGCGGTGGTGGCCACCGGGCGGCCGGTGGTGGTGGTGGTGAAATCCGGGCGCGGGCTGGAGCTGCCGGGCGCGGTGACCGGGGCCGGGGCGATCCTCTTCGCCTGGTTCCTCGGCTCCGAGGAAGGCCCGGCGGTGGCGGATGTCGTCTTCGGCGATCATGCGCCCACCGGGCGGCTGCCGGTCAGCCTGCCCTTCCGATCGGGCCAGTCGCCCTATTACTACGCCCACCGCAGCACCGGGCGGCCGGAGACGCCGCTCAGCCGCGACTACAAGGCCCGCTACCGCGAGGTGCCGAACCGGGCGCGCTATCCCTTCGGTCATGGCCTGACCTATGGCAGAGTGACCTATGTCGAGCTGCGGCTGTCCACGGACCGGCTGGTGCCGGGGGGCAAGATCACCGCGACGGTGCGGCTTGCGAATGCCGGTCCGGCGCCGGTCATCGAGGTCGTGCAGCTCTACCTGCACGACCTCGCCGCCAGCGTGGTGCAGCCGGTGCGGCTGCTGAAGGACTTCCACCGGGTGAGCGTGCCGGCCGGGGCGGAGCTTGACGTGAGCTTCACGCTGCGGCCCGAGGATCTCGGCTTCCTCGGGCCGGATCTGGCCCCGACGGTCGAGCCGGGGCGGTTCCGCCTCTGGCTCGCGCCCGATGCCGAGGGCGGGCTGGCGGCGGATTTCACCCTGACCGCCTGAAGGCCCGCGCCCCCAGCAAGGCGGTGCCGCCGGCCAGCGCGAACCAGGTCAGCGCATAGGTGAGGTGGGTGTTGCGGAAGCGCACCACGGTCAGGCCGCCAACGGGCAGCGCAGCGGGATCCGGCGCGGCCTCCGCATCGATGAAATAGGGCGCCACCGGCGGCGGCAGGTCCTCGGCCGCCGCGATGGCGGCGACATCGCGGGAATACCAGCGCCCGGCCTGCGGCTCGTTCGCCCGGAGAAAGCCGCCGTCCGGCTCGCTCAGCCGCAGGAGGCCGCTGACGGTGACGATACCGGGCGTCAGGCTCCCGGGCCGGGTGGCGGGGTCGCGCCGTGCCGGGGGGACGAAGCCGCGATTGACGAGGACGGTGAAGCCCGGCCCCTCGAGCGGCGTCAGGATCCAGTAGCCGGACCCGCGCACGGTGGCCGCCGTCACCGCCACCGCACGGTCGTGGAGATAGCGGCCGCTGACCGTGACCCGGGCGTATTCGTCCGCCGCCCGGGTCAGGCCCGGCCAGTCGGCGGGACCGGGCGCCGCGACCGGCGCGGCCGCGAGCCGGGCCTCGACCCGGTCGATCAGGTCGAGCTTCCAGGCCCGGCGCTGCAGCTGCCAGAGGCCGAGCGCCGTGAAGCCGGCAACCGCAAGGCAGAGGAAGAGGCCGAGGACCACACCGCGGCGTCGGGCCATGATGGCCTCCGGATTTGGGCAGGCAGGCGGCCGGGGCCGGACCGAGCCGCACCGCGCCGGGCCTCCGCGCAGGGAGGCCCGGTGGCGGGCTCAGTTCGAGGCGGGCGGCGCCTCCATCTGCATCTCGTCCATGCCCTCGCCCGCCGGCATCATGTTCCGGTTCAGGTGGAAGACGATCCAGAGCGAGCCGGCCAGCGTGATGACGACAAAGATGATGGTGAAGATCGTCGACATGAGCAGCCAGCCGTCCTCGGCCTTGGGCGTCATGTGCAGGAAGTAGATCATGTGCACGAGGATCTGCGCCAGCGCGCAGATGAGGACGATCGCCGCGGTATAGCCCGGGCTTTCGATCGGCCGCGCCATGACGAGGAAGAACGGGATGACGGTGAGGATCACCGCAAGGATGAAGCCCCGCATGTAGTCCCGGTAGGTCCCGTGCGGGGCTCCGCCGGCGTGACCGTGATGATCATCCGCCCCCGGCGCGCGGAGATGCTCGGCCGGCCCGTCGTCCGGCGTACCGGCGACCCCATGGATGTTGCTGGCGGTCATCGCAGCACTCCCAGCAGATAGACGAATGTGAAGACCCCGATCCAGACGAGGTCGAGGAAGTGCCAGAACAGCGACAGGCAGGCGATCCGCCGCTGGTTCGCGGCGATCAGGCCGCGCTTGCGGACCTGGAAGATCAGCACCACCAGCCAGACGATACCGAAGCTGACATGCAGGCCATGGGTGCCGACCAGCGCGAAGAAGGCCGACAGGAAGGCCGATCGCTGCGGCCCGGCGCCCTCGTGGATGAGATGCGAGAACTCATAGAGCTCGACCATCACGAAGAGCGCGCCGAAGATCCCGGTGATGCCGAGCCACTTCAGCGTGCCCTTCTGGTCCCCGTCGTGCATCGCCAGCATCGCGAAGCCGTAGGTGATCGAGGAGACGAGCAGCAGCGTGGTGTTGAGGGCGACGAGCGGCAGGTCGAAGAGGTCCCGCGGACCGGGCCCCCCCGCGAAGCTGGCGCCGAGCACGCCATAGGTGGCGAAGAGCACGGCGAAGATGAGGCAGTCGCTCATCAGGTAGATCCAGAAGCCGAGGTGGGTGAACCCTCCGGCCTCGTGGTGCTCCTCCTCGCGGACGTAGAAGTCCGTCGCGCCGTACTGGACGGGTGCGGTCATCGGCTCAGGCTCCCGTGCTCATCAGGCGCGTCCGCGTGGCCTCGGTCGTGGAGACCTCTGCCTCGGGGATGTGGTAGTCGCGGTCGTAGTTGAAGGTGTGCCAGATCGCCGCCGCGAGGACGCCGACGAAGCTCAGGAGCGCCAGCCACCAGATGTACCAGATGAGCGCCATCGCGCAGAGCGTGGCGAGGCCCGCGATGATCACGCCCGCACCGGTGCTCTGCGGCATGTGGATCGGGCGGAAGCCGCCCAGCGGCCGCTCGTAGCCCCGGGCCTTCATGTCCCACCAGGCGTCGATGGTATGGGCGACCGGGGTGAAGGCGAAATTGTAGGCCGGCGGCGGCGAGGAGGTGGCCCATTCGAGGGTCCGGCCGTCCCAGGGATCGCCGGTGGTGTCGCGGAGCTCCTCGCGCCGCCAGATCGAGACGGCGATCTGGACGATGAAGGCAAGGATGCCGACGGCGATGATGGCCGCGCCGAGCGCCGCGATCAGGAACCAGATCTGGAGGCTCGGGTCGTCGAAGACGCGCATCCGCCGGGTGACGCCCATCAGGCCAAGGACGTAGAGCGGGGTGAAGGCCACCCAGAAACCCACGACCCAGCACCAGAAGGAGACGAGCCCCCAGAAGCGGTCAAGCTTGAAGCCGAAGGCCTTCGGCCACCAGTAGCCGATCCCCGCGAAGAGCCCGAAGAGCACGCCGCCGATGATGACGTTGTGGAAATGCGCGATGAGAAACAGCGAGTTGTGCAGCACGAAATCCGCCGGCGGCACGGCGAGCATGACGCCGGTCATGCCGCCGATCGTGAAGGTCAGCATGAAGGCGACCGTCCACATCATCGGCAGCTCGTAGCGGATGCGGCCGTGGTACATCGTGAACAGCCAGTTGAAGATCTTCGCGCCGGTGGGGATCGAGATGATCATCGTGGCGATGCCGAAGAAGGAGTTCACCGAGGCGCCCGAGCCCATGGTGAAGAAGTGGTGCAGCCAGACGATGTAGCTGAGGATGGTGATGCAGACGGTCGCATAGACCATCGAGGAATAGCCGAACAGCGGCTTGCGGCAGAAGGTGGCGGTGACCTCGGAGAAGATGCCGAAAGCGGGCAGGACCAGGATGTAGACCTCCGGGTGGCCCCAGATCCAGATCAGGTTCACGTACATCATGGCGTTGCCGCCATTGTCCGCGGTGAAGAAATTCGTGCCGATGTAGCGGTCGAGGGTCAGGAGCGCGAGGGTGGCGCCGAGCACCGGGAAGGTCGCCACGATCAGGATGTTCGAGCAGAGCGCCGTCCAGGTGAAGACCGGCATCCGCATCATCGTCATGCCCGGGCAGCGCATCTTGATGATCGTCACGACCAGGTTGATGCCGGACAGCGTCGTGCCGACACCGGCGACCTGCAGCCCCCAGATGTAGTAATCGACCCCGACATAGGGACTGGCATCGATGCCGGACAAGGGCGGATAGGCGAGCCAGCCGGTCTGGGCGAACTCGCCGAGGAACAGAGAGCTCATGACGATCAGGGCGCCGCCGGTCGTCATCCAGAAGCTGAAGTTGTTCAGAAAGGGAAAGGCCACGTCCCGGGCGCCGATCTGCAGCGGCATGATCAGGTTCATCATGCCGGTGACGAAGGGCATCGCCACGAAGAAGATCATGATCACGCCATGGGCGGTGAAGACCTGATCGTAGTGGTGGGCATTCAGGTAGCCCTCGGACCCGTTGAAGGCCCAGGCCTGCTGGAGCCGCATCATCACCGCGTCGGCGAAGCCGCGCAGCAGCATGACGAGGCCGAGCACCATGTACATGATGCCGATCTTCTTGTGGTCGACCGAGGTGAACCACTCGTACCAGAGGTAACCCCAGAGTTTGTAGTAGGTGAGCGCGCCCAACATTGCCACGCCGCCGATTGCCACGACGACGAAGGTCGCCAGCACGATCGGATCGGTCGGAATGGCCGCCAGGGTCAGGCGGCCCAGCAGAAAGCTGGTCTCGACGGGGACATAGGTTTCAATGGCCATCGGCGTCTTCCTGGAGGTCTAGAGGGTTTCGGCCGGAGCGACGCCGGCGCCGGCGGCAGCCGGCGGCTGCGGCAGGGTCTCAAGGAGGACAACGGTGTCCGGGCCGTAATCGGCGATCGATTCGGCAGGCGTGCAGTATTCCGAGACGTAGAAGGGCTTGGTCCCGATGGCGCTTGCCTGCCGGGTCGGCGCAGGGATGAGGTTCAGCGTCCCGGCCCGCCCGGTGCCGCCCTCGGCATCGAGCGCCATCATCTGGTTGATGCAGAGCCGGCCTTCCTCGACGCAGCGGTTCAGGATGCGGTCGAAGATGTCAGCGTCGATGGTGCCGAAATGCCGCGGAGCGTCATTTTCGCTGGGCTGGGCAAGGTCTAGATAGGTGGCGCGGTCGAGCCGGGCGCCACCCTGGCCGCGGCGGTCGGCGACCCAGCGGTCGAAATTCGAGCCCTCGAGACCCTGAAACTGGAAGCGCATGCGCGAGAAGCCGGCGCCGCTGTAGTTGGCGGAGAAGCCCTCGTAGTCGCCGGGAACGTTCATGACGGCGTTGATCTGGGATCTCATGCCCGGCATCGCATAGATCATGCCGGCAAGGGCGGGGACGTAGAAGGCATTCATTACCGACTGCGAGGTCAGAGAGAAACGCACGGGGCGGTCGACCGGCACGGCGACCTCGTTGACCGTGGCGAAGCCCTGCTCGGGGTAGATGAACAGCCACTTCCAGTTCATCGCCACCGCCTGGATCTCCAGGGGCTCGACATGCTCGGGCACCGGGCGGCGCTCGCCGACCTGGGTGAGGGGCCGGAACGGGTCGAGCAGGTGGGTGCCGGTCCAGGTGATCGCGCCGAGGCAGATGATGATGAGCAGCGGCGCCGCCCAGATCACGAGCTCCAGGCTGGCCGAATGGCTCCAGTTCGGCTCATAGCGGGCGCGCCGCTTCTCGCTGTAGCGCCAGGCGAAGAAGATGATGAGGCCCATCACCGGGATCACGATGATCAGCATCAGCAGGGTGGAGAACAGCAGCAGGTCGCGCTGCTGCGCCGCGATGAAGCCGGAGGGAGAAAGGACGACGGCCTCGCAGCCGGCCAGCAGCGGCGCGAGCAGGAGCACGCCCAGGAGTGATCTTCGCATTGTTGTCTCCCAACCCATCGGCAATCGCCGATTCCCAGTTAGCATACGCGGACGTGGGATGGTATACGCAGATTCGAAGCACGGCCGTCGAGAGTGGTCGTGTGCGAAGGGGGCGGCGGCGGGCATTTGCCGCCGGGAGGAGGTGCTCGCATGAGCTATGAAACCAGCAGCGCGCACGGCATTCCCGGTGGTGCCAAGGACATCGACGACCACCATGCGAGCCCCGGCGACATCGCCGTCGGCGTTGTCATCGGGCGCACGTCCGAATTCTTCGACTTTTTCGTCTATGCCATTGCCTCGGTGCTGGTGTTCCCGAAGGTCATGTTCCCCTTTGCAGCGCCGCTGGAGGCCCTGCTCTGGAGCTTCGCGATCTTTGCGCTCGGCTTCGTGTCGCGCCCCCTCGGGACGCTCATCTTCATGGCGATCGACCGGCGCTGGGGCCGTGGCGCCAAGCTGACACTCGCACTTTTTCTTCTTGGCTGCTCGACCGCCGGCATCGCCTTCACCCCCGACTATTCGGTCGCCGGGGTCTATGCGATCCTGATCCTGACCATGATGCGCATCTCGCAGGGCATCGCCGTGGGCGGCACCTGGGACGGCCTCGCCTCGCTGCTCGCGATGAACGTGCCGGAAAACGAGCGGGGCTGGTACGCGATGATCCCCCAGCTCGGCGCCCCGCTCGGGCTCTTCGTGGCGAGCGCGCTCTTCGTCTATCTGGTGACGGTGCTGCCGGAGGCGGATTTCCTCGGCTGGGGCTGGCGCTACCCGTTCTTCGTGGCCTTTGCCATCAACGTGGTGGCGCTCTTCGCCCGGCTCCGCATCGTGGTCACCCCCGAGTACCAGGAGCAGTTCGAGACGCTGGAGCTGCAGCCGACCCGCGTGCGCGAGACCCTCTCGGCCGAGGGCGTGAACATCCTGATCGGTGCCTTCACGCCGCTCGCCAGCTTCGCGCTCTTCCACATGGTGACGGTCTTCCCGCTCTCCTGGGTCTATCTGAGCAATCCCGGCGAGGTGCCCGGATTTCTCGCGATCGAGATCGGGACGGCCCTGCTCGGCCTCGCGGCGGTCGTCGCCTCCGGCGCACTCGCCGACCGGATCGGCCGCCGCCGGCTGCTGCTGATCTGCGCCGTGGCCATCGCGATCTTCGCGCTGGTCGCGCCGCGGCTGCTGAACGGCGGCCAGATCGGCGAATTCATCTACATGGTGGTGGGCTTCACCCTGCTCGGCCTCTCCTTCGGCCAGTCCTCGGGTGCCGTCGCGTCGCGCTTCACCAAGCGGTTCCGCTATACCGCCTCGGCGCTCACCTCGGATCTCGCATGGATGTTCGGCGCAGGCTTCGCGCCCTTCGCCGCCCTGATCCTCGCGACCTCCTTCGGCCTCGCCTCCTCCGGTGCCTATCTCCTGTCCGGTGCCGTCGCGACGGTCGTGGCCCTGCTCCTCAGCCACCGGCTGGAGATCAAGAACGACGTCTGAGAGCCTGTCCGGACCCCCGGACGGGTCGGTCCGGCGGGTCCTTTCGCGCTCCGGTGCGTCGCTCCTTCCCGCCAGTATCCCAGATAGTGACAGGAAGGATCTCCTGCCGGGACCCGAAAACCCCGTGCCGGCCCTCCGCCGCCGCAGGTGCAGACAGTCTCTGAGGCCGGCCGTTACAGGAAGTGAGGGGTGCCCCCATCGTCGGGGGCACCCCTTTTCCTATTCCGCGGCAGCGGCGACGGGGACGCTCTGAGCCGCCAGGAAGCGTTCGGCTTCCAGCGCGGCCATGCAGCCCATGCCCGCCGAGGTGATCGCCTGCCGGAAGACGTGGTCGGTGATGTCGCCTGCCGCGAAGACGCCGGGAATCTCGGTGGCGGTCGAGCCCGGCGTGGTCACCACATAGCCGCCGTGATGCAGCGGCAGCTGGCCCTCGACGAGCGACGAGGCCGGTGCATGGCCGATGGCGATGAAGACGCCGGCGCAGGGCACCACCTGCTCGGACCCGTCGCGCGTGTCGCGCAGCCGCACCCCGGTGACGCCGCGCGGGTCGGTCTCGCCGAGGATCTCGTCGATGGCCGCATTCCAGACGACCTCGACCTTCGGATGCGCCATCAGCCGGTCCTGCAGGATGCGCTCGGCGCGCAGGCTGTCGCGCCGGTGCACCAGCGTCACCTTCGTCGCGAAATTGGTGAGGAACAGCGCCTCCTCGACCGCGGTATTGCCGCCGCCGATCACCACGACCTCACGCCCGCGGTAGAAGAAGCCGTCGCAGGTCGCGCAGGCCGAGACGCCGAAGCCCTTGAAGGTTTCCTCCGACTCCAGCCCGAGCCAGCGCGCCTGCGCGCCGGTGGCGAGGATGAGGGCGTCGGCGGTGTAGGTGGTGCCGCTGTCGCCGGTCGCCGTGAACGGGCGCTGCGACAGGTCGAGCTTGAGGATGTGGTCGGCAATGATCTCGGTGCCGGTGGCCCGGGCATGGGCCTCCATCCGCTCCATCAGCGCCGGGCCCTGCACCTCGGTGTCGCCGGGCCAGTTCTCGACCTCGGTGGTGATGGTCAGCTGGCCGCCGGGCTGGATGCCCTGGATCAGGATCGGCTGGAGCATGGCACGGGCGCCATAGACCGCGGCGGTATAGCCCGCCGGACCGGAGCCGATGATGAGAAGGCGGGTGTGGCGGGGTTCGGGCATGGGTGCCTCCGGGGGCGCGTCTCTCACGGGATGACGGCGAGATATAGGCGCCCCCGGGGACGGAGGGAAGGTGTGCCCGGCGGGAAGAGGGCGCCGGCATCCTGTGACGGGTATTATCCCCTTCCTTCCGGGCCTCCGGAGGGCGAGGGACTATCCCGCCGGGCGAAGGCCGGGATCGGCACCGGGGCGCGCCCCGGTGCCGTGGAGGAGAGAGGCAAAGGCCGCTCGGGGTCCTGCTGTTGCCCCGTTCGGCGCGGTCCTCGTGCAGGATCAGACGAGCTTTGCGCGGAGCTTCTGGTATTCGGCCTCGGTGATGGCGCCAGAGGCCTTGAGCTTCGCGAGCTTCTCGAGCTCGTCGGCGACGCTGAAGCCGATCACGTCACGCAGCTCGTCGCGGGCCCGGGCTGCGCGGGCATGTTCGCGCTCGGCCATGCCGCCGCTCTGGGTCACCAGGTAGAAGAATACGCCGAGGAAGGGCAGCAGCGTCAGGAACAGCACCCAGATGACCTTGGCCACGCCGCCGACATCCCGGCGCCGGAACAGGTCGAAGAGAATCGTGATGACAAGCCAGAACCACATCACGAACAGGAAGATGACGAGAACGTCCGTCAGGAACGTCCAGAACGTCGTCTGTCCGAAATGCACCGCTTCCTCGGCAACATTTGCCATGTCGTTTTCCATCGCTTCTCTCCTCAGCGCTCCAGCGCCCGCCACCAGTCAGCCTGTCGATGCCGTGGCGCGTGCGCCTTGCCGACCGATCATATTGCACGTGCGAAATCAATTCCCGCAGGCGCGGAGGGGTCAGAGGCGCCGGATCAGGCTCGATGTGTCGAAACGGCCACCGCCCGCGGCCTGGATGTCCTTGTAGAACTGGTCGACGAGCGCCGTGACCGGCAGGGCTGCGCCGTTGCGGTCTGCCTCGGCCAGGCAGATGCCGAGGTCCTTGCGCATCCAGTCGACGGCGAATCCGAAGTCGAAGCGGCCGTCCAGCATGGTATGGCCGCGATTCTCCATCTGCCACGACCCCGCCGCCCCCTTGGAGATGACGTCGAGCACGGCATGGCCGTCGAGCCCGGCCTTCTGCGCGAAGGCGAGGGCTTCGGACAGGCCCTGCAGCAGGCCGGCGATGGTGATCTGGTTCACCATCTTGGTCAGCTGCCCCGCCCCGGCCGGCCCCATCAGCCGGCAGGCCCGGGCATAGGCGAGGATGACCGGCTCGGCGCGGGCATAGGCCTCGGCCGCGCCGCCGCACATGACCGTGAGCACGCCATTCTCGGCGCCCGCCTGCCCGCCGGACACAGGGGCATCGATGAAATGTGCGCCGCGGGCGCGGGCAGCGGCATAGAGCTCGCGCGCGACGGCGGCCGAGGCGGTGGTGTGGTCGGCAAAGACCGCATCGGGCGCGAGGGTGGAGAAGGCGCCGTCCTCGCCGATCGTGACGGCCCGCAGGTCGTCGTCGTTCCCGACGCAGGCCAGCACGATCTCCGCCCCTTCCGCGGCCGCCGCCGGCGTGGGTGCCGCGGTGCCGCCGTGCCGGGCGACCCAGTCCGCGGCGCGCTTCGCCGTGCGGTTGTAGACGGTGACGGAATGGCCCGTGGCCGCCAGGTGGCCCGCCATCGGTGCCCCCATGACGCCCAGCCCGATGAATGCAACCTTCGCCACGCCCCTGCCTCCCCGTTAACCCTTGTTGCGTTGTGCCGGCCCATCTGGCCTGCTATCGCAGGGGGGTCAAGCCGAGAGCGAGAGGGTTTTCGTTTCCATGGGGTCTGTCTTCCGCTGGCTGATGCGGGGCTTCCTCGCGCTGGCGGCCCTGCTGCTCGTCGCGCTGCTGCTGGCCTATTATCTCGCCAGTCAGTCGCTCCCCGATTACAATGCCACATGGCGGGTGCGCGGCCCCCAAGCCGAGATCGAGATCGTGCGGGATTCGCACGCCGTGCCGCATATCCTGTCCAGAACCGACGCGGATGCCTTCTTCGGCCTCGGCTTCGTGCATGCGCAGGACCGGCTGTGGCAGATGACGCTGGCGCGGCGCACCGCGCAGGGGCGCTTGTCGGAACAGTTCGGCGCCGAGACGCTGCCGATCGACCGGATGATGCGCAGCCTCGACCTCTACGGCCATGCCCGCGAGGCCGTCGCGCGCCAGACGGAATCGACGCGGGCCGCGCTGGAGGCCTATTCCGCCGGGGTGAATGCCTGGCTCGATGTCGTGCGCACGCAGGCGCTGGGCCGGGGAGCCCCGGAATTCTTCCTGTTCGACCAGAGCCTCGCCCCCTGGATCCCGGCGGATTCGATCGCGATCCAGAAGCTCGTCGCGCTGCAGATGACCGACAAGGCGAGCCAGGAGACGCTGCGCGCCCGACTGTCGCTGGTGCTGCCGCCGGAGCGGCTGCGCGACCTTCTGCCAGATGCACCGAATGCGCCGGTGATGGGCCTTCCCGACTTCTCCGCGACCTTTCCCGGCGTTACCCCCGGCATGGCGCCGATGCGGACCGCAGCGCGCCACCCACTTGACCCGATCCCGGAGGTGGGCCTCGCAGGCGCGTCAAATGCCTTCGCGGCCAGCGGCAAACGGGCGGCTGGCGGCGCGCCGCTCCTTGCCAACGATCCGCATCTCGGGCTGACCGCGCCCTCGGCCTGGATGCTCGCCCGGATGGATCTGGCCGAGGGCCCGGTGATCGGGGCGACGATGCCCGGGCTCCCCTCGATCCTGATCGGCCGCAACGAGGCGCTCGCCTGGGGCATTACCACGAGCTACCTCGACGATCAGGACGTCTATATCGAGAAGCTCGATCCCGGGAACCCGGACCGCTATCTGGTGCAGGATCCGGCGACCGGCGAGAGCCGCTTCGAACCCTTCGACCTCCGGGAGGTGCGGATCGGGGTCCGCGGCGGCGCCACCGAGACGCTGCGGTTGCAGGCGACTCACCACGGTCCGGTCATCCCGCCCGACCGGATGGGCGTCGGGCCCGTCACGCCTCCGGGCCATGTGGCGACGCTAGCCTGGACCGGGCTGACAGACGAAGACCGCTCGGTCGGCGCCGGGATCGCGCTGATGCGCGCCCATTCGATCGACGAGGCCCGCAAGGCGGCGGCGGACATCGTGGCGCCATCGCTGAACCTGACGCTGGCCGACCGCACCGGCGTGGCGATGCAGATGACCGGCGCGGCGCCCGCGCGCGACCCGGCCAACACGAGCCAGGGGCGGATGCCGGCACCGGGCTGGCTCGCGGTCAACGACTGGAAGGGAATGCGGCCCTTCTCCGAGAATCCGTGGATCGTCGACCCGCCGAGCGGCATCGTCGTCAATACCAACAACCGCCTGACCGATGCGAGCTTCCCCAATCACCTGAGCTTCGACTGGGGCGATACCTTCCGCATCGCGCGGGCCTCATGGCTGCTCGGCGCGCGGGAATTCCACACGCTCGACAGCTTCATCGAGATCCAGACCGACATCGTGTCCGAGGCGGCGCGCACGCTCCTGCCGCTGATCGCACGCGACCTCTGGTACAAGGACGCCGCCGCCGCGGCCGGCACCCCCGAGGCACAGCGCCAGCTTGCACTGGAGCGGCTCGCCAACTGGAACGGCGCCATGTCCGAGCATGCGCCGGAGCCGCTCATCTATTCCGCCTGGCTGAAGGCGCTGATGCGGCGGCTGGTGGTGGACGAACTCGGCACGCTCTCGACGCTCGTGCCGATACCGGACCCGGTCTTCCTGGAACGGGTGTTCCGCGACACCGACGGCGCGTCCAGATGGTGCGACATCGTCCAGACCCGCGAGGTGGAACCCTGCGCCGAGATCGCCCGCGCCGCGCTCGACGAGGCGCTGCTCGATCTCGGCCAGACCTACGGGCCGCAGCTGGAGAGCTGGCGCTGGGGCGATGCCCATCAGGCGCAGCACGAGCACCAGACCCTCGGCCGGGTGCCCTTCCTCGGGCCACTCGCCAACATCCGCCAGAGCACGCCGGGCGACGACCAGACCCTGCTGCGCGGTTCCATGCCCTGGACCGGCCCCGAGCCCTTCCTCAACACGCATGCGGCGGGGTTCCGCGGCGTCTTCGACTTCTCCGATCCCGATGCCAGCGTCTTCATCATCTCGACCGGCGAGAGCGGGCATCTGCTGTCGCGCTTCTACGATGACCTCGCGGTCCTGTGGCGGCGGTCGGAATACATCCCGATGTCGCTCAACCCAGGGTTGGCGCGGGCCGGCGCGATCGGCACGACGCGGCTCGTCCCGGTCACCCCGGAGGGCTGACGCCACCGCAGCCGGGACCGGGCTGCCGTGGCCTTCGGCCGGGCGCCCGGACCGACAGGCGGGCCACGACGGCGGTTGACTTCGCCGCCCGCAGTCTTCACCTTCGGCGCTCCACCTGGGGGGTCCCGGCAAGGGGCTGAGAGTCTGCTGGCGAGGGTCGCGAGACCCGAGGGCGCAGTGACCCGTTGAACCTGATCCAGTTCACACTGGCGTAGGGATGGTGCGGTCGCTGCGTCGGGTTTTGTGACCCTCTGCCAAGACCTCCCCCCAAGCCCCGGTTCGATCTGGACCCCGAGCGAGGGCCCGAGATGACCATCCACGACACGCCGACCGCGCCGCAGGTGACCTGCGGCCCGCTGCCCGCTTCCCGCAAGGTGCTGCATCCCGGGCGGCTCTTCCCGGACATCCGGGTGCCGATGCGCGAGATCGCGCTGCACCCGACCGCCGGCGAGCCGCCGGTGACCGTCTATGACGCCTCCGGTCCCTATACCGACCCGGAGGCTACCATCGCCATCGACGCCGGCCTGCCGCGGCTGCGCACCGACTGGGTGGCGGCGCGGGGCGATACCGAAGCCTACGAGGGCCGCGCCGTCCGCCCGATGGACAACGGCTTTACCGAGGCCGGCCGCGAGACGCCCGCCTTTCCCGTGCGCCACCAGCCGCGGCGCGCGGTGCAGGGCCGGGCGGTGACGCAGATCGCCTATGCGCGCCGGGGACTCGTGACGCCCGAGATGGAGTTCGTCGCCATCCGCGAGAATCTCGCGCGGGACGAGGCCCGGGCCGCGGCACGCGGCGGCGAGAGCTTCGGCGCCGCGATCCCTGCCTATGTCACGCCCGAATTCGTGCGCGACGAGGTGGCGCGCGGCCGGGCGATCATCCCGGCCAACGTCAACCACCCCGAACTGGAGCCGATGGCGATCGGGCGCAACTTCCTCGTCAAGATCAACGCCAACATCGGCAATTCCGCCGTGACCTCCTCCATGGCCGAGGAGGTGGAGAAGATGGTCTGGGCGATCCGCTGGGGCGCGGACACGGTGATGGACCTCTCCACCGGGCGCAACATCCACAACATCCGCGACTGGATCCTGCGCAACAGCCCGGTGCCGATCGGGACCGTGCCGCTCTACCAGGCGCTGGAGAAGGTCGGCGGCATCGCCGAGGACCTGAGCTGGGAGGTGTTCCGCGACACGCTGATCGAACAGGCCGAGCAGGGCGTCGACTATTTCACCATCCATGCCGGCGTGCGCCTCGCGCATATCCCGCTGACGGTCGACCGGGTGACGGGCATCGTCAGCCGCGGTGGCTCGATCATGGCGAAATGGTGCCTCGCCCATCACCGCGAGAGCTTCCTCTACGAGAATTTCGCCGAGATCTGCGAGATCGCGCGGGCCTATGACGTGAGCTTCTCGCTCGGCGACGGCCTGCGCCCCGGCTCGATCGCCGATGCGAACGACGCCGCGCAGTTCGCCGAGCTGGAAACGCTCGGGGAACTGACGCAGGTCGCCTGGGCGCGCGACTGCCAGGTGATGATCGAGGGCCCGGGCCATGTCCCGATGCACAAGATCAAGGAGAACATGGACAAGCAGCTCGTCCATTGCGGCGAGGCGCCCTTCTACACGCTCGGGCCGCTGACGACCGACATCGCGCCCGGCTACGACCACATCACGAGCGCGATCGGCGCGGCGATGATCGGCTGGTTCGGGACGGCGATGCTCTGCTATGTCACGCCGAAGGAGCACCTCGGCCTGCCCGACCGGAACGACGTGAAGACCGGCGTCATCACCTACCGGATCGCGGCCCATGCCGCCGATCTGGCCAAGGGGCATCCGGCGGCCCAGGTCCGGGACGACGCGCTCAGCCGGGCGCGCTTCGAGTTCCGCTGGGAGGACCAGTTCAACCTGTCGCTCGACCCGGACACCGCGCGCTCCTTCCACGACGAGACGCTCCCGAAGGAAGCGCACAAGGTCGCGCATTTCTGCTCGATGTGCGGGCCGAAGTTCTGCTCGATGCGAATCAGCCATGACATCCGGGCCGAGGCGCAGAAGGAAGGCATGGCCGCGATGGCCGAACGCTTCCGGCAGGAGGGCGCGCTCTACGTGCCCAAGCCGACGGAACCCGCAGCGGGCTGAGTGACGGGGCGGGGCGGCCCGGGCCGCCCCCCCCCCCCACCGCGCCCCGGTCAGGGCGCGGCGCGTTCCGCCCAGAGGGCGTGGAAATGGTGCAGCGGCCCATGGCCCCGCCCGACGTCGAGGGCATCGGCGGCAACGATCGCGCCGGTCAGGTAGCGCTTCGCCAGCCCGACGCTCTCAAGAACCGGATGCTGCGGCAGCAGCGTGGCCAGCGCCGCCGACAGCGTGCAGCCGGTGCCATGCGTCCGCCGGGTGCCGATGCGCCGGACCGAGAAGGCCCGGGTACAACCCTCGCCATGCAGGATGTCGGTGCATTCCGGCCCATCGAGATGCCCGCCCTTCAGCAGCACCCACTGCGGCCCGAGCGCGCGCAGGTCCGGGACGCGGGCGCGCATCTCGGCATCGGTCCAGGACAGCATGGTGTCGAGCAGCACCGCCGCCTCGGGCAGGTTCGGCGTCAGGATCGTCGCGAGCGGCACCAGCCGGTCGCGCACGACGGCGGCGGCCTCGACATCGAGCAGGGCATGGCCGCTCTTGGACATCATCACCGGGTCGACGACGATATGCGCGGGGCGATGATGGGCGAGGCGGTCGGCCACGGCCTCGGCAATTCCCGCATTCGCGACCATCCCGACCTTCACCGCATCGACGGCGATGTCCTCGAAGATCGCGTCGATCTGGTCGGCGACGAAAGCGGGTGACAGAGCGGAAACCGCCCGCACCCCTTGAGTATTCTGGGCCGTGGCGGCGGTAATGACCGCCATGGCATAGCCCCCGAGAGCCGAAATGACTTTGAGATCGGCCTGAATGCCGGCACCGCCGGACGGGTCACTGCCCGCTATGGAAAGAACGTTCGGGATCATGGCGCCGACTTGCCACGGATAGCCGCACCGCGCAATTCCCGAGCGTGCGTGTGTTCAACCAAAGGTTTCCGGCGCCCCCGCGCCCGCCCCCGGGCCGCCCGCCAGAAGGTCGCGGATCCGGGCCCGGACCCGGTCGGCCATCCAGGGCACGAAGAGCTGCACCTTCGGATCCTGCAGGCGGTGGTGGGGGTGAAGGCAGGCGATGCGGATCGGCAGCGGCGGTGTCTCGGGCAGCACGACCTGCAGCCGCCCGGCGGCCAGATGGCCGGCGACCTCGTAGCGGGGGCGGTTGACGATTCCCGCGCCCTCCAGCGCCCAGTCGGTCAGGACATCGGCATCGTCGGCATCGAAGTCGCCCCGGACCTGGAGCCGCAGCGGGCCGGACCGGGCGGAGAGCGTCCGGTAATATTCGCGGAAGCCGGGAAAGCGCAGCAGCAGGCAGTTGTGTCCCCGGCCGAGCAGCTCCTCGGGCCTCTCGGGGACGCCCATCCGCTCGAGATAGGAGGGAGCGGCACAGAGCACCCGTTCGCAGTCGAGGATGCTGCGCAGGCGCATGGTCGAATCCTCCTGCTCGCCGAGCGCGAAGGCAACGTCCACCGATTCCGCCAGCAGGTCCACCTTGCGGTCGCTGAGGCGCAGGCGGATCTCGATGTCCGGGAAGGCGGCGTGGAAGGCCGGGATCAGCGGCGCCAGCACCCGGCGCCCGAGGCCGAGCGGGGCCGAGACCTTCAGCGCCCCCTTCGGGCGGAGCGCGTAGGAGGCAACGGCCGCCTCGGATTCGTCGACCGCCTCCAGCACCCGGTGCGCGGCGTCGTAGTAGATGCGGCCGATCTCGGTCGGGCTGAGCTTGCGGGTGGTGCGGTGGAAAAGCCGCACGCCCAGCCGGTCCTCCAGCTCGCGGATGCAGTTCGAGGCGACCGCCGGCGTCAGGCGGCTGTCGCGGCCGCCGGCCGTGATCGATCCGAGTTCGACGGTGCGCACGAAGACCCGGATGCTCTCGACATAGGGCAAGGCCGCCTACCGCGATTTTCAATGCCGCATTGAATGTGACGCCGCGCCAGCATGCTTTTCAAGCGGTGGCTTTGTCTGGCAGGCTGTTCCCGACCCCGCGATTTTCCCCCGCTGCTGCCAAGGAGCCCCTGCCCCATGCCCGATCTTCTGCTGCGCGGCCGCGTCCTGCGGTTCCTCCACGAGCCGGCAGGCGCGGAGGACACCGCCGCCTTCGCCTATGACGAGGATGGCGCCATCCTCGTGCGCGACGGCCGGGTGGCAGCGATCGGCGCGCATGACGCGGTGGCCGCGCGGGCCGCCCCCGGTGCCACGCTCCGCGACCACCGCCCGCACCTGCTGCTTCCGGGCTTCATCGATGCCCATATCCACCTGCCGCAGGCGCAGGTGGTGGCCTCCTGGGGCGAGCAGCTGCTCGAATGGCTGAACGGCCATGTCTTCCCGGCCGAATCGCGGTTCGCCGACCCGGCCCATGCCGCGCGCATCGCCGGGGCCTTCCTCGACGAGCTGCTGCGTCAGGGCACCACGACCTGTGTCGCCTTTTGCTCGTCACATCCCGCTTCGGCCGAGGCCTATTTCACCGCCGCCGCGGCGCGGGAAATGCGGGTGATCGGCGGCAAGGTGATGATGGACCGCAACTGCCCCGACGGGGTGCGCGACACCGCGCAGTCCGCCTATGACGACACGAAGGCCCTGTTCGCCGCCTGGGACGGCCGGGGCCGCGCCCATGTGGCGATCACGCCGCGCTTCGCGATCACCTCGACCCCGGCGCAGATGGAGGTGGCGCAGGCCCTGGCCGCCGAGACGCCGGGCGCCTTCATCCAGACCCACCTGTCGGAGAACCGGGCCGAGATCGACTTCACCCTGTCCCTCTACCCCGAGGCGCAGGATTACCTCGGGGTCTACGAACGCTACGGCCTGCTCGGCCCGCGCAGCCTCTTCGGCCATTGCATCCATCTGTCCGGGCGCGAGCGGGGCGCGCTGGCGGAGACCGGGTCGGTGGCGGTCTTCTGCCCGACCTCGAACCTCTTTCTCGGCAGCGGCCTCTTCGACGACGCCGGCCTTGCCGCGGCGGGCGTGCGCCGGGCCGTAGCGACCGACATCGGCGCGGGCACCAGCTATTCGATGCTGCGGACCCTCGACGAGGCCTACAAGATCCTGTCGCTGAACGGCACGCGGCTCGACCCGCTCCATGCCTTCTGGCGGATGACGCTCGGCAATGCGGCCGCGCTGGGGCTCGAGCACGAGATCGGCAGCCTCGCGCCCGGAACCGAGGCCGACATCGTGGTGCTCGACAGCGCCGCGACCCCGGCCATGGCGCTGAGGATGGAGACGGTGGAACGGCTCCGCGAGGAACTCTTCGTGCTCCAGACCCTCGGCGACGACCGCTCGGTGGTCGAGACCTACGTGGCGGGCGTGCCGCGCCGGCCGGCCGCGGCCGGATAGCGCCCCCTCCCCCCGGCGCGCATCTGTCGTCGAGAGGGGTTTCCCGGCGCGGGATGATCGGCTAATCGGCTCACGGGAACAACAAATGGGGAGCCTCGGGCGCCATGTCGGTGATCATTGACGTCGTGGGACGCGAAATTCTCGACAGCCGGGGCAACCCGACCGTCGAGGTCGACGTGCTGCTGGAGGATGGCTCCATCGGTCGGGCCGCGGTGCCCTCGGGTGCCTCCACCGGCGCCCACGAGGCCGTGGAGCTCCGCGACGGTGACGCGAGCCGCTATGGCGGCAAGGGCGTGCGCCGGGCGGTCGAGGCGGTGAACGGCCCGATCTGCGACGCGCTGACCGGCATCGGCGCGACCGACCAGATCCTGATCGACCAGATCATGATCGAACTCGACGGCACGCCGAACAAGGCGAAGCTCGGCGCCAACGCGATTCTCGGCGCCAGCCTCGCGGCCGCCAAGGCGGCGGCGGCGACGCTCGGCATGCCGCTCTACCGCTATGTCGGCGGCGCCTCGGCCCGGGTCCTGCCGGTTCCGATGATGAACATCATCAATGGCGGCGCCCATGCCGACAACCCGATCGACATCCAGGAATTCATGATCATGCCGGTCGGCGCCGAGAGCCTCTCCGAGGCGGTGCGGGTCGGGGCGGAGATCTTCCACGCGCTGAAGAAGGGCCTGAGCAAGGCCGGCCACAACACCGCCGTCGGCGACGAGGGCGGCTTCGCGCCCAACCTGAGCTCCAGCCGCGAGGCGCTCGACTTCATCGTGAAGTCGATCGAGACCGCCGGCTACAAGCCCGGCGAGGACGTGTTCCTGGCGCTCGACTGCGCGGCGACCGAGTATTTCGCCGATGGCATCTATGACATGAAGGGCGAGGGCAAGAAGCGCAGCCCCGCCGAGAATGCCGAATACCTGAAGGGGCTCGTCGAATCCTATCCGATCATCTCGATCGAGGACGGCATGTCGGAAGACGACTGGGAGGGCTGGAAGATCCTGACCGACCTGATCGGCAACCGCTGCCAGCTCGTCGGCGACGACCTTTTCGTCACCAACACCACCCGCCTCTCGGACGGGATCCGGAAGGGCGTCGGCAACTCGATCCTCGTCAAGGTGAACCAGATCGGCAGCCTGACCGAGACCCTGGCCGCCGTCGACATGGCGCACCGGGCGAAATACACCGCCGTCATGTCGCACCGCTCCGGCGAGACCGAGGACGCGACGATCGCCGACCTCGCCGTCGCCACCAACTGCGGCCAGATCAAGACCGGCTCGCTGTCGCGCTCGGACCGGCTGGCCAAGTATAACCAGCTGATCCGGCTCGAGGAAGACCTCGGCGCCAGCGCGATCTATGCCGGCCGTTCGATCCTGCGGGGCTGACGCATCTTGTCCGAGGCTCCGGGCGGTCCGCGCCTCTATCTGGTGACCCCGTCCCGTCCCGGCCTCGGGCGGTTCCCCGATCTCCTCGGGCGGCTGCTCGACGCCCATGAGATCGCCTGCGTCCGCCTCGGGGTCTCCGGGGTGGATGCCGAGGCGGTGGCGCGGGCGGCCGATACGCTGCGCCCGGTCTGCCACGAGCGCGACGTGCCGCTCGTCATCGCCGAGCATTTCCGGCTGGTGCGCCCGCTCGGGCTCGACGGCGTGCATCTCGGCGACGGCAGCCGCAACCTGCGGACGGCCCGGGCCGAGGTCGGCGCCGACGGCATCGTGGGGGCCCATGCGCGGGCCTCGCGCCATGACGGGATGACCGCGGCGGAGATCGGCGCGGATTACGTGAGTTTCGGGCCGCTGTCGGCCTCGAGCCTCGGCGACGGCAGCCTCGCGCCGCCGGAACTCTTCGCCTGGTGGTCGGAGATGATCGAGGTGCCGGTGGTGGCCGAGGGCGGGCTGACGCCCGACCTCGTCTCGGCTCTTGCGGATACCGCGGATTTCCTCGCCCTGGGCGAGGAACTCTGGTCGGCCCCGGAGGGACCGGAAGCGGCTCTGGCCACCTTCGTCGAACGGCTCGACGGCTGAGGCCGGACCGCTGTGTCGCGGACGCGGGTCAGGCGTCGTCGCGGCGGGCGGGCACGAGCGGGCGATAGTCCGAGAACCAGCCCTCAAGCCGGTCGGCCGGCTTCGGCGCCGGCTGCTGCCGCGGGGCGGCGCGCGGCGTTTCAGGATAGCTGTAGGCGTCGATGATCATGGAGATTGCCCTTTCCGGCGTTCTTGTTCTGCCCGCAACATAGGCATTTTTCACAGGAAATGACCGGATTTTAGCGCAACCTCGTCATGCACCCCTTGCATGTCCCGCGCAACCGCCCCGCTGTCTCCCGACCTCAACCCGAAGCCGGTCGGGCCGGGCAAGTCGGCGACGGCCCCGGCTCATACGACTTCCGGCTGCATCCTTCGGAAGCCGCCGCCCTTGCCGGTCCAGCCCGAAGGCTGGACCTGGCCCTGCCGCCGCCGCAAAGGACGAGGGGGTCTTCGCAGGCTCTGCGACCGGGGTAATCGGGGGCGGATGGGACAGCGCCCCTGTGCGGGACGTCGACCGGGAGATCCGGACCATTCCCCCGGAAGTCGCCTCAGACCGTCCAAGGCGGCGGCGGAACTTCGGCCGGCGCCAGATCGGCCCGCGCCCGGGCCGATACCTCTGCCGGCAGGTGGCCGGCCTCGGCGAGGGCATTGACGGCGGCCAGCGCGATCGACGGGGGATCCACCTCGAAGAAGCCGCGCAATGCCACTCGGCTGCTGCTGCGGCCGAAGCCGTCGGTGCCGAGCGGGACCAGCCGTGCCTCCAGATAGGGCGCGACCATCGAGGGCAGCGCCCGCACATAGTCGGTGGCCGCGATGACCGGCAGCGGTCCGGGCAGCAGGCGCGCCAGATGGCTCGTCCGCGTCCCGCCCGTCAGCCGGGCCTCGCGCTCGGCGGCCATGGCGTCGCGGGCGAGGGCCGACCAGCTCGTCGCGCTGAAGATGTCCGAGGCGAGGCCGTAGCGCTCGGCCAGCAGGTCCGCCGCCGCGATGACCTGGGGCAGGATCGCCCCCGAGCCGACGAGCCGGGCGCGGACCGGGGCCGCCGCATCGCCCCGGCCACCGAAGCGGTAGAGGCCCTTCAGCAGGTCCGCCTCCACTCCCTCCGGCAGGTCGGGCTGGGCATAGGGCTCGTTCATCACCGTGACATAGTGGAATTCGTCCCGGCCCTCGGTCATCATCGCCCGGGCGCCGTGGTCGAGGATGACGGCCAGTTCCGCCGCGAAGGCCGGGTCCCAGGCGTGGCAGGTCGGCACGGTCGCGGCGACGAGGTGGCTGGAGCCATCCTGATGCTGGAGTCCCTCGCCGGAGAGGGTGGTCCGCCCCGCCGTCGCCCCGAGCAGGAAGCCCCGCGCGCGCTGGTCGGCGGCGGCCCAGATGAGATCCGCCACCCGCTGGAAGCCGAACATCGAGTAATAGATGTAGACCGGCAGCAGGGCGGTGCCATGCACGCTGTAGGCGGTGGCGGCGGCGGTCCAGGACGCGATCGCCCCGGCCTCGGTGATCCCCTCCTCCAGAAGCTGGCCGTTCTTCGCCTCCTTGTAGAACAGCATCGAGGCGGCATCCTCTGGCACGTAGAGCTGGCCTTCGGGGGCATAGATGCCGATCTGGCGGAAGAGGTTGTCCATGCCGAAGGTGCGGGCCTCGTCGGCGACGATCGGCACGATGCGCGGCCCGAAGTCCCTGTCCTTCAGAAGGCCCGACAGCATCCGCACCGCGGCGACGGTCGTCGACATCGGCTTGCCGCCGGGACGGAGGGCGAAGGCGGCATAGCTCTCGCGCGGGGGCACCGGCGGCGCGGGCGGGACGCTCTGCCGCCGCACCGGCAGCGCGCCGCCGAGCGCCGCACGCCGGGCCCGCAGATAGGCGATCTCGGGGCTGTCCTCCGCCGGCCTGAGGAAATCGAGATTCTCCAGATTCGCCTCGCTGAGCGGCAGGTCGAACCGGTCCCGGAAGGCCCTGAGCGCGTCGATGTCGAGCTTCTTGGCCTGATGGGCGGTCATGCGGCTCTCGCCGGCGCCGCCCATCCCATAGCCCTTCTTGGTCTTGGCGAGGATGACCGTCGGCCGGCCCCTGTGGCCCTTCGCCGCGGCGAAGGCCGCGTGGAGCTTGCGGAAATCGTGGCCGCCGCGCTTCAGCGCGTTGATCTCGGCATCGGTCATGTGGGCGACGAGGGCCTTCGTCTCCGGGTCGGCATCGAAGAACTTCTGGCGGTTGTAGTCGCCGTCCTTGGAGCCGAGGTCCTGATAGGCCCCGTCCACGGTCTCGGCGAAGCGGCGGAGCAGCGCATGGCCGGTGTCGCGGGCGAAGACCCCGTCCCATTCCGAGCCCCAGAGCACCTTGATGACGTTCCAGCCGGCGCCGATGAACAGGCTTTCCAGTTCCTGGATGATCTGGCCGTTGCCGCGCACCGGCCCGTCGAGCCGCTGCAGGTTGCAGTTGACGATGAAGGTGAGGTTGTCGAGCCCCTCGCGCGCGGCCAGCGTCAGGCCGGCGACGGATTCGGGCTCGTCCATCTCGCCGTCGCCGAAGACGCCCCAGACGTGGCGGCCCTCGGTGGCGGCGAGGCCGCGCGCGTCGAGATAGCGCAGGAAGCGGGCCTGGTAGATGGCCGAGAGCGGCCCGAGGCCCATCGAGCCGGTCGGGAACTGCCAGAAATCCGGCATCAGCCAGGGATGCGGATAGGACGAGAGCCCCCGGCCGCCGACCTCCTGCCGGTAGCTGGCGAGATCGGCGGCCGAGAGCCGTCCTTCGAGGAAGGCCCGTGCATAGACGCCGGGGGCGGAATGCGGCTGGAAATAAACCAGATCGCCGCCGAACTCAGCCGTGGCGGCGCGGAAGAAATGGTTGAAGCCCAGCTCGAAGATCTCGGCCGCCGAGGCATAGCTCGCCACATGCCCGCCGAGCTCGCCCTGCGCCCGGTTGGCGCGCACGACCATCGCCAGCGCATTCCAGCGCATGATCGAGGTGAGCCGCTCCTCCATCTCCAGATCGCCCGGATAGGCCCCCTGCCGTGAGACGGAGATGGTGTTGCGATAGGCCGAATAGGGCTGGGCGGCGGTGAAACCGTCATCGTCGCGAGCGGCCTCCTCGAGGCGGCGCAGCAGGTAGCGGGCGCGATCGAGACCGTCGCTGGCGGTGACGGCACGGAGGGCCTCCAGCCACTCCCGGGTTTCCTCGGGATCGGCGTCGTTCTCGGGCACGCTCTCAAGGCGCATGTCTCTCCCTCCCCTGCATAGGCGTCGCGGTGCCGGAGCATATAGCGGGCGCGGCGCGACACGGTATGGCGAAAGTGCCGGCGCCGTCACCAGCCGCCGAAGCGCGGCCAGTCGAGCAGCGGACCACCCGCGGCGGGCAGGACGTGATAGCGGTCGTACTGGGCGGCGGTCGCGCAGGCGTGGTTGGGCAGGATGCGCAGCCGGGTGCCGAGCGGAAGTTCCGGCGGCATCGCACCCGAGCGCGAGGCGACGATGCCGTGCTCCTGGTTCGCCCCCCGAACGATCAGGTCGCCAAGGGGGCGGCCGTCGAGGGTGCAGGCGATGCCATAGCCCTGGTCCACCGCCTGGGTGGCCGTGCCGCGGTCCCGCGACATCGCCATCCAGCCGGCATCGGTGATGATCCAGCCCTTGTCCGGCTGGTGGCCGATGACGGTGGTCAGCACGCTCAGGGCCACGTCGTCCGGCGTGCAGACCCCGACCCCGGCCTGGAAGAGGTCGAAGAAGACGCTGACGCCGGCGCGGAATTCGGTGAGGCCCTCGAAGGAGCTGGCCCCGAAGAGGGTGGGTGTCGAGCCCGCGCTGACGAC
>ERZ500977.54-NODE-54-length-24381-cov-8.831333_pt1 | contig 24381 bp, 23 predicted proteins | sample MGYA00248863_ERZ500977 | MGnify/ENA primary metagenome ERZ500977 (study PRJEB25958, sample SAMN03398581) | human skin metagenome | study: EMG produced TPA metagenomics assembly of the Human Skin Microbiome Metagenome (human skin metagenome) data set.
CCAGCGCCAAGCCCCCGAGAAACCTGACGCCCGTGCTGTGTCAGCGCCTGCAAGCCGAGATGCTGAAGGCCTGCGAAGCCGTCGCCGCTCGTCATGGCCTGGTTGTCGAGCCGCGCGACATCACCGGTGTCGACCTGCGCTGGGGGTTCGATGCCACGTTCCGCATCTCGATTCCACTGCCAGATGGCACAGCCCTCGATCCCGAGCGGCTTCGGTTCGAGGCGCTGTCTGAGGCCTTCGGGCTTTCCCCCGCCGATTACGGCCGCCAGTTCAGCACCGGGCGCGAGCAGTTCCGCATCACTGGGATCGACCCTCGCCGCCCGAAATACCCGGTGACAGCCGAGCGAGTCCCGGATGGCCAGGGGTTCAAGTTCACTGCAGAGCAAGTGGCACTGTTGCTTCAGAAGGGGATGAAGGATGTGGCGCCGAAGAGGTAGGGGAGGGGCTTTCGGCCCTTTGCAGGCGTTCCAGGCAACCGTTAGCTGCGCCCGCTTCTGGGTAAAAGGTTGCCGCTGCGTCGTCTGCAGGCGTCACACCACAAGCGATAGCCCACCGTACCGGCTGACCTCCGCTTCCACCTCGGCAATCAGACTGTCGAGGGCTGGATTGCGGGCCTTGCGGGCGCGGCGGACGACGTAGGCAAGGTCGGGCGGCGGAGGAAGGCGTGAACGGATGATCTCCATTTCCGGCCGGATGTGACGATCACTCAGCAGCGCCACGCCAAGGCCCGCGAGAACACCCGCCACGATCCCCGCGGCGCTGGAACACTCGAACACGGTTTCCAGAAGCGCACCATCGTCCTGTCCAATGTCCAATGCCCAATGGCGGTAAAAGCAGTCGTCATCGAAGGACAGGAACGGGATCGGACCGTCAACCGGAAGGGGCGATCCCGCAAGCTTCACCCAGTGCAGTCCTTCACGGAACAAGACCACATCGGTTGGTCGCACTTCATGCGCGAAGATCTGGACGATGGCGGCGTCCAGCTCACCCCTGTCCAACATGCCGCGCAGGACGACGCTCATCCTGACCTTGGTCCGCACCGAGACCTGCGGATGCAGACGGTGGAAACGACCAAGGATGCGCGACAGATCCGTGCAGGTGGTGTCCTCGGTGAGGCCCAGTTGAATGCGACCGGCAAGATCGGTCTTGGTGAGGCTGAGAAGCGCTTCGTCATGCAGGCCTAGGATGCGGGCGGCGTAGTCTAGAAGGTCCTGTCCTGCGCCGGTGAACATCGGCGCGCCAGCGCGACGGTTCAGAAGGTCGCAATCGAGGCTGGTCTCCAACCGCTTCACCTTATGGCTGACGGCGGATTGAGTCAGCCCAAGTGCCTCGGCGGCGCGGGTCACGCCCCCGTGCTGCTGGATCGCACGCAGCGCCCGCAAGGCATCGATGTCAAGGCGGCGGGTGGACAGATCAGACATGCGGCTTCCCGTGTTTCTGCCCAAAAGGTGACAGAAAAGCTAAAAGACGGCAAATCCTCATTACATGAATGACATAACTTTCATTGCTTCATCGAAATTTGTCATACCAACAATCCCGGCGCTCCGCGTATTCCAGTTAGGCAACCGAACGGAAAGACCGGAATGACCACCCTGAGCACCTCGTCTCCGACCCTGCACCCCCTCCTGTGGCCGGTGATGGCGACATTACTGGTGATCGGTTGGAGTTCAGGCTTTGTCGGCATTCGATTTGCAAATGAAGAGGCCAGCGTCTTTCTGCTCCTGTTCTGGCGCACGTTTCTGTCGGGTCTGATCCTGCTGCCCTTCGCCCTGTGTTTCGGACCGAGGCTTCGCTTGCGCGCCATCGGGTTCCAGATGGCGTTCGGGGTGCTTTCGGTGTTTCTCTACCTTGGCGGTTTTGCCCTTGCCATTGAGCAGCGTGTTCCGACAGGGCTGGTCGCGCTGATCTCGGACCTCCTGCCGCTAGCGATTGCGGCCCTGTCGCAGCCGGTGCTGGGCGAGCGTCTGTCAGGGCGGCAATGGGTCGGAACCGCGATCGCCGTTGTTGGGGTGGTGATCGTGTCGTTCCACAGCTTGACCTTCGGAACAGCGCCGCTTTGGGCCTACGGCCTGACCGTGGCGTCGATGCTGATCTTCGCGCTGGCGTCGGTCCTGCACAAAGGGCGCGAGGAACTGCGCATGCCCTGGTATCAGGCGCTGTGCATCCAGACACTGACCGGCGCTTTCCTGTTCGGCGTCAGCGCGTTGCTTGCGGGCGATGGCCTTGCGCCACCGATGACAACCAGTTTTGCGATCGGCATGGCATGGCTGGTGTTGATCGCCACTTTCATGACCTATGCCGTCTATTACACAAGTCTTCGGCTGTTCCCCGTCGCCAAGGTCAGCGCGGCCATCTATCTCAGCCCGCCCGTGACGATGATTTGGGCATGGGCACTGTTCGGCGAGCCGCTCACATTCGTCATGTTCGCGGGCCTCGCTGTGACCCTTGTTGGGGTTTGGCTCACGTCACGTCACGATTTGTTGCGTTGACACGAAATTGGGCAGACGCTGGCTGGCAACACTGCGTGAGTCAGCTTTCCGCCCTTCGCGTCATGATCGGTGTATGCGACCGTGGTGATGGTCTATCACAGTTGATGAGCATCGCTTGTCAACGTCTGGTCAACCCGCGAATGCCTTCCTGAGCGCACGTCGATCCGCCCAAATCCGGCGAGAAACGTCAAGAGTTCGCAAAAGAATCCGCCATTCCAAAGGCTTGTCCACTAAGTCCCTGAAAACAAAAGAGTCAAAAAAATCAATAGGTTCGGCTCATAACCTGAAGGTCATAGGTTCAAATCCTATCCCCGCAACCAAACTTTCTCGCGTTATCAAACGCTTAAGCGCCGCCCTCCGGGGCGGCGTTTGCGTTTCCGCCCACCGTGGAAGCACTGTGGAAGCAAGAGGGGCCGAAGTCCTTCATATCGCTGCGAAAACGTAGACCGACTGGCGCTCAAGAGTGATACCGTTCGACTCGCTACCGGGGTCAACACAAGAAGTGTCGGCAGAGCACACCGTCCGGCACCCGCAGTGTTCCAAACCAAGCGTGACTTTAAGCTTGGCTCCGATTAACTAGTCGGAAGGTAGCAACAAAGACGACATCAGGATCAACGAGGCGAATGGCGCGGCCTTATGCATTTGAAATGGCACAGCTTGTGGAGACCTTCGAGTGGGCAACAAGCACGAACATTGACGCGCTTTGCCGTGCCGTCGGGTCAGCGGGTCTTTCGCCCCTGCGAGCGATCGGATCCGGCGGTTCACTGACTGCTGCTCATGCGCTTGCAGCCCTACATCAGCAGCACACCGGCAATATCGCGGCAGTCGCGACCCCGCTAGAGGCCGTGGAAGAGCCGCTTGACGGAAACGTCGTCCACTGGCTGATCAGCGCGGGCGGTCGCAATGTCGATATCCTTGCTGCCGCGAAAGTATTGATTTTTCGCGAGCCTAGACAACTTGCTGTACTCTGCGGTCGCGATGACAGCCCAGTCGCTAAGCTGTGCAAGGCTCATCCGTTTGTTGATCTTCTTCCCTTCCCGCCACCCGTGGGGAAAGACGGCTTTTTGGCCACCAACTCGCTCCTCGGTTTCACGACGCTACTCGCCCGCGCATATGCGAGTGAGTTTGGCGATGACGTTGAGTGGCGCGCTACGCTCGAGCTTGTGCGCGCTGGCATTGCAGAACTCTCCTCCTTGTCGGCCGAATGGGAAGCCGAGGCATCTCGGGTCTGGACCCGCCCGACGACGCTCGTTCTGTTCAGCCCTTCCACACGTATCGGCGCGATAGATCTGGAGTCCAAGTTTACAGAGGCAGCGCTCGGCAATCTGCAACTTGCGGACTACCGCAACTTCGCTCACGGACGGCACCATTGGCTCGCCAAGCGGGGCGAACTGAGCGCTGTTCTCGCTTTCATCACGGAGTCTGACAGAGCATTGGCGGAGCGAACTCTCGCTCTTATCCCAGAGAACGTCCCTCAAGCTCGGATCGAATTGCCTGGCATTGGGTCGACTGCAGCGCTCATGTCATTGGTTGCAGCGCTTCGCATCACAGGATGGGTAGGCAAGGTACGCGGCATAGACCCGGGACAACCTGGCGTGCCCAGCTTCGGCCGGAAACTCTATAACCTCTCTCTATCAAGGCCAGTGGATAAAGCTGACCCCCAAATCTCGGCGTGTGATGCCGCTGCGATTAAGCGAAAAACGGGATCTTCACCCCAGCGCCTCGACGCAGCCGGCGAGCTGCAGCGCTGGCAGTTGTCGCTCGACGCCATGCGCGACCGACTTCTAGCCACTCGCTTCGTCGGCCTGGTTCTCGACTATGATGGGACAGTCGTAGACACTCGCGATCGCTTCTCCCCCCCTCTGACCCTCATTCAAGATGAGCTTGTTCGCGTGCTTGAGGCCGATGTTTGGGTTGCTTTCGCGACTGGGCGCGGAGCATCTATTCGTCGTGATCTCCAGGGCTTTCTTCCCTCCTCGTTGTGGCGAAAGGTCTTGATCGGCTACTATAACGGCGCCGAGGTCTCTGGCCTCGAGGACGATGGTGCGCCCGACGGGCATAACGAAGCTGGGGATGACTTGAAGGTAATTGCAAATGCACTTTCGGCACAGCCGGAGCTCGCTCATGCTGCCAAGCAGACTGATCGTCCTCGCCAGATCACTCTGGAAGGTGCTCGAGTTTTGCCAGAAGCCAGGCTTTGGGATCTTGCACAACAGGTGATCCTCGCTACGAGAGCGCCCAACCTCAGGGTCACGCGCTCGAGCCATTCGATCGACATCGTCCCTGAGGAAGTCTCCAAGCTGAATGTTGTAACGCGCCTTCGAAATGAGATCGGTGAGGGCGCTCTTCTGACCATTGGAGACCGAGGAAGGTGGCCCGGCAATGATCATGCTCTTCTGAGTGAGCCGTTCTCGTTAAGCGTCGATGAGGTGAGTGTTGATCCGGACACGTGCTGGAACTTGGCGCCTCCAGGGCAACGAGGTCCAGCCGCAACTCTTCATTACCTTAGGGCACTAGAGGCTACCGGAGGTGAGCTTCGTTTCCGTCCAGGTAGTCTCCAATGAATCAAGACCTCGCCCTTCGCGTACTGAGTAGAATCATGGCGTGGGATGACGAGCACGCAAGAGAGGAGTTTAGGTGGCTCCGTCTGATGGCGCGGTTGAAGTACGATGGCTATCGAGACTTTCAGGCTGGCATGCGCTTCATCGAGAGCTTAGCCACTTGGCTCCAGCAGTTTGACTCAGCCGAACGCGAGACCGCTTACAGGTTCGTCCGTCGTACGCTCGTCTACATTGGTCCTGGTGAAATGCAGAGGCTGGTCGAGCAGTTTTATCCTAGAACTGTGCGCGATCGTCTGTTCCACACTGTCGCCGACGAGCGCGGCATCCCAACGTACCGCGTGCTTGCCGATCCTATTGCGAGTGCAGCTGTTGATCGGCTTCGAAGGCAGACGCTGTTTATGGGGCTGAGTGAAGGTGCGCGCATCGACACAATTCGACACTCGAACGCAGGGCTTCTGAGTAATGAGCAACTGGTTCAAGGAACTCAAGTCGACATCGATAAATGGAAAGATCTACTCGATAATTTGCGCAGTTCAATAGGCGACGAATCGGCTAAATTTCGGCTCGTGTATCTTGTTGATGACTTCGCGGGCACTGGGACGACGTTCCTCCGCCATGATCCCGAAAAGGGTTGGAAGGGCAAACTAATGCGCTTTAGGGAGTCGGTTCGCGCCTCTACAGATCAACTTGGCCCCTTATTCACACCATCTTGGGAACTATGTATCCACCATTACGTCGCTTCGGCTAGTGCTGCCGAAAAAATTGAACACCGGCTCGATCAAGCGAGTTCGGTTCTCGCTGGCGACGGTTGGGCGCGCGGCATGCACGCCTCGTTCGGGACTGTCCTGCCGGACGACCTCCCGATCGACAAGGTGCCTGGAAGGCACGAAGACTTCATCGCGCTGGCCCAAAAATATTATGACCCAAGAATCGAAACAAAGCATACCGCCGTTGGCGGAACTGCCAGCATTAGCCTCGGCTACGGCGGGTGCGGACTACCTATCGTCCTTGAGCACAATACACCGAACAACTCTGTCGCCTTGCTCTGGGCAGAGACTGAGGGTGGCCAGCCCGGGGCCTCTACAGCCCCATCGATGCGGCCACTTTTCCGTCGAAGGCAACGCCATGTCTGAGGTCTGAGAGGCATGGGCAACCCATTCGAGAAGCGGGCTACCGAGCACCTCCGTGATGACGAGGCGTTCCTCGCGGTCGTCACTCCCGAACCGCTGGCGACCTTCTTCCAGAGGCCGGCTAAGGAGGGAAAGCTCTACGACCGCCTGACAGTGATCATCGGAACGCCAGGTAGCGGCAAGACAACGCTCGCGCGCTTATTTCAGTTCTCCACCCTCCAGACACTTCTCAGAAACACGAATATCAACACCTACAAGCCGTTGATCGACACTCTGACGGCATGCGGTGCAGTCGTGGACGGGGTGCCGACGGTAATCGCTGGACGCCTTCCGCTTGAAGCAGAGTATCGCGAGTTTTGGGAATTTCCGTATCCTGAAGATTTGAAAAGTAGCCTGATGACGGCACTCCTGCAGGCGCGGACGATGCTGGCCTGGTTGCGGAACATTCAAGCAGCGGGAGTGGATCTAGAAGCGGTTGAAATCATCCCTCGTAGCGATGCTGAGGCTGCACTTACCGCAATTGGTGGCTCAAATGGCCCGGACCTGCTTGCGCGCGCTCGGGAGGTTGAGCTCGCAATCTATCGCATTTCAGCTGCACTCATGCCTCCTGAACTCGACCAGATCGATTCCGAGGCAGCGGCAGCCTATCGACCCTTCGATGTAATCGAGTCATTCCGTATTATGCAGGGTGAGCAGGCTCTAATATTGCGGCCACTCGCAATATTCGACGACGCGCATTCACTTCATCCTTCGCAGCTTCGTGCACTATATCGCTGGCTGGCTCGCCGCGAGCTGAAAGTTGCACGGTGGGTGCTTACTCGCCTCGATGGGCTCACGCCAAGCGATGTCCTACTAAATCAAGATTCTGGACGGGATGAGCCGGGTTTCAAGAGAGACCGTGAGGTCACCGATATCTGGATGCAAAGCACAGATGACCGGCGTGGCCAACGGCTAGCATTCCGTAAGATGGCAAAGGATATGGCAGGCCGGTACCTGAGCCAGATGGAAGTCCTCAATCGGCGCGGACTAAATAGCTTGGGCGATCTCCTCTCAACAACTCCCCAGACTATTGCCGCAGGAAAGTGCCAAAAGCTTGCGGAGCAGGTAGATACGCTACAACGTCGCGTTGGTGTTTCAGCCGAGCGCCGACTTGGGCTGGAGCGCGAAGTCGACGCGTACTTGGCCAGCAACGATGCGCACAGCGAAGATCTTAGCCTTGCCATGCTCGCGGTTCTGTTTGAGCGGTATGCAAAGCGTATTCGTCAGCGCGGGCTATTCGACGGCGTCGGAGATGATGCTGAGCCAAGCAGGCCCCTAACTGTAGACGCAGGCGTGGCAGATGGAGCTCGCGTCCATCTCATGCATCGGCAAGACCGGCCCTACTACTTTGGGATCGATACCTTGTGCGATGCCAGCTCCGAAAACGCAGAGCAGTTCTTGCAGCTTGCCGCGCGTCTAGTTTCGCAATCAGAGACCCAAATTATCCGTGCGAAGCCCGCTACCCTTAATAGCGGTCTACAGCACAAGCTCCTGCGTGAACGAGCGGGTGAGATCGTCCGTGACTGGGACTTTCCTCAGAATGCGCTGGTACGGCGGCTGGCACAAGGAATCGCGAAGGAGTGTCTTGAGAAGAGTCTAGAGGGCAATGCCTCACTCGGTGGAGGAGCCAACGCCTTCGGCATCCCGCAGGAAGAGTTCGACCTTATCCCGCAGGCGCATCCTGTGCTGGCCGGAGCACTCAAGTTCGGCGTCGCCTATAATGCTTTTGTGCTGGTTCCCAACCATAGCACCAAGAGGCGCCGCTGGTGCTTAATCGAACTTGGTGGCGTGCTGCTCTTGCACCATGGTCTTACTTTAAAGCGTGGCGGTTTTCTGGAGCGGCGGGTCGATGATCTGAACCGCTTCCTCAGGGAGACTTGAGATGGCCACTCTACCTCGCTGGGACCCTTGTATTTCTCACCGGGGATCTCAGGTCAGCGCATTTATTAATGACTATTTCGCCTTGGTCGACCGCGCGGTGCTTCTTGTTGGCGGCGCGGGATTTGACCCCAGATCGACATTCGTGTCGAGCCAACTAGCAGCAGTGACCTCCAACATTTATGCAGTGTTTCTTCGGGAAAACCGGCCCAATCCCGACCCGGCCCTTCTGCAGTGCGCCGAAGCAAACACTAATCTGCTTGTTTCGTCGATAGCTGCGCAAAAGGTAGTGGAGATCGAGATCTTTGGTCGTGACGGCGCCGTAATCGGAGGTCGAAACGCGGTCAGGGCTCTGGGGAGTCAGGACTTCAATGGCATCACTGATGTCGTAATAGACATCAGTGCCCTGTCGGTCGGCACGAGCTTTCCCATCATCCGCTACTTCGTGGAGCGCGCTGAGCGCGGTCTCGGTCCTGCCAACATCCATATCTTCGTCGCTCATGAGCCGGAGCTAGATGCGAGCATCCGTTCCGTGCCAAGCGACACTCCGAGCCATGTGCACGGCTTCAAGGGTGGCTCGACCCTCGACTCCTTTTCATCCGCCGCCAGGCTTTGGCTTCCCCAACTCGCGCCTGGCCGTCGCGCGGCGCTTGCCCGGCTCTTCGACTTCGTCGGGCCACACGATACGTGTCCCATACTTCCCTTCCCGGCCCGGAATCCGCGGCTCGCCGATGAACTAGCTGAAGATTACCTGCAAGAGCTGGAAAGTACTTGGACGGTGGATACCCGAAACATCGTCTATGCCGACGAAAGCGACCCGCTAGATCTCTACCGCACCATCCTTCGCCTCGACGATCGGCGCAAACCTGTTTTTGCCGGTGCTGGCGGCTCTCTCGTTGTGCTTTCTCCTCTTGGTAGCAAGGTCATGGCGCTTGGCGCACTGATGGCAGCGCTTGAGCGCGATTTACCTGTCGCCCATGTTGAGCCGATCAGCTACAGTTGGGAAGGTGCGGCCCAGGGGGTCAGCAAGCCTCCGAACCTTGTTCACATCTGGTTGGAAGGAGAGGTATACCCCGCGCCGAGGCCGGTGTTGCGAGCCGAAGGAGCCGCGAACTAATGACTTCTGGCGCGAAGCCCAAGGCTTTCGGAACAGGATTGATCGCGCTTGACCTCGTTCTGGGGCTGGATCCTGCGTCGCCCGTTGGCTCGTGGGCGGGCGGGACATGTGGCAATGTATTGTCGATCCTGTCATATCTGGGCTGGGAAACGTATCCAGTTGCCAGAATGAACGGTGATCCGGCGTCTGAGCGCGTTCGTGTGGATCTCGCGCGGTGGGGCGTTCGGCTAGACTTCGCCAGTTGTGGCCCCACCGCCCATACTCCGATCATTATCCAGGAGATCAGGCGCGGTCTCGACGGGAAGCCGAGGCACCGCTTTTCACGGTCGTGTCCGAATTGCGGGCAGTGGTTGCCGTCCTACAAGCCGGTTACCACGGCCGCAGTTGAAACGGTTTCACCGGCGCTGAAGGGCGCTTCCGTGTTTTTCCTTGATCGGCTTTCCCGCGCAGCGCTTACGCTTGCCAAAGACGCGGCCCAAAAGGGGGCTGTTGTCGTCTTCGAGCCCTCGGGAAAAGGCTCCGAGAAGCACATGGCCGAAGCGGTTCGCGTGGCGCACATCGTAAAGTACGCAGATCAACGACTCGCCGAATTGAGCGGCCTGATGGGCGAAGATGCATCAACTATTCTTGAGGTTCAGACGCTTGGTGAGCGCGGCCTGAGATATCGTCACCGCTTAGGGCGTTCACCATCGGAGTGGATGCATCTTGATGCAGTGATGGCTCCCCGGCTCGCCGACTCATGTGGCTCTGGTGACTGGGCTACTGCCGGTTTGCTCGCGAAGGTGGCTGGGGCAGGCTCGGTCGGACTCCGCGAAGCGAGCGTAAACAACATTCGTGGCGCTCTTCGATACGGGCAAGCGCTGGCTGCATGGAATTGCGGCTTTGAAGGTGCCCGCGGTGGAATGTATGCGGTTCCGCGTGACGCATTCGATGCTGAGATAGCGGCGGTAATGGACGGCAGACTGAGATGTGCTGGCGAGCCACTTGCGACGATCGCCGAGGAGGTGATTGTGGACTGTCCCGCGTGTCCACCGCGGACAGCAGCGGCGAAAATGCCAGTAGCAGCGCCCATGCGAACTCGAGTTATCGGGGAGTGACCGGCCCAATTTACGCTGCCGAGCTAGAGCCAAAACGCGCGTCGGATTCTTCCAAACTAGGCACAACGACGACTGTTACGCAGTCCGAGTACGAGATTCCGCAACTGCGCCCATGCGTGTCTACGACCAGCTAGCCGGTCTACTGAACTGGCCCCCTACCTAGCGACGCTGTTGATCACCCTGGGGATAAGGCGTAACAGTTCGCATATCCGCGAACAAGCGGATTGACAGGGAGAGCAAGAGATGAACCGGCCATGTCCGCCGACGGTGTGACCTTCGGCCAGGCGATTTCGAAGGCCCGCAAGGCACTCGGTCTCAGCCAGAAGGAGCTCGCAGCGCGCGTGATGAAGGAAGAGGGCGGCGGGTCGATATCCCCGCAGTACCTCAACGACATCGAGCACGATCGGCGCAGCCCCAGCTCGGGGCACCTGATCCGCCAGTTCTCCGGCATCCTGAAGATTCCGGAGGACTACCTGTACGCACTCGCAGGCCGGCTGCCGGATGATCTGCGACCGGATGCGTCAACCCCGGACAAGGTCGTCGAGGCCTTCGCCAATTTCAGGAAGACGTTGAAAGAGTAAGGAGTTGCGCATGGTGAAGATGATCCGTGACAACACGGGCCGCTTTGCCGAGCGACCCTTCTACCGCGAGCGGGATCTCGACGATGAATGCGAGCGGCTGATCCGTGAGCTTTTGATGAAGCGCCACGGAAAGGTCGACTATCCCGTCGCGACCGACGACCTGACCGTGCTGATCGAGATGCACGATGCGGACCTCGACCCTTACGCCGACTTGTCAGCGTATGGCGCCGATGTCGAAGGGGTGACGGAGTTCTTTCCCGACCGGGGGCCCAAGGTCTCCATCTCGGAAAGAATCGCCGGCGACGATCGGCGCGAGAATCGCTTCCGGACCACGCTCACCCATGAGTTCGGGCACGTGAAGTTCCACGGGCCTCTCTGGGCGCAGAAGTTCGCCAACGGGGACCTGCTCGAGCGCGGCGTGAACGCCAACAAGGCGATCTCCAAGCGCGACAACATCCTGGACGCCCCGCAGTCCGACTGGATGGAATGGCAAGCCGGTTATATCAGCGGCGCACTGCTGATGCCGGCCACGCCGGTCCGTCGCCTCGTTTCCGACTATTGCAGACCGCGCGAGCTGCATGGCGATATCCATGTTTCGACGGAACATGCCGTGCGGCTGATCCAGATGGTCATGGAGCGGTTCGCGGTTTCCGAAGAGGCCGCCCGCATCAGACTGTTGAAGCTGAACCTGATCACTTCGACGCACGGGCAGCCCTCGCTCTTCGGGCGCTGATCGCGAATCCGCGGAAGTGCGTATTTTTTCGATTGACTCCCTTTAGGCGCGATATACGCTGATTAGCAGATCAGCCGATACATGGAATCGCCAGAAAGGAGATCGCTGTGACTGCACTGTCCGCCTTCCTTCGCAAGACGCCCGGCGAGGCGCTGCGCGAATACTTCGACCGGCCGGAGATCGGCCTGCCCACCGAGTTCGACTGGCCCGAATCGGACGCCGATCTGTCCGGGCCGCTTCTCGGCGCCATCGAGAAGATGTCCCGCGTCCAGCGCGACCGGATCTCGAACGACGCCGAGCGCGTCCATGCCCTGTCCGACGAGCCGGGGCAGGCCGCGATCTACAGTGTGGCCGAGGATCCCGCCTTCCTCGACGGGCTCGCGAACCCGCACGCGCGATCGCTCTGGATGTTCCTGAACGCGCAGGACCGCTTTCGTCATGCCGAGGAAGTCCGCTTCACGGAGGACCGTCGGCGCGGTCGGATGTGGGCCGGCTACATGACCGACGCCGGTTGCGTCGTGCAGCGCGACGCGTCGGCCCGCCACGCCTTCGTCTCTGCGATCAAGGAGTTCTCGGGCGCCGCCCATGCCCATGTCGACATCTTTGACCGGGTGAGGACGACCCATGAGGGCGACGAGTGCGACCTCGTGCAGGTGACGATCTACCGCGAGGGACGGCCCGACGATCTGCTCCGCTTCGACGACAAGGGGTCGCTTGTCCGGCAGGCCTATCGTCCCGTGTTCGAGGCTGCAGTGACCTACGAGCCCGCGACCGGCGGCATCGAGGTGATCGCCAACGACAAGGCGACGCGGAGCGAGATCGTTAAGGCGACGGTCACGCACCTCCTCGGCATCGAGTTCGAGGAGAACCGCCTGCCGCTGCGGTGCTACGATCTCTCGGTGCTTCTGAACCCGTATGACTTCCCGGTCGATCCGGAGGACGGGATCGAGGGCGTCGAGGTGCGCGAGCTGCGTCTGATGCCGATCGACGACAGTGATTTCCGGGTGACGCTGGAGAAGCCCGCCCGAGCCGACGAGACGATCTGGGCGAAGGCGGAGGAAAGGTTCGGGGATCGCACGCCCCTGAGCGAGGGCTACGTCGTCACGCGGGCCAAGATCGCCGTGAAGCTCGCCCGCCGTCCGCGAGGCGACCGCCGGCGGACGCTGGCCCTGACGATCACCTGGCCTCATGGCTGCGATCTGAAGGACCGCACCGCGACCGAGCAGATGATCGGCGAGAAGTACCTGCGGCGCTGGGGGGTCCTGGTCGATGACTTGCAGCTCTTCGAGGATTGACCTCGCCGCCCGCCGGCTGATCTCGTCCATCGCCGGAACCCGCGACGCGCGGGTTTCGGCCATGGCGCTGGCGCACATGCGCGGCGCCGGCAAGACGCTGATGGACGCCGGACTGATCGTGCAGCGCGGCAGCGCGATGTCCGTCGTTGCCGAGGACGACTTGGACGACACGCCGACGTCCGTCATCGCCCACCCGATCACCGGCCATCACGGGCATCTCGGCAACGCGGCATGGCACGACGAACGGGCGAGCGGCCGCCGCCAAGTCTATGCGCTGGACATGGCGGCAGCAGCTCGGCGAGTGGTCGCCCGGCTCGATTGCTCACTCGGCAAGGACCCGGTGCCGTATCTCGATGGCGTGGTGTTGGATTTCGGAGCTGCGCGGCTACCGAACCGTACAGCGCGCGTCGGGATCTGGGTGGTACGCGGCTTGAGCGTTCCAGGGGCCTTCGACCAGTTCCGCCAGCTCGCCGCGCGCCGTCCGTCCGAAGGCTTGCGGCTAATTATATCCCTTGATCCGGCCAAGCGGACTTGCCGCTCGACCCTGAAAGGCCACGAGATCGTGCCGCTTGAAGATGTGGTCGATCATGAAGACGGGATCGCCGCGAACCCCGAAATCCTTTCGGCACGGCTGCTGACGGGTCCTTCTGATCAGGGGCCGGTTTGGGTCTCCGGTGACGGAGCGATCCTGATCGTCCACGGTGAACGCTTTGAGTTCAAAGGCACGAAGCAGAAGGCTGCAGTGCTTATGATGGCCGAGGCCTTCATCGCGGGGGAACACCGGCTCTCGACGGATGCGGTTCTAGAGGCGGCCGCTTGCGGTCGAACCGTTCGGAGACTGTCCGAGCTCTTCAAGGGACACCCCGCTTGGAAGCGGGTCATCTTCGAAAGCGGCGCGAGTTGCTGGATCGAAGGCTGACCGCAAATGGGTGACGCGAAAGGCCGTCCTTCGGGGCGGCCTTTTTCGTTTTCGGGCGCCTTGATTTGCATTCCTCCCGTCTCTCCTCCTTAGCTCCTCCCGCTGCCCTCCTGGGCGCTCCCCCATCGTCCTTCGCAGGCATTCGGCCAATCGCGAAGGAGACGACGATGTCAGTCACGCATCTCAACCAGGTCGAGCTGGCGGCTCGATGGAAAATCAGCCCGCGCACGTTGGAGCGCTGGCGTTGGACCGGTGAGGGCCCCGCCTTCATCAAGATCGGCGGCCGGGTCGTGTACCGGCTCGAGGATGTCGAGGCCTACGAGGCCAACCGGCACTGCTCGAGCACGGCCGACAAGCCCGCAGTGAAGCTGGCGTGAGGGGGCGGCCATGACGATCCCCAACCACATCACCCTCGACGATCTGCCCACCATGCCGGTCGGCGAGATCGCCGCTCTGCCGGGCGACCAGCTGGCGCTCCTGAAGCAGGACGCCGACGAGCGGCTGCGCGCTGCGAAGAAACTCTGCGACTGGCTCGATGGCGCCATCGCGCTGAAGTACGGCGATCAAGCGCAGGACGCCCGCCGCGTGGAGGGCAAGGACACCGGCACCGTCCGGCTGCAGGATGGTCCGGTCACCGTGGTCGCCGAGCTGCCGAAGCGCGTTGATTGGGATCAGGCGATGCTCGCCGGTCTGGTCGAGCGCATTCGGGCCGATGGCGCCGATCCCGCCGAGTACGTCAACATCGCGTTCAGCGTCTCCGAGCGCAAGTACACCGCCTGGCCCACGGACATCCGCCAGGAGTTCGAGCCCGCGCGCACGGTCCGTACCGGGAAGCCCAAGTTTCGGCTGCTGCTCGGCGAGGAGGCGCGCTGATGGCCATCTCGCTCGCATCCCTGCAAACCTCGACGGTGCTGCGTCCGCCGCGCGTGCTGATCCACGGCGTCGCCGGCATCGGCAAATCCACCTTCGCCGCGTCCGCCGACGCGCCCGTGTTCGTCCTCACCGAGGACGGTCTCGGCAAGCTGCAGGTGCCGCACTTCCCGTTGGCGACGAGCTACGCCGAGGTCGCCGAAGCGCTCGACGCCCTGCTCGACGAGGATCACGCCTATTCCACGGTGGTGGTCGACAGCGTGGACTGGCTGGAGCCGCTGATCTGGGCCGAGGCCTGTCGGCGCAACGGCTGGCAGTCGATCGAAAGCCCTGGCTTCGGCAAGGGCTACGCCGAGGCGCTGACCATCTGGCGCGAATACATCGACAAGCTGAACGGGCTCCGCGACCGGAAGGGCATGGCGGTCATCCAGATCGCCCACACCGACATCAAGCGCTTCGACAGCCCCGAGCACGAACCCTACGACCGGTACGTGATCAAGCTGCAGGCCCGCGCCTCCGCGCTGCTGCAGGAGCACTCGGACGTGGTGCTCTTCGCCAACTACCGGATCTCGGTCAGCAAGTCCGACGTCGGCTTCAACAAGAAGGTGACCCGGGCGCTCGGGTCCGGTGCGCGCGTGATGCACACCGAGGAGCGCCCCGCCTTCCTCGCCAAGAACCGTTACGGCCTGCCGGAAACCCTCCCGCTCGAGTGGTCGGAGTTCCTGGCCGCCATGCCCCAATCCGCCTGATTACGACTGAAAGGACAGCACGATGGCACGTTTCGACACCGCCTTTGACGCCGCCGGCATCGAGCCCACCACCGCCTACGAGATCCTGCCTGCGGGCAAGTACCGCGCCCAGATCGTCGAGAGCGAAATGCGTGTCACGAAGAACGGGATGGGTCAGTATCTCTGGCTGATGCTCGACATCCTCGAGGGGCCGCAGCAGGGGCGCAAGGTCTTCGACCAGCTGAACCTGGTGAACGCCAACCCGACCACGGTCGAGATCGCGCAGCGCACGCTGTCGGCGATCTGCCACGCCACGGGCAAGCTGCAGGTGAACGACAGCGATGAGCTGCACCTGATCCCGATGACGATCCAGGTCGGCGTCAAGCCCCCGAAGGACGGCTACGGCGAGCGCAACACGATCCGCTACCTGGTGCCGGAGGCCCCGGCGCAGGCGAACCCGCCCAAGCCCGCCTCGACGCAGCCGGCCAGCGCGCCCGCCCAGGCGACCGCCCGCCCGGCCACCGCGCCCTGGAACCGCAAGAGCTGACGCCCTCGGCCGTCGCGGGCGGATAGCTCGCGGCGGCCCGGACATCGCCAGACCCGAGAGACCGACCATGACCAACACCCCCGACGCGGCCTGCGCGGCCGCGAACGCCCCCGGCTTGCCCGACGACACCCGGCGCCTGATCGAGATCGAGGACGCCATCGCGAAGATCCGCACGCAGATCGCGACCGCCGATCTGACGCGGCAGCGGACGGCGAAACCGATCGACCCCGACTGGTTTCACCGCGCGCGCACGGCGCTGCGTCACCTCAACCGTGAGCGCGCCGAGATCGTCGCCCGTCAGGGCGGCCGCCGCCGGCGCGAGCGGCTCAAGGACATGATCATCGCCGTCCTGCGCGAACGCCATGACAGCGCCGCCTGGACCGCGGTGCTGGCGGAGGCGCGGGCGCGGCTCGAGCGGGAGGAGGCGTGCTGATGGCCGAGCTCCCCGAACCCCCGACGCCGACCCTCTCCGCAATCTACGCCTCCTACGAGGCGCGGCAGGGCGACGGCTTCCGCGACCACCTCGGCGCCTCGCTGATCGGCAAGTCCTGCGCCCGCGCGCTCTGGTATGACTTCCGCTGGGCGACGCCCGCGCGGCACACGGGCCGCATCCTGCGGCTGTTCGAGACCGGCCAGCTGGAAGAGGCCCGGCTCGTCCGCGACCTGCGCGCCACCGGCGCGACGGTGCTGGAGGTCGATCCCGAGACCGGGCGGCAGTTCCGCGTCGAGGCCCATGGCGGGCATTTCGGCGGCTCGCTCGACGCGGTCGCCCTCGGTTTGCTCGAAGCGCCGAAGACCTGGCACGTCGTCGAGTTCAAGACCCATTCGGCGAAGAGCTTCGCCGAGCTCGTCGGCAAGGGCGTCGCGCTCGCCAAGCCCCAGCACGCCGCGCAGATGCAGGTCTACATGCACCTGACCGGCATCACGCGGGCGCTCTACGTTGCGGTCTGCAAGGACACCGACGCGCTGCATATCGAGCGCGTCCCGGCCGACCCCGAGATGGGCGAGCGTCTGCTGGAAAAGGCGCGGCGGATCATCTTCGCCCAGCATCCGCCCGAGCGGATCAGCGCGGATCCCGCCTGGTTCGAGTGCCGGTTCTGCGACCACCACGGGCTCTGCCACGGCGAGGACGCCGCGGCTGTCACCTGTCGGTCCTGCCTGCATTCGACACCGGTCGAGGGCGGTTGGCACTGCGCGCGCCACGACCGGTTGCTCGACCGGGCCTTCCAGCGTCGCGCCTGCGGCCGGCACCTGTTCATCCCCGATCTCGTCCCCGGCGAGGTGACCGACGCAGGCGAGGACTTCGTCTCCTACCGCATGCGCGACGGCTCGGCCTGGACCAACGACGCCCGCAAAAAGGAGGCCGCCGCATGCTGACCCTGCGCCCCTACCAGCAGGCCGCGATCGCCTCGGTCTACGGCTATTTCGAGAAGGAGAGCGGCAACCCGCTCGTCGTGATCCCCACGGCCGGCGGCAAGAGCCTCGTCATGGCCGCCTTCATCGACGGCGTTCTCAAGGCCTGGCCCGACCAGCGCGTGCTGGTCGTCACCCATGTCCGCGAACTGATCGCGCAGAACCATGCCGAGATGCTGGGGCTCTGGCCCGAGGCGCCTGCGGGCATCTACTCGGCCGGGCTCGGCCGCCGCGACGCGCGGGCCCGGATCCTCTTCGCCGGCATCCAGTCCATCCACGACAAGGCGACGCGCATCGGCCATGCCGATCTGGTGCTGATCGACGAGGCCCATCTGATCCCCGGCCGGTCGAACACCATGTATCGCCGCTTCCTCAACGATCTGCAGGCGATCAACCCCGCGCTGAAGGTGATCGGGCTGACGGCGACGCCCTTCCGGCTCGACAGTGGCATGCTGCACGAGGGCGAGAACGCGCTCTTCACCGACATCGCTTACGAGGTGTCGGTCCGCGACCTGATCGATCAGGGCTATCTCTCCCCGCTCATCTCGAAGCAGACCAAGACCCGCCTCGACGTGACGGGCGTGGGATCGCGCGGCGGCGAGTTCATCGCGCGCGACCTCGAGGACGCGGTCGACCAGGACGCCATCACGCGCGCGGCCGTGGCCGAGGTGATCGCCCATGGCGAGACGCGCCGGTCCTGGCTCGCCTTCTGCTCGGGCGTCCGCCACGCCACCCATGTCGCCGAGGAGTTCCGCCGCCGCGGGGTGAGCTGCGCCACCATCTTCGGCAAGACGCCGAAGGACGAGCGTGACGCGATCATCGCCGCCTTCAAGCGCGGCGAGATCAGGGCGCTGGCCTCCATGGGCGTGCTGACGACGGGCTTCAACGCGCCGGCCGTGGACCTGATCGCCATGCTGCGGCCCACCAAGTCGGCCGGGCTCTATGTCCAGATGGCCGGACGGGGCACGCGGCTTGCCGAGGGCAAGGAAAACTGCCTCGTTCTCGATTTCGCGGGCAATGTCCGCCGGCATGGCCCCATCGATCTCGTGCGGCCGAAACGGCCGGGCGGTCCGGGGGACGGGCCGCCGCCCACCAAGATCTGCCCGAAATGCGGGACCATCGTGGCCATCGCCGCCCTCGAATGCCCCGACTGCGGCTTCGAGTTCCCCGGCCGCGAGGTGAAGCTCGAGCCGACCGCCTCGACGCTGGAGGTGCTGTCCACCGGCAAGCCGCAATGGGTCGGCGTCACCGACGTCACCTACAGCCGCCACGAGAAGCGCGGCGGGCGGGTCTCGCTGAAGGTCACATATCGCTGCGGTCTCGCCTTCCACACGGAATGGGTCTGCTTCGAGCACGAGGGCTATCCACGCCGTAAGGCCGCGAGCTGGTGGCGCGAGCGGGCGCCCGAGTTGGAGGTGCCCGAGTCTGTCGACGAGGCGCTCCTGCTGGCCAACCGGCTGCACCGTCCCACCGAGATCGCCGTCCGCCCCGCGGGCCGCTTCACCGAAATCACCGCCTACAGGTTCGCCCCATGCCTTACGTCTGTGCCGGGCTCTGCGCCGTCTGCCATCGAGAGCCCCGCGGCTGGGGCTGGTTCGACGCGCGCTTCCGCGTCTCCGACCCGCGGCGCGACACGAGCCGCAGAGACCTCTGCAGCCGGGTTTGCCAGGACATCTGCCACCGGAGGTCGGGCATGATCGATCCGACCCCCAATGAGACGGCGGCCATGGTCGAGGGCGGCAAGGCCGGCGGCGCCTATCTCGACAGCCTCGGCCGGACCGATCTCGCCCAACTCAGCGAGGAGGAGTGGGACACCTTCGTCGAGGTGATCGTCACCGGCTACTGCGACCACCTGCGCGACCTGGCGGCGAAGGACCGTGCCCGGCTCGACGGCATGATCCCGGAGGTGCCCTTCTGATGGCGGACACCTCGTGGATGGCGCGCGTGGGCGCGCGTCTGGTGACCAACGGCTACGCGATCCTGCCGATCGCGCCCGGCACCAAGAAACCAGGCCAGTTCGCCCGCGCGGGCTGGCACGACTACCCGCAGTGGAACCGGCATGCGAGCCGCGCCACGACCGAGCTCGAGGTCGCGACCTGGTCGACCTGGCCCAACTGCGGCGTCGGGATCGTCGGCGGTGCGGTCGCCGCGCTCGACATCGACATCGCCGAGGACGGCGAGCTGGCCCTGCATATCGAAAGGCTGGCCCGCGAGCGCCTGGGGGACACCCCGGCGCTCAGGATCGGCAAGGCGCCAAAGCGGCTGCTGGTCTATCGCGCGGCCGAGCCCTTCGCCGGGATCCGGCGCGCGCCGCTCGAGGTGCTCTGCCTCGGACAGCAGTTCGTGGCCTATGCCAGGCATCCCGATACCGGCCAGCCCTATGCCTGGCCGGACGAGGGGCTCGCGGATCTCGACATCGAGAGCCTGCCCGAAATCAACGCCGAACAGGCGGCGGCCTTCCTCGACGAGGCGCTGGCGCTGATCCCGCCCGAGCTGCGCCCGAAGAGCCTCGGGCCGAAGGGCGCAAACGGGGCCGGACATCCGTGTCTGCCGGCGCATGCGCAGGCTGGCACGCTGGCCGCGATCCGGAGCGCGCTCGCCTGGCTGCCCAATGCCGAGCTCGACTATGACAGCTGGATGCGCATCGGCATGGCGCTGAAGGGCGCGCTGGGCGAGGAGGGTGCTGCGCTCTTCGCCGACTGGTCGGCGCAGGCGGCCAAGAACGACCCGGCTGCGACGGAGAAGGCTTGGGCGAGCTTCAAGCCCGCGCGGATCGGCGCCGGCACGATCTATCACCTCGCCATGGAGAAGGGCTGGCGCCCCGATCCCGACCTGCTGCTCGACGGCAGTCAGAAGGTCTGCGCGGGCGACGAGCATCCCGCGGCGGGCCTCCTCGCGCGGCTCGCCCAGCCCGATGCCCCGATGCCGATCCTCGCGCCTGTGCCGTCATTCACGCTGACGATCCCGGGCGGGCTCGTGGGCGATCTCGCGCGCTACATGATCGACACGGCGCGCAGACCGCAGCCGCTTCTCGCGGTGGGCGCGAGCCTCTGCGCCCTCGGCGCGCTGATGGGGCGGCGCTACCGCACGACGACCGACCTGCGCACGAACCTCTACATCGTCGGCATCGCGGACAGCGGGTCGGGCAAGAACCACGCCCGAGAGGTCGTCAACGAGCTGTTCTTCGCGGCGGGACTCGCCCATCACCTGGGCGGCAACAAGATCGCCTCGGGCGCCGGGCTGCTGACCGCGCTCCACCGTCAACCCGCGATCCTGTTCCAGATCGACGAGTTCGGGATGTTCCTCTCGGCGGCGGCCGATCGGAAGCGCAGCCCGCGCCACATCACCGAGATCCTCGACAACATGACCGAGCTCTACACCGCCGCCTGCGGGGTCTTCCTCGGCGCGGAATACGCCAACAGGGACGGCTCGAACGAGCGGCGCGACATCGTGCAGCCCTGCCTCTGCGTCTACGGCACGACGACGCCACTGCATTTCTGGGGGGCGCTGCAGGGCGCCAACGTGGTGGACGGCTCGCTCGCCCGGCTCATCATCCTGCCGAGTGAGGAGGACTATCCGGACGAGAACCGTAGCGCCGGGCTCCGAAGATCGCCCCGGCCGCTGATCGAGGGGCTGCAGCGCCTCGCTGAAGGCGGGGGCCGGGCCAGTGGCAACCTCGCCGGCCGGACCTCCGGCCCCGAGACCGCTGTCGATCCGATGACCGTGCCGATGGACGACGAGGCGCAGCGTCGCTTCGACGCGCTCCGCGACGAGATCACCGCCGAGCTCAGGGCCGCGGCCGGCACGTTCCACACGCCGATCCTCGCCCGGATCGCGGAGAACGCGGCCAAGGTCGCGCTCGTCCTGGCCGCGGGGCGGGATGCGGTCCATCCCGTCATCCGGCTCGAGGATGCTGTCTGGGCGATCGATTTCGTGCGCCATTTCGCCCGGCGCACCATCGACGCCGTCGAGCGCCACGTCGCCGACACCGAGACAGAGGCGCATCTGAAGCGGGTGCGCGAGATCATCCGCAAGGCCGGGTCGGCAGGCGTCACCAAGTCCGAGCTGACCCGTGCCTCGCAATGGCTCCGGGCGCGCGACCGCGATGACATCCTGCTCACGCTGGTCGAGAGCGGTGACATCGTCACGGTGGAGCAGGAGACCGGGGGTCGGAAGGCCATGCGCTTCCGGGCGCTGCGTTGAGGGCCGGGACGATGCTTCCTTCAACGGCCCCCATCCTTCATTTGAAGGAAGTACCCGCCCAAGTCTCCGTCCTCGAACGGAAATCCACCGCGGCGGACTTCTTTCAATATTTCACGCAAGACGACCCGCGCGCGTGGAGGGGGTGGAGTGCCACACACATACCCCATGAAATAACTGAAACATTGAAAGAAGAGATTTATCCTCATTCTGCCAATGGCTTGCGTCCCCACTTCCTTCAAGCGGACGGGGTGAAGCCGTTGAAGGAAGTGCCGTGCGCTCCCGGCAACGACAACGTGACCGTGACCAGACCTCGCGATCCCGGTCCGGGCGCGCGTGCTGCCCTCACAGGCAGCCGTGCCGCCTCGGCCTCTCAATCGAAAAGGAGGTCATCATGGACCGCTCCCCACACATCGCCCCGGCGCCTCTCACGGCTGCCGGCAATCTCGACCGCTGCATTCTCGCGCTGGATCTCGGCACCAGCACCGGCTGGGCGTTGCGCTCGGCCGAAGGGCTGATCACCAGCGGAACTGCGAGTTTCAGGCCCGGCCGCTATGACGGCGGCGGCATGCGCTACCTGCGCTTCACGAACTGGCTCACCGAGATCGACCGCCTGTCGGGGCCGATCGCGGCGATCTGGTTCGAGGAGGTGCGTCGCCACGCCGGAACCGATGCGGCCCATGTCTATGGCGGGCTCATGGCCACGCTGACGGCATGGGCGGAACTGCGTGGCGTGCCCTATGCCGGCGTTCCCGTCGGCACGATCAAGCGTCATGCTACCAGCAAGGGCAACGCGCCGAAGGAGGCGATGATCGCGTCCGCGCGGGCTCGGGGCTTCAGCCCCGCCGACGACAATGAGGCCGACGCCATCGCGCTCCTGCTCTGGGCGATCGAGACGAACGGGGGTGTCGCATGAGGTGGCACCCCAAGGGCTACGGCGGCCATCGTCGGGATCCGGAACAGGTGAAGCGCGAGGGCTGGCGCGAGCAGGGTCTGCTCGCCGTCTCGCTCGAGGACGCACGTCTGACCTGGCCGGAACGCGAGCTCGTCCGCCAGCTGGGCGAAAAGCTCTATGGGCCGCCCCCCTCCGACGAGGGAGGGCGCCATGGATAAGTGGACCCCGTCCCTCGTCGAGGCCCGTCTCGCTGAGGCGGCCTTCGTGCTCAAACGCCTGCCCGAGCCGCGACGGCAGGGCTACTTCAGCACATGGCCCGAGATCGTCCACAGCTTCGCCGACAAGGTGGGCCAGGAGCCGAAGCCCATGCGGGTGCTGCCCTCGCCGCAGGCGATCAGCCGGATGGAGGAGACGCTGACCTGGACCGCGTGCCTCGACCCGGTCGATGGCAAGATCGTCTGGATGCGCGCCCATGGCGAGCGGTGGAAGACCATCTGCTGGACAGTCGGTCTGCAACGCTCGGCCGCCAACCAGCACTGGCTCTACGGGCTCTGCGTCATCTCGCTGAGGCTCAACCGGCGTCGGTTCAACCGCAACCTGTCGAAGCGGAAGGTAATCGAGCTGGCCGGTGGCGCGTAGCCCTGCGCGCCAGAGGGGAAGGTGTGCGGCGGACAGTTTTCGACGGGACAGAAAACCGGTTCAGGGGCTAGGTTCGGGATAAGCTCGGGAGAGGCGCGCGCGGCGCGGTCCCGAGCGAAACCATCCTTTCGTTGGCAGGTCTGTTGGAAAAGGAAAGGCGCTGATCCTTTCCTTGCGGGCCGCTGTCCGCCCCCGCCAAGCCCCCTCAGCCGACTTCGCGGTTCCTTCTGCGCGATATTCGTATGCTGGCGGGCGAAGCGCGGGACATCGCCAGCGTCAGGGCCGGATTTTTGGGAAGCCACCCGGAAGCCGGACCCACCCGAGCCCCGCGCAAACACCAATGAACGCTGACCTTCCGACCGGACACCGCTGATGGCCGCTGGACCCCGCGTGGAGTCCAGCCCTGCATCCGGAGTCCGGAAGCCACCGGCATCCACCCGACCGAGGAACCTTGCCCACCATGACGCTGAGCTTCGCCCCGGACGCGATCGAGACCTGGCCGCTGTCGCGCCTCCAGCCCTACGCGAAGAACGCGAAGGCGCATGGTGCGGAGCAGGTCGCCAAGATCGCCGCCAGCATGGCCGAGTTCGGCTGGACCGTGCCGTGCCTCGTCGCCGAGGACGGCGAGCTGATCGCGGGCCACGGCCGCGTGCTGGCCGCGACGCAGCTGGGGCTGACCGAAGCGCCGGTGATCGTGCTGGGGCACCTGACCGAGGCGCAGCGCCGGGCCTACCGGATCGCGGACAACAAGCTGACGGAACTCGGCACCTGGGACGAGGCGCTGCTGTCGGCGGAACTGAACGACCTGCTGGCCGAGGATTTCGACCTGTCGCTGGTCGGCTTCTCCGACGGCGAGTTGGACAAGCTGCTGGCCTATATGCCCGAGGGGGATGCGCAAGAAGGTGGCGCCGGGGGCTCCGTGCCGCCGGTGACCATCCCCGAACCGCCGCGCAATCCGGCGTCACGGACGGGCGACCTGTGGATCCTCGGCGATCACCGGCTGCTCTGCGGCGACAGCACGAACCACGACGACGTGCGCCGCCTGATGAATGGCGAGCGCGCGATCCTGTTCGCCACCGACCCGCCGTACCTCGTGGACTACGACGGCTCGAACCATCCGACCCGCAACAAGGATTGGTCCGCGTCCTACGGCACCACGTGGGACGACAGCTCGCAGGGCGCGGAGCTCTATGACGGCTTCATCTCGGCGGCCGTCGCCGAGGCGATCACCGAGGACGCCGCCTGGTATT
>ERZ500977.55-NODE-55-length-23724-cov-8.093287_pt1 | contig 23724 bp, 23 predicted proteins | sample MGYA00248863_ERZ500977 | MGnify/ENA primary metagenome ERZ500977 (study PRJEB25958, sample SAMN03398581) | human skin metagenome | study: EMG produced TPA metagenomics assembly of the Human Skin Microbiome Metagenome (human skin metagenome) data set.
TCACCATCCCGGCCAGCGGCATCTATCGGGCCGCGCTAACAGGCCTGACAAGAGTACGCACTCGATCACATGTCTAAAGTTCAGAAATTCCTTGCAAATGAGGGCGGCATCCACAAGAGAAGGTTGGATATGAGGCCCGTCCCCTCCGCCACTTGCCCTCGCGAAAGGTGTCTCCCGATCCGGCTACGGCCGGATTTTTCCGTTGTTTTCGAGGGTTATGCGGAGAGGGCTGTTAACCGGCCTTGGCGCCAGGAGGCCAGGGCGCGTTCTCTCGGGGCCGATATTCTCCGGACCTGTTAACCGCAGGCGTTCCGGTGAACAGCCAGTAATGCTTTGATACAACATGGAAAAAATCTAGGCCGCAGCCTTCACCGTTCGATTTTCCGTCCGACAGGGCGGATGCGACCGGCATCGAACGCAGTGACCCCGAAGGAATGCGCTCTATTGCTGAGCGCGCCCTTCGTGATGCCGCACTTCGTCCTCGATCCGGTTCACGAAATCATCGATCTGGTCTTCGTCAAACACGACGTTGTCGAATGGCACCTGACGAAGAATCTCCACCGCGTTCCGGTACGCTGGCACCAACGATGCGCTCTGCGGGCGACCGACGAGGAAGTGCACCTGGACGTCTTCGGTCGCGCCGACCTTGACGGCCGACAGATGGCCCAGCCAGCGGCGCGCCTTGTCCTTGATATTGTCGGCGTCGGCGAGATCGAATGACAGCGGCTCATAAACGTGCCAACGCCCGTTCTTCCATGCGTGACGGAACTCGACGGCGTCCGTGCTGCCTTGAACGCGCTTGGGTTCGAGCTCGATCGTGACGCCCTGCTCCTTCAGTTTCGCTTCCACCGGGCGCCACACGTCTTCGTCGGACCTGCGCCGTTGCGAAGGCCGGTCATAGCGCGCGACAAAACGCTGGTAGAGCTGGTCGAAGGTCTTCCGCGGGTCCGCTGTCAGGCCGGCGCCGATGGGCGACCACTGCAAGGAGCTGTCGTCGAGCGGGAGCGCGATGCGGGCATAGTCTCCCGCCGTCTTGTCGCCCTTGAACAGACCTTCGGATTTCAGGCCGCGCTCGACCCCCCTCATTCCGCGCTCGATGGCCTCGATGGCTCGCTTGTAGGAATCGCTGTCGAGATCGGGGAAGACGTTCTTGATGCGGCCGAAGGTCTTGCGAGCCTTCGTCAGGATCAGCGGCCGGCCGGGAACGACCATGACCAGACCAACATTCACGAACTCCCCGGTCAGGACATCGTGGATGTAGCGCAAAACGACGTAGCTGTACGGCTCCTTGGTACTCATGACAGTATCCTCCCAAGTTCCCCGATGCATGCGTCGATGTTGTCCCGGGCGTCAGCGATCAGCTTCAACGCAGCATCTATGTCGTTGCGGGCGGCGGCCCACTCCGGCGGGATCGCCCCTTCATACTCCCTCAGGCGCGCGTCCGACAAGGCGGCCCAGCGAGATTTGATCGGTCCGAAGTCGATCGGCGCGCCCTTCAGCTCACGCAGGAAAATGTGCCTGCCGGGTGCTGCCAGATCGTTCATGCCACCCAGAATCCATGGCGCCCGCCACAACAGGATCAGCCGGTGGGCGAAGGCAAGCTCGTGGTCGATGATCCGGAGGTCGTCGCCGCGAACAAGGCAGTTCGGGTTCTCGACCCGCCGGTCCGGGTTCTGGATGATCGCATCGAACAGCAGGATGCCAGATGCCACGGGACGCATCGCGTCGGACAGACGCTGGCCGGTAGTCCAGGCCGAGAACCCGGGCGTGCGGGTGGAGCCGAACGCGACGGGGCAACTGCGGCGCAGCTTGTCGGCGACCTGAGCGTCGGTCACTGCCGGGATAATCTCGGGCGGGATTTCGACCAGCCAGGGTTTGGGCACCGGCAATCCCAGATCGGCGGCCAGGCAGGCGGCGATGGCCTCGCGGGCGAGGTTCACCACATTCTGATCGCAGCCCGCCGAGAGCTTGACGAAAACCTCGACCTCCTCCTCGCCATCCGCTTCACAGGCCGACAGGATCGGGCCGGTGCGGCCCTGAACGGCAACCCTGTCGATCCGGGTCAGGACGGCGCGTGGGATCATGCGGCGACGGCCTTTCCGTCGAAGATGAAGATCTCGTGCAGCATGGCCGGAATCAGGGCCTCCACATCCTGCGCGGTGTTGGCGCGGATGGTGCGGGCTTGGCGGACCTTCGCCTGCAGACGGTCGAACCAATCCTGGTGGCCGATCGGTGGCGTCGGAACGGTGATTGCCTCCAGCGCTCCTTGCCCCAGAGTGCGGTTCCTGTCGGCACTTCCGGGCGATGCGGATTGGACCTTGCCGAGACCTTCAGAGGTCTGGAGGTAGAACCAGATGAAATCTGCTGTCGCGAGCCCCTGAGTGGGAACGCATGTCAGGTAGCGGTGCGAGCCAACCCGCCCATGGTCATCGGGGCCAGCCACCGCGAACGCCCCTTCCCAAGCCTTGATGTTGCTGAACACGAGGTCGCCTTGCTGAACAAGGAAGAGCTTTTGCCAGCTCAGGTCCGCGCCCAGCAGATCAGGTTTGTGAAAAGTCCCCCGGCCGAATGAACGGACGCCGAGTTCCGGATAGGCAGCGTCGAGATCGATCTCGACCGGCCTGCGCACCAGCGGCGCGACCTCGGCCATGGGGCGCAGGGGGGCGCCGTCGATGGCGCGCTGGAAGGCTTTCAGCAGCAGCGCCTGCGTTTCGCGCTCGGCCGCCTCGATGGCGTTGCGGCGTTCGTCCACCAGCGCCGCGACCCGGTCGAGCTTTTCGACGATGCGGTGCTGGTCGCCAACGGACGGAAGGTCGATCCGATAGCTCAGCACCTTGTCGGGGTGCACACGTTGCCTGCGGTCACCCATTCCCTTGGCGCCGACCGCGACCTGCCGCCAGACGTCACGGCGTTGGAACAACCAGTGCAGGTAACGAGGCAGCAGATGGTCCTGATCGACATCGAAGGTGGGATACTCGTTTGAGACGAAGACGCCATCCATTTCCTCGGGAACGATGGCGTAAGCTCCCTCAAATGCAAAAAGCCGACTGTAAATGAACTGGCCCCTCCGCACGCGGTAGAGCGTGGTGGCGCTTGTCTGGGCACCATCGATCGGTGGCTTGCCGAAGACGCCGCGGGCAAAGCTGTAGATCCCGAGGTTTGGGTAGCTGCCGCGTGGATCGACGCGGCATGGATCAGAAACCAGGGACAACAGGTCTGAGAGCGGAACTTTTGCGGTGGCCATCACACCCGCTCCGCCAGCGCGGCCTTGATCTCGTCCATGATCCCGAGGATCCGCTGTTCCTGCGCGATGATCGCGTGGACGATCTCACTCGGCGCGCGGTGATCCGCGACCTCGCCGGAATGCGGGTTCTTGATGTCGAGATTGCAGGCGATGACGCGCCCCTCGGCGTCGCGCTGGATCAGGTCGGCGGCGGAGACCTTCCAGGCGCGCTCGCTTTCCTCGCGAGTGCTCCACCAGGTGAGGCAGCCCGCGAACTCCTCGTAGGCCATCGGCGCGGTTTTCGAGTATTTCTTGCGGCCCTCCGGCAGCGGCATCTCGTAGTACCAGATGTCCCTTGTCGGCCCGCTGGTATCGAAGAAGATCAGGTTCGCCGGGATATCCGTGTAGGGCGCGAACACGCCTTCGCGCAGGCGGACCACCGTGTGCAGGTTGAACTTTTCCAGCAGGTCGGCCTTGATCCGCGCCGAGATGCCGTCGCCGAACAGCGTGCCGTGCGGGACGACGACGGCAGCCCGCCCGCGCCCGGCGCGCTTCAGCCGTCGCATGATCAGCTGCAGGAACAGCAGCGCCGTCTCGGCCGTGCGCCGGTCCTCGGGGAAGTTGTTGAGGATGCCTGCCTCCTCCTCGCCGCCAAACGGCGGGTTGGTGAGTATGACGTTGACGCGCTGATCCTCGCCGATTTCTGCCAGACGGAAGCGCAGGGCGTTGCCGGGGTCGATGCGCGGCGCATGCAGGCCGTGCAGGAGGAGGTTGAGCTGGGACAGCAGGAACGGCAGCGATTTGGCCTCGCCGCCTCGTATGGTTTCCTCCTGCAGGACGCGGCGCTTCTCGACCGTATCGGCCTGGCGCTCGAGGTGCAGGTAGGATTCGGTCAGGAAGCCGCCGGTGCCGCAGGCCGGATCGAGGATGGTCTCGCCAAGTTTCGGATCCGTCACCTCGACCATGAAGCGCACGACCGGCCGGGGCGTGTAGAACTCGCCCGAGTCGCCCGCGGCGTCGCGCATCTCGCGCAGCAGCGTCTCATAGAGGCGGCCGAGGGTGTGGACCTCTTCGGACGAGTCGAAATGGATACCGTCGACCAGGTTGACCACGTCGCGCAGCAGGTAGCCGCTTTCCATGCGGTTGGCGAAGCCCTGGAAGACGGTGGCGATCACGTCGCGCCGTTCGCGCCGGCCATTGTCGCCGCGCAGAGCGCGCAGATAGGCGAAGAGGCCCGGGCCGCGGGTGCTGTCGGGGCGTTCCGCCTGCTCGGCGGTGAGAAATGACAACAGGTCCGGACCGGTGATGCCGTCGGCGTCCGCCGCCCAGTCGCGCCAGCGATACGGAGCCTCGATGATCGGGCGGTAGTCCTTGCCGGCCAGTTCGGCGCGCCCCTCCTCGATCCGCTCCATGTCGTCGAGGAACTTCAGGAACATGATCCAGGTGAGCATCGGCAGACGGTCGAGGTCGCCGTTCAGACCCTTGTCCTTGCGCATGATCTTGCGCGCCGACTTGATGATGCTGTCGAGACGCTGGGCGGTGGTCAGTTGCTTCGGCGCAGCCTTCTTGCGGGCGGTTGTAGCCAATATGGGGCTCCTTCAATTCAGGCGGTGTAGAGCAGGCGCTGCAGCTCGGTGACGGCACTGCGCAGCTCCTTGCCCCCGCCGAAGCGGGCGGCGATTTCGATCACGTTGCCCCATTCGTTGAACGGGGGCACTTCAAGGATGTCGGGCAGCTTGAACTGGGCGCTGCCGTGTTCGGCATATTTCTCGAGCACGGCATCCAGGACTTCGCGGGCATCCGGCCCGAAGCGGGCCAGAAACTCATCCTGCTCCCGCAGGACGCGGTCGGCGCGCTCGCGCCGGGTGCGCAGCGGCGCGTTGTAGGCGAGATGGCAAAGGAGGTCGAACGGATCGGCCTCCGGCCTTCCGACGGCATCAGCCAGGGAGTCGAGGTCGATGCCCTTCTCCTCCAGCCGCTCGACGATTTCGGCCCGACGCTCGGGGTCGAGCCAGTCCGTGCGCAGTTCGGAGGCATTGGGATAGAGAGTGCGCACCTTGTCGCCGGTGTAGTCGGTGAGCTGGCGGCAGGCGAGCTGTCGCCCATCGGCGTCGAGCTCGTAGACGAGGTGCCGGACAATCGAGACCTCGCCGCCATCGACATAGAACTTGCGCGGGCCGGTCTCGGTCTCGTCGTCGAGATCGACGCCGGCCGGAACATCGGGCCCATCGGGGAAGTCCTCGGGATCCGGCGTTGCCTCCTCGATCTCGTGCTCCTCGACGACATCACCGTCCGCATTGATCACCGCCTCGTCCTCGCGGACAGGATCGCCGTCAAATGCAGGATCGGCGAACATGCGCGTGGCCGTGCCGGTGTAGTCGACGATGTAGAAGGCGAGCTTGCCGTAGTCGGGCCTGAGGCGCGTGCCGCGGCCGATGATCTGCTTGAACTCCGGCATGGAGCCAACGACCCGCGCGAGCACGACGTTCTTGCAGGTCGGAGCGTCGACGCCGGTGGTGAGAAGCTGGGACGTGGTGAGGATGACCGGTGTCTGGGTCTCGACATCCTGGAACTTGGCCCGATGTGCACTGCCGACATCGCCCTCATCTGATGTCACGCGGCAGACGTAGTCGGGATGATCCTTCACGAGGTCGGTATTCAGGGCGGCGAGCGCCTGCCGCATTTCGAGCGCGTGTTCCTGATCGACGCAGAAGACGATGGTCTTGGCGAAGCGATCGGTCTCGGCCATGAAGCCCGCGAGGTGTTTCGCGATGGCCTGCGTTCGTGCACGCAGCGCCACGACCCGCTCGAAGTCCCGCGTGGAATACTCGGCGTCGGGAACCTCGCGTCCGTAACGGTCAAGCTCGCCACGCGTCGGACGCCAGCCGGCAGCGTCGTAGTCCGAGATGACCCGGTGAACGCGGTACGGGGCAAGGAAGCCGTCGGCGATGCCCTGCGCCAGGCTGTACTCGTAGAGCGGATCGCCGAAGTAGTCGTAGGTGTCGACGTTATCCTCGCGCCGCGGCGTCGCCGTCATGCCGATCTGGGTCGCGGGCTCGAACCATTCGAGGATCTCGCGCCAGTTGCTGTCGTCCCGCGCACTGCCCCGGTGGCATTCGTCGATGATGATGAGGTCGAAGAAGTCCCGTGCATATTCGCGATAGAGACCCGGGCGGTTTTCGTCACGCGCGATGGACTGGTAGATCGCGAAATACATGTCCCGGCTCTTCACCGCCATGCCGCCGGCGATCTTGTGGCGGGCATCGCCGAACGGGCTGAAATCCTTGGCCATCGGATCGTCGACCAGGACGTTGCGATCGGCAAGAAACAGGATCTTCGGGGTTCGGTTCACCCCTTTCGAGTTCCAACGCGCCGACCAGAGCTTCCAGCAGATCTGAAAGGCGACGGCGGTCTTGCCCGCCCCGGTGCACAGGGTGAGCAGCGTCCGCTTCCTGCCCTGAAGCGCCGCCTGAACCGCGCGGTTCACGGCAATCTCCTGATAGTAGCGAAGGGGCTTCGTTCGGTCCGGAAACGTGGGCGTCAGCAGCCGCTCGGCCACCTGGTCATCGTCAATGCCCTCGGCGCGGCGGAGCCGGGCCCAGAGATCATCAGGTGCCGGGAAATCTCCGATCGTCCGCTCGACACCGGTCGTGTAGTCGAACTCGACGACTTCGATGCCATTGGTCGAATACGCGAACCGAAGGCCGAGGATTTCGGCATATTCCTTGGCTTGCTGAAGCCCCTCCGCAGCATGCCTGTAGCGGGACTTGGCTTCTACAACGGCGATCGGGAAGTCTGGGTTGTATCGAAGCAGATAGTCGGAGCGCTTCTGCTTTCCCCGGCACACCTTGCCGCCAATGAACACCACTCGACCGTCAGTGAAGGTTCTCTGCTCGTTGATAGCGTGCGGGCGATCATCCCAGCCAGCTGCCTGCAGCTTGGGGACGACGAACTTCCTGCAGGTATCGGCCTCGTTCATGCGCAATCTACTTCGTCCCGTTTCGACATGCCGTCGCGCGGCCAACGGCTTGTCAAAGAACTCGGCTCAGATCAATGCGCAATTCTTTGGTTTGGCGGCTCTTTCGCCTGACAACGGCCTGCAGAGGCTACAGTCTGCCAGACTGGCGCCGCAAGCCCGATTGCGTCCCCGGCAGCAGGGAGCCGCGCTGACTCGCCCATTCATCCGGTATCTCACCCCGCAAGGACTGGAGTGTCAGGTACGGCGGCTGGCGTCCGTCGAGGATCGCCTCGACGATATCGGGCGCGAGCTGCGTCAGACGATTCACCCGCGTGAGGTAGGAAATTGCGATGCCCTCGCGGTCGGCCAGTTCGGCGATGGTGGCGAACTCGCCCGATTCCAGCATGCGCTTCCAGCGGTAGGCGCGGGCCAGTGCCTTGACGAGCGCGCCATCAGGCTGGCGGCGAGCCGGGGCGTCGGAGGGCAGCAGCATCTCCTTGCGGCCACCACGCTTCAGGAGTCGGAACGGGACGTGGATGGTGACGGTTTCGGGGATCGGGGTGACGCGGGTCATGCCGCTGCTCCAACATCAGTGGCCATTTCGCGCGCCAGCCCGGCCAGCCCGTCCATGCGCAGCCGGACACTCAGGCCATCGGTGCCGATGTCCGCGCGCTCGACCAGCAGCGCGACGATGCGCGCCTGCTCGGCGGGAAAGAGTTCGCCCCACAGCGAATCCAGTTGCTGCAGTGCCGCGCGCGCGTCGGCCTCAGTGATGTCGCCGTCCTGCACCCGCGCCGCCCTCCACGTGCCCGCCACGATTTCGGGCTGGCGGAATACGGCGCGGAGCTGGTCAATGACGGCGGCCTCGATCTCGCCTGCGGGTACGCGGCCCACCGGGCACGACCCGGCGCCATGCTTCAGGACCGTCTGGCTGACGTAATATCTATACAGCCGCCCTCCCTTGCGGGTGTGGGTCGGCGAGAACGCGGCGCCATCCGGCCCGAACAGCAGCCCTTTCAGCAGCGCGGGCGTGTCGGCGCGGGTTCGCGCTGCGCGCTTGCGGGGGCTTTCCGTCAGGATGGTATGCACCTTGTCCCATGTCTCGGTATCGATGATGGCAGCGTGCTCACCCGGATAGCTGTCGCCCTTGTGGACCGCCTCGCCGATGTAGGCGCGGTTGCTCAGCATCCGGTAGATGTATTTCTTGTCGATCCTGTTGCCGCGCTGCGTGCGGATGCCGCGCTTCGCGGCCTCGCGCGCCAGTTCCGTCCCCGAGCCGATCTCGAGGAAGCGGGCGAAGATCCAGCGCACATGGACGGCGGCCTCATCGTCGACCACCAGCTTGCGGCTCTCAACCCGATAGCCATAGGGCGGCACCCCGCCCATCCACATGCCCTTCTTGCGGCTGGCGGCGACCTTGTCGCGGATGCGTTCGGCCGTCACCTCGCGTTCGAACTGGGCGAAGCTAAGCAGGATGTTCAGCGTCAGCCGCCCCATGGATGTGGTGGTGTTGAAGGACTGCGTCACCGAGACGAAGGTGACGCCGTTGCGGTCGAACACCTCGACCAGCTTGGCGAAATCGGCGAGCGATCGGCTGAGGCGGTCGATCTTGTAGACCACCACCACGTCGACCAACCCGTCCTCGATGTCCTCCATCAGCCGCTTCAGGCCGGGGCGTTCCAGCGTGCCGCCCGAGATGCCGCCGTCGTCATACTGATCGCGGACCAGCACCCAGCCTTCCGAGCGCTGGCTGGCGATGTACGCCTCGCAGGCCTCGCGCTGTGCGTGCAGGCTGTTGAACTCCTGCTCCAGCCCCTCCTCCGAGGATTTCCGGGTGTAGACCGCGCAGCGGAGCTTGCGGACGACCTTCGATTTTTCCGGCGGTTTCGTCATGACCGGCTCCGATGGTTCTTGAGGCCGAAGAACACCCACCCATTCCAGCGCGTGCCGGTGATCGCGCGCGCGATGGCCGAGAGCGACTTGTAGGGCCGACCCTGCCATTCGAAGCCCTCGGCGGTGACCGTGACGATCTGCTCGATACCCTGCCACTCGCGCAGCAGTCGCGTGCCTGTGATGGGGCGGTCGCGATCAGCGCGGATGCTCCGCCTCGACCGGTCGCCACCGTCGAGTTTCTCGCCCAGCCGCTCCAGCCGCCGGATCGTCTCTGGCTTCAGTCCGCCATAGGCGAGTTCCTGAATGCGGTAGGCCAGACGGGATTCGAGGTAGCGCCGGTTGAACGGCGGCGGCTCGCTGTCGAACAATTCCCGCCACTGCGCCTTCAGGTCGGGCGTCGGGGTGGTCTTGAGCGCGGCCAGCCGCGCGGGGATGGGATCGGGCTTGTTCATGCATTTCTCCGGCGAGTTGGAGTTGCATGACGGCATTGGTCGGGCGGATAGTGTAGGCAACGTTCTCTAGTAGCGTCAGATACTTCGCCCCTCCCCCGCATCCGCAAGCGAAGCAGCCCGAGCGCCAGCAGGCCGCAAAGCTCAGTGCGGCGTTCCGCTGGCGTCACGATCTCGGGCGGGAGCGGATTGGGGCGTTTCATGTCGTGGGCGGCCGTGATCGGTGTTGTCGCTACCGATCAAAAGCCACCCAATGGCCCGCCATGGGACATGCAAACGGAGGGAAGGACGGAGATGCGAACAGGCAAGGAACATCGCATCTTGCCCATCCGACTTTCGCCCACGATTATCGTAGGTTGAATCAATCAAGGGCAGATGGTCGTGAGGATGAGTTCATGGCGGGCAAAGCAAATCCGAGCGCCCCGATGTCCTGGCGCTGATCGAGGACGCGCGCATCGACCTCGGGCGAGCGGCGCGTCCTGTCCGGGACGGAGGCGATGTTGCTGACTTCCGCCAAACGCGACATCGCAGTGTCAAGCTCTGAGCATGGCGCCACGACCGCAATCAATAGCGCAAGTCAGCATTTCCGGAGAACTACATGGTACGCGCCCCGGCCAGAACCTGCCCCAATCTTTCCCGGCTATTCGATGATGCAGAGCCGAAGCTGCTGTCCGGATTTCTCGAAAGCAGGGCGTTCGAGAGGTTGAACTGGCTTGCGTCCTACAAGTTCGATCCGGGCAACCCGGATGGTCCGTCAGTTGCCAGAAACATGCTGCCGCAGGAAAAGAAGGACCGGCTGGGCCCGCTCGAAGCTGAAGCAGCCCGGATCGTCACAATCGCGAGCGACCGCGGCGAGTACGTCCTCGAAGGTCTCGCCACTACCGCGCTCGAACCCGACCGCGCCAAGGAACTTCTGAACCAGCGGGACAAGCTCGCGCGAAGCCTGTGGGCTTTCGCGAACGAGCACGGCTTGTTTGAAGCGGCGGAGAACAGCCTGCACCTGCGTCTCTACCGGCGCTATGACAAGCACTACCAGACCTTCATGGCCGACCCCTCGATCGATGGGGCCCCGGACGCCGGCAGCGCATTGCTCGAAGAGCTTCTCGCCGACCTCAACAAGCGCCTGGATCGCGGCGACGGCTACAGCATCGAAAAATTCGACATCCCCGAAGACGGCGATGAACCGGCCGCGGAGATGTACCTGCTGTTCCATCCCGATCCCCCCACGAGCGTTCGGGAGATCGACGACGATGGCAATCGGTCGAGCATCTATTTTCGGCCGCCAGGAGAGGCGATGATCGTCTACACGCCGTCGACCGGGCGGGTGCATGTCCGGGCGGGCAACCGGAAGCTGCGGCACACCATCGCCGAACGCTTCATCGAGACGGCTCTCGATCAGACCTATTCCAGCCAGCCTGTCGACTTTCAGGCCTACGACATTTCGCAGTTTCTGAAGGGGTTCGATCTGGAACCGCCGGAACTCGACGACGTGGTGATCGGCCGCGCGCAAGTGATCCGTGCTGACATCAGCATCGGAAATCTCGCCAATCGCCTCTCGCTTTCCACCACGATCGATCAGGACATCTCCAAGATCATCGACAGCCAGCCGGGCCTTCAGAGGATTTTCGAGCGGGCGGTCGCAATCCGCTTCGTCGAGATCGCGGTGCGGTATCGCCGCGCGGGACGAGACGAGGCGCAAACCCTCGACTTCACGCTCACCGACCGCAACACGAGCAGCCTTCTCAGCCTCCACGACCCCTTCGAACGGGTGCTGGGGCATCGCCTGCTTCGGCACTGGAAAATCCTCCGTGAGGGCCGCGCGCCAGACGACGCCGAGAGCATGGCGGTCATGCCCGCTTTGCTGGCCATCTGGGACATCGGGGCAGACAAGGTCACCGGCGCATGGCTCCAGGCTCGTGGTGTCGATCCGGGCCTCCTGATCGAGTTGGGCTTTCTCGTGCCCGCCGGCTGGGAAGGCGACGACCTTATCGATGATGAAGACGAGGTCGGCCTCGTCGCGGCCGAAGTGGTCGTCCGGGTGGAAAAGGGAGATGGGGAGGAAGGAGACCATAAGGTGGCCGACCTCAAGGTCACCGAAGGACAGGTGACGCTTGGCGGCAATCCGGATCGCTACAGGGTCTATCGAGTGCGGGACGGCTGGGTCGCGCAGCACCTGAAGGCACGTCTCGAACAAGCGCTCGATGCGCCCGCTATCGATAAGCTGACCGACCACCTCCTCTACCTTGGAACGCTCGGCGTCGATGGCGGGGATGTTCCGATCTACCTTGCGCGTGGTCTCGACCGGGAGAAGGTCCGGTCGGCCGTCGATACGGAGCTTCGTGCGCGCCACAACCTCGGTATCGGACTGGTCCTGCAGGCCGGCAAGGCTCCCGGGCCGTGTCTGGCAGCCAACGTTCTGACGCCGCTTGCCGATCAAATCGACAACGATCAGTCCGAAATCGCGTTGGACGCAGACAAGCTCCGGTCCGTGTTTAGGCGGCACCGGATATTGGCCCGTGGTGGCCAGGCGGTCGAACTCACCCGTAGCGGGGAAAACATGGCGACCCTGTTCGTTCCAGGGAAAGGCAGCATCGACATCAAGGGTGAGAATCGCATCGCGATCATCCAGCGGCTGGTCGATGCCCACAACAATGGCCCGATGCCAATGGCGACCGGAGATCTTGTGAGGGACATCGCCGAAGACCAGTCCCTGTCGAACATCTTCAAGCAGCCGCTCTGGGACAAGCTGAGGCCGAACTTCCTGAGGAGTCTGGGTCCGAAAGGGCCGTGGGAGATCGCTATCTGACCGGCGGCTCCGATCCGGCTCCGATTGGGGGGTCTGACTAGCTCCGATTCCCTAGGCCAATGGGGGTGCTCACTCAATCAGAGGAGCACCCCGATGCCGACTCCCTTTCCCTCGCGCCAGGCAGCCCCGACGAGCTGGTCCGGTGCCGCGAACACCAAGCCCACCACTTCGAACCCGGAATGGCGCTGCACGCGCTGTGACAAGCTGCTCGGCGTCTGCCGGGACGGCCGCATGCACCTGCGTTTCGCGCGGGGGCACGAGTATCTCGTGGGCTTCCCGGTCCAGGCCACCTGCCGCAGCTGCGGCACGCTGAACCACGCGACCGCCCAAGCGCGCTGACGCGCGCATCCACCCAACCCCCTGAAATCGCAGAGACGCGCGACGTCCTGACCTGGCCACGAGAAGGCGCCGGACGCCTGGCCGCAAGGCAGGCGTCCGATGTCCTTCGCGTGGCACGAGATCCGTGATCACCTCATGCATTCATCCACAAACCTTCACTTCCAGCGCAGTTTCGACGCCGTCCGGCGTGCGCAGGCCGCTCTCGCGCCGTTCCGGGACCCGGCGGCCCTGCTGGACGGGCTGCACCGCACGACCGGCGATCCGGCCCGGAAGAACGTGATCCTCTCTGCGCTGGTCGGGGCGGCGCAGGGCGACGGGCCCGCGTCCGACTGCGCCCTGACTCTCCTGCTGTTGGCGCTCTGGCCCGGCCTCGACGCCATCCGGCGCCGGTCGATCTGGCGCAGGATCGGCAGCGCCGACGAGGTTGCGTCCGATGTTCTGGCGCGCACCACCGAGGCGGTCCGTGGGCTCGATCTCGGGCGCGTCAACTGGATCGCGGCCACGGTCCTGCGCAACGTCGAGCGCGACATGATCCGCGTGCGCCGGCGCGACCAGACACGCGAACATCTCGCCAGCGGCGCCGATCCCGACGAGGTGGCGGACAACGGTGACAGCGGGATCGGCGCGGCCGGGTACGCACGGCTGAACGGCGCCGTGCGGAAGCTGCTCGGCGATGACGCCCTGCTGGTGATCCGCGTGGCGATCGAAGGCTTCTCGCAGGCGGAAGTCGCCGTGGAACTGGGGCTCACCGAGGCCGCCGCCCGCAAGCGGTACCAGCGCGCAATGCGCCGGCTGCACGACGCCCTCGAGGAAATCCCCTGAGCCGATGTCCCGATCCGGTCCCGCCGGCGGCTTTTCCCATTCGAGCGCCCCGAGCGCCTTCCCTCCAACCGAAAGCAGACACGCATGAACCGCACTGCCGATCTGTCGCTCGAGGATTTCAGGCGTCTCCCGGGGCTCTATCGCCGCTGGGAGCTGACCGAGGTCTGCGAGCCCAACCGCAACTATCAGATCGAGGACGCCGGCGCCCATGCCGACGGGACGCCGCTCCTGGCGATCTACGTCGCCGAGCCCGCGCCCGACGTCCGCGAGGCCGCCTGATGCGCCTCCTCGATCACATCATCCTACGGAGAACCGCCATGCCGGACCAGCCGGACGACATCACCCGTCTTCGCAAGGCGAGCTACGCGCTCGAAGATCTCCCCGAAACCATCGCCTTCCCGCAGCGCGCGGGTGACGAGCCGCGCGAGCCGCTGCCGGTCGTCGAGGCGACCGTCGACGAGATCGCCTTCGCGATCGTGGAGGCGGAGCGGGAGAGCACGGCCGCCTACCGCCGCGCCGATGCGCTGAAGCGGCTCTACAAGCTCGCCCGCGAGGCGGGGTGCATTGGCGCCGACCGCGCCGCCACGGCGGTGATGAAGAAGGAGGGCCAGTGATGGCCCTTCCCATCATCGGCGCCGATGAGAGGCTCGCGCAGCGCAAGGGCATCAAGGGCGTCATCTTCGGCCGGTCCGGCATCGGCAAGACCAGCCTGCTCTGGACGCTGAACGCCTCGACCACGCTCTTCCTCGATCTCGAGGCCGGGGATCTGGCGGTCGAAGGGCTGGAGATCGACACGCTCCGACCCCGCACCTGGAAGGAATGCCGCGACTTCGCGGTGTTCATCGGCGGGCCGAACCCGGCGCTGCGCGAGGACCAGCCTTACAGCCAGGCGCATTTCGACGAGGTCTGCGGGCGCTACGGCGATCCGGCGGTGATCGGGAAATACGAGACCGTCTTCATCGACTCGATCACCGTAGCCGGACGCCTCTGCTTCCAGTGGTGCCGCGGCCAGCCGGAGGCGTTCTCGGAGAAGACCGGCAAGCCCGACATCCGCGGCGCGTACGGGCTGCATGGCCGCGAGATGATCGGCTGGCTGACCCACCTGCAGCACACGCGCGGCAAGCATGTCTGGTTCGTCGGCATACTCGACGAGCGGCTCGACGACTTCAACCGCAAGGTCTTCCAGCCGCAGATCGACGGGTCGAAGACCGGTCTCGAACTGCCGGGCATCGTGGATCAGGTCATCACCATGGCCGACATCCCGGACCCCGGCGGCCAGTCGCAGCGCGCCTTCGTCTGCCAGACGCTGAACCCCTGGGGCTATCCCGCCAAGGACCGCTCGGGCCGCCTCGAAAGGGTCGAGGCCCCGCATCTCGGACGGCTGATGGAGAAGATCCAGCGCCCCGCGGCGCCTGCCTCCGAACGCCTGACCTGGCCGCCGGTGACGCCGGCCGATCCCGCGCCCGCTGAGGAGCCCGGCCATGTCTGAGCGCCTCTCGCCATGCCCGGTGTCCCGATCCGGGCGCCGGGGTGGCTTTTTCCCATCGACGCCGCTGCGCGTCCCATCCTCCAACTGAAAGGAGCCGCGCAATGTCCGGACCCTGGAACGACTTCAACTCCGCGCAATCCAACACCAACGTCATCCCGAAGGGCACCCTCGCCAAGGTGCGCCTGACGCTCCGCCCCGGCGGCTTCGACGACCCCTCGCAGGGCTGGACCGGCGGCTGGGCGCGCCGCGCGGCGACCGGCGCCGTCTATCTCGACGCCGAATACACGGTGCTTGAGGGGTCCTACGCCCGGCGCAAGATCTGGTCGCTGATTGGCCTCTACAGCCCGAAGGGCCCGGACTGGGCGAACATGGGGCGCGGCCTGATCCGCGGCATCCTGAACTCGGCGCGCGGCGTGTCCGACAAGGACAACTCGCCCGAGGCGCAGGCGCGCCGCCGGATCAACGGCTTCGGCGATCTCGACGGCGTCGAGTTCGTCGCCCGCATCGACATCGGCACCGACACCAACGGCGAGGACAAGAACGAGATCCGCGCCGCCGTCACCCCCGATCATCGCGACTACGCCGCGCTGATGGGCGCGGTCGCGCCGCAGGTCTCCGCCACCCCGGCGCAGGGCCACGCGCCGCAGCAGCCCACCACGGCCACCCAGCCCGGCCAGCCCGCATCCGCCACCGGCGCCGCCGGTCGGCCGAGCTGGGCGCAGTAAGGGGGAGACCGGCCATGCGCCTGCGCCCCCGCCAGAAGACCTTCGTCGAGCGCAGCGTTGCTGCGCTCGCTTCCCGCGGCAACACGCTCGGCGTGGCGCCCACCGGTGCGGGCAAGACCATCATGCTCTCGGCGGTCACCGGCGAGATGATCGGCGACGGCGCGAAGGCCTGCGTGCTCGCCCATCGTGACGAGCTAACGGCGCAGAACCGCGCCAAGTTTCAGCGCGTGGTGCCGGGCGTCGCCACATCGGTCATCGACGCCACCGAAAAGTCCTGGGGCGGTCAGGTCGCCTTCGCCATGGTGCCGACGCTGGCACGGGCCTCGAACCTGGCCGATATGCCGCGCCTCGATCTGCTGGTCGTGGATGAGGCGCATCACGCCGTCGCCGACAGCTACCGCCGCATCATCGACCGGGTGCGCGAGGCCAATCCCGACGCCCGCATCTTCGGGGTCACGGCGACGCCGAACCGTGGCGACAGGAAGGGCCTGCGCGAGGTCTTCGACAATGTCGCCGACCAGGTTCGGCTGGGCGAGTTGATCGCCTCGGGCCACCTCGTCCCACCCCGCACCTTCGTCATCGACGTGGGCGTCCAGGACGAGTTGCGGTCCGTCCGCAAGACCATGTCGGATTTCGACATGGCGGAGGTGGCGGGCATCATGGATCGCGCCCCCGTCACCGACGAGGTGATCCGCCACTGGAAGGAGAAGGCGGGCGACCGGCAGACCGTGGTGTTCTGCTCCACTGTCGCGCACGCCGAGCATGTCACCGACGCGTTCCGAGCGGCTGGCGTTTCCGCCGCGCTGATCCACGGCGATCTGGCAGCCGAGACCCGCAAGGTGATCCTCGCCGACTACGCGGCGGGCGACATCCGCGTCGTCGTCAACGTGGCTGTGCTGACCGAGGGCTGGGACCACCCGCCCACTTCCTGCGTCGTGCTGCTGCGACCGAGCTCCTACAAGTCCACCATGATCCAGATGGTCGGGCGCGGCCTGCGCACCGTCGATCCCGAGGAACATCCCGGAATCGTGAAGACCGACTGCGTCGTGCTGGATTTCGGCACCTCGAGCCTGATCCACGGCACGCTGGAACAGGATGTCGATCTCGACGGCAAGACCGAGGCTGGTGAAGCCCCGACGAAATCCTGCCCCGGCTGCGGCGCCGATATTCCGCTGGCCGCCACCGAATGCCCGCTCTGCGGTGAGGTTTTCCCGCGGGAGGACGAAGAGGCCGGTGAAGGCGGCGGTGCCGCGCCGCTCTCGGGCTTCATGATGACCGAGATCGACCTGCTGAAGCGATCCAGCTTCGCGTGGGTCGACCTCTACGGCACGGACGATGCGCTGATGGCCACGGGCTTCGCAGCCTGGGGCGGCATCTTCTGGCTGGACGGGGTGTGGTACGCCATAGGCGGGGCGAAGGGCGAACGCCCCCACCTGTTGGGCGTCGGCGAGCGCACCGTCTGCCTCGCGCAGGCGGACGATTGGCTGAACACCCATGAGACCGACGAGAGCGCCTTCAAGACCCGCTCCTGGCTGCGCCAGCCGCCGACCGAGAAGCAGCTGCAGTATCTGCCGCCCGAGTGTCGCCATGACTTCGGCCTGACGCGCTACCGCGCCTCGGCGCTGATGACCTTCGGCTTCAACAAGCGCGCCATCCGCCAGCTGATCGACACGGCGGCCTCCCCCCGAACGGAGGGCGGCATGACCCATGTCCACTTCCACCCCCATCCCGGCCGAGGACCGGCGGCGGCTGTGGCATCCGCGTGGAACGCTCTGTGCTGTCTGCCGGCAACCCACCCGTGGCTTTGGCTGGTTCGATCCGCACCGGTCGAAGCGGCCCCGGCCCTCGGTCTGGTTCTGCTCGATGCCCTGCCAGTCCTTCTGGACGCGCTTGGCCAGGGAGCGTTTCACCATGGTTGACCTGACCGAGGAAGAGCGCGCCGCGATCACCGCCACTTTGAAGCGCGTCGCCCTGCTGATGGACGAGATCGGCTGGGCCACCCCGCTTGCCGATCTGACCGAGGCGCAGGTGCGCGCGCTGATCGAGGAAGCCGTCGAGGGCTTCCGCGAGGCCATGTCCGACATCGCCCGGGCTCAGACGCCGGAGGTGCCGTTTTGACCAAGCTCTGCACGAGATGCGGCGTCGAGAAGGACGTCTGCGAGTTCGGACGCCGCCGACTCAGTCCCGATGGTCGGCAGACCTGGTGCCGCGACTGCCGCCGGGAATACCAGCGCGCCTACGCGCAGAAATTCAGGAACCCCGAGAAGCATCGGGAGGCGCAGCGTCGCTATCGCCTGCGCCACGCCGAGAAACATCGGGCCCACAGCATCGTCCGGCGTGCCGTCAAGGCTTGTCGGATCGTCGTGCCGGTCTGGTGTCAGCGATGTGGTTGCGTGACCGACCTCGAAGCGCATCACAACGACTATGACGCGCCGCTCTCGATCGAATGGCTCTGCTCGACCTGCCACGGGCTCGCCCACCGCAGCTACGAGGGAGGCCAGCATGCTGGACTATAACCGCCGCCCCAGCTTTGCCGACAAGGTCAACGCCGCGGTCGATCGGGCGCTCACCGCCGATCAGGCGACGCGGCCGCCGCGCGATTATCTCGGCGGCTCGCGTCTCGGCCATGCCTGCGAGCGCGCCCTGCAGTTCGAGTTCACCACGACGCCGAAGAACGAGGGCCAGGACTTCAGCGGCCAGTCGCTGCGCATCTTCGCCATCGGCCATGCGCTCGAGGATCTGGCCGTCGCCTGGCTGCGCGGCGCGGGCTTCGACCTCTACACGCGCAAGGGCAACCGGCCCGATGGCGGCCAGTTCGGCTTCTCCGTCGCGGGCGGGCGCATCCGCGGTCATGTCGACGGCATCGTCGCAGCCGGGCCCGAGGGCTTCGGTCTGGCCGTTCCCGCACTGTGGGAATGCAAGACGATGAACGCGAAGAACTGGCGCGCCTGCGTCAAGGACGGCGTGACGAAATCCAAGCCGGTCTATGCCGCCCAGATCGCGGTCTATCAGGCCTACATGGAAGGGACGGTCCCCGGCATCTCGGCCGCGCCCGCCGTGTTCACCGCGATCAACAAGGACACCGCCGAGCTTCACCATGAGTTGGTGCCCTTCGACGCCGATCTCGCGCAGCGCATGTCCGACAGGGGCGTGCGGATCCTGCAGGCGACCGACGCAGGCGAGCTTCTGCCGCGCGTCGCCACCACGCCCGACTTCTTCGAATGCCGCTTCTGCCCGTGGTCCGAGCGCTGCTGGGGGCTGCCCGCATGAGCGACGACGGCATCCTGCACTTCAACCCGTGGATGGACTTCAACGACGGGCCGCCGTCCGAGAACCCGTTCGGCTGCGATCCCGACCCCGGGCAGATCGCCGTCTTCCTCGACACCGTGTTCAGTTGGTGCGAGGGGCTGATCCCGCTCCGCGGCTTTGTCGACAAGGGTCAGGGCCGGGACGGCAAGCCGCACAACATCTGGATCCCGGCCGACGACACCGCGCCCGAGAAACTCGCAACCTTCGCCGCGTGGGCGAACCGCGAGGGCGCCGCCGTCTATGTCATCCCCGGCACGGTCGAGGAACAGGGCCAGGCCCGCGCCGCCGACGTGCTGCAGATGCAGGCCATCGTGGTCGATCTCGATGCGGGCGATATCCCGGCCAAGCTGGACCATGTCACCCGCCACATCGGAACGCCCACGCTGATCATCGAAAGCGGCGGGCGCACGCCCGAGGGTGCTGCGAAGCTCCATGTCTGGTGGAAGCTGACCGAGCCCGCAGAGGGCGAGGACCTGGTCACCCTCTGCCGCCTGCGCGGCGAGATCGCCGTGAAGGTCGGCGGCGACACGCATTTCCGCTCCGCGCACCAGCCGATCCGGGTGCCTGGCACCGTCTATCACAAGCACGGCCACCAGCGCCTTGTGCAGATCCGCGAACATCGAGACGTCGAGGTGGACCTGGCGGATTTCGCCGAGAAGGTCGCCGAGATGCCGCCGCTGCCCGGCGTGGGCTTCGCCAGCGACGTCTCGGCCCCGCAGGCCAAGCCCGGCATCGACGCGGTGCTCACCACGCCGGTGCGCGAAGGCGCGGTGGACGACTGGTCCCGCTTCCAGGGGGCCAGTGCCGCCATCGGCCATTACGTGCGCCTGGTGCACGAGGGCCGCCTCGACCCGTTCGCGGGCTGGGAGGCGATCTGCGGCTACAACGCCGCCATGCTGCGCCCGTCCTGGCCGCTCGATCGGCTGATGGTCGAGTCCGAACGCCTCTGGGAGCTGCATGTGAAGCGCAACGGTCCGCCGCTTCTGCGCGCGGCCCACGCCGATGCCCCGTCCAGCCCATTGCCGACCTTCAGCCTCGGCTCGCTGCTCGACGACACGAGCCCGATGCCCGAGGACATCATCGGGCCGCGCGTGCTGACGCCGGGCGGACTCCTGGTGCTGGGCGGCGCGCCCAAGGTCGGCAAGAGCGACTTCCTGATCTCCTGGCTCGTGCACATGGCGGCGGGCGTGCCGTTCCTCGGCTTCACGCCGCCTCGGCCGCTGCGCGTGTTCTACCTGCAGGCGGAGATCCAGTATCACTACCTGCGCGAGCGCATGCAGCAGATCGCGCTGCCCGTCGCCGTGATCGCCGCCGCGCGCGACACCTTCATCGCCACCCCGAAACTCAAGCTGCTGCTCGACGCGGAAGGCGTCGCCTGCGTGGCCGAGGCGATCCGGGCCGCATTCCCCGACGCGCCGCCCGACATCATCGTCATCGACCCGATCCGCAACCTCTTCGACGGCGGCCCTGAGGGCGGCGGCGAGAACGACAACACCGCCATGATGTTCTTCCTGAAGGACCGGGTGGAACTCTTGCGTGAGGCGGTCAATCCGGATGCGGGCGTCATCCTCGCTCACCACACCCGCAAGGCCACCAAGCACCAGGTCAAGGACGATCCCTTCCTCGCGCTCTCCGGCGCCAGCGCGCTGCGCGGCTTCTACACCTCCGGGCTGCTCATGCACCGGCCCGACGAGGACAGCACCGTCCGCAGGCTGGAAATCGAACTGCGGAACGGCCCCGCGCTGCCGGGCAAGCTCATCGACAAGGTGAAGGGCGAGTGGATCGAGCTGAACCCGATGAACGAGCGCCTGGTGCGCAAGGAGGTCGGCGCCAAACTCGATGCCGAGCGGCTGCGCAAGCACGATGTCATCCTCGGGATGCTGCTGGATGAGGCGGCGAGCGAGCGCCTCTACACCGCGATGCAATTCGCCGAAACCTTCGAGAACCGTGGCGGTCTGGGCAGCAAGCACACCATCCGCGAGCGGCTCAGCGTGCTGGCGACCAAGGGCTTCGTGAAGTTCCTGCGCGACCCCTCGGGGTTCGGCTTCCCCGTCACCCGGTCCCGGTTCGGCTACCTCTGCGTCGAAGGCATGCAGTTCGGCGCGCCAGTCGAGGAGGTCGATCCGGACACCGGCGAGGTCACCACCGAGGTCCGTCCGGTCCTGCCCAGCCACTTCAAGTGCCCCCAATCCGGGCTCTGCCTGCAGGTCGAGAACCCCGCCGTCTGGGTCTACCAGGACGGGCTGGAGGACGACCTAACTCATATGAGTGAGGCCTGACTCATATGACAGCGCCAACTGTGCACTCAACGAAATCAACAGGTTACGGGCAAATAAGAGTTAGGTCCCTGACTCATGCCCGAAGACTTCGTGACGTCTTATTCCTCAATTATTTCAGCTACTTGTCCTCCCCGGAACAGTTAGGTGTCAAACCCCCATACTACGTATGGGAGGGCCACCCCACAGGGCTGGCCACTCCTCCCATACGTCCGGGCCAGCCGCGCGCGCCGCCGTGACGGTCTGTTGTGCTTGCCGATCCGACGACGGCGGCCCCGTACCGCCAAGCACCAGACCGCCGTCGTCTTCCACCACCACAGGCCACCGGCAAAGGAGACCCATCATGGCTCAGCCGACTCTGATCCCCAATTGCCACGGCGCAAGGTTTGAATCGCTGCCGCTCGACACGCCCCGCAACCGCTGCATCCTCGCGCTCGACCTCGGCACAACGACCGGCTGGGCGATCCGCGGCCATGACGGCCTGATCACCAGCGGCACCGTCTCGCTGCGCCCGGGCCGCTTCGATGGCGGCGGTATGCGCTACCTGCGCTTCACCAACTGGCTGACCGAGATCGACCGGCTGTCCGGTCCAGTCGCCGCCATCTGGTTCGAGGAAGTTCGCCGCCACGCAGGCACCGACGCGAGCCACATCTACGGCGGGCTCATGGCCACGCTGACCGCATGGGCCGAGCTGCGCGGCGTGCCCTACGAGGGCGTCCCGGTCGGCACGATCAAGCGTCATGCCGCTGGCAAGGGCAACGCCGACAAGGCCGCCATGGTCGCCGCCGTCCGCGCCCGCGGCTTCAGCCCGGCCGACGACAACGAGGCCGACGCCATCGCCATCCTGCTCTGGGCGATCGAGACGAAGGGAGGTGTCGCATGAGATGGCATCCCCACGGCTACGGCGGTCGGCGCCGGGATCCCGAGCAGGTCAAGCGCGAGGGCTGGCACGAACAGGGCGTCCTCGCGGTCTCCGCCGATGACGACCGCCTCACCTGGCCCGAGCGTGAACTGGTCCGCCAGCTCGGCGAGAAGCTCTACGGCCCGCGCCCTGCCGACAGGGAGGCGCGCCATGGCTGATCGCGAATGGACCGCCGAGTGCGTCGCCGATCATTTCGAGGAGGCGTTCCGCACCCTGCGCAAACTGCCGCCGGTGAAGGCGCAGGGCTACTTCAAAACCTGGCCCGACATCGTGCGGACCAGCCGCGAGATCGCGGCGATGGAGCCGCAGCCGATGCGGGTCTGGCCCTCGGCCGCCGCGATCACCCGGCTCGAGCAGACCTTCGACTGGGTGCTCTGGATCGAGGAGTCGGAGCGCAAGCTGGTCTGGTCCCGCGCGGCCCGTGTGCCGTGGAAGCAGATCAGTGGCGAGCTTGGCTGCGACCGCACGACCGCCTGGCGGCGTTGGCAGCTGGCGCTGACCAAGATCGCTGCGCGCCTGAATGCGCAGTGACTCCAATGTGTTGCAACACTTTTTCCTTCGACATCTGCAACATGATCGTGCTATTCCGAAGGCAAGATGGGGAGAGTGCGCTGGAAAGCTCGCTCTCCCCTTTGCGTTGACGGGGGCCTTCTGGACCCCGGTATCCAGCAAGGGTCCGGCCGGGGTCCAGCCCACGGCAGTTTCCGGTTCCTTCCTGGGCGTTTTCGTATGCTGGCGGGCGAAGCGCGACGCAACGCCAGCGACAGGGCCGGATTTTTGGGAAGCCAGCCAGAATCCGAATCCACTCGCCTCCCGCACTAACCCCAATGAACGCTGGCCCTCTGGCCGGATACCCCGGATGCCGCTGGACCCTGCGTGGAGTCCAGCGCGGCATCCAGTGTCCGGAGTCCGGCCAGCATCCACCTGAACATCGGAAACCGCCCGCCCATGACGCTGAGCTTCTCCCCGGACGCGATCGAGACGTGGCCACTGTCGCGCCTCCAGCCCTACGCGAAGAACGCGAAGGCGCATGGCGCGGACCAGGTCGCGAAGATCGCCGCCAGCATGGCCGAGTTCGGCTGGACCGTGCCGTGCCTCGTGGCAGAGGACGGCGAGCTGATCGCGGGCCATGGCCGGGTGCTGGCCGCCACGCAGCTTGGACTGACCGAGGCGCCGGTCATCGTGCTCGGGCATCTGACGGAGGCGCAGCGCCGGGCCTATCGCATCGCGGACAACAAGCTGACCGAACTCGGCACCTGGGACGAGGCGCTGCTCTCGGCGGAGCTCAACGACCTGCTGGCCGAAGATTTCGACCTGTCGCTGGTTGGCTTCTCCGACGGCGAGTTGGACAAGCTGCTGGCTTTCGTTCCGGAGGGGGACGGTGAAGAAGGTGGCCCCGGGGGCTCCGTGCCGCCGGTGACCATCCCCGAACCGCCCCGCAATCCGGCCTCTCGCACCGGCGATCTCTGGATCCTCGGCGACCACCGGCTGCTCTGCGGGGACTCGACCAGCC
>ERZ500977.56-NODE-56-length-23401-cov-9.392358_pt1 | contig 23401 bp, 24 predicted proteins | sample MGYA00248863_ERZ500977 | MGnify/ENA primary metagenome ERZ500977 (study PRJEB25958, sample SAMN03398581) | human skin metagenome | study: EMG produced TPA metagenomics assembly of the Human Skin Microbiome Metagenome (human skin metagenome) data set.
AAACTTGGCCGATTGCCCGGCTGCGCCCCTATGCCCGCAATGCCAAGATGCACGGGCAGGACCAGGTGGCGAAGATCGCCGCCAGCATGGCCAGGTTCGGGTGGACCATGCCCTGCATGGTCGCCGACGACGGCGAACTGATCGCGGGCCATGGCCGGGTGCTGGCAGCCACCATGCTGGGGCTGACCGAGGTGCCGGTGATCCGGCTCAGCCATCTCGACGAGGCCGAACGCCGGGCATACCGGATCGCCGACAACAAGCTGACGGAACTGGGCGAGTGGAACGAGGCCATACTGCGCGACGAGATCGCGGTGCTTCTGGCAGATGATTTCGACGCGACGCTGCTTGGCTTCAGCGACGATGATCTCGACGCGCTGCTGCGAGATCCCGAGGCGCTGGGCGTCGAGGGCCCTGTCGAGGGCGAGGACGATGTTCCGGACCTGCCGGTCGCGCCGGTGTCGGTTCCGGGCGATCTGTGGCAGCTGGGTGCGCATCGGCTGATCTGCGGCGACAGCACCGCGGCCGATGTTGTCGGGCAGCTGCTGGGCGATATCCGCCCGCTCCTGATGGTGACCGACCCGCCCTATGGAGTGCAATACGATCCGTCCTGGCGCAACCAGGCGGGCGCGGCCAGGACAAAGCGCACTGGCAAGGTGCTGAACGATGACCGGGCCGACTGGCGCGAGGCATGGGCGCTGTTCCCCGGCGACGTCGCCTATGTCTGGCATGGCGCGCTGCATGCCTCGACCGTGGCCGAGAGCCTGGTGGCTGCGGGTTTCGCTATCCGGTCGCAGATCATCTGGGCCAAGGACCGGCTGGTGCTGAGCCGCGGCGATTACCACTGGCAGCATGAACCCTGCTGGTATGCGGTGCGCGCCAAGGGCAAGGGCCACTGGGCTGGGGACCGCAAGCAGACCACGCTGTGGCAGATCGCCAACCGGGATCAGGATGCCGACACGGTCCACGGCACCCAAAAGCCGGTCGAATGCATGCGCCGCCCGATCCTGAACAATTCCAGTCCCGGACAGGCGGTCTACGAGCCCTTCATGGGATCGGGCACCACGCTGATCGCGGCCGAGACCACCGGCCGGGTCTGCTTCGGCGTCGAGTTGAACCCGGCCTATGTCGATGTGGCCGTTGAGCGCTGGCAGTCCTTCACCGGCCAGGAGGCGCTGCTGGCGGAAACCGGTGAGACCTTCGCCTCCATCAGGGCCAAGCGGCACGCGGCATGAACGCGCCCCTCCTGCCCGGCCGGATCGAACATTGGCCGCTGGCGCGACCGCGCCCCTACGCCCGCAATGCAAAGACCCATGATCGCCGCGGAACGCACCGGGCGGCGCTGCTGCGCGGTGGAACTGGACCCGGCCTATTGCGATGTTGCGGTGCGGCGGTGGGAGATGGCGACGGGGCGGACTGCCAGCCGCGATTGACCAGTTGGCTCGAACTTGCGAATGTTTGCCGAGAAGGAGAATGGGAACTCGGCCTACCGCCTTCGGTACTTGAATGGTCGAATTTCCCCGGAGCAGTTGATGCGTAGCCCTTCACCTTCTTCGTCCCGCAACGGTAAGGCTGACCAGCTTATCGACATCTTTGAGCGCGAGATGGAGGTCGAATACCGGGGCGAGCGTTATCGTGTCCGTGACAATGGTTCCGCGCATCGCCTGCCCCAGAAACGGCAGAAGACCAGACCACTTGATGACCAATGGACGTTTGGGCGGCAGGGGTTGTCGACCGGCTACATGTATCTGAGTGGCGTGCCCGTCCATCGGATTGTCTGCGTGGCATTTCACGGCGAGCCACCCACTGATCGACATGTCGTTGATCACATCGACACAAACAGGGCGAACAACCGACCGGAAAACCTGCGGTGGGTCACCCGCCTGGAGAACGTTCTACTCAACGAAATCTCGGCACGGCGCATTGAACTGGTCTACGGCTCGATTGAAGCCTTCTTCGCCGACCCAAGCCAGGTTCAGACCGACAAGGCGTTTCCCGACATATCCTGGATGCGCACCTTGTCGAAGGACGAGGCAGCAGCCGCAAAAGCACATTTGCAGGAATGGGCGAAGAGTGGCGCTGTCCCAAGCGGCGGCGCGCTGGGCGAGTGGCTGTATGGGACAAGAGATCGGGCGAGCTATGAACCGCCACCGGCGGAATATGAATCACTGACGCCGTCCGTCGTGCAGGTCAAATGGAAGGTGCCGACGGAGTTCCCGCTCTGCCCGGAAGCTGTGACCGAAGACGCGCTCCAACGCTACGCGGAAAACCTGAAGTTCGGTCGTGTTTTCGCGCGAAACCATCTCTACCAGAGCTTGGTCGTCCAACATGGCATGACCGAGGACAGTCTCGTGGTCATTACACACGATCCAAGCGACAATGCGATCAAGGACTGGGCGGTCGCGCATGTCGGTGTCCGCGGCGAATTCTTCTACCACCGCAGCGAGCACCAGTATTTTACACTTCAGGGGGCCCTCAAAGCCTTCTGTGAACTGACGGGTGAGAGTTACGACGACTGCATGGACGACTACTGCTGAACGACCTGCTACTTCAGGGGAGCCGGTAAACCGTCCCCCTGCCCTCGACCTTCTCGGCAGCGACGGGCAGGCCCAACTTCTTCTTCAAAGCGCCAGAGATCGAGCCCCGGACAGTATGAGCCTGCCACGAAGTGGCCTCGACCATCTCAGCCACCGTCGCCCCCTCGGGACGCTGCAGCATCGCGATGATCCGCGCCTGCTTGGTGCCCGCGCGGATGGCGACGGGTTTCAGGGTGGCGGTGCCGTCGGGCGTCCGCTCCGCCTGCGGACTCGGCTTCGCCTTCCGCGCGCTAGCGACGGCGCTGGCCACCAGCGGCTCGATGCCGATGGCGTCCAGCCCTGCCTCGGTGGCAATCAGCGTCGTGCCGTGACCATCCCCAGTCTCGCGCCACAGAGGTTCACGGCGAGTCAGATTTGCTTCCACTTCCTCGAGCCAACCACGGACGATCATCTTTCTGACGACCATCTTCGCGGCGGCGCCGGCCAGCCCCTCGGGCAACGGCACGGCGAGGTTACCTGGCCGCGTGGCGGCGCGGGAAAGGATCAGGGATTGGGTGTCAGACGGGGTGATCATGGGGGTCCCTCCGGGGCCGAGTTGCATCGTTTCCTTGCGATCAGACTCGCTCTGTCGCGCCCTCCAATCAACTCAATACCAAGCGATATCATCGCCTTGATCGGAACATCCGCGCCATGAAGGGCATGAGCGAACGCGAGTACGCGGCCCATTCCGGCCTCTCCCGCGGCGGGGTGCAGAAGGCGCGCAAGAACGGCCGGCTGGTCGTTTACGACGACGGTTCGATCAATGCCTCGGCCTCGGATCTGCGACGGGCGGAGATGACCGACCCGGACCAGCAGCGCCGGTCTCTTGGCGGTGACACCCTCGCCAGCGGTCCGGGCGAGACCACGTCCTATATCAAGGCGCGCACCGCGCTGACGGTCTATGCGGCGCATGGGCCGGACTCTAATCGCAGATGGAGGAAAAATCCCGAGGCAGGTCAGCAAGATTCAGCGTGAGGATCTTGCCCGCGATCAGCAAGACAGCCGCGAGATTGAACGAAAGGAAAGGGTGTATTGAGAAGGTTTCCACGAAATCCAGCAGCCAAAGCGTAATCAACACAAGTTGATTACGCTTGGGCTCGTATCTTTCCGTGGGTCAAGGCCGTCCGGCAATCACATAGCCTGAAAAGGTTGTGGCAGGGTCACTCAAACAAAAAACTGGCCACCATTGGCAGTGATGGTCGAGCCAGTGATGAAGCCCGCCTCATCCGAGGCAAGGAAAGTGACACAGCGGGCAATCTCTTCAGGCTCCCCAAGACGACCCACCGGGATTTGCGGCAGAATGCGGTCTGTCAGCACCTTTTCGTCCATGGCGCGGACCATCTCGGTGCCAATATAGCCGGGGCAGATCGCATTGACCGTAATGCCCGCCCGAGCGCCTTCCTGCGCGAGAGCTTTGGTCAAGCCCAGATCACCGGCCTTGGCTGCGGAATAGTTGACCTGGCCGGCCTGACCTTTTTGACCATTGATGGAGGAAATGGTGATGATACGGCCGAATTTGCGTTCTCGCATACCCGGCCAGAGCGGATGGGTCATGTTGAATACGCCCGAAAGATTGGTGTCGATCACCTCGCGCCACTGTTCGGGCGTCATCTTATGGAACATAGCGTCACGGGTGATGCCTGCGTTATTCACCAATATCTCAACTGGGCCATATTGGGCTTCCACACGTTTTACGCCTTCGGCGCAGGCGTTGTAGTCTGCCACCGACCATTTGACTGCGGGGATGCCACTCGCGATGGTAAAGGCCTCGGCTGCCGCGTCGTTTCCAGCGTAATTGGCAATGACCCTGTAGCCAGCCGCTTTCAGCGCAATCGAGATCGCGGCTCCAATACCGCGCGTTCCACCCGTGACCAATGCAACTCTGCTCATCTTCTTCATCCTGTCTGCGACCCTCAGGCCGTGGTGTGAAATCCGTTATCGGCATAGATCACCGATCCGCTCATCGGACTCGCGGCCTCGGTGGCCAGAAACGCCGCCAGCGCGCCGATCTCTTCGATACTCACCAGTTTGCCGGAAGGCGTGCGTGCGCGAACCTCATCCATCAGCACATCGAACCGCTCGATCCCCGAGGCGGCGCGGGTCTTGACCGGACCGGTCGACAGCGAAAAGGCCCGGATCCCTTCGCCCGCGAGATCGGCCGCTGCATAGCGGACCGAAGCCTCCAGTGCGGCCTTCACCGGACCCATGAGGTTGTAATTCTCCACCACCCGATCTGCGCCGTAAAAGCTGACGGTGATCAACGAACCACCCGCCTGCATCAAAGGCCGTGCCAGCCGCGCCATACGCAGGAAGGAATGGCAGGAGACATCCATTGCGGTCGCGAAACCTTCGGCCGAGGCGTTGACAACGCTGGTATGCAGATCTTCACGTGGGGCAAAGGCGATGGCATGAAGCAGGAAATCAAGCCGCCCCCATTCAGTGGTGATGCGGTCAAACACGGCTTCCAGCTGACCCGGTTCGCGCACATCACAGGAAAGCAGCAGCGGCGCACCCACCTCCTGCGCCACGGGCGCGACCCAGGGCCGGGCCTTTTCATTGAGACAGGTCAGCGCCAGCTCCGCCCCTGCAGCACGAAAGGCTCTGGCGCAACCGGCGGCGATGCTGGCCTCATTCGCCACACCGACTACGAGACCGCGTTTGCCGTTCAGATCAATCATATCGCCGTTCCTTCGCTGATGGCCTCGCGTGCGATGATGATTTCCTCATCGGTCGGAATGATGAGGAGTTTCACCCGGCTGCTGGCGGTGCTTATGCAGCGCCGCCCCGCTTCATTGGCCTTCGGGTCAAGCTCTGTCCCAAGCCAGGCCAGCCGCGCGGCGACACGGGCGCGGATGCCGTGCTGGTGCTCGCCGATCCCTGCGGTGAAGATCAGCGCGTCGATCCCGCCCATGCTGGTCGCCAGCCGTGCGACCTCGCCCGCGATACGCAGGCAAAAGAGGTCGATCGCCTCCGCCGCCTCCGGGCGCGGGCTGGCCATCAGCTCGCGGCTGTCAGCCTCGAACCCCGACACGCCGAGAAGGCCGCTTTCACGGTAGAGCATGGTCTCGACCTGTTTCAGGCTTTGGCCCATTTCGCCCATCAGGTGCAGGATCACGCCCGGATCCAGCGCACCGGACCGCGTCGCCATAGGGATGCCATCCAGCGTTGAAAACCCCATTGAGCTGTCGATACTGATGCCGCCATGAATGGCGCAGAGGCTCGCGCCGCTGCCCAAATGCGCTGCGACCACCTTTGCATCGGGGACCAGATCGCCCAGTTGACCGGCGATGTAGCGGTAGGACAGCCCGTGAAAACCGTAGCGCTTGATCCCCTGATCATAAAGTGCGCGCGGGATAGCAAAACGGCGCATCAGGGGCGGGTTGCTCGCATGAAATGCGGTGTCGAAAGAGGCGGTCTGCGGCACGTCCGGGTAGAGCGCCCGCATTGCCCGGATCAGCGCAAGGCTTTGCGGTTGATGCAGTGGCGCGAGCCGCGCCAGAGTGTCGATCTGCGCAATCACCTGATCGGTGATCCGCGCCGGGCCTGTGAATACATCGCCGCCATGCACCACGCGGTGGCCGATCACCGCGAGTCGCGACAGATCAAACTGCCCGGCCAGCCAGGCAAAAGCCTGGTTCAGAACCGCCGTCAGATCGCCGGGATCAGCGGTGATCGTGCCAGACAGGGCCTCATCCTCCCGTTTCAGGCGGATCGCAAAAGGCTCATCACGGAAGTCGATCACGCCCGAGGCAAGCGGGCGGGGCCCGGCAATCTCCAGTGCATAAAAGCCGAGCTTGATGGTCGAAGAGCCGGCATTGAAGGTCAGGATCAGATCGCGCGTCACGCCTTCACCTCCGCCTTGCGGATCGCAACCAGCTTTGCCAGCGCGGCCGAGGCGATGCGGGCCGACAAGGGATCGGCGCGACTGGTCAGCACGATCGGCACCCGCGCGCCCAGCACCAGTCCCGCCGCCGTGGCACCTGCGAAATAGATCAGCTGCTTGGCGAGCATATTCCCGGCCTCAAGATCCGGCACCAGCAGGATATCGGCCTCTCCCGCCACTTGCGAGATGATGCCCTTGGTCGCTGCCGCCTCGGGGCTGATCGCATTGTCAAAGGCCAGCGGCCCATCGACCAGTGCGCCGGTGATCTGGCCACGCGCCGCCATCACCGTCAGCGCGGCGGCATCCAGCGTTGCGGGCATCATCGGGTTCACCGTCTCGACCGCCGCCAGCACCGCGACCTTCGGCTGCTTGCGCCCGAGTAGCCGCATCAGATCGACCGCATTCTGGCAGATGTCGCGCTTGTGCTCCAGGGTCGGCGCGATGTTGATCGCGGCATCGGTCACGATCACCGGCTTGCCATAGGCGGGCACATCCATCGCATAGACATGGCTGATGCGGCGCCCGGTGCGTAAACCCCCGGTTTTCGATACCACCGCTGCCAGGAGCTCATCCGAATGCAGGCTGCCTTTCACCAGCACCTGAACCTCACCGCAGGCCGCGAGTTCCACCGCCCGCGCCGCCGCCGCATGGCTGTGTTCGGTCTCCTCGATCTGGAAGCCATCGAGCGAGACTCCGGCCTCGGCCGCCGCTGCACGGATCTTTGCGGCGGGGCCAATCAGGATCGGATCAAGCAAACCCTCGTCGCGGACCTCAACCGCCCCCAGGATCGCGGATTTCGAACAGGGATGCACCACCGCCGCCCTGACCGGCGGCAGCGCGCGGGCCTCTTCGACAAAGCCCTGCCAGCGCCCTTTCGGCAAGATCACCGCCTCGGGGAGGTTTCCTGGTACCCAGGTCAGTTGCTCAAGCGGTGCCAGCACCAGCGCCTCGCCCGAAAGCACCACCTCGCCCAGTTGATTGCGGGCGGTGGTCGCAAGGCGGACACGGTTCTTGCCTTCGATCAACTCGATCACTTCAACCTCGGCAGTCACGGTGTCGCCGGGAGAGACCGGCTTTTGAAAGCGAACCTGCTGGTCTAGATAGATAGTTCCCGGCCCGGGCAGGCGGGTGCCCAGCACCGCCGAGATCAGTGCCGCTGTCCACATGCCATGGATCACCACATGGCCAAAAGGCCCATGCGCGGCGAAGTTGGCATCCAGATGGGCTGGGTTCGCATCGCCGGAAACGGCGGCGAACAGCTCGATATCCTCGGGGCCGACATGACGGCTGAGACTGGCGTGGTCGCCGATTTTCATCTGATGAAACAGGTGGTTGGTGAGGCTCTGGGCAGGGGCGTTCATCATATCACCTTTGAAAGACGTAAGTGCCGGGTGCATCTTCCAGCGCCTTTCCCATGGCGGGCGGCGCGGCGGGTGCAGAGGAATGCGCGGCCAGCCAGGCCTGCCACGGTGTCCACCAGGAGCCCTCCGTTGTGGAGTTGGCGTCAGCCCAGGTTTCCGGCGGCAAAAGTGCATCCCCATGGGTTCGGGTGGCCAGCCGGTAACGGCGGCGCGGATGGCCGGGTGGCGAGACGATGCCGGCATTATGTCCGCCCGATGTCAGCGCGAAGGTCACATCGCAATCAGTAAACTGGTGGATCTTATAGACCGATTTCCACGGTGCGACGTGATCGCGTTCGGTTCCGACCGCAAAAGCCGGTACGCGGATATTCTGCAGCAGCACCGTCTTGCCCCCCGCAGCGAAACGGCCTGAGGAAAGCTCGTTCTCGAGATAAAGCTTACGCAGATACTCGGCATGCATGCGGTAAGGCATGCGGGTGCTGTCGGCGTTCCAGGCCATGAGATCATTCATCGCCGTCCGCTCGCCCATCAGGTAATCATGCACCATCCGCGACCAGATGAGGTCATTCGACCGCAACAGTTGAAACGCCCCGGCCATCTGATCGGCGGAAAGATAACCCCGGTTCCACATCATGCTTTCAAGGAAATGTAGCTGGCTCGGATCGATGAACAGCGCAAGTTCCCCAGGCTCGGTGAAATCCACCTGAGCGGCGAGCAGCGTCAGCGAGGCGAGGCGGTCATCGCCCTCGCCGGCCATCGCGGCTGCCGCAATCGACAAGAGCGTGCCGCCCAGGCAGTAGCCGGTGGCATGGATCTTCTGGTCGGGCACCAGGCGGCTGATTTCATCCAGCGCTGCCATCGTCCCTTGTAGCCGGTAATCTTCCAACGTCAGATCACGGTCTTCCGCGCCGGGATTGCGCCAAGAGATCGCAAAAACCGTATGGCCCTGGGCCACCAGCCAGCGGATCAGGGAATTCTCGGGGCTCAGGTCGAGGATGTAATATTTCATGATCCAGGCCGGGATGATCAGTACCGGCTCAGGATGCACGGTTTCGGTCACGGGCGCGTATTGGATCAGCTCGATCAGATGATTGCGGAAGATCACCTTGCCCGGCGTCACCGCCACATCGCGGCCCGGCGTAAAAGCTTCGACCCCTTCGGGCGGTTCCTGACTGATCTGGCGGGTCGCGTCCTGCAGCCAGTTCTGCCAGCCCTTCACCAGGTTCATGCCGCCCGTGGACCAGGTCCGTGCCAATACTTCGGGATTGGTGAATGGGTTGTTCGAGGGGGAAAACACGTCGAGCATCTGCTTCGCGGCAAAGGACACCACATCCTCGTGGTGTTTCGTGACGCCGGGTACCTCATGGGTGACGTTATGCAGCCATTGCTGTTGCAGCAGAAATGCCTGCGACATCCAGCTGAATGGCGGTTTTGCCCAGGCTTCATCTGCGAAACGGCGGTCCCCGGGCAAAGGCGTGATGACCGGGACGGCCTCTGGGTCCATCGCGGAAGACATGAGATGCGCCAACAGACGCTGCCATTTGCGCCCCGCCTTGACGCCGAGTTCCATCCGTTTGCCAGGTGCCTGGGCCAGATGAAAGATCCAGTCCGACCAGGCCAGCATCAACGAGCCCGGCGAGATGCCGCCGCTCAGTTGGGCTGAAAGCGCCTCGCGGATGCGATCAACCGCGTGAAAGGCCTCAATCCCAAGGTTTTCACCGGCCTGGGCCGGGGAAGCACCCGGTAGGTCTGATTTCGGCGGAAGTGCCATGCCGCGTCTCCACTTTGTTGTGTGAGGCTAACACATGATGATCAACGTGCGTTGATCGAGATCAATAAATGTGAGGTTTGTTTTTCGCGCGTTCATTGTGTGCAAGTCCTTATCCAGGAGGCAAAGAAAAATGAGCTGTCAAGCCACTGAAATAACCGCCGCAGGTCCGACAAGGGATCCGCTGAACCTGCTCCGGCAGATGCCTGACGCTGTGAGAAAAAACGCGCACCTCACCCCCCCGGATATGATAGGAGAGTTTTAGCCTCTTCCCCGAGACCGTCGATGAACAGACAAGGCTTTTTTCACTTTCTCGCCATCGCCAATTCCCGGCTCGCGGCGTCGGCCATTATGAACGATTACTTGCGAAACAGCACGGAGTGAGGCTATGTGGCCATGGCCTGACTTCTGATGCTCAAGTCTGTCTGACATGTCATTCCGTCAATGCACCGCCAATCCCAGTAAATACACCGCCAACCTGGTTGAAAACGAAGGCCCCTGCCTGACGCATCCCGCCGAATAGGGTATTGTTGTCCATCGCCCCGGCCTCACCGGAGAGAAGGCCGACATAGCGGCTATGGGCAGAATCGTTGGTTGTGATATCGGTGATATCCACAATTCGGATCCCGGTCTCTACCGCGAGACGCTGGATAGCCGGATCATGCACGTCGGCAAGTCCTAGCCGCATCCGTCGAGCTGCCAGCCGCGACGAGAGTTTCAGTGCCGGGTCATCTGATGAGACGAGTACCGTGATCGGATGCTTCATCCGGCCCAAGGTCGCCATCTGGGCACGGAAGAGGTCGATATCGATGTCTGGTGCGGCCAGAACCAGCTCGATCCGGTCAAGAACGGCGCCTCGCCCGGCGAGGCGCAGCTGCACCAGCGTCTCCATCGTCAGCCGCGCACCCATGCTATGGGCGAGCACTGGTACAGGTTCGCTACTACGACGGTTCTTCGTCAGGAGCCCGAGCAGATCGGCGAGGGCTGCACGAGAGAAGTCTGAAGCATCGCGGTCGGCAAGATAGGCTCCCGCATTACCTGCCGAGGGCCAGGTGAAGAGCACCGGCGCACCCTCCAGATGGGCATCAACCGAAAGCTGCACGGCCCGATAGAGCGCCTCCTGATAGCGCGTGTTGAATCCGTGGATATAGAGCCCCACGCCCGAGCGCGGCAGTCGCCCGGCAAAACCCTCGCGGCTGAGCTCGGTCTGCTTGCGCACGGTGAAATTCTTCGTGGCATCGCTGGCCCCATCGGGCCATTCGATCCGCCCCGGCTTATGGCCTGGCGGCACCGAGACCTCATATTCCAGCCAGTTCGGGCTGGTGGCGCGGGTTGCACCATAGGCCCCGGGCGTGTGTTGCAGGCAGCCAACACGAGAGTCAGAGTAAGCAGCAGGCGACTGAGCATCTTGTATTACCGCAGGAATTTGCGGAATCGTATCAGCGCCAACCAGAACAGCGCCACTCCGATTGCCGCCAGCACCGTGAATTGCGGCCAGACCACATCCAGTCCTGCGCCCCGGAAGAGGATGGCTTGCGAGAGGATGATGAAATGCGTGTTCGGCGCGGCGAGCATGATGGTCTGGATGATCTCGGGCATGGACTCGCGCGGTGTCATCGCACCCGACAGCACTTGCAGCGGCAAGAGTGCCATCATGAGGAGAAGCGCGAATTGCGGCATCGAGCCTGCAACGGTGGCAAGGAAAATGCCAAGCCCGGTCATCGCGAAAACCATCAGGACTGCACCCGCCAGAAACAGCGCAACCGAGCCCTGCACCGGTACCGCCATCAAGCCCTGCACCACCAAGATGAGCGAGAAGCTCGATCCCAGCAGGACTACCAGACCCATGGACCAGATCTTGGAAAACATGATCTCGGTTGCAGTGACGGGCATGACCAGCAGATGCTCGACTGTGCCATGTTCCTTCTCGCGGATCAGGGCCGCGCCGGTCAGGATCAAAGACAGCATGGTGATTGATTGGATCACGCTGGAAATCGCGCCGAACCATTTCGGATCAAGCGATGGATTATAGCGGGCGCGCAAAGCCAGATCGACGGGCAGCACGGTCTCGGCCCGGTGGCCCGCAACATATTCCGACACCTCTGCCGAGACGATCTGCTGGATGTAGCCGCCGCCCGTGAAAGCCTGACTCATCCTGGTCGCATCGATATTCAGCTGGATCGCCGGGCTTTTGCCCGCCAACACATCACGCGCAAAGTCTGGCGGTATGTTCAGCGCAAAGGTGTCCAGCCCCTGATCCATCCGGTGATCCATCTCGGCCGTGGTGATCATCTGCGGTTCGACAAAATAGGGTGGGTAGAAGGCCGAGGAAATCCGGGTCGACAGATGCGACTGATCTTCGTCGACGATGGAGATCGCGGCATTGGTCAGCGCCTCCGGCTCGGCATTCGAGGAGGTCCAGACCGAAAGCGAGAAGGAATAGACGATCAGCACCAGCATCACCGGATCGCGCCAGAGACCGCGCAATTCCTTGACGCCCAGATTGAAGGTGTTGCGCAGGTTCATCGCATACTCACTTCGCCTGTTTTTGCAGGAAGACCGCCGCCAGCCCCATCACGACGGGAATGGCGATGCCCATAGCCATCATCGGCCCTGCCAGCTCTGCCAGCCCGAAGGACTTCGAGAAGGATCCACGCGCGGCGGTGATGAACCAGGTCGAAGGGTAGATCTCGCCTAGCACCCGGCCAAAGCCTGAGAGCGAGGAGACCGGGTCGATCAGGCCGGAATAGCTGACCGCCGGGATCAGCGTCAGCAGCGCGGTTGCGAAGAGCGCCGCAACCTGGCTTGCGATAAAGACCGAGACGAGGAAGCCCAGTGCCGTAGTCGCTGTGACATAGATCAACGCCGAAAGGGTGAAGCCGAGGAAACTCCCGTTGAAGGGCACCGCAAAGAAGGTGACCGCCATCGCCATCATCAGGAAGAAGTTCAGCATTGCCAGCGCGATATAGGGGAGTTGCTTGCCAATCAGGAATTCAAGCCGCGTCACAGGTGTGACGTAGAAATTGATGATTGAGCCGAGTTCACGTTCGCGCGCGACCGAAAGCGTCGTCAGTATCGCTGGGATGAGCAACAGCAAAAGCGGTATGATTGCCGGCACCATTGCGTTCAGGCTGCGCACATCGGGGTTGTAGCGGTAGCGGGTGACCAGCTCAAAGCTGCCGGCGGTTGCGGCATCGCCGTAGATCTGTCGGGCCTGGCGCATGATCCAGTCGGTATGCATGCCCTGCACATAGCCTTGCACGGTATTTGCATGTGTGGGGTTGGCACCGTCGAACCAGGCACCGACCTGGACGTTACGGCCTGCCGCAACGTCAGCGCCAAAACCGGGCGGTATTTCGATCGCCAGCGCGAGTTCTCCCGAGCGCATCCGCGTGTCGATCTCATCATAACTCGTCAGCGTCTGCTGTTCGATGAAATAGCGCGAGCCTGCGATATCGGCGATATAGCTGCGGCTGGTGGTAGACTGGTCGCGGTCCAGTACGGCGAAGGTGAGATCCTCGACATCCAGATTGATGCCCAACCCGATCACGATCATCAGAATGAGGCTGCCGACCAGCGCCATGGTCAGCCGGATCGGGTCGCGTTGCAATTGCAGGCTTTCCAACCGCGAATAGCTCAGGAGGCGGCGCAGGCTGAAGGCAGGTTGTGGCGCGGCTTGCGTAGGTGTGGCCTCAGCCACCGGGGCCTCTGATGCGGGCGCAGGGGTGGTATCACCAATCGCCTCTTGAAGATAAGCGATGAAAGCGTCTTCTAGTGTGGCGCAGCCTTTGGTCTTTGTGATGCCTTCGGCTGTATCCGAGACCAGCACCTTGCCCGCATGCATCAGGCTGATGCGGTCACACCATTCGGCCTCGTTCATGAAATGGGTCGAGACGAAGATCGTCACGCCATCCTTGCGCGACAGTTCCGCCAGAATACGCCAGAAGCCGTTCCTCGCCACCGGGTCGACGCCCGAGGTCGGCTCGTCAAGGATAAGGATCTCGGGCGCGTGGATCATCGCCACCGCCAGCGACAGACGCTGGCGAATGCCCAAGGGCAGCGCCTCGGGCAGGCTGTCGATAACATCGCCCAGATCAAAGCGGGCGATCATCTCGGACACGCGTCCGGGGATCTTCTCCGCAGGCATATTGAAAAGCCGCGCATGCAGCTCAAGGTTCTGCCGCACCGTCAGCTCGGAATAGAGCGAGAAGGCCTGGGACATGAAACCGACCCGACGACGCACGGCAAGGTCACTCGCATCGACCTCATGGCCGAAAAGCTTCGCACGGCCCTCGGTCGGCTCCAAAAGCCCCGTGAGCATTTTCATCGTCGTTGTCTTGCCGCAGCCGTTCGAGCCGAGGAAGCCGAAAATCTCGCCCTTCGGTATGCGGAAGGACACGCTATCGACCGCAACGAAATCACCAAAGCGCTGTGTCAGCCCCTCGGCCTCGATGGCGATCTCGCTGTTACCGCCCGCGCGCGGCGGGATCACCACGGCGCTGTCCTCGCCCCGGTCCTCTTCGGGCAACAACGCGATGAAGGCGGCGTCGAGGTTCTCCGCGCCGGTGCGCGACAAAAGATCCGCCGTGGTGCCGGTCGCCAGCACTCGGCCCGCATTCATCGCGACCAGCCAGTCGAACCGCGCGGCTTCTTCCATATAGGCGGTGGCGGTAATCACGCTCATCTGCGGCCGCGTCACACGGATGCGGTCGATCAGATCCCAGAATTGCCGCCGCGACAGCGGATCAACGCCGGTGGTCGGCTCGTCAAGGATCAGGAAATCCGGATCATGGATCAGCGCACAGCACAGCCCCAGCTTTTGCTTCATGCCGCCCGACAGCTTTGCCGCCGGCCGGGCGCGAAAGGGCGTCATCCCGGTCGCGGCCAGAAGATCGGCGATGCGGCGGTCGCGCTCGGCCTTGTTGTGGCCGAAAAGCGAGCCGAAGAAATCAAGGTTCTCCTCGACCGAAAGCGTCGGATAAAGGTTCTTCCCCAGCCCCTGCGGCATATAGGCGATGCGCGGGCAGACGCGATTGCGATGCGCCACATCGCGCATATCGCCGCCCAGAACCTCGACCTTGCCGTCCTGGATCACCCGCGCACCGGCCAGCAGGGACAAAAGGCTCGACTTCCCGACCCCGTCCGGACCGATCAGCCCGACCATGCGGCCCGAAGGGATTTCCAGCGTCACATCATCCAGCGCCGTGACCTTGCCGTAGCGCAGTGTCAGGCCGGAAACTCCGGCGACAGGACCAGAAGCGGGACCGGTCATTTCACGACATTTGCAAGAAAGTCGGGCCAGGCGGTATTGGGGTCAAGCCGCAGATAAGCCATGCCCGGCAGGCCGGTTTTGACATATTCGATATGGCGGGCCAGCAGCTCCGGATCGATGCGGGCACGAACGCGGAACATCAGCTTCTCGCGCTCATCGGCGGTCTCGACCGTCTTCGGTGTGAACTGCGCCACATCGGCAACGTAGGAGACCGTGGCCGGGATCACCAGCTCCTGCGCTGCATCCATCACGAGGCGTACCTCGGATCCCACCTGCACCCTGCCAACCTGCGAGGTCGGCAGGAAGACCGTCATATAGACATCGCCCAGATCGACAAGGCTGAGGATACGTCCGCCCGAGCCGACGATCTCACCCTCTTGCGCGATACGATACTGGATGCGGCCAGAGCGCGGCGCTTTCAGCGTGGCATCGTCCAGCGTGGCCTGGATCGCATCGATCGAAGCCTTTGCCGCATCTACGGCGGCACCTGCATCAACGACCTGAGCCTCGGCGCTGCTCACCCCGGCCAGCGCCGCTGCATGGCTTGCTTCTGCCGAAGCCACCCCTGCACGGGCCTGGGCGTCACGGGCACGATCATCATCGAGCACCTGCTGCGAAATCGCGTTGGATCTGACCAGCTGCTCAGAGCGCGCCAGCCGCAGTGCGGCGGCTTCGGCAACCGACGCCGCCTGATCAACCGCTGCCAGCGCCGCGCGTTCCTGCGCCTCTGCCTGAGCCACCAGCGCCTTTGCGGTCTCGACACCGATCTCGGCCCGGGCAAGCTGCGCCTCGGACTGGCGTTTCTGCGCGTTCAGCTGAACGACGTCCATCTGAACCAGAACATCGCCGGCCTTGACCAGATCACCCTCAGCTGCATTGATTGCAGCGATCCGCCCGCCGGTCAGTGCCGCGATATCGACCTCCGTTGCCTCGATCCGACCATTGGCACTGGTAAAACCTGTCGGCAGACCCGCAGGCTGCAGCCGGTTCCAGGTCAACCACCCAAGTGCAGCTACAACGGCGAGGCCGCCCAGAATGATGGTGTTCCTGCTCGGTTTTGCCATGACCCGCCTCTGATGATGTGCTGATAGATACGTTGCGTATATTCTTCTGCGGTTTTCACTTTACAGATTGCAGTTGTCAACACTCGCTGACGCTGGAGAAATCCTATATTTTAAATACACATAAGTAAGCTGCCGATTGTTATCAGTCGATAAAACAGCTAAGCATAGCACCCTGATCTGAGCTAGATACGAAATATGTCATCGATCAGGGAACGACCACCAGTTGCATTTGTCAGGCACAGCGAACGAAACGAACAACGTATGCCCAGAACAGCGACATTAGCCAGCGGCACCGGCCGCAATTCGGGCCGCCAAAGTGGCAAAGAACGCATTTCGAATGCAGCGATGCTGCTTTTTGCCCGGATGCCTTATTGCGACACCAGTCTACGCGACATTGCGGCCGCCGCAGAGGTCGATGTGGCCTATGTCCATCGATCCTTCGGCTCCAAGGCAGAGATCTTTCGCCACGCGTTGGCGGCGCTTGATCCCTTGGATGACATCATGGTGGCGACAGATGGCCGCTCCATGATCTCCCGGCTCTGTGATCTGGCTTTCCTTCGCGATCCGCGGATACAGGAAGATGTACGCCCGCTACATCTGCTGATTCAATCCAGTCTCTGCAGCGAAGCGCGTGACATCATTGCGCAATTCATTGACACATCGCTTGCTCTCCCTCTGAGCAAGGCTTTCGGCTTTGAAAATCCGGGGCGAGCACATTTTGCTCTTAGCCTTTTGAGCGGATTTGTGACCCATCGTGCGGTGATGGGACCAGCAAACTTTCCGGGTATTCCCGAAGCAGATCAACGACGAATGCTCGAGACTGCACTGACCAATGCAATGTGTGACACAGACGGGAGAAGCGGTCCTGTCGACAAGTCAGCCGATATTGTATGATTTTGGAATCATAATTTTTAGGGGGCACTTTAACCGATACCTGGGAACTATTCTGTAGAACGGGTAGGGTGCGAGGTTCAATGCAGCTACTTGCCCTTCTGGCCGCCAGGGTCTGCAATTGCGCGTTCCATCTCATGCAATTTGCAAAGCATCTGAAACCGTCCGGTAAGCTGTATATGGGTGAGATTACCGTCCTGGTGCTGAACCCAGGATGCACGGATTGAGAAAGATTGGATGCATCAGCGCGCGGGTCCGCGATGACTGGCCTGATGGGCAGTGCAGACCCGCCGTGTCGGGGTTTGTCGACCCATCAGGTCAGAATCGCGACTCTGGAGGCAGCAGATCACGCGGATCTGGGCTGACCTGCGGGTTCATACGGTCCACTTCCATGCGTTGTCGCGCTCGGCGCGGATTCTGTCGATATGCGTCGCGGGCAGGACAGTGCGGAAGGGAGTGTTGAATGTTGCTGAGAACTGACCCGGGTTTGTCACCGAGAACTGACCCACCTTTCAGTTATGTTCTGTGGGTCATGTTTGGGTCAATGCACTTGCGGCTCCCTTCTTTGGTTTGACGGCTGCGGTGCTGGCCCTGAACCTGAAGCTGTCGTTTCCGGTCTCCAGAATATGGCAGCGATGAGTGAGGCGATCGAGCAGCGCGGTGGTCATTTTCGCATCACCGAAGACTGCGGCCCATTCGGCGAAGCTGAGGTTGGTGGTGATGACGACGCCAGCTTATCACGATGACCCGGCTCATGCCCGTTGAAGCCTTTGACGGCCGCGGCCTTCTCCCTCGTCGCTTCTGCATAGTCGTCGATGACGTTCTCAGGAAAGACACTCCGGGCGCGATCTTTCGGCGGCTTCGTGCGGAAGGCGCCCGGTTCGACGATGGTCGTGGTGATGCCGAACGGCGCCACCTCGTCCGCCAGCGACTCCGCCCACCCCTCCAGCGCGTTGTTGATTTCCACCCAGAACTGAGCCGGCATTTCCATCGAGAAGTGAGCCACCTCTGACTATGGATTTCCGGTCATTCAGTGGTCAAGGCGTGATTGTTCTCCTTCTTTTGGCGCGTTGCGGCGGCTGAACTGGCTTTGAAGCGGAAGCTGTCGTTTCCGGTCTCCAGGATGTGGCAGCGGTGGGTGAGGCGGTCGAGGAGCGCGGTGGTCATCTTGGCATCGCCGAAGACCGTGGCCCATTCGCTGAAGCTGAGGTTCGTGGTGATGACGACGCTGGTGCGTTCGTAAAGCTTGCTCAGCAGATGGAAGAGCAGCGCCCCGCCCGAGGCGCTGAACGGTAGATAGCCCAGTTCATCCAGGATCACGAGATCAAGGCGGGTCAGGCTTTCGGCAAGTTGCCCGGCTTTTCCCTTGGCTTTTTCCTGTTCGAGGGCATTGACCAGTTCGATGGTGGAGAAGAAGCGGACCTTGCGGCGGTGATGCTCGATGGCCTGGATGCCAAGGGCGGTCGCCACATGGGTCTTGCCGGTGCCCGGTCCGCCGATCAGGACCACGTTCTGTGCTCCGTCCATGAACTCGCAACGATGCAGTTGTCGCACCGTGGCTTCGTTGATCTCGCTGGTCGAGAAGTCGAAGCCCGAGAGGTCCTTGTAGGCCGGGAAGCGCGCCGCTTTCATATGGTAGGCGATGGAGCGGACCTCGCGCTCGGCCATCTCGGCTTTCAGCAGTTGGGACAGGATCGGCACGGCCGCTTCGAAAGCCGGCGCAGCCTGTTCGATCAGGTCCGTCACGGCTTGTGCCATGCCATGCATCTTCAGGCTGCGGAGCATGATGACGATGGCGCCACTGGCAGGATCATGACGCATGACGGCCTCCTGCAACGGGGGTGCGCAGGCCGTCATAGCGCTCGACATTGGCCTTGGGCTCGCGATGGAGAACCAGAGCCTGCGGGGTATCGAGCGGCGGCCCGCCAATGAGCTTGCCGTCGACCAGCCGGTGCAACAGGTTCAGCACATGGGTCTTGGTTGCCACGCCCTCGGCCAGGGCCAACTCCACCGCGGTCAGCACGGCCTGTTCGTCGTGCTGAAGAACCAGGGCGAGAATGTCGACCATCTCGCGGTCTCCGCCGGGTTTGCGGAGCATCTGCTCCTGCAGTTGCCGGAAGGCAGGCGGGAACTCGGCAAAGGGCGCGCCATTGCGCAAGGCACCGGGCTTGCGCTGAAGAACAGCAAGATAATGCCGCCAGTCGTAGATCGTCCGCGGCGGCACCTGGTGATTGCGCTGGAACACGCGACCATGCTCGCACAGGATGTTGCCCTCGGCCGCGACAACCAGCCGGTCCGGGTAGATCCGCAGGCTGACGGGGCGATTGGCAAAGGACGACGGCACGCTGTAGCGATTGCGCTCGAAGCTGATCAGGCAGGTGGGCGAGACGCGCTTGCTCAGCTCGATGAAGCCGTCAAAGGCGGGCGGCAACGGCATCAGTGCGGCCCGCTCCGCAGCCCAGACGTCATGGATCGTGCCGGGCAGCGTGCCGTGCGGGGTCTCCTGCCACACCTCCAGGCAACGCTGCTGCAGCCAGGCATTCATCATGTCAAGATCGGGAAAGCCCGGCATCTTCTGCAGGATCTGGCGGCGGGAGTCCTGAACGTTCTTCTCGACCTGTCCCTTCTCCCAGCCTGCGGCAGGATTGCAGAACTCCGGTTCGAAGACATAGTGGTTCGTCATGGCCAGAAAGCGGAGGTTGACCTGCCGCTCCTTGCCTCGGCCGACCCGGTCCACCGCCGTGCGCATGTTATCGTATATGCCGCGCTCGGGCACGCCGCCGAACACACGGAAGCCATGCCAGTGGGCATCGAACAGCATCTCGTGGGTCTGGAGCGGGTAGGCGCGCAACAGGAAGGCCCGGCTGTGGGACAGCTTGATGTGGGCCATCTGAAGCTTGGTGCGATCGTCGGCCAGATGCCCGTAGTCTTCGCTCCAGTCGAACTGGAACGCTTCGCCCGGTCGAAAGGACAGCGGAACAAAGGTGCCGCGTCCCGTGGTCTGCTGTTCGCGCTGGCGATCTGTCCGCCATTGCCGCGCAAACGCTGCAACCCGGCCGTAGGAGCCGGTGAAGCCAAGCTTGACGAGATCGGCATGCATCTGCTTCAGCGTCCGCCGCTGCTTGCGCGACTTGCCGGCTTCTGTCTTCAGCCAGCCGGCCAGCTTCTCGGCGAAAGGATCAAGCTTGCTCGGCCGGTCCGGCGTGGCGAACTTCGGCTCGATCGTGCCCCCCGCCAGGTGCTTGGTAATCGTGTTGCGCGACAGGCCGGTGCGCCGCGCGATCTCGCGGACCGACAGCTTCTGCCGAAAGTGCATGCGTCGGATGATGTTCAAAAGTCCCATGTGGATCACTCCCGTTACCCCCGCCGCTCACCGCTTTGGGGAAAGGTTCACATGGCTCACTTCTCAGTGGAAATTACGCGCCGATCCGGCTCAGTTCTGGGTGGAAATCAACATCCTGGGGTTCGGATACTACCCGCGGTCGGGCTTCATGCACATCGATCTTGGCCCTGCCCGGTCCTGGGGCGATCCCTTCCCGGCGCGAGCGGTGCCGTTTGCCCCGGAACTGCCACCCGCGCGCGAAGTCCTGTCGGACAGCCGCACCCTGCGCGGTGGCGGTGCTGCAGGCGCCGCAACTGTCGGCGCGGCCGGGGTCGAAGTGCTGCAGGACGTTCTTGCCGAAACGCAGACCACGATCCAGCCGCTGGTGCCCTACCTAGACACCCTTCGCTGGGTTCTGATCGCCATCGCGCTGATCGGCATCGCCATCACCATCCACGCCCGGCTCGACGACTGGAAACGGGGCCAGCGGTGACCCTTTGGCTCCTCGCCCATGGCCCGGCGCGGAAGGCGCTGGGCCTGATCCTCACCGCGGCAGCGATCCTGCTGTTCCTCCTGAACCTGCGCCGCGCCGGTGAACGCGCCGAGCGCGCGGCCGAACGACTTGAAGCCCGAGAGAGAAACGATGCCATCCACCGCCAGATGCTCGACGCCGCCGCCCGCCGCCCTGCTAATCGTGATGCTCTGGCTGACCGGCTGCGCGATGGCAGGTTCTGATGCCCGTGCGCCATGTCCGCCTGTCGTCGACTACACGGCCGCGGATCAAGCACAGGCGGCCGACGAGGTCGAAGCACTGCCGGAAGGGGCCGTCATCGTCAGGATGCTGGGCGACTACGCCGTGTTGCGCGATCAGGCGCTGGCGTGCAGGTAGGGGCGGGAAGCGGACTTTCGCCCCCACTCCTCAATGCAGCCCGAACTCCGCCATCAGCCGCTTTCGCAGCGCGACGAAGGCCGGGGCGCTGCGGTCGCGGGGACGCAGCAGGTCCAGCCCGATCAGCCGCGTCAAGGTGCTGCTGTCCTTCGACATGACCAGCACGCGATCGGAGAGGAAGATCGCCTCCTCTGGATCATCGGTGACACCGCTGGATGTTCGGCAGTATCACCACCGCAGTAGCCGATGCCCCAGCAATCCGCCGACACCTCCGACAATGCCGATCGCCAGCCCATACCAAGACACGAAGAACAGCGGCGAGTCCTCGGTGCAATGCAGGGCGTAGCCCGCTGCCACGCCAGCCCCGATCGCTACACCCAGCAGCGCGCCGGTCAGGACGGGCCGCGTCGGGGCAGAACGGCGGAGAAAAGCGATGCCGATCGCCAGCGGAAGCGCAGATACCATCGCGATGGAGGCGAGGCAGGCCAGCGCCGTCTGGCCGACCGCTTCGGCGACCAGTGCCCCATCAGCAGTCGCGATGCGGAACAGGGCCAACGCGAACGCCAGCATGACCGGAATGGCAAGCGGCCATAGGAGGACGCGGCCTTCAGGCCTCGCAGATACGAAGGCCAACCAGATGGCCGACAGGGACAGCAGCGCGGGAAGGATGCTCTTGGCCTGCACCGGCAGATGCGTCCATGCGGAACCGAGATCGGGTCGAAGGCCGAACACGGCAAAACACAGCGCCAGTCCGCCCAGCATAAAGCCCGCGATGCCGCAAACCGCGACGACCGGCGAAAACCGCGCGGGCACGGGGGTCGCCGCGAGGTCCCGGATAAGGTCTTCGGTGCTTCGCCTGTCCTTCATTTCATCATCCTTTCGGCAAGCCCCGACAGCCGCCGCATGGCCCGGTGCAGCGCGACCCGTGCCGCGCCTGCAGTCATTCCGACCGCCTCGCCCGCCTCCTCGGCCGTCTTTCCGTCCAGCGCAACCGCCCTGACCAGCATGGCGGATCGCGGGTCGATCAGACGCAGCATCACCTCGGCATCCCGACCGGACAGGGGAGCGGACCCTTCCTCCTCGGGCAACACATCGGCAAACTCCTCGATCGGCAGGTCGACCCTCGCCCCACGCCGCCGGAATGCATCCACCACCTTGTAGCGGGCCAGTGCGTAAAGCCACGGCCTGACCGGCGCATCCCGACGCCAGGTCTGCCGCTTTAGGTGGATCGCAAGCAGAACCTCCTGCAAGACGTTCTCGTGCTGGTCTGGCGGCAAACCATCACCCCTGCGGCGGATCACGGCGCGCAGCGTCGGTGTCACGGCGTGAAGGAACCGCGCGAAGGCGGCACCATCCCCATCATTGGCCCGTGCCAGCAGCACTTCCCAAAGCTCGTCCTGCTGCAACCGACCCTCCACCCCCGACGCACCGACCCTAGCCGAGGCGGGCAGTCCGGCACAGTCAATCCTCGGTGAAAGGGCGAACGCAGCGGTCATGGTGCTGTCATCCCGCCGCTGCCAGCGCCGCATCGAACAGCGCCTTGATCTCTGCCTTGCCCGTGCCTGCGACGATGCGCGCGATCTCCTCGCGCCCCTTCAGCGCGACGAGGGTGGACCGGCGCGGGATCTTTAGCGCGCGGGACAGATCACCGTCACCATATTCGTCCCAATCCACCACGATGAACCGGATATTCCGCCCATAGGCCGGATTGTCGGCAATCAGCCCCGCGATCACACGCTCCTGCGCCTGACAGGTGCTGCACCAGCTTGCCCAGAAATCCAGCACCACGACCTCGCCCGTATCCATCGCCGCCTCGGCCAGACCGGGGGTGTAGAAGGTCCGCTCCTCGGCCCGCAGCGGAGGGGCGAGCAGGAGGGCGGCGGAGCAAAAGAGCAGCGTGCGGCGGTTCATGGGATACCTCTCTGGTTTTCAGATGCTGACGGAAAGATCGACAAGCCAAGCGGGCAGAAGGCGCAGCGCAGCCTCGTCGAGGATGTGGTTCAGGCCAAGGAACAGCGCGCCCCCCACGGCGATGAAGACCCAGCCCATCACGGGCCGCGCCCGGGCAGACAGTGCCACTGCACGACCCATGTTCCGCCGCAGCCAACCGCGCAGGCCATAGGCCGCGGTGAGGATCAGCGTCGCCACACCCCCGGCGAACGCCGCCATGACGGCGGCGGCGTGGCCAAGGCTCTCGCCGGTGCTGGCCAGGGCGATGGCCGCGCCCAAGGTGGGCCCGATGCACGGGCTCCAGACCGCACCCAGCAGCGCGCCGCCAGCGAACTCCGCCCCGATCCCGCGCGGCGTGGCGGGGGGGGGGGGGGGCCCCCCCCCCCCCAAACCCCCCCCCGGGGGGGGGGAAACCGCGTCCCCCGGGA
>ERZ500977.58-NODE-58-length-22986-cov-4.683965_pt1 | contig 22986 bp, 18 predicted proteins | sample MGYA00248863_ERZ500977 | MGnify/ENA primary metagenome ERZ500977 (study PRJEB25958, sample SAMN03398581) | human skin metagenome | study: EMG produced TPA metagenomics assembly of the Human Skin Microbiome Metagenome (human skin metagenome) data set.
TCCTGCTCGATGGCCTGTCTGGCGATGCGGATCAGTTTGTCGAGGACCTCGTCGGGCGGCTCGGCGGCCAGCGGAGGCAGCGGGGTGACGACGACTCCGATGCTGGCGGTGAGGCGCTGCGGCGTCGCGGCGATGGACCCGCGGATACGTTCCACCAGAGGTGACGCGTCGGCGGTGGTGAAGGTGTCGGCGATCAGGAAGTCGTCATCGGCGACATGCGCGACGATCGCGTTGTGCCGCACCGTCTCGCGCAGCGCCTGCCCGACCGTGACGCGGGCCCGGTTGCCGCCTCCCGAGCCGGACAGTCCGAGCAGCAGCGAGAAGCTGTCGATGTTGACCGCGAGGACGACCAGATACTTGTCGTCGCTGCGGCTGCGCGACGCCAACAGGGTCGCGACGGAGCTGTAGAACGCGTCGCGGTGCAGCAGGCCGGTGAGTTGCTCGATGTCACCGTGGTGGGCGTTGGGTTGCAGCAGCTTGATCACTGCGCGGCACGAGATCGCCACGAACACGTTGAGCAACACCACGATGACCAACGCACAGATCGCCACCGCAAGGTCGGTCGCCATCAGCTCCACGAACAGAATGCCGAGCACGACCGCGGCGATCACCCACGCGAAGGTGAGGAGCCGGACTGCATGGAAACACACGACGAACACGGTGATCACCACGTACGTCGCGGTACCGAGGAACCCGATGACGGGGTTGTCGACCATCAGCGAGGAAACCCCGACCCCGAGGGAGACGGCGACGACCGACGTCAGGGATTGCAGCCGGGTCGGCCAGCTGTCGCGCAACCACATAACAGCCAATGCCAGCGAACCGACGGCGATGACGGACGCGGCGATCCAGGCGCCTCGCGAGTCGGGGCCGTACGCGCTGGCCATCAGGCCCACGGGCAACAGTCCCAGCACCGTGATACACAGCGCTACCAGGCGACATGTCGCGGTCTGCAAACCGCGCGCCGCGAGTACAGCGGTGAACCAGTAGTACTGGTCGAAGCGCCACAATGCAGGGCCGAGTGCGGCAGCGGACGAATTCCGCAAACCCTCGAACATCGGCCCACCCCTGTCGCACGTGTCCCAGGTCCAGATCAAAACCCCCGCGCATCGGGAAGGCTACCAGCCCAGCAAACATTTTCCCAGCGTCAATATTTGCTGACGGGTGCCACTATGACGGGTGCCACTATTAAGCGGAAAACTCCGCTTCTCCGTCTTCAAGTACCAAGCGGGCGTTCGATCCGTCGGGATCGGCCGCCTCGGTGCGGAACACCGCCCGGCCGGATTCGAGGCGCCAGATCGATGTCGTCAGGGTTTCGCCGGGAAAGACCGGCGAGGTGAAGCGGGCCGCGATCGCTGTCACCTTCGTGGCGTCGCCACCCCCGAGTTCGGTGACCAGCGCCCGCCCGGCGACACCGTAGGTGCACAGGCCGTGCAGGATCGGCTTCGGAAAGCCGGCGAGCTGGGCGAACCACGGGTCGCTGTGCAGCGGGTTGCGGTCCCCGGACAGGCGGTAGATCAGCGCCTGATCCTCCCGCGTCGGCAGCGCGATCTGGGCATCCGGCGCCCGGTCGGGGATCTCCGGCGCCGGCGGGCGCTGGCCCGGCCGGCCACCGAAACCACCCTCGCCACGGATCACCAGGGTCGTTAACGTCTCGGCGACAGCCTGTCCGGATTCGGGATCACTGCCTGTCGCCTTGAGCACGACAACCGCGTTCTTACCTTCTCCCTTGTCCTGGATATCGGCCACCTCGCACACCACGCTGAGTTTGCCAGTAGCAGGCAGCGGCGCGAAGACACGGATGCTCTGGGAGCCGTGCAGGAGTCTGCTGAAGTTGAACGATCCGATCTTGGCTGAGGCCGCAAATGGCGAGCACGCGATGACGGCATAGGTCGGAAGGACTTGCTGAGTCACCTCGTGGCTGTTCTCGGTCGTCAACGCGAGATCGTCGGTGCCCGCGCCGACGCCCAGGGCGTAAAGGAGCGTCTCGCGGTCGCTCCAGGTGAACAGCTGCGCCTGCGTGGTCTCGCCAATGGCGTTCGGATCGATCGGCATGACCAGACAGTAACCGCAGTGCCGGACTCCTCGTTGACAGTCGGTCGGGTGCGGGTGACCATGTGTCGCATGCGCTATGTCGTTACCGGCGGTACCGGGTTTATCGGGCGCCGATTGATCACCCGATTGCTCACGCTCCCCGAGACCGAGGCGGTGCACGTGCTGGTCCGCCGCAGCTCGCTCGGCCGGTTCGAACAGCTCGCGCAGCAGTGGGGCGAACGGGCGCATCCCCTCGTCGGCGATCTCGTCGAAGCCGATCTCGGGCTCACCGATGCCACCGTCACCGACCTCGGTGACATCGACCATGTCGTGCACTGCGGGGCGATCTACGACATCACCGCCCCCGAGGAGCGGCAGCGCGCCGCCAACGTCGAGGGCACCAAAGCCGTCATCGCCCTGGCGAAGCGACTCGACGCGACGCTGCACCACGTGTCCTCCATTGCGGTGGCAGGCACCTTCCGCGGGGTGTTCACCGAGGACGACTTCGACGTCGCGCAGAACCTTCCCACCCCGTATCACCGAACCAAGTTCGAGGCGGAGCTGCTGGTCCGCTCGGCAGAGCGGCTCCGGTTTCGGATCTACCGCCCCGCCGTGGTTGTCGGCGACTCGCGCACCGGCGAGATCGACAAGATCGACGGGCCCTACTACTTCTTCGGGATTCTGTCGACGCTGGCAAGCCTCCCCCGATTCACGCCGATGATGCTGCCCGACAGCGGGCGAACCAACATCGTGCCGGTGGATTTCGTGGTCGAAGCCATGGTGGCGCTCATGCGCCTCGACGGGCGGGACGGGCAGACGTTCCACCTGACCGCACCGAAGACGATCGGCCTGCGGGGTATCTATCGCGGTGTCGCGCCGGCGGCAGGTCTGCCACCGCTGGTGGGGTCACTGCCCCGAGCCGCCGCGGCTCCGCTCTTTCACGTGACCGGTCGCGCCAAGGTGTTGCGCAATATGGCCGCCACGCAGCTCGGCGTGCCCGGCGAGATTCTCGACGTCGTGGAGCTCGCGCCGACGTTCACCTGCGATCGCACCGAGGACGCGTTGCGCGGGACCGGGATCCGCGTGCCCGAATTCAGGTCCTACGCTCCTGCGCTCTGGCGGTACTGGGCCGAACATCTCGATCCGAACCGCGCCCGACGCGACGATCCGGCGGGTCCGCTGGTGGGCAAGCACGTGATCATCACCGGCGCATCCAGTGGGATCGGCCGCGCATCGGCGATCGCGGTCGCCGCGCGCGGGGCGACGGTGTTCGCCCTGGCCCGCAACGCCGAAGCGCTCGACGACCTCGTCGAGGAAATCCGCGAGGCCGGTGGTGACGCGCATGCATTCACCTGTGACGTCACGGATTCGGCGGCCGTCGAACACACGATCAAAGACATCCTCGGCCGCTTCGACCACGTCGACTATCTGGTCAACAACGCGGGACGCTCCATCCGACGCTCGGTGACGGCATCCACCGACCGGTTGCACGACTACGAGCGGGTGATGGCGGTCAACTACTTCGGGCCCGTACGCATGGTGCTGGCCCTGCTGCCCCACTGGCGCGAACGCCGATTCGGGCACGTGGTCAATGTGTCCAGCGCCGGGGTTCAGGCCGCCAGCCCGAAGTACAGCGCCTATGTCCCCAGCAAGGCGGCACTGGACGCGTTCGCCGAAGTCGTTGGCACCGAGACACTTTCGGATCACATCACGTTCACCAACATCCACATGCCGCTGGTCGAGACGCCGATGATCGCGCCGTCGCGTAGGCTCAACCCGATGCCACCGATCACCGCCGAACACGCCGCCGCGATGGTGGTCCGCGGGCTGATCGAGAAGCCCGCGCGTATCGACACCCCGGTCGGCACGCTGGCCGACATCGGGATGTACTTCACCCCGCGGCTGTCCCGACGCGTGCTGCACCAGGTGTATCTGGGATACCCGGATTCCGCTGCGGCGCGCGGGATCTCCGAGACACCCACGCGCGTGCCGAGGCGGCCCCGACATCTGGGCCGGCCGGCGCCGCCCTTACGAGTCCCCGGCCCCGTCAAGCGTGCGGTGCGGCTGGTGCCCGGCGTGCACTGGTGAGCCCGGCTCCGGTCTTCGTCGACGTCGACACCGGCGTCGACGATGCGATGGCACTGGTCTACCTGTTCGCCAGCCCGGAGGCCGAGCTGGTCGGCATCGCCTCGACCGCGGGAAACGTTGACGTTCATGCCGTTTGCCGCAACAACCTGGCACTGTTGGAGCTGTGCGGGATCACCGGCGTCCCCGTTTCCCGGGGTTCCGAGACACCGCTGACGGCGCCGCTGTGCACCGCCGAGGACACCCACGGGCCGGAGGGTCTCGGCTACGCACAACTGCCGGCGCCGACCAGCGAGCTCACCGATCACGACGCCGCGCAAGCTTGGGTGCGCGCCGCCCGTGCCCATCCCGGTGAGCTGATCGGCATCGCGACCGGCCCACTGACCAACCTCGCGCTGGCGGTGCGCGCCGAACCCGAACTACCCGGCTTGCTGAAGCGGCTCGTGATCATGGGAGGCGCCTTCGACTATCGCGGCAACACCACGCCGGTGGCGGAGTGGAACACCCATGTCGACCCTGAATCAGCCGCCGAGGTGTTCGCGGCGTGGAGCGGACTAGGCGCCGACCGCATCCCGATCGTGTTGGGGCTCAACCTCACCGAGCACGCCGCGATGACCCCGGAGTTGCTGAGCCGGCTGGCGGCCGCCGCGGGATCGACGTCCAGTCCAATGTCGATCGCCGACGCGCGCGGTACTGCGTCGACGGCGTCCAACCCGCTGATCCGGACGCTCGAGGATGCGATGCGGTTCTACTTCGAATTCCACCACGACCAGGGCGAGGGCTACCTGGCCCATCTGCACGATCCGTTGGCCGCCGCGGTCGCACTCGACCCGGGGCTGGTGCGGTATCGCGCCGCGGCGATCGACGTCGAACTGACCGGTACGTTGACCCGCGGCATGACGATCGCCGACTGGAGCAAGCACTGGGGCCGAGAACCCAACGCGCTCATCGGTGTCGAGGTCGACCCCACGATGTTCTTCGACCGTTTTATCGAGCGAGTCGGTGCGTTCGCACGGCAGCTCGATCACTCGTAGACACCTTCCAAATACCACCTCCTCTGCCGGTAGCACAGCAGCAGGGCGTGCGTCGCATCGAGCAGCACCTGCACCCGCGCCGTCCTGCTGCTCGTCGCGTGCACCGGATCCCACCACCGTTCGTCGACCGGCCACGGGCCCGCCCACCACGACAGCCGGCCGGACCGCCCTGGCGCGTGCAGCCGGAACGGATCGGCGGAGAACAGTCCGCGACCGGTGACCCGCACTGGTGCACCCTCGGCGTCGAGCAGTTCGACCGGGTCGTCGAGGAGTACCGTCGGTGCCGGCTCCGGCAACCGCCCCGGCCACGGCTGATCGGGATTCGCCTGTGGCACAAGCTCATCGCCCAGGGGAATGAAGGTGATGCGCTCAGCGGGACCACGACCCCCGCTGAGCACCGGAACCTTGACGGCATCAGGACCCAGCAGCCCCTGGACCCGCACCAGCGCCCGACGCGCCCGCAACCGGTCCTCCTCCCCCACCCCACCCCACAGCGGCAACTGCAACGCCTCGGCGGAGACCACCTCGACCGGCCGCAGGCGCAGCACCGTGATCGGCGCGGCAGGACGGTCGCCCGGATTGCGCCGGTTCAGCCATCCGTCCAGCTGCCAACGCACCCGGTCGGCGGTGGCATCCTCGGTCAGCGGTTCCGCACACCGCCAGACACGTTCCAGCTCCTGACCGTTGGCGGTCATGGCATGGATGGCCAGCCGGGTACACCCCACGCCCGCCGCCTCGAGGCTGCGGTGCAGCACGCTGGCCAGCGACCGCCCCGCGAAGGCGGCGGCGTCGACCCGGTCGACGGGCGGATCACAGTCCATCACCGCGTCGAGCTCGGCTTCGGGCTCCCGCCCGGACGGCCCGCGGGTGGGTTCCCCGCGGGCCACCTGATGCGCGGCGACGGCGTCGGCCCCGAACCGGGATGCCACATCGCTGCGGGACAGTTCGGCGAACTGGCCGACTGTACGAATTCCCATGCGCCACAGCAGGTCTACCAAGTCCACGCGAGCGGCAGGAGCGAGGCTGGGTTCGGTGGCCAGCTGCTTGATGGACAGCCCCGACAGGAAGGACGCGTCGTCACCGGCCTCGATGATCCTGCCCGCCCTGGCGGCGAAGACGGCTGTTGGCAGTTGATCGGCTACCCCGACCTGACATTCGGCGCCTGCCGCGGCCACCGCGTCGACCAACCGTTCCGCCGCGGCCTGCTCGGAACCGAAGTACCTGGCGGGACCGCGGACCGACAGCGCCAACAGTCCGGGTCGCAGTACCTCCGCGCGGGGCACCAGTTCGTCGACGGCGAGCGTGATGTTCTCGAAGTGCCGGGCGTCGCGGGCGGGATCGGCGGCGACGACATGCAACTCCGGGCAGCGAGCCTGCGACTCCCGCCGCCTCAGGCCCCGCCGAACCCCCACAGCCCTGGCTGCCGCCGAGCATGCGATGACTCGATTGGCCAATGTGACCGCGACCGGCACTGTCGGTGGCAGGTCTGCCGCCGATGCCGCGGCGACCGCAGGCCAGTCCATGCACCAGAGCGCCAGAACCCTGCCCGCCATCTCATCCGCCCACCGCGCGCGCCGGATGCCCGACGGAACGGCCCTTGGCGCGCATGGCCAGCCGCACCCTGCTGATCCGCCCGCACCCCGGGGTGGGCACCCCGTCCCGTCCGCCGGCGATCTCGTAGCCGCTGACATGAGCGTCCAGCCGCGCGGAGGCCCCCTGCCAGTCACCGTCGGTGACCAGTAGCGTGCATCCCCGCTGCCTGGCGCGGGCCACCACCGCCCTGGCCCTGGTCGCCGGCACCGTCCGACCGCCCAGGCCGAGAACCACCAGGTCCATTCCGTCCATCAGGACCGCGGCCACCTCGACAGGATCGGCACCCGGTTGCGGGATCACTGCAATCCTGCTCAGATCGGCACCCATCTCTGCCGCGGCCAGCAGCCCCACGTCGGGCTGGCCGATGATCGCCACATGGCCGCCCGCCGCCGTCACCGCAGCGACCATGCTCAACTGCAACGAACGAGCCCCGGAAACCACCGCCACAGTTCCGCGCGGCAACGAATCCGGAAGCACCTCAGACAGCGAATCCGGGACCGGCAGCAAAGAATCCGGGGTGACCGACCGCTCAGGAACGGGCGCGACCACCCGCCGGTTGCCGCCCACCTTGCTGGAGACCGACGCCATCTGCTTGCGTAACTGTTCTACCTGCTCAGCCCGCGTGACGGGACACCGGTTCAGGCTGTTTGGCGTCGTCACAGCAGTACCTTTCACACCATCTGACACATCCGTTTTTCGAAACTTTGTTCGATGCCGCCAGTAAACACCCACCCACCGACAGCGTCAACCACGAACGGGCGCAACCACCGACACAGGGCAATGACACTGCCAAATAGTGACATTGACAAATGTCATCATTCGGGGTTGCATCCATCTCGTGCTCAACGAAGAGACGGGCTGGACGACCGATGAGATCCAGCCCCGCGGATCGTTCCGCTCACGCAGCGCCGCATTCGTCAGCAGCCTGACTCTGCGACAGATCAGCAGCGTGCTCCCACCCGATCAGGCCTGGGGTCTGTGGACCTCCCGACAGATCGTTGCCCGCATCATGGACACCTTCGGACCATCCCTGACCGGGGCCAAGGCAGTACGTGTCGACACCACCACCCCGGACCGCAACCGCGTCGTCGGCGAATGGGTCTGGGGCAAAGACGTGGCTCGCCGTGGGGCAGCCGGAGCGGGCACCACCCAGGCGATCTACTTCGTCCACGGCAGCGGCTACGCCCTGTGCTCACCTCGCACGCACCGGCGGCTCACCGCGTGGCTGTCCCAGCTGACCGGGCTGCCCGTCTTCAGCGTCGACTACCGACTGGCGCCGCGTCACCGCTTCCCCACTGCCGCAGACGATGTCCGCAACGGCTGGGACTGGCTCACCCGCAGGTGCGGCATCGCACCCGAGCAGATCGTGATCGCCGGCGACTCGGCCGGAGGGCATCTCGCCGTCGACCTGTTGCTGCAACCCGAGATGAGTCACCCAGCCGGCGTGGTTCTGATGTCGCCGCTGGTGGATTTGACCTTCGGCCTGGCCCGCACCCGCGAACTGGATCGCCCTGACCCCGCCATCAGGTCACGCGACGCCGCGCGCCTGGTCCAGTTGTACTGCGCTGGAATCGAATCCGGACATCCCCGACTACGGCTCGATGTGGCAGGTGGACGCCCACTGCCGCCGACGCTGATCCAGGCCGGTGGAGCGGAGATGCTCGCCGCCGACGCCGTCGCACTCGCACAGGATCTCCGCCGGCAAGGAACTCGATGCGACCTGCAGATCTGGCCGGACCAGGTGCACGTCTTCCAGGCGCTGCCGCGACTCTCCCCGGAAGCCGGGCACGCCATGCGCACCGTCGCCGCGTTCATCGCGGACGCTTTGCGCGACAACAGCATCGAACAGGTGGGCTGACACATGTGGCCGTTCGGAACGAAACGCACCCACGAGGCTGACGCCGTGATCACCGGTGCGGGCAGCGGCATCGGCGCCGCGTTCGCCAGAGAGCTCGCCCACCGTGGCGGACGGGTGGTGTGCAGCGACATCGACGCCGGCGCAGCGCAATCGGTCGCCGACGAGATCGGAACCTCGGCGCTGCCCGTGCAGTGCGACGTCGCCGACATCGATGCGGTGTATCGCCTGGCAGAGGAAGCACAGTCGTGGTTCGGCGGTGCACCGACACTCGTGATCAACAACGCGGGCGTCGGTGCGGGCGGGGCAGTCATCGGTGAATCCGCACTCTCCGACTGGGAGTGGGTGCTCAACATCAACCTGTGGGGCCCGATCCACGGCTGCCACGTGTTCGCGCCAATTCTGCGTGAGGCCGGTCGCCCCGCCGGCATCATCAACGTCGCCTCCGCCGCAGCCTTCGGCGCCGCCCCCGGAATGGCCGCCTACAACGTCAGCAAGGCAGGCACGCTGTCGCTGTCGGAAACACTGGCTGCCGAACTCGCCGGTACAGGCATCAACGTCACGGTGCTGTGTCCCACGTTCGTCAAGACCAACATCGTCAACGCCGGCCGCATCCCCGAGGAAACGACACAGCTGGCCGATCGGCTGATGCGGATCACGGGATTCTCGCCCGAGCGCGTCGCCCGCACCTGCCTGGACACCCTCGATCGCGGCGGTCTCTACTGCATGCCGAACCCCGAAGCCCGGATCGGCTGGGGCATCAAACGTTTCACCCCGACGGTGTACACCCGCGCCGCCGGACTGGCAACCCGTGTGACAACCTGAGGGAGGATCAATGGCGATCGACATGGACGCGATGCTGGCGAAGATCAAGGACCGCCAGTGGGCGCTCGCCGACATCGACTGGACGGCACCAGGGGCCGAGAGGATCACCGACGAGCAGCGACCCAAGCTCAAGGCATTCATGGCCGACCTGTGCTGGATCGAGAACATCGGGGCCCGCGGCTTCGCGGCGCTGGCCAAGAAAGCGCCCACCCCGACGATCGCAGAGATCTACCGGTACTTCCATGCCGAGGAGCAGCGGCACGCCAACGCCGAACTGGCGCTGATGAAACGCTGGGGCATGCTCGATGACGGGGAAATGCCCGAGCCCAACGTCAACATCCGGATGGCGATGGATTGGCTCGACACCTACGCCGACGACATGTCGCTGTCGATCCTGGGCACCGTCATCCCGATGCTCGAGGTCGCCCTCGACGGCGCGCTGCTGAAATTCCTGCTCGAAGAGGTCGATGATCCCGTCTGCCATCAGGTGTTCGAGAAGATCAACAACGACGAATCCCGGCACATCACCGTCGATTTCGAGGTGCTGAACATGATCGGCCACGCTGATCTACGCCGGCTGGCCATCGAATTCGTCGGCAACGTCGCCACACCCGGCCTGATCATCGGGGCCATCATGTATGTCCCGCTGCTCAACCGGATCCGCAACGAGATCGTCGGTATGGGTCTGGAGCCCGAACGCCTCTACAATGCGGTCAAGCGGTTCCAGACCCTTGGTGAGCGTGGCGAATTCACCCACCGGGTGCCCACCTACCAGGTCCTCAAGCGGCATGCCTCGGCGGTGGTCAACCCCCGTCATCCTTATCATCTGTTGGCGAACTCGCTGGTGTGGGTGTCGGACCTGTACCCCAAGGCGCTACTGAAGCCGATACCGAGCTGGTTCAAGGAACTGACCCACGAGCCGGCGGCCTGACACATGCCTGCTGCCAACCGCGTTCACCAAACCCTCATTGTCGGAGCCGGCTTCACCGGGCTGGGAACCGCGATCAAACTCAGACAGGCCGGTGTCGAGGACATCGTCATCGTCGAGCGCGGCGACAGCGTCGGCGGCACCTGGCGGGACAACACCTACCCCGGCGTCGCGTGCGACATCCCGTCGCTGCTGTATTCGTTCTCGTTCGTCAAGAACCCGTCGTGGTCGCGGGCCTACCCCTCGGGCACCGAGATCTGCGAGCACATCGAGGCGATGACCGATCAGCACGGCCTCCGGCCGCTGATCAGGTTCAACACCGAGGTCACCGGGCTGAGCTTCGACGAAAAGACCGGCGTGTGGACAGTAAAAACTAATGGGCGCAAGCGGTTTCGGGCTCGCGCGGTCGTGCTGGCGGCGGGACCACTGGCTGATCACAAGTTCCCGGAGATCCGTGGCATCGACTCCTACGAGGGACACAAGATTCACAGCGCATCTTGGGATCATGATTACGACTTCACCGGAAAACGGGTGGCCGTGATCGGGACCGGCGCCACCGCGGTACAGATCATCCCCGAGCTCGTCAAGACCGCCGAGTTCGTCAAGGTGTTCCAGCGCACTGCAGGCTGGGTGCTGCCCCGTCTCGATGTGCCGATGCCGGCGGCGGTCCAGTCATTGTTCGCGAAACTGCCTGTGACACAGCAGATCGCACGCCAAGCGCTGTACTGGGGACATGAGGCCGCGGCGACCGCGCTGGTGTGGGACACGCCGATGAGCCGTCTCGTGGCACAGCTCGGTAAAGCTCATCTGCGCCAACAGGTCAAGGATCCGTGGATGCGCCGCCAGCTCACCCCGGAGTTCACCCCGGGCTGCAAACGCATGCTGATGTCCAGCGACTACTACCCCGCTTTGCAGCGCGAGAACTGCAAACTCATCGATTGGCCCATCGCCACGCTGAGCCCGGTAGGGATCCGCACCAGCGACGGCATCGAGCACCACCTGGACGCGATCGTGTTCGCGACGGGGTACGACGTGCACCTGTCCGGCCCACCGTTCCCCGTCACCGGAGTCGGAGGCAGGTCGCTCCAACAGGAATGGGCCGATCATGCCGAGGCCTACAAGAGCGCCAGTGTCCACGGCTACCCGAACCTCTTCTTCATGACGGGGCCGAATTCGGGGCCCGGCCACAACTCCTTGCTGGTGTACGTCGAAGGGCAGATCGATTACGCGGTCGCCGGGATCACGACGATCCTGAACCAGAACCTGCGTTCTCTCGACGTGCGCGCCGACGTCCAGCGTCGCTTCAACGAACGCATTCAGCGGCGACTCACGAAGACCACCTGGATGTCGGGCTGCAACAGCTGGTATCTGACGGCCGACGGATTCAACGCCTCGATGTACCCCGGATTCGCGACACAGTATCTTCGACAGATGCGGACTATCCAGTTCGAGGACTACGAAGCGGCGGCAGCGCATGCCGCGTCACCGCCTGTCACGATCTCGACGGCCTGACCGTGTCTGGTCCGATCCCGACCATCCTGCGACGGATCCGGCGCGGTTCGCGTGATGTGATCGAAAACGCGGTGTCGCAGTTGTTCGATGCCGCGGTACAGCCGCATGACATCGCCGAATCCGGCGAGTACCGCATCGACGAGCTGGCCCAGCTGGCCGGGACCACGACCCGTAACATCCGGGTGTATCGCGATCGGGGTCTGCTGCATCCGCCCCTTCGGGTGGGCCGTATCGCACTGTTCAACGACACGCATCTGACCCGGTTGCGCCTGATCACGTCGATGCTGGATCGCGGCTACAACATCGCGCATGTCAACGAGATGCTGTCGGCGTGGGAGCAGGGCAAAGATCTCGGCGACATGCTGGGCCTCGAATCGGCGATCGCCGGCAGCTGGGCGACCGAGAAACCGCAGCGGATGCCCACGGCGCAGGCCCGCACGCTGATCGACGATCCGGCGGGCTTCGACCGTCTGGTCAGCCTCGGAATCATCCGAGTCGATGAGGAGGCCGACCACGGATACGCCACGATCGTGCGGCCCACCCTCGTCGAGGCGTTCACCGAGATCCGCAAGCACGGCGTCGCCCTCGACAAACTCATCGACATCCATGTCCAGGTGAGCCCGCTGCTCGATCAGATCAGCGAAATTCTCGTGCAGGCCGGCCTCGACGAAGTCGTCGACAAGATCAACCCCGGCGCCGCCATGCCCGACGACGTCGAAGTCGCAGGGCTCATAACGACTTTGGTGCGGTTCCGCACGCAGGCAGTGTCGGCGGTAGGCGCGACGCTGGCGTTTTCGATTGAGACAGCCGTCGAGTCCGTGGTGGCCCAGCTTCTCGGCGACCTCATCACCAAGAGCGCCGACGCCACCGGCGATCCCGCCTGAACTATCCTTCGGCGCGTGCTCGACGATCTGTGGGCTGCGGCCACCCGACATCAATTCCTCTACTCGGTGCGCGACGGAACCATCGCGCCCTCCGACTTCCACCGGTGGCTGGCGCAGGACGCCGTGTTCGTCACCGACCTGCTCGCGTTCCAGGCGCGATTGCTGGCCCGTGCGCACCGAGACGCCCAATCCACGCTCGCCGCAGGGTGCGTCGCGCTGGTCGCCGAACTCGACTGGTTCGACGAGCAGGCCACCGCCGCAGGCATCACCATGAACCAGGCGCCACTGCCTGCGACGCTCGCCTACCGCGACCTGCTCGCGCGACTCGACACCGAGGACTACCCCACCGCCGTCACCGCGCTGTGGGTCATCGAAGAGGTCTATCTGCGCGCCTGGACCACCGCGGCGTCGGACTCGTCGCCGTACCGCGAATTCGTCGAGCACTGGACCGATCCCGGCTTTGCCACCTACGTTGGGGCCCTGCGGGACCTAGCAGTCCCGGCAGCCCACGAGCAGGTGATCGCCGAAGTGCTGTCTCACGAAATCGCGTTCTGGGACATGGCTTCGACGACTATCTGACCGACGCCGGCTAACTTGCCAGCGCGGGTCCGATCGTGGTGTTCCACGACTCCTGCATCTCCGATTCGAACAGGCCCCACGTATGGGAGCCATCGGGCCGAACCACATAGGTGACAGGCACACCGGCGGCGGCGGCCCGATCGGCGAAGACCCTGGTGCTGTCGGCGACGATACGTTCGATGAAGCCGCCGGTGATGTTCGGCCCGAAGCCCGGGGGTAGCCGGTCGACGTTACCGACGTTGCCCGATCCGGACGCTCCGACCCAGACCGCCACACCGCGTAGCTTCTCGACGTTCTTCGACGGGTCGTGCGCCACCCACAGCGGACCGCCCGGCGGGCCCCACATCGCGTCTGCGCTGGCGCCACCGCTGCCGAGCGTCAAAGCCACCTGCTGGGCGTTGTCCGACGGGTTCAGGATGCCGCTGTAGGACCCGACACCCTGATACAGACCGGGCACCTGGACCGCGTAGTCAAGGGCGGTACCGCCGGTGCTCGACAGCCCGCCGACGCCGTTGCGGCCGTTGGTGTCGTACTCGGCGTTGATCAGTGGGGGCAGTTCCTGCGTCATGTAGGTCTGGTACTGCTTGCTCGGATCGGCGACCCAGTTTGTGTACCAACTGAATTGACCACCCAGCGGGGAGACCACGTTGACGTTCTTGTCGGCGAAGAAGCCCTGGATGTCGGTCATTCCGAACCAGCTCTTCATGCCGGGAGCGATGCCGCCGCCTGCGATGTCGTCGCCGCCGTCGATGCCCGGCAGCAGGTAGAACGTGGGTGCGCCCGATTTGCCTGCTTTGAACACGTCGTTGACGACGACCTTGTTCATCGATGGCGAGAACACCGACACTTTGTCCCAGCGATCGTTGACGTGCTCGATGCCGGTGATGTGCGCGCCCTGCGGCTGCGCAGAGGCCGCCGGAAGCGCGGGCACTAGCAGAAACGTCAGTACAGAAACCAACACCACAGCTAGCGCACGCCCTCGGCGCGTCGACCTGATCATCGGCTGATTATGTAGTCACTCTCTAAAATCAGCAAGGCTATGCGTGTGAATGCCACTTCGTGTTCACTCCCACTCAATCGTGCCCGGCGGCTTGCTCGTGACGTCGAGGACCACCCGGTTGACCTCGCGGACCTCGTTGGTGATTCGCGTCGAGATGCGTTCCAGCACTTCGTAGGGCACCCGCGTCCAGTCGGCCGTCATCGCGTCCTCACTCGACACGGGACGCAACACGATGGGATGCCCATAGGTGCGGCCGTCGCCCTGCACACCCACCGACCGGACGTCGGCGAGCAGCACCACCGGGCATTGCCAGATCTGGTGATCCAGTCCGGCCGACGTGAGTTCCTCCCTCGCGATGGCGTCCGCGCGGCGCAGCGTATCCAAGCGTTCCGCCGTGACCTCGCCGACGATCCGGATCCCCAAGCCGGGACCTGGAAATGGTTGGCGCGCAACGATTTCCTCGGGCAAACCCAGTTCGCGACCGACCGCGCGAACCTCGTCCTTGAACAGCAGCCGCAGCGGCTCGACGAGCCTGAACTTCAGGTCGTCGGGAAGACCGCCGACATTGTGGTGGCTCTTGATGTTCGCCGTGCCAGACCCGCCTCCGGATTCGACCACGTCGGGGTACAGAGTGCCCTGAACCAGGAAGTCGACCTCCCCACCGGACACGTCGACCGCGTCACGCACCGCGCCTTCGAAGGCACGGATGAACTCCCGGCCGATGATCTTGCGCTTGCCTTCGGGATTGGTCACCCCGGACAGCGCCTCGAGGAAGCGGTCGGCCACGTCGACGGTCACGAGATTGGCGCCGGTCGCGGCGACGAAATCGCGCTGCACCTGCGCGCGCTCACCGGACCGGAGCAGGCCGTGGTCGACGAAGACACAGGTGAGCCGGTCGCCGATGGCACGCTGCACCAGCGCGGCGGCCACCGCGGAGTCCACGCCACCGGAAAGGCCGCAGATCGCCCGTCCGTCGCCGATCTGGTTGCGCACCTGCTCCACAAGGGCATCGGCGATGTTGGCCGGCGTCCACGCGGCATCGATACCGGCGAACTCGTGCAGGAAGCGGCTCAGCACCTGCTGTCCGTGTGGGCTGTGCATCACTTCGGGGTGGTATTGCACACCGGCCAGCCTGCGACCGCGGTTCTCGAACGCTGCGACGGGCGCGCCAGTGCTGGTGGCCACCACGTCGAACCCCTCTGGGGCCTCGGTGACGGCGTCGCCGTGGCTCATCCACACCGGCTGGGTGTCGGGGAGGTCCGAATGCAGCTCTCCGCCAGTCACTTTCAACTCGGTGCGGCCGTACTCGCTGGTGCCCGTGTGGGCGACCGTGCCGCCGAGCGCCTGTGCCATCGCCTGAAACCCGTAGCAGATGCCGAACACGGGCACGTCGAGGTCGAACAGTGCGGGATCGAGTTGGGGCGCCCCTTCTGCATAGACGCTCGCGGGCCCACCGGAGAGTACGACCGCCCGCGGGTTGCGGGCCTTGATTTCCTCGACGCTGGCGGTGTGCGGGATGACCTCAGAGAACACCCGCGCCTCACGAACCCGCCGGGCGATGAGCTGCGCGTACTGCGCGCCGAAGTCGACGACCAACACGGGACGGGGAGCTGCTGATTCCACCGGGACAGTCTAGTTTGGCCGCTTGAGGATCGTGATCGCCGGAGCGCCTGGCGATTCGGCGTACCCCCTGCCACCGATTCGATGCCATAGCGCTGCCGGCGACCACGTCCCGGTCCCCCGCGTCGCAAACGTTAGTGGCCGGTCCGGATCGCTGTCAGTCGACCGAACGGACGATTCTGTCCAGTTTCGCCTTAGTACAGGTCTTTCAAGCTGAGAATTCCGTCCTCGACTGCGCGCGCGAGCAGCGCGGACTTCGTCGACGCCGGCCTACCGACGCCGGCATATTTGGCGCGCGCCCGTTGTAGGTGGGTCCGCACCGTGGTGGGTGCGATGAACAGTCTTTTGGCCACGAGATCCTTGCTCTCGGTCTGGAACCAAGCGATCAGCACCTGCTTCTCACGCTCGGTCAGTTTGATGCGACCCATGGTGCCGTCGTTGAGCATGGCCTTGCCCATCCTCGGACCCACGTAGGGCGTGACCGTGTGCGCGGAGTGAATCGCCTCGATCAAATGGCGCTTCCCCTCCGACTTGACCAGGTAGGTCACCGCGCCGAGCTCCAGGCATTTCAGGATGACTTCGTCGGCGGTGATGTGGGAGTAGACGATCACCCGCTGCCCTCGATCGCTGAGGTGCGACAGGGTCTCGAAGTCGGGACGGTTCCCCTCGATCTGCAGATCGAGGAGCACGACGTCGACATCATCGGACGCGCCGGGAAACTTGGCGAAGTACTCGGCGGGACGGGCGAAGCTGTCCGCCAGTTCGATCGGTGGATCGGCATCCGCACACCACGCCTGGATCCCTGCGTGCACGACATCGTGATCATCGATGATCGCGATCCGCACCGGAGTCCGCGCATCCCCCTCGCGGGACATCCCCCCACACCTCCCACCTGGTAGACACTTTGCGACAGGTGTCTGCCTCGCTTGCCGATATTTAATCGCAGCCCCGCACCGTTGCGATGGAAAACTCCGTGGAGTTACCCAGGCGCCGGTACATCACAACAAGTGCTGCTCGAGATTAGGAAGCTCGCCGCTCGGGAGGAAAGCCGACATCGGCGAATCACCCTGAATTGATACGTTCGACCGACACGTGAGCTGGGGAGGACCGTGGCGACGTTCGGGGAAACTGCCGCCCGACTTCAGTTGATGAACCGGGCGGCGATGGTCGGGCTGCTGATGCGCTGCACCGTCAATCTCGGGGTGTCGTTGATCGCGCTGGCGGACCCGAACTCGCTCGCCCTGCCTTCGGGCAGGTGGCTCCTCGGGACGCTGGCTGCGTGGTCGCTCTACCGTCTGCTGACGCGGTCGCAGGGCACCGGATGGTTGGCCATCGATTATGCGGCGGCGCTCGTCGTGTGCCTGGCCATTCCGGTACTCGCACCGGCCACCGACTTCTACGCCTCCAACTCCGCGCCGCAGGCGATCGCCGGGACCGCCGTCATCAGCATCTCCGTGTCGGTATCGATGCTCGCCGCCGTGCCGATGGCCGTAGGTATCGCCGTCGCCTACGCCGTGGGCGCGGCGACCGTCATCGGCTGGGAGAACCTCACGTCCGTCACCGCGCTGTACTACTTCGCCGTTCAGTGCGCGACCGCGTCGATCATCCGACTGATGCTGCTGCACGTGGCAGGAGCAATCGACAGGGCGCGCCGCGACCGCGCAGAGGCCGAGGTCGCCGAACGTGTCACCGACGCCGTACGCGATTATGAGCACGAACAACTCGCGCTACTCCACGACACCGCCGCGTCGACCTTGCTCATGGTGGGGCAGGGCACCGACCTTCCCCCCGGGCGGCTGGCCGCGCAGGCTCGTCGCGACCTTCACCTTCTCAACGCAAGCAGCTGGGAGGCGCCGCCACCACGCGTGGAATTGGTTGCCGCACTGCGTGACTGCGCCACCCATCTCACAACACCGGTCCTGTTCGAGGGCCGCGACGAGCTGTGGCTACCCGGCAAGACCGCACATCCGGTGATCGCCGCCTCGCGGGAAGCGATGAACAACGTCGAACGGCACGCCAGAGCTTCGCTGTTGCGCGTCACCGTCTCAGACACGTCAGTCCTGCTGTCCGACGACGGGATCGGCTTCGACCCGGACAAGCGACGTGACGGACACGGCATCGACGACTCCATCCTCGGGCGAATGCTGCGGGCCGACGGCGAGGCCCGGGTGAGCGCTGAGCCCGGGGTCGGCACCGCCATCGAATTGCGCTGGACATCAGCGCAATCCGAGCCCCAGACACCGTCGGTCGATCCCGACCGGTTGATCGAACGGACCAGGGCCCGGTACGGCCTCGCGCTCACGGTGTACGCGCTGGTGAACCTCGCGATCACCGTACAACCCGCCGATGCTGCGCTAGGGCTGCTCGCCGCGGTGGCCACACTCGCGGCTGTGCCCGGAATCCTCTGGCAGCGTTACACATTCGCCCTCCCCGCAGCATGCGCGGTGCTGGTCGTCGCGATCGCCCAACCCGCGCTGCTACCCCTTGACGCGCTGCTCGGTTATCAGCACTGGGCTCAGGGCGCGATCGGCTGGTGCCTGGTTCCGCTCATGCTTGCCGTGCCGACGCGGATCGGCGCCGCCGTGGTCATCGGCTACTGGGTGCTGAACAGCGCTGTCATCGTGACACGCGATCCGTCGTCGTCGATTCTGGTCAACGTCGGCCTCGGCAGCGCAAGCATCCTCGGGGTGCAGTTGTTCGCCCTCATGTTCAACGGGCTCATGCGGGAAGCCGCCGAAGTGGTCGAATCGGAGAACGCGGCCCGTCAGCGCCTCCTCACGCGGGATCGGATCTCGCAGGCGCTACGCGGTGAATACCAGCGTCGTTACGCGACCATCGTCGCCAACGTCGTGCCTCTGCTCGACGAACTGACCCGAGGGGAGCGTCTCGACTCGGCGCTGCAGCTTCGGGCCCGGGCCGAATGCCGAAGGCTGCGCACTCTGTTCGACCAGGCGACTATTTTCGATCATCCACTCATGCAACGCATCCGGCCGTTGATCGACAGGGCGGAGGCCAGACAGGTCGACGTGGTCATCGACGTCGACGGTGCGCTCCCCGATGTCGCCGACGCTGACATCAACCGCCTCGTGGCAATCCTGTCCGACGTGCTCGATCTGTGCGCGTCGTCGGCGCGCATCGTCGTGACCCGCACCGACGACCGCGTCGAAATCAGCGCCGTCGTCGACACTCACGACGATGACTGCTCCGTCGCGTGGGACGGCGCAGAGGTCGTCGCGGCCGGCCGCGAACTCTGGTGTGTGATCAGCCCGCCGAGCTGACCGGTTCGATCGGGATTCTGCGCAGCGCCGCGGGGGCGTTCGCCGGAACGACAGGACTCTTCGGCTCGATCGGCGTGAGCCGCCGGTAGGGCTCGCCCTGCGCGGGTCGAAGATCCTCTTCGCCCTTGTTGGGCCACAGCGCCGCCGCCCGCTCGGCCTGCGCGGTGATCGAAAGCGACGGGTTGACACCGAGATTCGCCGAGATCGCGGCGCCGTCCATCACCGACAGGGTCGGGTAGTTCCACACCCGCTGATACGCGTCGATGACGCCCTTTTCGGGACTGTCCCCGATGGCCGCGCCGCCGAGAAAGTGCGCGGTCAGCGGGATGTTGAACAACTCACCCCAGGTTCCGCCCGCCACGCCGTCGATCTTCTCGGCGATGCGCCGGGTCACCTCGTTGCCGGCCGGGATCCAGCTCGGATTGGGTTCGCCGTGGCCCTGCTTGCTGTCGAGCATGCGGAAGCCGAGCCGGGTCTTTCGGGTGAACGTCGTAATGGAGTTGTCGAGGTTCTGCATGACGAGCGCGATCATCGTCCGCTCACTCCATCGCCTCGGATTCAGCAGGCGCATTGTGCCCCGCGGATCGGTGCGCGCGGTGTGCACCAGCTGCCGCCAGCGCGGCACGTCGGTGCCCTCCGGGCCCGCACCGTCGGTCATCAGCGTCTGGAGCAATCCCATCGCATTCGAACCCTTGCCGTAGCGGCAGGGTTCGACGTGGGTGTCCGACGTCGGGTGGATCGACGACGTGATCGCCACCCCGTGGGTCAGGTCGAGGTCGTCGCCAACCGTCAGTCGTCCTGCGCCGACGATGGATTCGGAGTTCGTCCGGGTCAACACACCCAACCTGTCGGACAGTTTCGGCAGCCGACCCGTGTCCCGCATTTTGAACAGCAACTTCTGGGTGCCGTACGTGCCCGCCGCCAGGATCACCTGGTTGGCGGTGAAGGTCTTGCGGCGGCGGCGCAGCTTGCCGCCGGTGCGCGCGGTCCGCACTTCCCACACCCCGTCGGCACGCTGCTCGAAGCTCGTCACCATGGTCAGCGGGTGTACCTGTGCACCTGCCTTTTCCGCCAGCCCCAGGTAGTTCTTCAACAGGGTGTTCTTGGCGCCGAAGCGGCAGCCCGTCATGCAGGATCCGCACTCGATGCAGCCGGTGCGCGCCGGACCGGCCCCGCCGAAGTACGGGTCGGGGACGGTCTTGCCCGGCGTCTTCTCGCCATCGGGCCCGAAGAACACGCCGACCGGCGTCGGCACGAAGGTGTCACCGACACCCATGTCCTCCGCAACCTCTTTCATGATGCGGTCGGCGTCGGTGAACGTCGGGTTGGTGACGACACCGAGCATCCGCTGCGCCTGGTCGTAGTGCGACATCAGCTCGGCACGCCAATCGGTGATGTCTCGCCACTGCGGGTCGTTGAAGAACGGCTCCGGCGGCACGTAGAGCGTGTTGGCGTAGTTCAGGGAGCCGCCGCCGACGCCGGCGCCGGCGAGGATCATGACGTTGCGCAGCAGGTGGATGCGCTGGATTCCGTACATGCCGAACTGCGGGGCCCAGAGGAATTTACGAAGGTTCCACGAGGTTTTCGCGAACTCCTCGTCGGCAAAGCGCCGGCCCGCCTCCAGCACGCCGACGCGGTAGCCCTTCTCGGTCAGTCGCAGCGCGCTGACGCTGCCGCCGAACCCCGAGCCGATGATCAGCACGTCATAGTCAGGCTTCATCGCAACATTATGAACTTACCCATCGGTAACTTGCCAGGGAGGTGACCCTAAGTTCGGTAGTTTCGTCAGCGTCTACTGTTCGGGGCGTGGCCGACGGCATCACAGCGCGCGAGGCGAAGCGCCTGCAGACCCGGGAGCGGTTGCTGGGTGCGGCGATCGCGGAGTTCAAGCGCGCCGGCATGGCCGAGGCAGATGTGGGCGCGATCGTGGGAGCCGCAGGCGTCGCGCACGGCACCTTCTTCTTCCACTTCCCTACCAAGGAACACGTTCTGCTCGAGTTGGAACGCCGTGAAGAGGGCCGCATGGCCAAGCGCTTCGCCACCTATGCCAAGACGCACCCCGACCTGCCGTCACAGCTGCGTGAGGCGGCCGACCTGGTGTTGAGCCTGGAACGCCGACTCGGCGCCCTTCTATTCAAAGACTTTCTCGCACTGCACTTTTCACCGACCCGGCCACTGGCCGAAGATGGCGACGACCACCCCCTGGTCGTCCTGGTCGCCGACCAGATAGCGAAAGCGCGCGATGATGGCCAGACCGCCGAGGACGTGACGCCGATGAACAGCGCCATCTACTTCCTACTCGGCCTCTACGCGCTGCTGATCACCACCGGCGAGTCCAGAGACCGCGCCGCGATGGTCGACGACTATCTGACCCGCACGCTGCGCAGCATGCAGTGAGCGTCAGCTTCCTACGGTGAGCCCGACCTTCTGGAACTCCTTGAGGTCGCAGTAGCCCGCCTTGGCCATCGACCGGGCCAGGCCGCCCACGAGGTTCAGTGAGCCGAACGGATCGTCCGACGGACCGTCGAGCACCTGCGCCAGCGAGGGCCGATCTTCGTCGGCCACCTGAAGAAGGGCGCCGCGGGGCAGCGACGGGTGCGCCGCCGCGGCGGGCCAGAACCAACCTCCGCCAAGCGCTTCGGCCGAGATGGCCAGCGGCGTTCCGAGCACCACCGCGTCGGCACCGCAGGCGATCGCCTTGGCCAGGTCTCCCGAGGTGTGGATGTCGCCGTCGGCGAGCACGTGGACGTACCGACCGCCGGTCTCGTCGAGGTACTCGCGACGCGCCGCGGCCGCATCGGCGATCGCGGTGGCCATCGGCACGCTGATGCCGAGCACCTCGTCCGACGTCGTCACCCCCGAGGTGGAGCCGTACCCGACGATCACGCCGGCGGCACCGGTCCGCATGAGATGCAGCGCGGTGCGGTGGTCGAGCACGCCGCCCGCGACGACGGGCACGTCGAGCTCGGAGATAAAGGTCTTGAGATTGAGCGGCTCGTGATCCTTGGCGACCCGCTCGGCTGAGATGATGGTGCCCTGGATGACGAGCAAGTCGATACCCGCGGCCACCAGGGTCGGCGTCAGCGCCTGCGCGTTCTGCGGGCTGACACGCACGGCCGTCGTGACCCCGGCCTCCCGGATACGCGCGACGGCCGACCCTAACAGGTCGGGATCCAAAGGCGCGGAATGCAATTGCTGCAGAAGCCGGGTGGCCGCAGAGGGGTCGGGATCCTTCTCGGCGACCGAGATCACCTCGGCGATCTTGTCGGCGACATCGGCGTGCCGTCCGATCAGCCCCTCGCCGTTGAGCACACCGAGCCCACCGAGACGGCCGAGCTCGATCGCGAACTCCACCGACACCAAGGCATCGGTCGGGTGCGCCAACACCGGGATCTCGAATCGGTAGGCATCGAGCTGCCACGCGGTCGAGACGTCCTTCGACGACCGTGTGCGCCGCGACGGCACGATGTTGATGTCACTGAGTTCGTAGGTGCGACGGGCGGTCCGGCCCATGCCGATTTCCACCATGTCTCGCATGTTCACTCCCCTGTTAGGCCCCCAGCAGACCCTAGCGGGTGGTGTAGTTGGGGGCCTCGACGGTCATCGTGATGTCGTGAGGGTGGCTCTCCTTGAGGCCGGCCGCCGTGATCTGGACGAACTGCGCCTGCTGGAGCGCCTCGATGGTGGGCGAACCGGTGTACCCCATCGCGGCCCGCAACCCGCCGGTGAGCTGATGGATGACGGTCGAGAGCGGACCGC
>ERZ500977.59-NODE-59-length-22888-cov-9.469540_pt1 | contig 22888 bp, 20 predicted proteins | sample MGYA00248863_ERZ500977 | MGnify/ENA primary metagenome ERZ500977 (study PRJEB25958, sample SAMN03398581) | human skin metagenome | study: EMG produced TPA metagenomics assembly of the Human Skin Microbiome Metagenome (human skin metagenome) data set.
GGAAGCGCTGGTCTTTGCCCGTCTCGCCGCCGACGACATTGCGGCCGGCCTGCCCGCCGCCGATCCCGGCCTGCCACCGGTGCGGCTCGCCTTCGCCCCCGGCGGGGCGGACACCGATGCGGCGGCGGTCGCCCGGCTGCGGCGGCTTATGACGGCGCAGGTCGGGGTGCTGCGCGACGGTGCCGGTCTCCGGGCGGCCCTCGCCGGGATCTCGGAGCTGGAGCGGGCCGCGGCCCCGACCGAGGCTTTCGCGAACATGATCGCAGCGGCCACCCTCATCACCGTGGCGGCGGTCGCGCGCACCGAGAGCCGGGGCAGCCACTGGCGCACCGACCACCCGGCCGCCGACCCCGCACAGGCGCGGCGGGTGCGCCTCACGCTGGCCGAAGCGCAGGCGATCCGGGCCGACCTGCTGGAGATGGCGCCATGATCCCCGATCTGCTGCTGGAGCCGGTTGTGCGGGCCGCGCTTTTCGAAGACCTCGGCCCGATGGGGGATGCGACCTGCGCCGCGGTCATTCCCGCGCATCTCACCTACGACGCCCGGCTGGTGGCGCGCCAGCCCGGGCGCGTCTCGGGGCTGGCGCTCGCCGCCATGGCCTTCCGGCTGGTGGATCCCGCGCTCGCGATCACGGCCGAGGTGAGGGATGGCGATGCGGTCGCGGCGGGCGAGGTGCTGATGCGGGTCGCCGGCCCGGCGGCCTCGATCCTGATGGGCGAGCGCGTGGCGCTGAACTTCGCCGGGCGGCTCTCGGGCATCGCCACCCTGACGGCGGCCTTCGTCGCCGAGACGGCGGGCACGCGCACCCGGATCACCTGCACCCGCAAGACGACGCCGGGCCTGCGCGCGGTGGAAAAGGCCGCGGTCGGGCATGGCGGCGGCGCGCGGCACCGCTTCGGCCTGTCCGATGCGATCCTGATCAAGGACAACCACATCGCCGCCGCCGGCGGGGTGCGGCCGGTCCTCGCGGCGGCAACTGCCGCGCGGTCGCACATGATGCGCGTGGAGATCGAGGTCGATCGTCTCGACCAGCTGGCGGAGGTTCTCGCGATCGGCGGGGCGGATGTCGTCCTGCTTGACAACATGGCGACCGCCGACCTCGCCCGTGCCGTGGCGCTGGCGGGGGGCCGGGTGGTGCTCGAGGCCTCGGGGAACATGACCCTCGGCCGCATCGCCGAGGTGGCGGCGACCGGGGTCGACTATATTTCGGTCGGCGCGCTCACCCATTCGGCTCCGGTGCTGGACCTCGGCCTCGATTTCTGACCCGGTATCCGCATCGTCGGATATCGGAGACCGTCATGAAGCCTGCCGCCCTGACCCCCGCTCCCGCGGATGCCGCCGCCCGACACGCGGTGGCGCCGGTGATCTGCTATCCGGTCGAGGGCCTGCCCCGGCCGGACCTCGCCGGCTACCGGGCGCTGCGCGACGGGCTCACGGTGGTGGAGCGTCTGCGGATCCCGCCCCGCGAGGCGGGCAGCTGGCAGGTTCCGGCCGGGCATTTCTTCCGCATCCGCTCGGTCGAGGGACCGCAGGTGGGGGATCTCAACCTCTTCAATGCGGCCGACCTGTCGGAGAGATTCTACTCCGGCAAGACCCGGGCGCTCCACGGCACCCATCTCGGGGTCGGGGACCGGCTCTGGTCGAGCCTGCCGAGCCTCCGGCCGATGGCGACGATCACCCATGACACCCTCGACTGGTATGGCTTCGATGCCCATGGCGGCGCGGTCCATGACGTGATCGGCACGCGCTGCGACCCCTATACGCATGCCCTGCTGAGCGGGGGCGGGCAGTATCACCACTGCTGCCATTCGAATCTCACCCGGGCGCTGGCGCAGGCGACCGGCCTGTCCCCCGCGGCCGCCGAGCCCCATGTCCATGACGTGCTCAACGTCTTCATGTGCACCGGCTTCACCCGCGACACCGGCCAGTATTTCATGAAGGCGAGCCCGGTCCGGCCCGGCGACTATCTCGAATTCTTCGCGGAGATCGACCTTCTCGGCTGCCTGTCGGCCTGCCCGGGCGGGGATTGTTCGAGCGAGCATTCGTCGGATGCCGCCGCCTGCTTCCCGCTGGAGGTCGAGGTGCTCGAGCCCGCCCGCCTCCCGGAGGGCTGGGCGCCGCCCGCGCGGAGCAGCTACGACGGCAGCCACGGCCTGCCGGGCTGATCCGGCCCCCAGCCTGCGGGACTGAATCCCGGGAAAGCCGAGGCACTGCCCTGGCCGGGCCGGTCCTGGAAGGAGACAGGGCCCGACGTTCCGAAGCGGTCCTTGTGACCGCCCGAATGGAGCGAGACGCAGCCGGCTCATCAAGGGAGGATGTGGCGACGCGCCGTGTTGCGCTCGGAAAAGGGCAGGAAAGGCGCGGTCCTGCGTCGAGCCGCGGAATAACGCGACCCGTCGCGGATTTCAGGCTGACAGCGCCTGCCGAAGTTCCCGGGCGGATTTCTCGATCGCCGCCTCGTCGCGCTTGAAGCCCGCGCCGTCGACCAGCGTTTCCAGCCGGGCCCGCGCCCGCGACACGCGGCTCTTGACCGTGCCGACACGGGTGCCGAGGACCTGTGCGGCTTCCTCGTAGGACAGTTCACTGACCCCGATGAGGAGCAGGGCCTCGCGCTGTTCGTCGGGCAGGGCCTGCAATGCGCAGAGAAAGTCACGCATCTCCAGCCGGCCGTTGTGCTGGGGCGCCGAGCTGAGACGCGCGGCGTAGGTGCCCTCACTGTCACCCACTTCCCGCCAGCGGCGGCGGCCCTCGGAATAATACTGGTTGCGCAGGATCGTCACGAGCCAGGCCTGGATATTGGTGCCGAGACGATACTTGTCGCGATTGGCGATCGCCTTTGCCAGCGTCTCCTGTACCAGATCGTCAGCCCTGTGCACGTCGCCGCTCAACGAGCGGGCAAATGCCCGTAACATCGGGATGGCGGCAATGATGTCATCCTTGAAGCTCGCATTCACCGCGGACCCTCCGAGTCATGCGGGCTGTCCCTGCGGTCATGGTGTGGCATCTCCATGTCTGCGGGGGCCGACACTTGATCGAGCTGGCGCAGCAGGTCCATCATCTCATCCGGAATCTGCTCGCCCACGGTCGCGTCATAGACGCGACGGAGCTGGCTGCGAATCCAGTCATCCTCTCCTGCCGCGCGAACCCGGCGACCACCCTCCGGAGCCCCGGGGGGTGTCGCGCCGTCATCCGTATCCGATGCTGAAATCATTCAGTCACACCCAATCAGTCACCCTCACTCCGCAGCCACACTATCCTCTGGCGCGGAATGAGCGACAGTAACAGAGCCTGTCCCGATCGGTGCAGGTCGTGCCAGCAAACTCCAACCCGGCCCGAAGGTTCCCGCCGCTTCGGGAACTTTCTCGGGGCGGCGGCATTATTGGCATTGTCGGCCTGGACGTGGCAGAAGCGTGGCAATCGGTCTGCGACCGGCCGGAGGTCCCGGCAAGAAGTGAAAGAAGGCGACATGGCTCCTACGCTCTCCCAACAGATCGCGCCCCATCTTCCTTACCTGCGGCGGTATGCCCGCGCGCTGGCCGGCTCGCAGATGAGCGGGGATTCACATGTGAAGGCCTGCCTGGAAGCGATCATCGCCGATCCCGCCAGCTTCGACCTCGGCTATGGCGCCAAGATCGGCCTCTTCCGGGTCTTCCACACGCTCTGGAACGCCATGGACCTCGAGGCGCCCCTCGGCGAGGACGACAATCCCACCGGCCCGCTGGAGCGCACCGCCCACGAGCGGATCGCGGCCATGACGCCCGAGGGACGGCAGGTGCTGCTCCTCAGCACGCTGGAAGGCTTCCGGCCCAAGGAGATCGCCATCATCACCGACCGGACCGAGGCCGAGGCGGCCGAGCTCGCCGCCCGCGCCCTGGCCGAGATCGAGCGCCAGACCGCGACCGAGGTGCTCATCATCGAGGACGAGCCGCTGATCGCCCTCGACCTCGCCGAGATCGTCGAGAGCCTCGGCCACAGCATCACCGGCGTCGCCCGCACCGAGTCCGAGGCGATTGCCGCCTCGGAGCGCACGACCCCGGGGCTCGTGCTCGCCGACATCCAGCTTGCCGACGGCTCGTCGGGCCTCGATGCGGTCCGCGACATCCTGAGCCGCTACGAGGTGCCGGTGATCTTCATCACCTCCTTCCCCGAGCGGCTGCTGACCGGGGAACGGCCGGAACCCACCTTCCTCATCACCAAGCCCTATGATCCGAAGGCCGTGAAGGCCGCGATCAGTCAGGCCCTGTTCTTCCGCACCACCGCCTCGATCGCCGCGTAAGGGAGGCCATCCTGGACCTGTCCCCAGGCGAGGCTGCGCCCGACCTGTCCGGGCCGTTGGCCGTGGGCCCACCCACGGCCCGGGCGCGGCTGCTGAGCCTTGCGGCCGCCCGGGAGGCCGCCGGGGGCAGGCCGCGGCTGTCGGCGGAGAAGGTCGCCCTCGTCGGCATCTTCGTGATCCTGCTGCTCGGCATCCTCTACATCGGCTCGAAGATCTTCCTGCCGATCACCGCCGCGTTGATCGCGGGTCTGCTGTTCGGGCCTTGGCAGGCGCGGCTGGAACGCCTCGGCCTGCCGCCGTTCGTTGCGGCTCTCGCCATTACAGGCGGCGTCGTCTTCTGCGTGGGCGGGGTGGCACGGCTTCTGGTCCTTCCATTCCATTCCTGGATGGACCGGCTGCCGCAGATCTGGGAGGCCTTGCGCCACCAGATGGAGGGACTGCGGGCGCTGCTTCTGTCAGTGCAGACCGTGACTGAAGCGGTTCAGGAGAGCACTGGCCTCAGCGGAGGGCCGGATGCGGGAGTATCGGTCAACGCTCCGGCCATCCTCGGTGAGCTGGTGGTGAGCGTGCCGTCCTTCCTTGGGCAGGTCGCCCTCTTCATCGGCGTGCTCTTCTTCTACCTCGCCGGCAGGGCGCGGCTCCGGGTGCAACTGCTGTCGCTCTGCATGGACCGCCATACGCGGCTGAAGACCGCGCGGATCCTGCAGGACTGCGAGCGGGCGATCTCCAGCTATGTCGGGGTGATCACCGTCATCAACTTCGGCGTCGGCGCGCTAACGGCGGTGGCGGTCTGGTATTACGGGATCCCGAACGCGGCCTTCTGGGGCGTGGTGGCGGCGGTGCTGAACTACATCCCCTATATCGGACCCGCGCTCTTCGCGGTGATCCTGCTCGGAGTCGGCCTGATGGAGGGGGGGCATGGACTCACCCCGGCCCTGCCGGCGCTGACCTATGTCGGTATCCATGCGCTGGAGGGAAACCTCGTCACCCCGACGCTGCTCGGGCGGCACATGACGATCGAGCCCGTGCTGGTGGTGATCTCGCTGGCGCTCTGGCTCTGGCTCTGGGGGCCGTTCGGCGCCTTCCTGGCGGTGCCGATCCTGCTCGTCCTGAACGCGGTCGTGATGCGGCTGGCGGGCCGCCGCCCGACCCCGCCGATCGCCGGGCTTCCGGTGGGGCCGCGGGGGGCGCAGGCCAGCCGCGCGACGCATCGGGCGTGAGCCGAGGCGGCCGTCAGCCGACGGCGAGCCAGTACGCAACCGCCCGGCGGGCATCGTCGTGGACGCACAACGCGCCGGTGCGCGGTGCCCGCACAACCGCAAGGCCCCTTGCGCGGGCGGCAGTACAGGTGAAAACAGGCCTGTCCCCCCGTGAGGGGGGACAGGCTGCTTTCGGGACGGGATTGCGGATCGTAAGTCGTCCGTGTCGGGGCTATCGCCGGGGGGCGGGGTAACTTGTCACTGGAAATATCCCGCGTCATTGGGAATTCTCCCTTTCAAGTGCTTGCGAGACGGGAACGTCCTGCTCTCCCGGCGGTTCCAGGATGTGAGGTGGAGGGACGGTCATGACCGGAACCTGGGCGGCGGATCTGGTGATCGTGGCGAGCCATGCCGCGATTCTTGCTGCCATTGCGACTGTCCTCCGGCGGCGGCGGGACCTGTCGCGGCGCACGCGGCGGCTCGGGGTTCTGATGTCGCTCACGCTGCTGCTGGGCATGGTTGTCCTGCTGTTCGGGATCACGGGCCGCGTTCCGCTTCCGGTCGGCTGGGCGGCAGCGGCGGCCTGGGGGGCCCTCGCCGTGGTGCTGTGGCCCGAGATCCCGCGGGTCCTGGCCCTGCCGCCCCCGGCCGAACTGGCGGCGGCGAACGCCCGGCTGGCCCGGGGCAACGAGACCCTGGCCGCCGAAGTCGAACGCCAGACCCATGACATCGCCACGGTCCGCCAGCGGTTCGAGCAGGCATTGGCCGGCTCGAACATCACCGTCTACACGCAGGACCGGAACCTGCGCTTCACTTGGCTGCACAATCCCCGAGCCGGCCTCTATGACGGCGACATGATCGGGCGGACCGGCGACGGCCTGTTGCCTCCGGAGGAAGCCGATGCCGTGCGCGCGCTCAAGGAGCAGGCCCTGCGCACCCGCGCGACCGGCAGCCTGTCGCTCAACGTCCAGACAGAGACCGAGGGGATGCTGCACCTCGATCTGACGGTCAGCCCCACCTTCGATTCCACCGGAGCCGTCGATGGCGTGCTCTGCACCCTGTTCGACTATACCGAGCAGCGGCTGTTCGAGCGGCGCCTGACGGCGATGGCGGGCGAACTCGCCACCTCCTACCGCCGCTTCGAACTGGCGCTGGAGGGCTCGCCGATCGGGGTCTTCGAGCAGGACCGGGCGCTGCGCTATACCTATGTCCACAACCCGCCCGGCAATGCGATGCGGGAGGATTTCATCGAAAGAACCGACCGCGAGGTCTTCGGCCCCACCGAGGCCCTGACCGTGGCAAAGCAGCGTGTCCTGGAAACCGGCCAGCGCGAGCAGCTGGAGACCGAGCTGACCTTCGACGGCCGCGCCTTCTATTATCTCGTGACCGTGGAGCCCCGCTTCGGGCGCAACGGCCGGATCGAGGGCGTGATCGGCACGACCAGCGACCTCACCGAGCGCCGGCAGGCCGAGCGGCAGATGCATCTGGTGATGCGCGAGCTGACCCATCGCTCCAAGAACCTGCTGGCCGTCGTGCAGTCGATGGCCCGCAAGACCGCGGCGCTCTCGGACAATACCGACGACTTCATCGAGGCCTTCTCCTCGCGCCTGCGGGCGATCGCCTCGGCGCATGACCTGCTGGTGTCGAAATCCTGGTCGGGCGCACGGCTCGGCGATCTCGTCAGCACGACGCTGGCGCAGTCGATCGACCCGTCCGGGCCGCAGGTCGCGATCTCGGGGCCGGATCTCATGCTGACGCCGGATACCGCCCAGAACCTCGCCCTGGCGCTGCACGAGCTGACGACGAATGCCATGAAATATGGCGCGCTCTCGGTCGAGGGCGGCCGCGTCGCCATCACCTGGACCCGCGAGGATGGAATGGTCCGCCTGCGCTGGGAGGAAGAGGGCGGCCCCGAGGTCCTGCCGCCGCAGCGCAACGGTTTCGGCCGGCTGCTGCTGGAGCGGCTGGTGGGGGCGACGCTCGGGGGGGCGGTGGAGATGAACTTCCGCCCGGAGGGCGTCATCTGCGACGTGAGCTTTTCCATGGACCGGCTGGTGACCGACGGCGCGGCCTGACCGTCTCGGCCCGGGACTGCCGACAGGGGGACGCTGCGACCGAACCGTCACGCCGCCTGCAGGCTGGCGTCACCGAGGCCGCAGCCCCGCCCTCCAACGCGCCGCGGCCCCTCGCCGCGGCCCCTCCGTGCCGGATGGATCTCCACAGGCGCGGATTGCGCCGTCAATGGCGCCGGGCGCTGCTCCGGACCACGAGGGCCGCGGCTGCGATCGCGAACAGCACCGACGCGACAATGGCAATCAGCTTGGCAACGCCGATCGCCGGGCCGGCGGCAAGGCCCCAGTAGGCAACCGCCGTGGCGAAAACCGCCAGAATCGCGAAGCCGACAGACCACCCCAGCATTGGATTTCTCCTCCCCCACATCCGCATCGCCGCGGTCCTCCGCGCCGGAACGTCCCACCCACCCGGCCCAGAAACCACACATACCGCCCCGACTCCGGGGTCAGATGAGCGGCCGGGTCTGTGCCGATGGCGCCTCATAGGCAGCGATTGCCTCCAGCTGCGCCCTGTCCTTAAGGTAAATCATGCCCTCCGACCAGCGCAAGAGATTGCGATCCTGCAACTTCTTCAGCGTCCGGCTGAAATGCACGTTGGTTATTCCCAAGGCATCGGCGAGATGCACCTGGGTAAAGGGTGCCCGCATCTGCCCGTCGGCGGCATAGCCGACCCGCTCGGCCCGATCGTGGAGATGCAGGAAAAGGAACGCGGCCCGCTCCAGCGCCGTGCGCTGGCCGAGGCTGAGCAGGTGCCCGTCAAGCAGCTGCTCCTCCCGGGCCGCGAGCCAGGTCAGGGAATAGCTGAGTTCGGGAAAGTCGGTGAAGATCGTCCAGATCCGGTCCCGCTGGAAGACGCAGAGCGTGGTGCGGGTGAGGGCCGTTACCGTATGCTGGATGTCATTCATCATCGCCGACTGCAATCCGACGAGGTCTCCCGGCAGTGCGAAGTTCAGCACCTGCCGCCGGCCGTCCTCCAGCTGCTTGTGGCGATAGGTCCAGCCGTCGAGGACCGTGAACAGGTGAGGGCTGGCGGTCTCTTCCATGAGCACGGTCGCCCCGGCCTCCACCACCAGCTCGCCGCTCTTGAAACGGCCCATGAAATCGAGTTCGCGCGGGCTGAACGGCCGGAAGACCGGCCGTGTCCGCAGCGGACAGTGCCGGCAGGCCACCGTCCTGTTTCCGCTGAGGCTGGTTTCGCCGCGGCCATTCCTCGACACCGGATCCCCCGTCCTCTCCGTGCCCTTCCACGTCGCAACCCTATCCCCAAGGCCCGTGATCCCCAAGTCCCGTGATCCCCAACTCCCGTGCGCGACAACGCACCGGTGCGGGCAACGGCCCCCGCCGGCGATCTGCCGGAACTTCGGGCCGTCCTCCGGCGTTTCACCAGAGCGTGCCGTGCCACGGCCACCTGCTGCTGCCTTTCGAGAGGGTTCCGATGCCATCCCGCTTTCCGCTCGCCGACAGTGCCGGACTGGTACTTCAGGAAATCACCGGCCTCCTGCGCAGCGAGATCCGCCTGATGAAGGCCGAGCTGCGCCAGAATGTTGCCGCATTGCGCGGCGGCCTCGTGCTGGCCGCGACCGCCGGCGTCCTCGCCATCCTCGGCCTTGGCGTGCTTTTCGATGCCGCGGTGGCGGCGCTGATGGCCCAGGGCCTCAGCCCGGCCATGGCGGGGCTTGCGGTGGGGGGCGGGGCGCTTCTCCTCGCCGCGCTTCTCGGCTGGATCGCGAGCCGGCGCCTTGCCCCGGCGCGGATCATGCCTGAGCGCAGCCTGCGCGCCATGCGGGACCTGCCCGCCGAGGCGGTCCGTACCGCCCGGGAGGCCGCGGAATGAGCGCTGACCTCGACATTCTGGAACGCGATGTTCACGAGGCCCGCCTGCGGCTGTCGCAGGCCCTTGGGGCGCTGGCGGCCGATGCGGCGCCCGGCGCCGTCGGGGCGTCCGCCGCGCGGCTGGGGATGGACTGGGCCGAGGACCGGATCTCGGCAGAGGGGGCGCGCTGGATCGCAGCGCACCCCGTGGCTGTCGTGTCCTGCATCTTCGGCGTGCTGATGCTGGCCGGGCAGGTCTATTCGTCGCGCATCGTCGCGATTGCGCCAGAAGATCCTCCCCTCGATCCCCGCCTGCCCTGATCCCACACCGGGAGACAGCCTCCCGATCGCAGCGGGAGGCATGCACGTCAGCGGGCAAGGCGTGCCAGCACCGCGTCGATCTCTTCCATGAAGGAGTCATGGCGCAGGATCTCCTCGGCATGGACCTGGCGGACCCGTTCGACAGCGCCGCGCCAGTTGCGCAGGGCCATGTCCTTGTCTTCGCGTGACAGGGCGGGGTCCTCGAGAATGGAGGCGGGCGAACGATACCCCGCGAAGCTCATCGGATCCTTCATCTTCATTCCCCGGAGCAAGGGCTTTGGCGTCCAGAGCGCGGTCGCCATTGATCTTACATGGAAAACGCCCGCCCCAATGCCGGGTTCCGTCCTCCAACCCCCAATGACCCGCCCCGCGGCAGACAAGCGCCGGGCTGTACCCACAAATGTTAATGCAGGGGGCGAAGCCCTGTGGGAGTGTATGGCAACAGGAATTTCCGCGTCGGCATGGCTGCCGGCCCAGATGCGGTGGGGAGCATCAGCTTCGTGAAACGGGAAGACGCGGCCTCTGAAAAACGAGGCGACGAACGGGGTCCGGGACAGAACGGGGACGAACCTCTGCGGCCGCTTGGGGACATTTCCGTGCTGCTCGTCGAGGACAATGCCCTGATCGGCCTCGATGCCGAGGACATGCTGCGGTCCATGGGCGCGCGGGAGATCTGCGTCGCCCATACTCTGCCCGCTGCACGGGCGGCGCTAGCCGGGGGGGCCGTGGAGGTGGTGGTTCTCGACCTGCTGATCGGGAGCGAGCGGAGCGAGGACCTCGCCCGTGAATTGGTGGAGCAGAATCTGCCGGTGGTCATCGCGAGCGGCCTCGCCAATACCATCCAGCTGCCCGACGACATCCGCCATATTCCGGTGGTCGCAAAGCCCTATTCGCCGGTCTCGCTGGCCTCGGCCTTCCGGAGCCTCGGCATCCTCTCCTCAGGCTGAAGGCACGGGTGTCGAAGCGTGTGATCGCGCAAGGCATGAAGCCATAAAAAAGGGTGGCCCGGATCGGGCCACCCAGGACCGTCGGAAGCGGGCGACGTTTTCGCTTCCGAGCGGATCTCTCATGCCGTCGGTCAGCCGCGCTGGATGTCCCGCGCGGCGCGCTCGACGCGCTTGCGGCCTTCCCGCACGACCTTGCTGCCATAGCTCTGCGCCCGTTCCTTCACTTCATCGGCATAGGGGCCGATGAGGCGGTCCTCGGTACGGCTCCGCGGCAGAAGGCTGCCGAGCAGGAGGCCCCCCGCGATGCCGAGGGCGCAGAGGGCGAGCGGATGCTCGCGGGCGAAGGTCCCGGCGGTGTCCGCGGACCGCTGCAAGGCCCGGCGCCCTTCGGAGAAGCCGTCGTGATAGGCCTCGTCCAGCCGTTCGACCAGATCCTCGTAGGTCTCGCGCGCCTTGTGGGCTGTATGTTCCAGCGTGTCCCGCCCGCTTCCGGCCAGTTCGCTGACCTTTTCACTGCCGGCGTGCAGGGCCTCCTTGGCCCGGTCACGCACGCTTTCCAGCGTCGAGCTCGCGGAGTCGGCGGCATCGTCCAGCGCCGCGGAGGCATTTGCAGCCCCTGCCTCCAGTTCATCCCCGACAGCGTCGGCGGTGCGCTTCGCCCGTCCTTCGACGCGGCGGGTGGTTTCGTCGATCCGGTCCTCGATGTCGTGGTCCAGGGTGCGTACCATTCTCATATCCTCTTGATGTCTTCGTGTCCGGGGTCAGCGCGCCGCCGAGCGCGCGATACGGGCAAGCGCCAGCCCTGCCACGGCGGCGATGCCGGCCGCGACGAAGGGTTGCTCACGCAGGAACTGCCGCGTCTCGTAGGAGACCCGTTCGAAATCCACGGCCTCGACATGGTCGGCGCTGGTGTCGAGGGCATCCGCAAAGGCGGCCGCGAGAATGGGCTGCGCCCCGTCGGATCCCCCGAGGAACCGCTGCGTCTCGGGCTTGAAACCGGCGCGGCCCGGATCGCGCAGCGACCGTGCCACATCGCGCAGCACCGAGGCGACCATCGACTGCTGGGACGCAACCGCATCTTCGGCCTGATGCAGGAAGGCCTGCGTCATCTTTCGCATCGACGCGCGCACATCCGACGTGGCGCCACTTCCGGTACCAGTACGGGAGCCGGTCTCGTCAAAGCTGTTGTATCCGGTGCCGCTTGTCTCTGCTTCCGGGTGGATCTGCCCGGAGCCGGGGGAGTAGGTGTTCATCGAACGCACCTCATTGGCGAGTTTGCAGTTCAACGCCCGGCTCGGGGCAGAAGTTCCCGTCAGTTGGCCTTTCCGTGGATCAATCCGTGGATGAAGCCGAGCTTGGCGATGATCGAATCCGACAGGACGAAGGGATAGAGGTCGGGTTGCCCCATGCTGCGGTTGAGGCTGTTCATCGCATAGCTGAGCGGAAGCCAGACCTCGATGATCTCCTCGATGGTCCGGGCCCGGTAGGGATCGAAGTTGATCTCGGCGCGCAGGCTGTCGTCGGTGCCGACATCGGGGTCGACGCGCAGGCCGAAGGCGTCTCCGGTGTCCACGGTGTCGACGATATGCATGTAATGCGCCCAGGTTTCGGCGAAGTCCTCCCAGGGATGGGCGGTCGCATAGGACGACACGAAGTCCTGCTGCCAGCCGGGCGGGGTTCCCTGCTCGTAGTGACGCTTCAGGGCCTCTTCGTAATCCTGGGTCTCGTCGCCGAAGACGGCGCGGACACCCTCGGTCCGACCGGCATCGCGGATGAGCTTGTTCCAGTAGAAATGCCCGCTCTCGTGGCGCAGATGCCCGAGCGGGGTCCGATAGGGCTCGCCCAGCATCAGCCGCCGCCGCTCGCGCTCGGCCGGATCGGCCTCGGCAATATCGATGGTGATCAGGCCCTCGTCATGGCCGGTCATCACATGCGCGCCGGGCTGTGAGGCGAGGAAGTCGAAGACCAGCCCCTCGTTCGTCACCGGCAGGCCGAACCGCAGGATTGCATAGGTGAACCGGCGCTTCGCGGATTCCATCGCCGCCCAGCGTTCCTGGTTCACGGGGTCGGAGAGGTCGGGAATGGTGCGGTTCAGCGAACAGGCGAGGCAGAAGCTGTCGGGACTGTCGGCGGGCACCAGCCAGTTGCAATCGACCTGGGTCGCGTTGCCGCAGATCCGGTAGGCCTGGCCGCCGCCGAGCGGTGTGAGGGTGCCGTTCTGGTCGGGGGACAGGGTCCGGAGATCCTGGGATTCGGCGTCGAATCCGAGCTGGCTTCCGCAGCGGAGGCAGGCGGCATTCTCGAAATAGACAAGCTGGCCGCAGTTCTTGCAGGTGAAGAGGCGCATTCGGTCGCTCCATTGGGGACGCTGCACAACGCCACCCGTCGTGGAACGATCCTTGGTTTCTGCACAAACCTGTGATTTTTTCGGGGAACCGCAACCGCGGTCGCGCTCTCACGTTTGAAAATATGACGCTTGGGGAGAAGCCACGCGCTTCCACTCCGCCGCAGCGTCGGGCCGCCGCGCCCCCGCGCGGCGGCCACTTCGCCTCAGTGCTTCTTCTTCGGCGGGATCAGGTCGGTGATCGTCCCCTCGAACATCTCGGCGGCGAAGTTGATCGTCTCCGAGAGGGTCGGGTGGGGATGGATCGTCAGGCCGAGGTCGGTCGCATCCGCCCCCATCTCGATCGCCAGCGCCACTTCGGCGATGAGATCGCCCGCATTCGGGCCGACGATGCCGGCGCCGAGCACGCGGTCGGTCTCGGGATCGAAGATGATCTTGGTGAGACCCTCGTCCCGCCCGAGCGACAGCGAACGCCCCGAGGCGGCCCAGGGGAACACGCCCTTGCCGATCTTGATCCCCTTGGCCTTGGCCTCGGTCTCGGTCAGGCCGACGAAGGCGACTTCGGGGTCGGTATAGGCGACGCCCGGGATCACCATCGCGTCGAAGACGCGGTTCATCCCCGCGATCACCTCGGCCGCGACCTTGCCTTCATGCACCGCCTTGTGAGCGAGCATCGGCTGGCCGACCACGTCGCCGATGGCGTAGATGCCGGGGACGTTGGTCTTCTGCTGCTTGTCGACCGGGATGAAGCCGCGGTCGTCCACCGTGACGCCCGCCTTTTCGGCCCCGATCAGCTTGCCGTTCGGCTTGCGGCCGACGGCGACCAGCACCTTGTCGAAGACGTCCGAGAAGGTGCCGTTCGGCCCCTCCAGCGACACTTCGAGGCCGGTGTCGAGCGCCTTGACCGCCGTCACCTTGGTCTTGAGGTGGATCGCCTCGAACCGCTTTTCCATGCGCTTCTGCAGCGGCTTCACCACGTCCGGGTCGGCGCCCGGGACGAGCTGGTCCATGAATTCGACGACCGTGATCCTGGTGCCGAGGGCATCATAGACCGTCGCCATTTCCATGCCGATGATGCCGCCGCCGATGACGAGCATCCGCTTCGGAATGTCGGCGAGCGCCAGCGCGCCGGTGGAGTCGATCACCCGCGGGTCGTCATGCGGGATGAAGGGCAGCGTCACCGGCTCGGAGCCGGCGGCGATGATGCAGCTGTCGAAGGTCACCACCTTCGTGCCGTCCGCCCCCGCGACCGAGATCGCGTTCGGCCCGGTGAAGGTGCCGACGCCGGAAACCACCGTCACCTTGCGGCCCTTGGCGAGACCCGAGAGCCCCCCCGTGAGCTTGTTGATGATACTTTCCTTCCAGCCGCGCAGCGCGTCGATGTCGACCTCGGGCGCCGCGAACTTGACGCCGAAATGCCCCATCTCCTCGGACTCGGTGATGACCTTGGCGCCGTGCAGCAGGGCCTTCGACGGGATGCAGCCGACGTTCAGGCAGGTGCCGCCGAACGGGCCGGAGTCGGCGATCACGACGCTCCGGCCCTTCCAGTGTTCGCTGATCAGGGAGTTCCCCGATCCGGAGCCGATGATGAGCAGGTCGTGGTGTTCCGCAGAGGTGGCCATGCCTCCCAGGATAGGCACGGGCCCGGACGCGGTGGCGTCCCCGCCCGCGGGGGGGCCCCCCGCCCGGGGGGCGGGGGGGGGCCCCCCCCGGCGCCTCCTCCCTCGGGGCCCGCCCGGCCGCCGATCCGGCGGCGCGGCGCTGGAGCGTGGCCTCGCGGGAGGCGCGCCGCCGGGCCTCGGCCGCTTCCGCCCCGGTCGCGGCCGGAAGGGGGGCAGGCGTCGGGGCGACAGCCATGGCGGCGGGCTGGCCGGCTGCCGGATGGCCGCGGGTGACAGGGGCCCGGGTGAAGCGGCGGGCGCTGGGGTTACGGGCGTCGGGCCCGGCGACGGCTGCCGCCGTCCCGGCGCGGTTATAGAACCAGGCCCCGGCGCCGATGTAGGCCATGAAGAAGGCGACCGGGGATTCCCAGATGTGCACGGTGCCGAGCACGACGATGCCGCTGGCGAGCGCGATCAGGTAGCCGGTGCGGTAGTTCGCCTCCTCGGGGGTAAGGCCTTTCGCCGAGGCGATGCTGAGGCCGCTGACGGCGATGGTCCCTGCGAGCAGCAGGAAGCCCGGGATGCCGTAGCGCATGGTTATGAGCAGCCAGAAGTTGTCGAGGGTCGCATGCTGCCAGAATGGGCGCCGCCACTCGTTGAGGCCGATGCCGAACACCGGGTTCCGCACCACTTCGGCGATGCCGTAGTTGAAGATGTCGATGCGGTTGGCGCCGCCGTAGGGGTTGAAGATGACCTCGTTGACCAGATAGCCGATGATGCCGCCCGGCAGCGCCATCTGCAGCACCGCGAGGCTCACCGCCCCGATCAGGCCGAACAGCACCCAGTGTCCGCGCAGGACGCGCACGATGCGATCCCAGGCGATCATCACCCCCTGCAGCAGCGCACCGAGCATCGGGGCCGAGGAAAGGCCGACGAAGGTCATCGCCCCGGCGATGCCGGTCAGCCCCAGCCGCCTGAGCCAGCGCCCTGCGAAGATGTAGTGGACATTGGCGATTGCCAGCGAGGCGACGAAGCCCACGTGGATTGGGTGCGGCAGCCCGAGATAGACCCGGGTGAGGCCCATCCGCTTCTCGCCGCGCACATTGTCGGGCATGGTGAGGACCGAGCCGAAGATCTCGCGCCAGAGCCGCTGCCCGGTGAGGAGCTCGACGAGCGCGAAGGGCAGCAGCAGCATGAAGCAGAGCAGCAGGTACCGGAAGAAGGCGACGAAGCGCGCCGCGCTCGTCACCAGCACCCGGCCGACCAGATAGGCCCCGAAGGTCTCGACGAAATTCGTCCCCATGTAGGGAACCCGGGTCAGGCCGTGGTGGATGAAGAGCGACAGCACCTGCCAGCCGGCGAAGGCGAGGATCAGGATGTCGGCCGGGACGATGCGCCCCGCCGCGCCCCGGATCCAGAGGATGCCGAGCGGGATCGTGGCGAGGAGCAGGAAGATCTTGTAGAGGCTGAGCTGCAGCGGGCCGGCCGAGAAGGTGCCGGGCACGAACAGCAGGAAGAGGAACAGCAGCAGCAGGAGCGGGTGGCCGCAGTCCGCCACCGCGGAGGCCGCGGCCGGCTGGCTCCTGCGTGGCCCGGGACCCCCGGCGGCGCCCGCGACGCCCTCCTGCGGTCCGGGGCGCTCCCCGTTCACTCCGACTGGCGCGCGCACCTTCTTACCCCGATCACGCCCGGGCCACCCGTCAACCAAGGGGGGCGGGGCCTGACTGCTACCCGACCTGCATAGAGGCTCGTCCGGAGGCTATCAACCGTGGATACCGTTAATGCTCGCATGTGTGATGCCCGGGCCGCGTCACGCGCGGCCCGGGCATCGGAAGAACACTCGGGAAAGATTGGAGGAACGCTCCGGAGCCGTCCGTTAACGCCATCCCATGTCCGTCTCGGTCCCGGCGGGGGCGCGCCCCGCCGGGACCCCGGACAGGGTCAGAGCAGGCTCTTCCAGCCGTTGTCGACCGGCAGCGGCATCGCGTCGTGCAGCGAGCCCGTGATCCCGTAGGTCGCCCGGTAGCCGGCCGGGGGCGGGACGATGAAGGCGCCGTTCACGGTGCCGACCACCACGTCCCCGGTCCAGGGCGACACCCCGATCGCCGGCAGGACGTTGATCCGCGGCAGGTTGCGGGTGATGTCCGTCCAGGTGATCTTCGTGAAGTCCGCGTTCCACTGCCCCCGGAACAGCCAGGAGGCACCGATGATCTGCAGGCCCACATAGACGATCTTCGGGTCGCGCGGGTCGACCACGAGCATCAGCGGCCGGAAGAGCTTCTTCGGATAGGCCGGGGCGATCTGGTCGTAGAGGCCGATCGAGGTCTTGCCGACGCTCGTCCCGATCTTCAGCAGGCAGAGGTCCTTCACCCCGTTCACGAGTTCGATCGTATAGAGCCGCTTGTCGTCATGCGGGTCGAGCCAGGCCTCGGGACACTGCTGGGTGAAGGTGGTATTGATCGCCCAGAGCGTTGCCCAGCTCGTTCCCCGATTGGTGCTGCGGTAGATCTTCGTCGAGTCGAAGCCGAAGAGGACCGCGGAATCCTGCCGGGAGATGTCGAGGAATTCCTTCCCCAGCGCGCTCCAGCTGTCACCATGGTCGGTGGAGACATTGTTGCCGCAATAGACCCGGGCCGGGTTGCTCCAGTCGACCTCCATCCGGCCGCGCCGGGCGAGGCCGCCGCCCTGGGCGGTGTCCTTGCCGTTGAAGTCGGTCCAGCTGGTGGCGCCGGCCGCCTTGCAGAAGAGGGCCCGCTGGTTGTTGGTGCCGAGCGCCATGATCACCCGGCCGCGCTTGGCCGCCGGCACGGTGCTCGCCTCGGGGATGATCGCGAGCGAGATTGCCGAGCGGGTCGAGACCCCGAGCGCGCTGAACTGCTCGGACGAGATGTTGTAGCTCTCGGCCACCCGGGCCTGGTTGAAGAAATGCACGTAGCCGACATCGGCGGCCGAGGCATGGATCTCGCCCCAGTCCGCGGCCTGGGGCGAGAACTTGATCGCGCCCTGCAGGTTCAGCCCGGCGTGGTAGGAGTTCGAATCCACATAGGCGACGCCGGCGTTGTCGGTGCGCCAGTAGTGGTGATAGCCGTAGACGACGCATTCCTCCGGGTTTGTCGGATGCGGCAGCGACTCGCAGAAGCCGCCATAGGTCGACACGCCCGAATAGCCGCTGAGATTGCGGTAGGAGGACTCGTTCGACGGGATGCCCGCAGCCGACAGCGTGACCGTGGTCGGGGCATACCAGCTGCCGCTGAAGCCCGAGCCGGTCCAGCGCCGGGCCCGGGGCTGCGAGACGCTGCCGGTCTTCTTGCCGCGGGAATGGACATGGACGGTCCGGCTGCCGTCACTGCGCCGGGCCCCGACCGCGAGGTTGCAGCAGGGGATGCTCGAGAGCTCCCGCGTCCAGCTGGCGCCGCCGTCGGTCGTGTAGAAGACCCCCTGCTTGGCGACGTTGTTGCTGCCGGTCCCGCCGGCGGAGGCGATCATCACCTTCGGGTTCTGCGGGTCGATCCAGAGCCGCGTCACCCCCGAGGCGGTGCCGAAGGTCGAGGTCCATTTCGCCGAGAAGACGGGCGCGGCCGCATTCCAGGCCGTGGTCTCGAAGATGCCGTTCTCCGAGCAGATGTAGAGGGTGTTCTCGACGGTCGGATGCTGGACGAGGGTCGCGACCCGGCCGACGGCCGAGACCGGCACCGTGCCCTTGGAGGTCCAGCTCCGCCCGCCGGTGGAGGCATAGAGCACGATCGACTCGATGGTCTCGTCGGGGTCGATCATGCCGATATAGCGGTATTTCGCCGTCCCGGTGGCCCCGGAGGTCAGCGGCCAGCGGGCGAAGTTCTGCTTGGCCCAGCGGGTGGTGTTCGCATCCTCGACCCCGGGGAGGTTCAGCACCTGCTCGAAGGTCTCGCAGAAGTCGGTCGAGAGCCAGAGCCCGTCCTGGCTCCGGTCGAGCGGCGCCCAGCGGTAGCAGCCGGTGATGAGCACGAAGTCGGGATCGACGGGGTCGATGAAGACCGAGTTGAGGCCGAAGACCCGCAAACCCTCCTGGGTCGGCGAATACCAGGTCCGCGCCCCGTCGCGCGAGCAGCGCAGCGCCCCCATGTCCTGGCCGCAGATCACCCGGCCCGGGTCGGAGACGCCGCGGGAATGCCCGTGCATCCACTGCAGGCCCTCGCCGCCGACCACCGCGGTCGACCAGAGTGCCTTCTGGGCGGCGGGGGCGGCGGCGGCGAATTCCTCCGGCAGCCGCATGATGAGCGGCCGGGCCTCGGCCTCCTCGGCAGTGACCGCCACCTGCGGCAGGGTCACCGCCTCGGCTGTGGTGGACCAGGCGGTCCAGGGCGCCGTCTCGCTGGCCCGGACCCGGTAGCGCAGCTTCACCCGGGACGCGGTGCCGTCGGTCGCCCGGTGCACCGCATAGTCGACCCGCTTGCCGGCGGCGTCGAAGTTGGTGAGCGTCGGGTCGGTGTAGCGCTTCGCCGGGTCGCGCATCACCATCTCGAAGCTGCCGTCGGCGTGGCGGATCACCGGCTCGCAGGTCGTGTCGTCGAAGGCGCCGGTGGACAGGGTCCACTCGAATTCCGAGAGGGCGGCCGAGGTCGGGACCCCGGTCACCTTCAGCCGGGAGGTGCGCCACAGGGTCTGGCCGGCCGGTCGCCAGAAGGCCGGGCCGACCGTCACCTGGGCGGCGGTCAGGCCCGGGGGCGGCGGCAGCGCCTCCTCGGCCTCCACGGTCAGGAGGAAGCGGGTCGTGGCCGAACCGCCGGAATTCGTCGCCGTCACCACGATCTCGGCGCCGTCCACGGCCACGTCGGTCGACAGGGTGACGAGGCCGGTCGCCGGGTCGATGCTGGCGCCGGGGCCGGTCACGCCGAAGACCAGGGCCTCGCCCGCGAAGGCCTGGGCGGTCGGCACCACCTCGGGGCCGGTGCCCTGGTCGAGGATCTCGTCGGGCAGTTCGGCCTGCAGGGCGACCGGCGCGGCATGGGTGACGCTGAGCGCCGCGGTCTCCACGACATGGCTGCCGCTGTCGTTGCCGGCGCTCACCCGGCAGCTGAGGAGCGTCCGGTCGTCCGCAGCGACCGGGGTATAGACGGCGAGCGTGGCGCCGGGGATCGGCACCCCGCCGCGGCACCACTGCAGGCCGACCGCGGGCAGCGGCCAGCCGCCCCAGAGGCCCGGGTCCACCGCGACGGCCTGGCCGATGGTGGCCGAGCCGGCCAGCAGGACCGGCACCGCCAGCAGCAGCGGCGGCGAGGCGATCGGCGGCAGGCCGGCGACATCGAGGCTGCGGCGCTCGGCCGAGGCCGGCGACCATTCGCCCTCCGGGTGGAGCCGGAGGCGGATCGCGATCGCGGTCGGGTCATGGGCGAGGGGGCCGTCGAGGCGCCAGTGGTCTTCGCCGAGGGCGATGCAGGGGCGCCAGTCCGCTTCCGCCGGGACGGCGGCCTCGGTCCAGGCGACGGCCACGGCCCCGGAGGCCGCGCCGCTGAGGGCGAAGGCCGCGGTCTCGAGGCTGCCCGTGTCCGTCACGGCCGTGAACGGGGCGAGGGCCGACCAGTCGGCGCCCGCCGGTGCCGGCGGCACGCTCTGCTGCTCCGGGGTCAGGGCGGCGATGACGATCTCCTTGCGCTCGGACGCCACCGCGGACCAGGGCCCGGCGGCGGTCATCCGATAGCGCAGGGCGAGGTTTGCGAACAGTCCCGGCTCCAGGTGATGACGGGGAGATGATCCCGTCCCGTCCGTGGCGCTCGCCAGGCGCCAGCGGCCGTCCGGGCGGCGCAGGCAGGGCTGCCAGTCGGCCTCCGCCGGCGTGGCCCCCGGAAGGGCGACGGCCCATTCCAGCGCGGCAGACGCGGCGAGGGAGCCGGAGAGGGTGATGAGGAGCGTGTGCTTCATCGGGGGAAGGGGCAGGGTCATGGGTGTCGCCTCCGTCAGGCCTGGAGGTTGATCTGGGCGATGGCCCAGTCTGCCGCGGCCGCAGGTGCGGGACGGGCGGGATCAAGGGTGAGGGGCAGGGTCTCGAGCCGGCGCAACTCCACCACCGGGCTCTGGCCGCCCTGGGGTAGGGCCGCCGGACCGCTGGCGCCCTCGGCGGGCAGCCCGGAGAGGGTGGCGGCAGGCAGGACGCCCGTCACCTGCCAGTCCGGGACCGGGCCGGCCTCGGGGTGGAGCCGGCCGCGGATCGCGGTGCCGGAGAGTTCCAGCTCGACCCAGGACCAGCTGTCCCAGGCCCAGTCCAGATCCGCGCTCGCGAGGCTCGTGGTCGCCGAGCCGCTGCCGCTGAAGGCGAGCAGGCGCAGGCGCCGGGCGCCGCCGGCGGGCTGCAGCACCTCCAGCACCAGGCCCCGCCAGTTGCCGGCGGCATCGACGCCGACCCGGTGGCCGAGCAGGAAGGGCGAATAGGGCGTGGCGGTGGCGTTCGGGGCCGTCCAGCGGGCGAGCGCCCGGAACCGGCCATCGCTGGCCGGGGCATGGGCCCAGCGGGAATGGACGCGGCCGGAGGCCGGGGTCACCAGCCGCGCGAGGCCCTGCGCCGCCTCCCCGGTGAAGCCGACGAGCCCGGCATTCGCCCCGATGAAGGTCAGGGCGCCGAGTGCCCCGGCGGTGGCGAAATCGGTCGTGCCCGGCCGCCGGGTCAGCCGGAAGGCCGACTGCGCCGCACCGGCGGCATTCGCTGCCCGCACCACGACCTCGGCCGCAGCTGTGCCGGTTTCAGGAGCACCGGTATCGATGGCGACGCGCCCTGTGGCCGGGTCGATCGTCACGCCCTGCGGCGCGGAGGCCAGCGCATAGGCCAGGCCGGTCCCGGCAAAGGCCGCCTGGGTCGAGACCGTGGCGATCCCCCGCCCGGCCACCAGATCGAGGTCGGTCAGCGCACCGGGCACCGCCACCGGGGCCGCCGCCGCCGGGGCGACGGTGACGCGGAAGGCTGCCGTGGCGCTGCCGGAGGCATTGGTGGCGGTGACGCGCACCTCCTCGCCCGCGCGGAGCGCCTCCGCCGACAGACCCACGTCGCCCGTCGCCGCATCGACCGTCGCCCCGCCGCCGCTGACCGCGAAGCCGAGCCCCGTGCCCGAGAAGGCGGCCGCAGCGGCCACCCGGGCCCCGGTCCCGCCATGGACGAGAACCACGTCCGCCAGGCTTCCGGTGACCACCGGGGCCGTGCCCTCGGCCGGCAGGACCGCCACCGTCAGCCGGAAGCGGCTCGTCACCGTCCCCCCGGCATTGCTGGCGGTCACGACGATCTCCACCCCGTCGAGAAGCTGGCCGGTGTCGATGCTGAGGAGGCCGCTGACGGGATCGATGCTCACGCCCGGCCCGGTGACACGGAAGCTGAGGCCCCCGCCGCTGAAATCAAAGGCTGTACTCACGGTCTTTGTTCCTGGAGCAAGAGGAAGGGTCTGGTCGGGAAGGGTGCCTGCCGCTTCCGGGGCCGGAGGCAGTTCGGGAGGCCGCCCCGAAGGATGCTCGGGGCCGGGCGCAGGACTGGACGCGGGGCCCCGCCCGCAGAGCGGACGGGTCCCGGCGAGGCCGATGGAGATCGAGACCACCCCTGCGGCCCTACCAGAGGCCGACGAGGCTGGTGGCCGTGGTGCCGGTGGCATAGACCTGCACCACCCGGAGCGGCAGCAGGCTTCCGGCCGGCAGTCCGGCGAAGCTCACCACCTGGCCGCCCAGCATTCGCACCCGCGCTTCCCCGCTCCCGCCGACATAGAGCGCCCGCGTCGGCTGGGGCAGGGCGGTGCCGTCGCTCGGGAGGATCGCGGAGGCTTCCTCCGCAGGGGAGGTCAGGCTGCGGTTCATGCGCTTGAAGCGGTCTGTCATGGCGGTTCCCGTAAACGGTGCCGCCGCCGGCCGGGACCACGACAGGGCAGGATCCCGGGCATGCGAAGACGCCGGCTCGATGCTGTGGACCAGGGGAATGGATCAGGGACAGGGTTCTACCCCGGGTCGTCGCGAAAGAGAACCGCCACGGCCGGTGCGCCCGCCCCGGGTGCCGCCGGCGCAACGGTGGCGCAACGGTGCCGCACGGCGGCACCCGGAAACCACGCCGGGGCAGGACGGCTTCATCCCCCGCGAAACCCGGCTATAACCCCCGGGTCCCGAGGCAGAGAGGTTTTCCCGCGTGCGACAGATCCGGCCGATCCGAGGGGCCGCGGCTCCCGTGGCCGCCGCCGTCCTCCATCTCGCCGCCGCCCTCCTGGCGGCCGGCCCGGCCGTCGCGCAGACCCCGCCCCCGCCCCGGCCCGTTCCGGACGCCGCCCTGGACGCCACCCCGGCGCCCGATCCCGGCGCCCGCGCCCTCTTCGAGCG
>ERZ500977.60-NODE-60-length-22819-cov-5.318573_pt1 | contig 22819 bp, 20 predicted proteins | sample MGYA00248863_ERZ500977 | MGnify/ENA primary metagenome ERZ500977 (study PRJEB25958, sample SAMN03398581) | human skin metagenome | study: EMG produced TPA metagenomics assembly of the Human Skin Microbiome Metagenome (human skin metagenome) data set.
GACGTGCTGGGCCGTCGGAATGTCGGCGTGATCCTGGGGTGCGCGGTGGGCCAGGGCGATCCGTAGGCGTTGGCGGCCTCGGTGCGCTCGGGACATGACGGTGCCGATCGGGACATCGAGGATCTCCGCGGTCTCCGTGTAGGTGTGGCCGGCGACGAACGCGAGGTAGACCACCTCTGCGAAGCCCTCCGGCAATGCCGCCAGCGCGGCATTGACATCGGCATCCGGGATGCGCTTCAACGCCTCAGCTTCGGCGGACATCGTGCCGGAAGCGCCTGCCGTGCTTGCCAGCACCCGATCGGTGATCGCGTCCTCTGCGACCTCAACGGGACGGCACTGCTTGGCGCGGTAGCCGCTGATCCACTTGTGGTGAAGGATCGTGAACAGCCAGGCCTGCATGTTGCTGTCTTCGCGAAACTGGTGCAATCCGGTGTAGGCCCGCAGGAACGTCTCCTGGAGCAGGTCCTCGGCGTCGGCCTCCGATTTGGTCAGTCGTCGTGCGCCGCGGCTCAACACGTCGCGGTAGGGCAGGACGTCGCGGGTGAAGCGGTCGGCTAAATCGGCATCGCAGGCCGCTTCGCGGGCGAGCGCGGTTATGGTCATTTCCAGTCCTCGATCTGTCGTCCGCGACGTGTCAGCGTCTCGGCGCCCTAGGGTTTGGGGAAAGCAATCGGATGAAGTGCGTGGCAATGATGTTTCGCCGGCGGGGGCGTCAGCGGACCCTTGGAAACCCGTAGTCAGCGGTGCCGAAGGTGCTCAGTCCCCGATGAAGGTGACGGTCTCTCCAAGGGACGCCCTGCCGGTGCGGATGTAGTTCACCGCGTGGTCCTCGTAACCGATCGACATTCCGCAGAACAGCATGAGGTCATCGGGCGGACGAACGGTCTCTGCGACGGTTTCGCGAACCTGGGACCACGCCATCTGCGGACAGCTGTGCAGCCCTTCGGCACGCAGGAGCAGCATGACGGTCTGGAGGTACATTCCGAGATCGGACCACTGAGGTCGCCCGAGGTCGCGATCGATGTAGCAGAACAGGGCCGCGGGTGCGCCGAAGCAGTCCCAATTGCCGATGGCGGCGCGCTGGCGCGCGTCCCAGTCTTGCCGAGCGATTCCCAATGAGGCATACCGCTCGTTACCGAACGCCCTCCGGCGTTCGACGTAGGGTGACTTCAAGCTGGTGGGATACATCTCGAATTCTCTTTCATCCCAGGGAAATCCGGCCGCGACTCGCTCGATGGCGACCTTCTTGAGGCAGGCCAGCGGTGTACCGGTGAGGACATAGATTCGCCACGGCTGAATGTTCGATCCCGACGGGGCCCAAGATGCCGCGGCCAATACACGCTCCAGCGCCTCCGCCGGCACGGGCTCATCGGTGAATCCGCGCACCGCCCTTCGGCTCAGTACCGCTTCGTAGACGTCCACCATCGCGCCTTCCTCGTGACCATCAGCTTCTTGCTTCCAGCCTTGCAGGGGTCGAAACCGCGGAAACCCTTGACAATTCGTGGTTTGGTTCAGCCGGCCCAGGAACCGGTGCGCAACTGGCGTCGTGACGTGATACCGAGTTTGACGAAGACCTTCCGCAGATGCCATTCCACGGTGTGGGTGCTGATGAACAGCTGGGCGCCGATCTCTTGATTGGTCAGGCCCGCCGCGGCCAGACGCGCTATCTGCGCCTCCTGCGCGGTGAGGTCGTCACCCGCGCCGAGGGGGTGCTTGCGCACCTTCTGGCCGGTGGCGACCAATTCGCGCCGGGTGCGTTCGGCGAAGCCGAGTGCGCCCATCCGCGTGAACATCTCGTGGGCGGCATCGAGATGCCGCTTGGCGTCGCGGCGACGATTCATACGCCGGAGCCATTCGCCGAACGAGAGGTGTGTGCGCGCCTCGTGCAGTGTGATGCCTGCATCCCTGAGGCGGTCAATCGCTTCGACGAACAATGCCTCGGCATCCTGCTGGGGCGCCAACAGCGCCTGGGCAGCGGCCACCGCACCCAGACCCCAGTTCGTCCCGCTGGAGCCCGCTCGCGCTTCGAATCGCGGCAGGGCCTCCGCGGCGGATTCGCGATCGCCGGCGTGCACGGCGGCCTCGATGAGCTCGAAGAGACACCAGCTGTAAAAGCCCAGATCCTCGTACTCACAGCACTTGCGAGCGGCGGCGAGCGCCTCGTCGTACCGGCCGGCGCCGTTGAACAGCACCGCCGAGGTGTACCGGGCGAGTCCGACGAGCCGACCTTCACCTCGGGTGCCTCCGTCGGCAGCGGCCGCTTCGATCAGACCGAGAGCGTCTGACGGTACTCCGCGCCACGCACCGAGGGTCAGGGAGTGATACTTCACCGGCGTCGCGCCCATGGATGTGGTGATGGTCGTGGCTTCTTCGAGAAGTTCTGCTGCTCTGGCGAGCTCGCCCAGGTAAACGTGGACGCCGGCTAAATGGGTCAGTGCGGGCGGAAGCATCGCCAGAGCGCCGATATCACGCGCGCGCCGAACCATGTCGGTCGCGATGCGTTTCAGGACAGCGTCGTCCCACAGTTCGTGCGCAGCCGACTCCTGCGCGATCGGGAACGGCCAGTGGGCGGGGAGGTCAGAGTCTTTCTCGGTCGCGATGCTCCAGAGTTCCAGCGCGTTGCGCAGATCTTCGGACCCGGCTCCCGGCCCCTCCATGATCCGCGTGGACATGCCCCTCAACAGATAGTCGACGGGACGGTCCAGCGAGGGCAGCCGATCGGCAGCCGCCCGGGCTGATGCGGCGATCTGTGCCAGCACCTCCGGATGGCCGAGTCGGCCGGCGTACATGGCGGCAGCCACAGCTTCGAGATGTGTCTCTCGCGCCAGTCGCGGATCGACATCCTCGAGTGTTTTTGCTGCACAGTGCAACTGACGTGCCGACTCCGCCAGAGTGGGGGCGCCGGGTTCGCCGCTGCGGCTGCGGGCGAAGTCCATCTGAGCCCGCATCCGGGCGACCTGCGCCCGTTGCAGGTCAGACAGCGGACCTGACTCGGCGATCGCGAGAAGCTCATGGGCCGCGGCAGGCGCCGCGGCGTCCCGCTTCGCCTCTGCGGCTGACAGTGCCCTGGAGCCTCGAAGGGCCGGGTCGGAAGTCAGTACAGTGGCGCGCTCCAGAAATGCTGCGGCGGCTGCGATTCCGCCCCTGCGCTGAGCGCGGCCGGCCGACGCTTCCAGCTCAGCGGCGATCGTATCGTCCTGTCCTGCGGCGCCGCCGGCGGCATGCCAGGCCCGACGATCGGGATCTGTGTGCGGATTGGTGGCTTCGGCAAGTGCGCGATGAATTTCGCGGCGATCGTCCATCGACGCGGCGCGGTAGGCAGCCGACCGAACCAGCGGGTGGTGGAAGCGCATTCGGGGACCGAACTCGATGACACCTGCCGCCTCGGCGGGGGCGAGAGCGTCGACCGCAATGCCCAGGATCGCCGCTGCGCGCAGGAACAGCCCGGAGTCGCCCACCGGTTCGGCGGCGGCCACCAGCAACAGCTTCTGCGTCTGAGTCGGCAGGGACCGAATGCGTTGCGTGAAGGTTTCTTCGAGCTGTCCCGGCGAGTACCGTCCACCCATGTTCCAGAAGCCGCCGGCCAATTCAGCGGGGGAGAACCTGCGTGGTATTTCCAGAATTGCCAATGGATTGCCGCGTGTTTCGGCGACCACCCGGTCGCGAATCCCGGGATCAATTCCTCCCACCATGACCGATTCCAGGAGCTCCCGTGCGTCGCCGTCGGACAGACCCGCGACTGCGATGTCGGGTAGTCCTGCCAGGATGGCCGGTGCATCGCGGACCGCGGCGATCACGGCAACCGATTCGGCCATCAGGCGACGGGCCACGAAACCGAGGACCTGGACCGACACCTCGTCGAGCCACTGGGCATCGTCGACCACACACAGCAGCGGTTGGCCCTCAGAGGCCGCCGCCAGCAAGCTCAACACGGCAAGGCCGACGAGGAACCGGTCCGGTGTCGGTCCTACACCGCGGCCGAACGCCACATTCAGGGCGTCCCGCTGCGGCTCCGGCAACCCGTCGACGAGGTTCATGAGCGGAACGCACAGCTGGTGAAGCCCGGCGAAAGCCAGCTCCATGTCGGACTCCACGCCCGCGACATGTATGACCCGAAATCGCGTTGACTGGTCTCTGGCGTACCGCAGCAGCGCGGTCTTGCCTACGCCCGCCTCGCCGCGCAGAACAAGCACCTGGCTCTGACCCGATCGCGCGCCGGCAATCGCACCCCGGATCGCCTCGCATTCGCTGTCCCTGCCGCGCAAAGGTTGTTGTTGACCCCTGCTCGACATAGCCACCACCGCATCCGGTTCCGACGGACCCGTCCCCACCGCTTCGAGTAGGTGCCGGTCCGATCGCACAGAATGGTAGCTATTGGTTGTCGCTCCGGTCACGTCAACGCTGGGGTTTGGCGGCGGTCTCCAGAATCCAATCCGCCAACCGGATGTCGAAGAGGGCGGCGCCCGGGCCCGGGACGAGCGTGCCTTCGCTCACGTCGACGCCCCAGTACCTGGCTGCCGGGTCGGTGATCACCACGCGATGATCGCCACGCGCCGTCAAAGCCGTCCGAAGGACTTCGTCGATCGTGAACTCTTCGGGTCCGCCGATCTCGCTGATGCCGTTGAGAGGGTTGTTCACCGCAGCGATGGCGACCGCCTCGGCGACATCGGCGGACGCCATCGGCCGGATCGGTGACGGTGGCACGCGGATGGTGTCGCCGACAGTCGCGGTGTCGGCGATGCTGTTCAGGAACTCGAAAAACTGGGTGGCGCGCACGATTGTGTAGGGAATCGGCCCGGCCGCGATGAGCTCCTCCTGTGCCAGCTTGGCCCGAAAATACCCGCTGTCGTCGGCCAGTCTGTCGGTGCCGACGACTGAAAGGGCGACGTGATGACCGACGCCTGCGGCGGTCTCGGCACGAAGCAGGTGGGATGTGGAGAGCCGGAAGAACTCCATGGCGGCCCGGTCCTCGAACGACGGCGAGTTCGACACGTCGACGACAACCGACGCGTCGCTGAGCACGCCGTCGACGCCCTCGCCGGTCACCGTATTCACGCCGGTGCCGGGGGCTGCCGCGACGACGGCATGACCGTGGTCGGTGAGGTTCTGCACGACCTTCGAGCCAACGAGCCCGGTTCCTCCGATGACGACGATCTTCATGACTCTCCTCTCCGCGGTTGCCGACGCAGCCGTCTGAGGACCGGAACCCGCGGACCCGATGGGATTCATCCCGGGTGGTCGTCGCTCTTGGATCTTCCTGTCAGTAGCCCCAACCCGCAGGCACGCATCGAAAGACATCCCCCGCGGTGGCGACGTGGCAGACGGACGGAAACGGTAGATGGGTGGCTACCAGCGCCTCGCCGGTGGCGGCGAGCTCGCGCAGGAGTTGGACTCGAACGCGCGCCGACTCCTCAGGGTTGTGCTCGAAACCGTTGTGCCACTCAGGATTGTCGAAGCCGGGGGCGAACACCGCGTCACCGGCGAACGTCAACCCATCCCCGCCGGAGGCCAACCGTACGATGCTGTGCCCCGGGGTGTGGCCACCGGTACCCGCGACGAGCACGCCGGGTGCCACCTGATACTCCGATTCGAAAGTCTTTATTTGGCTTCGGTATTCGTCAAGGAACCTCGACGCGATGGAGCGAAGGGCATTCGGTACCGGTGCCGGCATGTCTGTATGCGAGAAGTCGGGTGCCTCCCAGAACTCGGCCTCGGCCGCCGCCACGTGAATGTGAAGGTCGGGGCGAAGTCGTTCCTTGAGTCCGTCAGTGAGCAACCCGCCGACATGATCCATGTGCAGATGGGTGAGCACCACATCCGTGACGGTGGACAAATCGATGCCGGCCGCCTCCAGTCGGTTCACCGTCTGTCCTGCCCTGGGGAAGTCGGGGAATTCGACGCCGAGTCCGGCATCGACCAGGATGGTGCGCCGGCCGCTGCGTACCACGATCACGTTCAGCGGCCAATCCAGCACATCCTTGGGCAGAAATCTGTCCTCTAGCCAGTTTCCGAAGTCCGCGGTATCGGCGTTGGTGGCCATCGTCTTGGCCGTGATGGGTAACACTCCGTCGCTGATGACCAGCACCTCGATGTCACCCACTTGGACGGCGTACCGCGACGGCACCAATTCGTCGATTCCCTGCGCGCCGAATGCATTGCTTTCCACGCTCATGATGTCTCCTCCTGACAGCCACGTTCCGGTGCAGCTGCCAATGGCGCTGCTGACTCGTCGAACCCGCGGCTGCGCGGAAATTCATCCCGGCGATGTCGACGGTCGCGCAGAGGAGAAAATCACCGGGTTTCGATCACCTGGCGTGCCACATCGAAGAGCTTGGTGTCGGTGGTCTGCGAGATCTGGCGCATCATCTCGAAGGCGCGCAGGTCGTCGACGTCGTAGCGCTCCATGATGATGCCTTTGGCCTGACCGATCTGATCACGAGTCCGCAGCGCGGCTCTGAGGTGGTCGCCGTGCTGATTGGCCAAGATCGCCGCGGTGGCGTGCGCGGCCAGGATGCCACCGATCGCGAGGTCGTTGTCGTCCCACACGTGCGGCTGAAATCCGAAGAGGTTGAGCGCGCCCGCGGTCCGATCCGCTGTGAACATCTTGAACGAGAGACCGCTTCGGACGCCGATGTCGAGCGCGGCCGGCGAGTATCGCGGCCAGCGCACCTCTGACCGGAAGTCATCCGTGACGACCTCGGTGTCGTCGAGTGCTGCCTGCATACAGGGGCCCTCGCCGAGAGACATCTGTAGGTCGTCCAGCTGTTTGGGTATCTGCGCGGTGCCTGAAACGGACTCGTGGGCGCTTCCCCGGATCAGTAGAATTCCCGCGGTATCGACCCCCGGGATGAGATCGACTGCAGTCGCTGTGACGGAGTCGAGGATATCGCTCGCCGACCAGGCGCCCGACGTCGCTCTGGCGAGGTCGGCCATTCGCGCAGCAAGGTCGGTTCCGCTGGGCAGTGTCATGTAGTCCTTTGGTCGGTCTCTGGTCGTTTCCGGCTACCCGCTGGAGGACGAACGAACCCTGCGCGAGGACAGGCGTTTGTCCGCGTCCGCGCCGGGAAACGAGCAGCACGAGCAGAAGCTCGCCGCCGAACAGCAGAAGCGAGAAGAAGTTTCGTCCGCGGCGGTGCGTGCACAGGTCGACGCACAATGCGAGGTCCTGCAGGCCAGGAACCGTGAAGCAGCGGCCACAGACGCCTGACGGGTTGGCGGGCCCCCACACGAATGCCCCCGTGAACGGTCACGGGGGCATTCGGAGCCGCGGGATCAGCGCACAGCAGCGAGATCGCGTCGTGGACACCGATCGGCATCTCGTAGCCCGCAAGCGGAAAGGTTGCGAAAAATCGAATCGGGCCCCACCCCGCAGGAGGGGTGAGGCCCGATCGATCAAGCGAATCTATTTGGCGTTCTCGGCGCTCTCCTGGCGTGCCTCGGCAGCGGTCGCAGCGGCGCGTGCCGCTTCGGCCTCAGCCTCTTTCTTGGCTACGTCGCGCTCGGCTTCAGCCTTATCCTGCTGCGCGCGGCCTTCTTCACGAAGACCGTCGTTGTCGGTAACAATGCCGATCACTTCCTTGGCCTTGCCCTTGACATCTTCGACCACGCCGTCGATGGCGTTCTCGGGTCCGCTGTCGCCCACGGGTGTTCCTTTCGCTCAGTTTTCGAGGTGAGTGACTACTACCCGTTTCGCATTGTGGCTCCAACGCGTTGTGACTCAGGTCATGAAGGAAACAAGCCTCACAGATGAGGAGCTTCCTTGATGGTGCTGTCAGGCTTGCCGACGGTCTGACAGAACGTGGCGATGGACAGCCGCGTCCCGGTGAGCTCAGCGTTGCTCGGCTCGTTCTTGCCCTCATCGGTCAGCATCTTGGTGATCGCTTCGTTCTGCTTCTTCTCTTCTGCCGATTGGAAGTCCGAGCACGTGGTGTCGCCGCCGTCATTGGTGACTTGGGAGCAGCCGCTCAGGACTGCGGTGGCGGCCAATGCTGACATGAGAAGAACTTTCGCGTGCGTCATGGCCTACCTTTGCCCCGGAGTCGACACGACCAAACCATGCTGCAGTTCGTCGGTCGATCAGCCTGCGCGCCACCCGGTCTTGGAGTTCCAAACGAATTGCTGGCGGCGATGAGCGAGCCGGTCGAGGCGGGCCAGCGCCGTCGCGAGATCGGTGGCCAGGGGCAATTCGCCCTCTGGGTCGCAGACCGACAGCAGTCGTCGCACCGCTGGGCTGCCGACGATCGCCCAATCCACGTCACTGCGCGAACAGTGGACGCTGATGTAGTACAGCGCGGTGAAACCCAGGCTTCCGAAGAAGTCGACGGCCCGCATGTCCAGTATCAGCTGCCGCGAGATGCCGGTGTGACGCTCCACGTAGCGGCCGAGCTCTCTGCCGTTGAGGGCGTCGACTTCGCCGATCACAGCGACGGCCACCCGATGCGACGCACAGTGTCGAACGTCGAACACTGCACTGCCACAACGCTGTTGATCATCGGTCGATGCGAATCTCGGCCGGAAGATCTGCTCAGATCTGATAGCTACATCCTCACGCTCACGACTGGTTGCGGAGGTGCCTTTGGGTTATCGACGGGTGCGGTCTGTCGCCAGACCGGACGGGATCTCATGCCGAGGGCACGTCCTCGCGGGCTGGTAGCTCAACCTTGGTCCAGGATAGTACGGAATCAGTGGCTTGGGAACGACTATGCCACGTTTGCCATTCGAGCCGGTGAAGTTACATTTCAGCATCGACGCCCGTCAAGGTTGCTTACGTAGACGTCAATCAGAAGAGCTGGCGCTACGGATTTCGTCGTGACCGTCAGTGCCCGGGCAGGCGGACCACCTGAACGAAGAACTCGTCGATCTGACGGACCGCGCTCATGAACTGGTCGAGGTCGACGGGCTTGGTTACGTAGGCGTTCGCGTGCAGCTTGTAGCTGCGCAGAATGTCCTCCTCGGCTGACGACGTGGTCAGCACGACCACCGGAATGTCGCACAACTCGGGATCGGACTTGATCTGCTCCAAGAGCTGCCGGCCGTCGTACTTGGGAAGATTCAGGTCGAGCAAGACCAGATCCGGGCGGGGCGCCAGTTCGTGGTCGCCGCGGCGGTACAGGAAGTCCAGGCCTTCCTGGCCATCCCTGGCCACGTGAAGTGTGTTGGCAATCTTGTTCTGCTCGAATGCTTCTCGTGTGATGAGTTCGTCGCCGGCATCGTCTTCGACGAGTAGAACGTCGATCGTTCGGGTAGGAGTTGACATCAGATCCCTTCAGGTTGGCGTCGCTGTCGCGACGGTCGCGCAGTCGTGTTGGCGCTGAATGCTGAACGACAACCCGAAGTGGGGTTTGCCGCCGACGGTCGAGTGTGTCGTCGGGCAGCAGCACCATTGTCGCACACCGACCATTCTGGACACACGGTGAAAATCGTCGATGCCGAAATGGTCGCGCGGACCCCGGTCAGACGAGCGCTCGGGGGGTGCCGTCGTCGTCACGTTCGATCAGTCCGTTCGACTCAAAGGCTTTCAGCCATCCCTGCATCGGCCATTGGCCCCAACGACGATGGAAGACAAGCGAATTCCGCACGATGTCGTTGAGATGCTGTACGGGTGGATCGCTGACGTGGTGATGTTGATGGAATGCGTGCGCGCCTCCGACCCATAGCATGGGTACGCCACGTGCCGCGGCCTTGCGCCCGAAGTCGGTGTCTTCGCCGCCGTAGCCCTCGTATTCCTCGCAGAAGCCCCCGATGGCGTGCCATGTCTTCGCGGTCAGCGCGAACGACAGTGACCAGAACAGCGAGTAGTCGGTGGCGGGGACGGTGGTGTCGTCGGGCGGCGACGGCCGTGCAGGATGTGGGTCGATCCATTGGTCCAGGGCGGACAGGTCGTATCCGCAGCTGCCCGGAGGTGGCAGGTAGGTCACGGGGCCGCACAACAGCGCGTCGCGGTGATCTGCCGCATTCGCCACCGTGTGGTAGCGCTGCAGCAACCCCGCCGACGGTATGCAGTCCACATCGAGGAAAACCAGTAGTTCGGCACCGTCATCGAGGGCAGCTTCGGCCCCCCGGTTGCGCGCCGCTCCCAGCGGCAGACGCGAACCGGCGGGACAATCGAGCACAGCGGCCGTAGATCCCGTCGAGCGGACGATGTCACCGATGTGGGGATCGCCCAAAGCAACCACGACGTGCGCATCCGGCCGGGCGGAGCTACGCCCCAAACCGCGGATCTGCTGACGCAGGTGGCCGTGCCTTCCGTGCACGACCGTCACCACCGCGGTTCTCATGACGCTGCCGCACGGCAGCGCGTTGCCGTGTTCTCGATCGCGTGGGCGGCGCGCGCGGCTGCGTCTTGGACCTGCCAGTGTCTCCACCGACTCGTGTCGACGGCTCTGGCTCTGCGTAACACGTCTGGCCAGCTGTCCCGCGAAGGCCACACTGCAGACGTGACGGCAAGTCCGTGACGGCTGAGCACCTCGGCGGTGGCCTGCTGCTCGCCGAAAGGCCGCGGCTGGGGGATGATCACCGCCGGCCGGCCCGCTGCGGCGAGGTCGGCGATGCTGTTCTGGCCCGCGTGGCTGACGACGACATCGGCGGCGCAGATCTCCGTCCACGGGTCGGCGATCCAGGGCCCGGCGTCGCCGCCGATGACCCTCCACGTCACGTCGTGCAGCTCCGGCGTGGCGTCGCCCAAACCGCCACCGGCGCCGCCGAGCAGAAGCACCTTCGAGGTTCCGGAGTGGTCATATAGTGCCGTCGACCTAGTACGGCCCTCGAAACGGCTGATCCCTCCGACGTAACTGGTTTTATGCGCGTGCGGAAGCAACCAGTGTGGCGAGTTCAGTGCCGCCGGCCACGCCGCCAGGATGTGGTCGGCAACCCGGTGGACGAGAACATGCGCGGCATCGGTTCTCTCGCCGGGGAGAGCGACAACGATGACGGGAACACCCAGAAGCCGCAGAAAGATTGCGACTTCGACCGACACGTCGACGACACACGCCTCGGGCTGGGCGTCGGCCACCCACCGGGCGAGGGCCCGCATGCGAGCGCCGTACCCGTGATCGTGGTGGGGAGCCCAGTGCAGCGCGCCGTGCGCGGTGGGCTCGGACACGACGGCGGCGGCGTCGTCACGGGGCAGGTTGACGATCTCCGTGAACGGATGGGGGTGCGAGACGGTCCGGGAGGTCAGCGCTGTGACAGGTCGTCGCAACTGTGCGCTGATGCTGACGGCTCGTGCCAGATGTCCGTAGCCGTGGTGGTGGATGTAGTAGCCGATCATCGGAGTCGTCGTTCCTGGCGGAGATCATCTGCCGGTAGAGGGACAGGTACGCCTCGACCATGGCGGCCGACGAGCACCATCGCACGGCGTGCTCACGTACCTGGAGCCGAGGCAGGCGGGCCGCCACAGGGATGGCGGCCGCGAGTGCGTCGATATCATCCGGCGCGACGAGACAACCGGATCGTTCGGAAACGAGCTCGGGTATGCCCCCGCGGCTGAAAGCGACAACCGGTGTGCCGCAACACATCGCCTCGGCGACGACCAATCCGTACGGTTCGTCCCACACCGGGGTGACCAGTGCGACGGCCGCGGATCCGACGAGGCGCGCAAGGTCACGCTGGGTGAGGTGTCCGGCGTAGTGCACCTCCGCGCCGAGATGAGGCTGTATACGCTCGGCGTAGTATCGCGGATCGGCGATCGGGCCCGCCAGGGTGATGGGACGTCGAGCGCCACGCGCGGCTTCGATCGCAAGATGCGGCGCCTTTTCGGGGGTGATCCGTCCGAACCACACGACGCCTTCGCCGCCCGCGCCCAACGGCCAGCCCCGGGCGTCGATCCCGTTGGGCACCACGGTGAATCGCTGGCTGCTGTGTACCCACGCCGCCGCGGTGTGCCGCGACACCGCAGCGAATCGTGTCTCGGGTCCGTTCGAGGCCTGGATCGCCGACTCCAGCCACGGCGTGGGCGGTGTGTGCACCGTGGTCAGCATGGGCGTGGACAACGTGGATGCCATGGCGACGGGCAGGTAGTGCAGACTGTGATTGTGCACGACGTCGAAGGTGTGCGCGTCGATGCCGCCGAGTTGCAGCATCAGCGCGAGATAGGCGTGGTGTTCGGCCATGAACTCCATTGCGGGCATGGAGATGTCGGATTGCGCTGCACGAGATAGGTGAAGCGGACGCACCGACAGGGACGAGCAATCGAAATCCACATCCGAACCCGGTGCGGCAAAGAGCGACACCGTGTGACCCTGCTTCGCCAGGGCTCGCGCGAGATGCCAGACGTGAGCTTCAAGGCCTCCGGCGAAGGGCTGGCAGATCGGAAACCTCGACGACGCGATCAGCGCGATACGCAGTCCGCCGGTCATGGAGACGTGAGAAGCAGGAACGGAAGCGACACGCAACAATGACGTCCTCCTTCGAGTAGGTGAGTTCTCGTGGGGTGCGCGTGCGTTGCCGCTGCGTACCCTCCGGTAGGGCGGTAAAACCTGGCGGAGCTGTTGGCTTAAGCGCTGAACTATGGCTGCAGTCAGCCACTTTCCAGCCCGCTATGCCACGCGTTCACCTCGGAGTTGCGCGGGCCTGGGCGCCTGTCCATCGTTGAGTGCCTGGCTTCGCAGGGTGTTGAGAGCGCTGGCGAGCAGGCGGGAGACATGCATCTGCGAGTAGCCGATGCGCTCCGCAATCTGCGTCTGGGTGAGTTCTTCGAAGAACCGCATCTTGAGGACCGCCTGTTCACGCGCCGGCAGCTTCTCGATCAACGGGCGGATTGTCTCCACGTCGACGATCTGGTCCAGTCGTGGATCGGGTTGGCCCAATGTCTCGCGCAAAGTAAGGAATTCACCGTTTGGGCCCATGGCTGCATCGGTGGACATGGTCGAATAGTTGGCGCCGGCGATGGTGGCCTGCACCACTTCCTCGCGGTCGACGCCCAGATGCGCAGCGATCTCACTCGCGGTGGGTGCGCGCCCTATCGTCTGGCTGAGGTCGGAGCGGGCCTTCGCGAGTTGCTGGTTCAGATCCTTGAGCCGGCGTGGAACTTTCACCGCCCACCCGTAGTCGCGGAAGTGGCGACGCACTTCGCCCATGATCGTGGGCACCGCGAACGCGAGGAAATCCGAACCACTATCCGGATCGAAACGATTCACCGCGTTCAGTAACCCCACGCTTGCGACCTGCACGAGGTCGTCGTGCGCTTGGCCGCGACCCCGGAAGCGGCGAGCCGTGTGATGGGCCAAGGGCAGTGTGCGCTGGATGATCGATTCATGTAGGCGCCGATATTCGGAAGAAGCGTGATCGAGAAGCCTGAGATCGCGGATCATCGCCGGAACATCGGCATAGTCAGCACGCGATTGAGATGGCAACGAGCGCTCCTAAAGGTCGTTTAGGTTGGCGGCTCGTTCTGAACCTGATGCGGGCGGGTACCCCGGCGCGGCAATGACGAAACCTGCGGCAGCGGGGCGGGCGGAGACGGTCAACGGGGCAGAGCTGTGAGCTCTGAGCCAAGGTTACCCCGTTGAACCGTCTCGCGGATGGCCCGGCTGGCGGGCCGCCCGCAAATCAGGCGTTGACCTGGTCCCGTAACGTCGCCAGTGCACGTGACAGCAGTCGAGAGACGTGCATCTGCGAGACACCGATCTCTTCGGCGATCTGGGACTGGGTCTTGTCGTCGAAAAATCGCAGCTTCAACACCAGGCGGTCGCGCTCGGGCAGGTCGGCCAGCAGCGGGTACACCGTCTCTACGTCGATGACGCGCTGAATGTTGGTGTCCAGAGCGCCGAACGTGTCCTGGAGGGTAAGTCCTTCGCCCTCGCTGCCGAACTGGGTCGCCTGCTCGGTGGACCGCGTCGAATAGGCATTCGCTGCGACGAGTCCTTCGACGATCTCTTCGCGGTCCATCCCGAGATGAGCCGCGAGCTCGGTGGGCGTCGGTGCACGGTTCAGCATCTGGGTCAGCTCTGCGCGAGCCGAATTCAAGCGCACGTTGAGCTCTTTGAGGCGGCGGGGAACTTTCAGCGACCAGCCATGGTCGCGGAAGTAACGACGGACTTCCCCCATCATCGTGGGGACGGCGAACGCCAGGAAATCGTGGGCGGAGTCGACGTCGAATCGGTTGACGGCATTGAGGAGTCCGACGCGGGCTACCTGCACCAAATCTTCGTGTGCCTCACCGCGGCCGCGGAAACGGCGCGCGATGTGATCGGCCAGTGGCAGGCAACGTTCGATGATGGCGTCACGCTGCCGCTGGAAGGCCGGCGATCCGTCCTCGTACAGCGCCAATTCTCGGAACATGTCCAGGACATCGTCATATCCGTCCCGCGTTCGTGCGGGACGCTTGTGGGTGGTTCGTTCTTGAAGGGTTTGCATTGAAATCACGGCTCTCTGAAGTGCCGTGACGCGTAAGTATCGAGGTCGCTCGCGCTTTCCTGCGAGGCAATCTGCGAAAGCAGCTGTGCTCACTCGCGTCACGTCGTGGGCCGCCGGCTAGCGATTGGCATACGGACCAACATGGATCACGCCAGATTCTCGACATGCGCTTGCTGCGGCAGGTAACTCTTCGTGTCGACGGCTTTCGCCGGGTTGTTCGCCACGGGGTGGTCACACAAGATGGCCTGTCTCTGACAATACGACGGTCGCTGAAGAAAGCAAGCCCACGGGTGCACTGTTCGGCGTGTCAACTCTGCCACAACACCCTTGACCTCACGTTTTCGATGGCGTGCCATGTCTTCGCGGTCAGCGCGCGACTACTCGCTGTTCTGGTCACTGTCGGTCCGCTGTGCCCACCGTCTTGGCGTGTCCGGGCGCGGCGTTCAGTCTGCTGATGGCACTGTTGCTGTTGCGAGTTCTGTCGTCCGGTGCGGAATGCGCAAGCTTTGGCGTTTTCCGGATAGTGGGCTGTAAGGCGATGTCACAATGCGTTTTCGCACGACCAACGTCTCGGGTGCCCTTGAATCAGTGCGTACCTCGGCTCGTGGGTACCGTCGTCAATCATGACGAATGGCGAGGCCAACGCACGGCCTCGCCATTCGAAATGACTGGATTCGGTTGTCAGAACCAGACTTTTCGCCCGCCGACCGGACGTCCGACGGCGCCGAGAATCCAGAGGATGACACCAACGACGACCAGGATGCCACCGATAGTGGTCAGGATCGGAATGCCGACGAAGTAACCGATCAGCAAGAGGATGATGCCGAGAATAATCATTGTTGGTCTTTCCAATCCATTGGATAAGGGGACGGCGGTCACGAGGGTATTGCCCACTTCGTCAAATCCAAACACAGCTTCTTCGCCTTCCCCCAAAGTCACGCTCACGCGCAGCGTCCGCGTGAAGCTGCAGGTGATCGGGTACCCCGACGCGTGGTGGTATGGGGCCGCCGGACATGCGGGAGGTCACGATGGTGAAGTGGCTGGATCGCCTGCAGCAACGGAGTCGGTTCGCGGGATTCATCATCGCGGTCGTCTACAAATATCTCGACGACCAGGGCGGCTATCTGGCAGCGCTGCTGACCTACTACGCATTCGTCTCGCTTTTCCCGCTACTTCTTCTGCTGACGACCACGCTCGGTGTGCTGCTGTGGAATCGCCCGCAGTGGCGTGCCCAGATCGTCGATTCAGCGATCAGTCAGTTTCCGCTGATCGGGGACCAGTTGAGCCGGCCCGAGTCGCTCAGCGGTGGTACGACGGCGGTCGTCGTCGGAATCCTCGGAGCGCTCTACGGTGGTCTCGGCGTCGGTCAGGCATTGCAGAACGCCATGAACACCCTGTGGTCCGTCCCCAGGTTCGACCGTCGCGACCCGATCAGATCGCGCGTGCACAGCTTGTTGCTGTTGGTGATCCTGGGATCGGCGCTCGTGGCGACGACGTTGCTCACGGGATTGGGCAGGAACTGGGCGAGTCTGGGCGTCGTCGGGACGGCCGGCGTTGTGATGGCTTCTGTGCTACTGAACACCGCGGTGTGTGCTGTCGCCTTCCGCGTGACCACGGTGCGGCCGCTGACCTGGGCGCAAGTGATGCCGGGAGCGGTGCTCGCGGCGGTGGTCTGGCAAGGGCTGCAATGGTTCGGCGCCTCCTACGTGTCGCATGTTGTCGCGTCGGCCAGCGTCACCAACAGTGTGTTCGCCATCGTTTTGGGCCTGCTGGCCTTCCTGTATCTGGTGTCCGTCGCGTTGATGTTGTGCGCCGAGATCAACGTTGTGCGGGTGGATCGCCTACATCCGAGGGCGTTGCTGACCCCGTTCACCGATAACGTCGATCTCACCGTCGCCGACCGCAAGGCTTATGCGGGGCAGGCAGAAGCGCAGCGGGCCAAAAGCTTTCAACAGGTCGATGTGTCCTTCGGCGCTGCGCAGCCCGAAGGCGAAGTCCGAATGGACAATGGCGAAGCCGCGCTGAAGCCCGTCCAGTCGCTCGACAACACATGAGGCATCAGGCGGCTCCCGCAGCGACAGCTGCTGCAATGCGTTCCTGAGTCGCCAGAAACAGGACTCACCAGTGTCGGCGTGCGCGCACTCGGTGTCGGTTGTCGGGGAAAATTATTAACTCTGTGCGCATCCGGCAACGAAGACCACCAAACCAATGATCCGGCACTGGCCAGTATCTGCGGTCGACCCCGTGCCGCGGGGGGAATCGAGACAACCACCGATCTGTTTGCCGGCTTTGCGTTTATGAGAATTAGAAGTTTTGTCGATTTTTCTGTCGCCCATTCTGGATTTACGCCCTGTGTGGGTAGAAACCGATTGATAGATACCTTTTTGGGGGAGATTCCGATGCGAATCACTAGACAGAAAATGCGTACCACGGGTATTGCCTGCGGCGCGGCGGCCGCCTCCGCGCTTCTCGGCATGGCAGGAGCCACCCAGAGCGGGGCGATCAGCACGGCGATTGTCATCGGCGGAATCGGCACACCGACCCTGCACGACGTCGTGATGTCTCAGCTGCTCGGCGGGGCACTGCAGGATTACGATCAGCGAGTTTCGGTCAACTGGCCCGCCGAGGCGAGGCCGTATACCGGCGCCGACGACATGACACTCGGGCAGTCCATCGAAATCGGCCGCGCCAACCTCGATGCGCAGATCGACGACGCGCTCGCACAACTCGAGCGTGACGCAGACGGCAACCCGCTCGACGGTGAAGTGGTCACCGTGGTCGGGCTGTCCGCCGGATCTCTGGTGGTCACCGAAACACTGCGCGCATGGCAGACCGACGGCGAAGAAGATCCCGCAGCCAAGGACATCAACTTCGTGGTGGTGGCGGACTCGAGCCGACAGGAAATCATCGACGACACCGAGGAATACAACGAAGAGTACGACTACACCTACCGGCAACCGCCGGAGACCGTCTACGACACTGTCGAGATCACCGGCGAGTACGACGGGATGGCTGACTTCCCCGACCGGTTCAGTTTCACGGCAATTCAGAACGCGCTGCTGGGGTCGACACTTGTGCACGTCCCGATGATGTTCTCCGACATCTCGGAGGTGCCGAAGGAGAACACCACGGTGACGGAGAATTCGTTGGGCGGCACCACCGTCCGTTACCTGGTGCCTACCGAACCGCTGCCGCTCGTGCAGGCGAACCCGAGTCTGGCCCCGCGCGAAGCCGAGCTGAGAGCCACCATTGACAGGGCCTACAGCCGTAACGACCCGGCGAACGTCGCTGCGCGTCTCGCCGGACCCGATGTGCCCGAGAGTATTCGGGAAATCGTGACACCGGAAGTCGACGAGGTCGAGGACGTAGACCTTGCGAATGCGGCGGCGCTGCAGGAAGAAGCCGAAGCCGACGCGACCACGAAGGCCGACCAGCAGGCTCCCTCCAGCCTCAGTGAGCAACTCAGCGACGCCGCGAGCGTCGAGGAGGGCGATGAGGCCGATTCGCAACCGACGACGAGCACGATCACCTCGGCTCTCGAGTCGGTGTCCCAGCAACTCGCGGGTGCTGCCGATGAGGACGGCACCGCTGCGCTGACACCAGAGAGCGGCGCCGCTGCGGAGGAGTCCACCGATTCGTCGGAGTCGACAGAGTCGGATGCCGCTGAGACGAAGGCAAGCACTGATAGGGAGTCTGCGGACTCCTCCTCCTAGACCTCGGAGACTCCGCATCCTCCGAAGGCCCGGAGCCCCGGCACACCTGCCGGGGCTTCGTGGTGTCCGGCTCCGTCCAGCGCAGGTTAGCTGGTAGGCCTCAAAGAACTCGTCGGAGCCCGTGCGAAGGTTCGCGATCTCAATTCCGGCGGACCCGTGGAAGGTGTCCGACCTGCCGAGATCCACGGTCATCGCACCGCAGTGCAATTACATTGAATCCGTCCCGACCACCCGTCGGAACGGTTCAGCCGTGAAGGAGACGCCCGTATGGACCCGTCCATCTCTGCCGCATCGGAGCCACCGGTGCTGTGGCGCCCCGATCCTGCGCTCGTCCGTGACAGCGCGATCGTCGGCTTCGCACGGTACGTCGCAGAGGCGGGCCTGGCCCAGATCGACGACGAGCTCGACTACGATGCGCTGCACGCCTGGTCGGTCCGTGATCTTGCAGGATTCTGGTCGGCGGCCGCGCGATTCCTGGGGGTGCTGTTCCGGGACCCGCCGCAGACTGTGCTCGGCAACGTGCAAATGCCTGGAGCGCAATGGTTTCCGGGATCGACACTGAACTACGCGGAGCACGCCCTGGGATCCGGGCCCGGAAAGGACAACCACGACACCGCGATCGAATTCGCGCGTGAGGACGGCCTCGAACGCACGGTGACCTACGGCGACCTGCGCGAGATGGTGGGGAGGGCCCGCGTCGGGTTGACCTCTGTGGGGGTCGGACGCGGCGACCGTGTTGTCGCGCTGGCGCCGAACTGTGTCGAGACCCTGGCGCTGTTCCTTGCTGCCGCATCTCTGGGCGCAATCTGGTCCTCCTGCTCGCCCGACTTCGGCTCCCGCGCGGTGCTCGACCGCTTCGCGCAGATCGAGCCGACCATTCTGCTGGCTGTCGACGGATATCGCTACGGGGGTAGAGGATTCGACATCCGCGACCGCGTCGACGCGCTGCGGGATCAGTTGCCGACGGTGCGGACCACCGTGCTGGTGCCCTACCTGGATCCCGAGTCGCGTTTGACCGGAACCATCCCCTGGGAAGAATTCATAGCCGCGCCGGGCTCGTTGGAGTTCGACGCAGTGCCGTTCGATCATCCGCTGTGGGTGCTCTACTCGTCGGGAACCACCGGTCTGCCCAAAGGCATCGTGCAGGGCCACGGCGGAATCGTCCTCGAGCACCTGAAAGCGTTGCGCCTGCACAGCGATCTCGGCCCCGGTGACCGCTTCTTCTGGTTCACCACCACCGGCTGGATGATGTGGAACTACCTGATCGGCGGGCTCCTTGTCGGCGCGACCATCGTGTTGTTCGACGGGAATCCGAGCCACCCGGACATGAGCACGCTGTGGGCCCTCGCCGAGAAGCACCGCGTACGGCTGTTCGGCGTCTCGGCGCCGTATGTCCACGCTTGCATGGACGCGGGCCTGCGCCCGCAAGCGCGGTACGACCTCTCGACGCTCCGCGTGGTGGGTTCGACCGGATCTCCGTTGTCGGTCAAGGGTTTCCGTTGGATCAGCGAGCATGTCGGGGCGCATGTGCAGATCGCGTCGGTTTCCGGAGGGACCGACGTCTGCACCGCGTTCCTTGGGGCGGCGCCGACGGTCCCGGTGTGGTTGGGAGAGCTGTCCTGTGCGGCGCTCGGTGCCGACGTCCACTCGTTCGACGAACACGGCGCGGATCTGCACGGTGAGGTGGGGGAGCTGGTGCTGACCCAGCCGATGCCCTCCATGCCCGTGAAGTTCTGGAACGATCCCGACGGATCTCGGCTGCGTGCAGCCTATTTCGAGGAGTATCCGGGTGTATGGCGACACGGTGATTGGGTGATCGCCACCGAGCGCGGATCGTTCGTCATCCAGGGGCGGTCCGATTCGACACTCAACCGCGGTGGCGTCCGGATGGGGACCGCGGATTTCTATGCTGTGGTCGAAAGTTTCCCCGAGGTTGCCGACTCATTGGTGATCGACACGACCGAGCTCAGCGACGACTCGGAGGGCGAGCTGCTGTGCTTCGTCGTCCTGGCACCCGGGGCCACCCTCGATGCGGTCGAAGCTGCGCTGCGCTCGGAGCTTCGTCGCGAACTGTCGCCGCGCCATGTGCCGGACAAGTTCATCGTAATCGACTCGGTGCCCAAGACGCTCAGTGGCAAGAAATGCGAAGTGCCGGTGAAGAAGATCCTTGCGGGGGTAGACCCCGGCAAAGCCATCAGCCGCGAGGCGCTGCAGAACCCGGATGCGATAGAGCCCTTTCTGGCGCTCGCGTCGAGGACGTGAGCCGGATCGAGGCCGTCCTTTTCGACCTGGACGACACGCTGCTCGACCATCGAGGCGTGATTGCTACCGTCCCAATGACTTCGGCAGGGCAGCATGGAGTCCCACCTCCTGCGCCTTGACCACGAAATAGACCGAACGGCCCGGCGCGAGATCGAGGTCGGTCACCGCGGCAGCCGTCACGTCGGCTGCGAGCCCGGCTCCGCCGTCCGGTTGATCGGCACCACGGACACGGACCACCGTGCCGTTGACGTCGAGTTCACCGATGGTCACGGCGATGACATTGCGCGGACTGCCGTGCGGCACATCCACATGCACGGCGACGGCGCTCGGCTGGAACAACGCGATCGCAGGCGTCCCGGGTGGGACGTCGCCGGCGCCGAAGATGTCGGTGCCCCACGCCGTGCGGATGACGCCGCGTGCCGTCGCCACGCCGGGGATCAGGTTGACGCCTGCGATACGGGCAGCGAAGGTGCTGCGCGGCGTCGTCAGCACGGAACGCGACGGGCCGCTCTCGACCACCCGGCCATCGTCGATGACGACGACCCTGTCGGCGATGGCCAGCGCGTCCAGAAGATCGTGCGTGACGATGATCGCCGTCCTGCCCTGGCCGCGCAGGATATCGCGCAGGAGACGCCGCAGGGCGGGAGCGGCGGTGACGTCGAGCGCGGCCATGGGCTCGTCGAGCAGAAGTACCCGCGGGTCGGCGGCGAGTGCGCGAGCGACAGCGACGCGCTGGGCCTGTCCGCCAGACAGTTCCGCGGGTTTGCGATCGGCGAGGTGGCCTGCGTCGACGGCATCCAGCCAACGCCGGGCGGTCTCGCGGGACGCGCTGCGCGACTGACCCTTACAGCGGGGTGCATAGGCAACATTGGCGGTGACCGTCATGTGCGGGAACAGCATCGCTTCCTGACTCAGCATCGCCACACCCCGTGCGTATGCGGGCACGAACGTCCCCGAGTCGGTATCGGTGACGACTGTCCCACCCAGCTCGACACGTCCGACATCGGGGCGCAGCAGGCCGGCGATGAGCGACAGCAAGGTCGACTTTCCGGCCCCGTTGGGCCCCAGCACGGCCAGCACGTCACCGTCGCCGACGGTGACGTCGAGGTCGACGCCGCGCGCCGCGAGCTTGGCCCGGACGTGAAGGCCGGTCATCACGTTCCCGTCAGCCGTCTGCTCGCTGTCGCGATGACAATCAGTGCAGCGACCACGATGAGCAACAGCGACAAGGCGACCGCTGCGTCCGCATCGGTCTCCCGCTGCAGATAGATCTCCAACGGCAAGGTCCGGGTGACGCCCTGAAGCGATCCTGCGAATGTCAGAGTCGCGCCGAACTCGCCGAGCGACCGCGCGAACGCGAGCACCGTGCCGGAGATGAGTCCCGGCAGCACCAGCGGCAGCGTGACGGTCCGCATCACGGTGGTCGGTCTGGCGCCCAGTGTCGCGGCGATGTGCTCGTAGCCTGCACCCGCGGAGCGCAACGCACCTTCCAGGCTGACCACCAGGAAGGGCAGTGACACAAAGGATTGCGCCAGCACCACCGCGGTCGTGGAGAAGGCGATCCGGATACCGAGAGCTTCGAGGTGATGTCCGAGAAGTCCCTGCCTGCCGAATGTGTACAGAAGCGCAATCCCGCCGACCACGGGCGGCAGCACCAGCGGAAGAAGCACGAGAGCACGCAGCACCGATCGGCCGGGAAAGTCCCCGCGGGCTAGCGCCAGAGCCATCGGTACGCCGAGTAGCACGCACAATGCCGTGCTGGCCGCGGCCGTCTGCAGACTCAAAACCAGCGCAGCACGCGAAGATTCTGACGTGACGAGCGGGATGAAATGGGGCCAGTCGATCCTGAGGAGGATCGCCAGTAGGGGAGTGATGACGAACAGTGCACCCACCGCGGCGGGCAGGTAGATCCATCTCGGCAAGCCGACCTGGATGCGTCCGCCGGCACGACGCGCGGTCACGGTGCGGCGAAGCCCGCCGCCGACAACACTTCACGTCCTCGTGAACCGGTAACCAGTCCGACGAACTTCGCCGCCGCGGTGGAATCGGCCGCCCCGCGCAGCACGGCGATGGGGTAGGTGTTGATCGCAGAGGAGGATTCGGGGAAGGGGACCACGGTGACCTTGTCACCGGCGCCCGATGCGTCGGTCACGTACACGAGGCCGGCATCGGCTTGGCCCGAGGTGATTTTGCCGAGCACGTCGGTGACGGCGGATTCCTCACTCACCGGCGTCAGCGTCACACCGGTGGCTCTCTCAACCTTCTCGGTTGCCGAGCCGCACGGGACCTGCGGCGCACAGACGACTACCTGGCTGTCAGACCTGGCCAGGTCGGCGAAAGACGCGATGCCCCTCGGATTTCCAGGTGGCGTCACGATCACCAGCGTGTTGGCGGCGAAATCGACAGGTTCGCCGGACACGAGGCCGGCCTCGACGGCTTTCGCCATGTTCGCGGTGTCGGCAGAGGCGAAGACGTCAGCCGGCGCGCCC
>ERZ500977.61-NODE-61-length-22763-cov-7.567641_pt1 | contig 22763 bp, 21 predicted proteins | sample MGYA00248863_ERZ500977 | MGnify/ENA primary metagenome ERZ500977 (study PRJEB25958, sample SAMN03398581) | human skin metagenome | study: EMG produced TPA metagenomics assembly of the Human Skin Microbiome Metagenome (human skin metagenome) data set.
GGCGTCCTCTCGGGTGCCAGGTAGACATAGGCCCCGATCCCGGCCGCCACGACGACGATCAGCGCGACGAGCCAGGGGGTGGAGCTGCCTCCGGCAGCGACGGGCGCCGCGGCGCCCGCGGGTGCGGCGGTGAAGAGCGTGTCGTCGACGAGGCCGGTGCCCTCGACCTCCTGCGCGATGTCCGCCGGCAGCGCCTTGGCGATGTCGGCCCGCTCCCGGCCCAGTTCGGCGACCAGCGCACCCGCATCGAGCTTGTGGTCATCCGCGGCCTGCCGCAGCCCGGCCAGAACCGCGGTGCCGCCGAGCCCGAGCAGGGCCGAGGCCGCGGTCGGCTCGATCCCGCCATAGGCCGACAGCTTCGCCGCGGCCGTCGCTGCCGGGGCGGTCCCGAACAGCGTGGCGACGATGTCGGTCCCACCCTGGGCGGCGGCGGTCAGCGCCGGCTTCGACGGATCGCCTTGGAAGAGCTTGCCGAAGGCCGGCAGCGGGTTCGGCCCGAGCCCCGCCATGGCGGCGCCGAGCGCCTGCGTCCCCCCGGGCGCCGTGCCCCGCTTGAGAAGCATCGCGAGCAGCAGGGGCATCGTCGCGGTCAGCACCTTGCGGGTGTCGGCCTCCGGCAGCCCGAGGGCACTCGCGATCTTGTTCGCGACCATCGGGGTGGCGAAGCTTGTCACCATGTTCACGATGTTCATCGGTTCCCCACACGTCCCTTCATGCTGCCACAGCCACCCGCCTCCCCGGCAACCGCCGGCGGGGGACTAACGTGTAGCCGGTCTGGACGGATTGGCAACCGCCTCTCGCCGCATCGCCACATTCCGCCCCTGCGGGCCGGGGCCCCGTGGCCTCGCCGGGGCGAATCGGCTAGGCCCGGACCGGACGCCAGCAGCAGGAGACCCGGCCCATGACGCGGATCATCGAGAGCCTCGCCGAGCTCGAGCCGGGCCACACCCTTCTCTACTGCGACCTCTGGGGCTGCCTGCATGACGGGGTACGCGCCTTTCCGGCGGCCGTCGCAGCGTTGCAGCGGTTCCGCGCGGGCGGGGGCGCGGTCGTCCTCCTCACCAACTCGCCCCGCCCGGAACGCAGCGTGATGGCGCAGCTCGACGGGCTCGGCGCCCCGCGCGACTGCTACGACCTCGTGGTCAGTTCGGGCGATGCCGCGCAGGAAGCACTGGCCTCCGGCCAGTTCGGCCGGCGGGTCTTCCACATCGGGCCGGAGCGCGACCTGCCCTTCTTTTCCGATGCCGAAGGGCGTCCCTTCGACGTCGCGCGGGTGGACATGGCGGAGGCGGAGTCGATCGTCTGCACCGGTCTTTTCGACGACCGTACCGAGACACCCGAGGACTATCGCGCGATCCTGCTGGAGGCGCGGCACCGCGGCCTGAAGCTCCTCTGCGCCAACCCGGACGTGATCGTGGACGTGGGCGAGACCCGCATCTACTGCGCCGGGGCGATCGCGGCCGCCTATGCCGAAGCCGGGGGCCGCAGCTTCTACTTCGGCAAGCCGCATCCGCCGATCTACGCGCTGGCGCGGCGGCGGATGACCGAGCTGCGCGGCCTCGACACGCCCGCGGACGAGATCCTCTGCATCGGCGACGGGATCGCCACCGACGTCCAGGGCGCCATCGGCGAGGGGCTCGACATCCTGTTCGTCACCAGCGGACTGGCCGCGGCCGAGACCGCGAGCACGGCCGACAGCGGCCCGGACCCCGACCTGCTGGCGCATTTCCTCACCGGGGTACGGCTGTCGCCGACCTATGCCATGCGCCGGCTCGCCTGACAGACGCCTCATCCTTTAGCAATATTGTTGCGATTCTGAGTCACATCCAGACCGGAAGTGTCGCAAGATAATTGCGCGCCGAATCGCGTCCCGCTAGGTCGGGGGCAGCGCGGTGCAACGGATGGAGAAGCGGCGATGCTGGATTTGAACACGCCTTCGACGGGAACCCTCTATCTCGAAGATCTGGTGGTGGGGATGGAGCGGTCACTGGCGCGGCGGATCGGAGACCACGAGATCAGCCTCTTTGCCGAGGTCTCCTCCGATCACAATCCGGTCCATCTCGATGACGCCTATGCCTCCCGGACCATGTTCGGCGGCCGGATCGCGCATGGAATGCTGACCGCCTCGCTGATTTCCGCAGTCATCGGCCAGCAGCTTCCCGGCCATGGCACCGTCTACCTGCGGCAGGACCTGCGCTTCCTCGCCCCGGTCCGCCCCGGCGACGAGGTGCAGGCCGTCGTGCGCGTTGCCGGCATCGAACATGCCCGGGGGCGCGTGACCCTTGAATGCCACTGCCGCGTGGGCGATACGGTCGTGCTCAAGGGCGAGGCGCTGGTCCTGGCGCCGCGCCGCTAGCGCGAACGGAACGGCCTGTTCCCCAGTGGCCCGCTGTGGCCTGCCGCGGGGGGACGGGCCTGCGGCGGAGATCCATGCGACGGCACCATGCGTTTCGCGACCTCGCCCCGACCGACCGGGGGGCGGCAGTCGCCATCGGGAATTTCGACGGGGTCCATCTCGGGCACCAGTCGGTGCTGGCGCTGGCCCGGGCAGCTGCGGCCGAGCATGGCGCCGCCTTCGGCGTCATCACCTTCGAGCCGCATCCGCGCGCCTTCTTCAACCCGGCGGCCCCGTGCTTTCGCCTGATGAGCGCCGAGGCACGGGCCCGGCGGCTGGAGAAGCTGGGGGTGGAACAGCTCTACGAACTGCCCTTCGACGCCCGGCTGGCGGCCCTGACCCCGCAAGACTTCGCCGCGGAAGTGCTGCGTGACGGCCTTGGCATCTGTCATCTGGTGGCCGGCGAGGATTTCCGCTTCGGCCATGACCGGAGCGGCGATGTGGAGACGCTGCGTCGGCTCGGCGCCCGCATGGGCTTTGCCGTCACCCCCGCCCCGCTCGTTTCACATCAGGCGGGCGACGACCTTTCCTCCACCGCGATCCGGGCCGCCCTCGCCGATGGTCGGCCGGAGGTTGCGGCCCGCATGCTCGGCCATTGGCACCGGATCGAGGGGCGCGTGCTGCACGGCGACGCGCGCGGCCGCGAGCTCGGCTTTCCGACGCTGAACCTCGCGCTCGACGGCCTGCACCTGCCACGCTTCGGGGTTTATGCGGTGCTGGTCGACGTGCTGGATGGCCCGCACCGCGGCCGTCATCCCGGCGCCGCCTCGATCGGCGAACGCCCGACCTTCGGGCGGAACGTACCGAACCTGGAGGTGCACCTGCTCGACTTTTCCGGCGATCTCTATGGCGCCGAGGTCTCGGTGGCCCTTGTCGCCTTCCAGCGGCCGGAACTCGCCTTCACGGATGTCGCAGCGCTGGTGCGCCAGATGGACAATGATGTCACGGAAACCCGCGCACGGCTGGCGGGGGTCATCTGAGTGCGGAGAGTGATGGGGCGAGGCTCGGACCACCCTGCCCCACCCCGCACACGGTCACGCAGCTGGCGCCGCGTGACACGCGCCGAAGGTCAGATGGTGCGCTCGACCATCAGCTTCTTGATCTCGGCGATCGCCTTGGCCGGGCTCAGGCCCTTCGGGCAGGTCCGGGCGCAGTTCATGATCGTGTGGCAGCGGTAGAGCTTGAAGGGATCCTCCAGCTCGTCCAGCCGCTCGCCCGTTGCCTCGTCACGGCTGTCATTGATCCAGCGATAGGCATGGAGCAGCGCGGCCGGGCCAAGGAAGCGGTCGCCGTTCCACCAGTAGCTCGGGCAGGACGTCGAGCAGCAGGCGCAGAGGATGCATTCATAGAGTCCGTCGAGCTCGCGCCGGTCCTCGATCGACTGCTTCCACTCCCGCTCGGGCGCCGGGGTCTTGGTCTCGAGCCAGGGCTTCACCGCCGCATGCTGGGCATAGAAATGCGTCAGGTCGGGAACCAGATCCTTCACCACCGGCATATGCGGCAGCGGGTAGATCTTCACGTCGCCCTGCACCTCGTCTATGCCCCAGGTGCAGGCGAGGGTGTTGATCCCGTCGATGTTCATCGCACACGAACCGCAGATGCCCTCGCGGCACGAGCGGCGGAAGGTCAGCGTCGGGTCGATCTCGTTCTTGATCTTGATGAGCGCGTCCAGGATCATCGGGCCGCAGGTGTCGAGATCGACGTAATAGGTGTCGATCCGCGGGTTGGCGCCGGTGTCGGGATCCCAGCGATAGATGCGGAAGGCCCGCACGTTCGTCGCACCCGCGGGCTTCGGCCAGGTCCGGCCGGTGGTGACGCGGGAATTCTTCGGCAGGACGAGTTCAACCATGGTCCCGTCTCCTCAATAGACCCGCGCCTTGGGCGCGATCTTCTTCGGGTCGATGCCGCCGTTGTCATGGGCCGTCAGCGGCTCCAGGTGGACGGGGCGGTAGCTGAGCGTCACCGTATTGTCGGGATGTACCACGGCGAGCGTGTGCTTGCGCCAGGTCTCGTCGTTGCGGTCCGGCCAGTCCTCGTGGGCATGGGCGCCCCGGCTCTCCTTGCGCGCCTCGGCACCGACGATGGTGGCGAGCGCGCTCGGCATCAGGTTCGTCAGTTCCAGCGTCTCCATCAGGTCGGAGTTCCAGACGAGCGAGCGGTCGGTGACCTTGAGGTCGGACATCCGGTCCGCCACCGCCTTCATCTTCTCGACGCCCTCGGCCAGCGACTTGTCGGTGCGGAACACCGCCGCATCGGCCTGCATCGTCTTCTGCATCGCGAGGCGCAGCTCGGCCGTCGACGTGCCGCCATCGGCGTGCCGGAGCCGGTCGAAGCGGTCCACCGCCTTCTCGACCGACGCGGCGTTGAGGGGGCGGTTCGCCGTGCGCGGGTCCACGACTTCGCCGGCCTTGATCGCCGCGGCGCGGCCGAAGACCACGAGGTCGATCAGGCTGTTGGAGCCGAGGCGGTTCGCGCCATGCACGCTGGCGCAGCCGGCCTCACCGACCGCCATCAGGCCGGGCAGGATGCGGTCCGGGTTCTCGGAGGTCGGGTTCAGCGCCTCGCCCCAGTAGTTCGTCGGAATGCCGCCCATGTTGTAGTGCACGGTCGGCAGCACCGGGATCGGCGCCTTGGTCACGTCGACGCCGGCGAAGATCCTGGCGCTTTCCGAGATCCCGGGCAGGCGTTCCGCCAGCGCCTCGGGCGGCAGGTGGTTCAGGTGCAGGTGGATGTGGTCCTTGTTCGGACCGACGCCCCTGCCCTCGCGGATCTCGATCGTCATGCAGCGCGACACGACATCGCGCGAGGCGAGATCCTTGTAGGTCGGGGCATAGCGTTCCATGAACCGCTCACCCTCGGAATTGGTCAGATACCCGCCCTCACCGCGTGCACCCTCGGTGATGAGGCAGCCGGCGCCATAGATGCCGGTCGGGTGGAACTGCACGAATTCCATGTCCTGCAACGGCAGGCCCTGCCGTGCCACCATGCCGCCGCCATCGCCGGTGCAGGTATGGGCCGATGTCGCCGAGAAATACGCCCGGCCATAGCCGCCGGTGGCGAGCACGGTCATCTTGGCATTGAAGCGGTGGAGCGTGCCGTCATCGAGCTTCCAGGCGAGCACGCCCTGGACCTCGCCATCCTCGGACATGATCAGGTCGATGGCGAAATACTCGATGAAGAACAGCGCGTTGTTCTTAACCGACTGCCCATAGAGCGTGTGCAGGATCGCGTGGCCGGTGCGGTCCGCCGCGGCGCAGGTGCGCTGCACGGGCGGGCCTTCGCCGAACTGCGTGGTGTGACCGCCGAAGGGACGCTGGTAGATGCGGCCGTCCTCGGTGCGGCTGAAGGGCACGCCATAATGCTCCAGCTCGTAGACGGCCTTCGGCGCCTCGCGCACCAGATATTCCATGGCATCGGTGTCGCCGAGCCAGTCGGACCCCTTCACCGTGTCGTAGAGATGCCACTGCCAGTTGTCCGGCCCCATGTTCGAGAGGCTGGCGGCGATGCCGCCCTGGGCGGCGACGGTGTGGCTGCGGGTCGGGAAGACCTTGGTGATGCAGGCGGTCTTCAGCCCCTGCTCGGCCATGCCGAGCGTGGCACGAAGGCCCGCGCCACCTGCGCCGACGACCACGACGTCATAGGTGTGGTCGGTGAATTCATAGGCTGCCATGGCGTGCGGTCCTCAGGAAAAGGCGAGCTTGGCGACCCCGAAGACCCCGGCCAGCAGGAAGGCCCAGGTGAACAGGGTGCTGGCGAGCAGCGCGGCGGTCTTCAGCGCGTGGTCGTGGACATAGTCCTCGATCACCACCTGAAGGCCGAGGGCGAGATGGCGGAAGACCACGGTGATGGTCAGGATCGCCACGATCGCGTTGAACGGATGGCCGTAGATCTCCTGCACCCGCTCCAGCGGTTGGCCGAGGGCACGGCCGAAGGTCACGACGAAGAAGGGCATCAGCGGCACCAGGGCGATGGCCGTGACCCGCTGGCTCCACCAGTGGCCGACACCCTCCTTGGCCGAACCAAGGCCCGCCACGCGCTGGCGGTCAGTGCGAAAATGCTTGCGCGCAGTGCTCATGGCGTCCCCCTCAGATGACGGCGATGACTGTGATCACAGTCATGACCACGGCAGCCGCGATCGTGGCGACCGCGCTCTTTGCGACGAAATCCAGATCGAAGCCGCGGCCGGCATCCCAGAACAGGTGCCGGATCCCGTTGAAGAAATGGTACCAGAAGGCAAGCAGGGACAGGATCATCACCAGTCCCCCGACCCAGGAGGACAGCACCCAGTTGGCAAAGGCGAAGGATCCGCGCCCCGTTGCTGCGGCCGCGAACCACCACACGACCAGTGCCGAAGTAACGGCAAGGCCGCAGCCGGTGACCCGATGAAAGATCGACGTCGCCGAATTCAGCTGTGGACGATAGATGCTGAGGTGCGGTGACAGCGGGCGGTTACCGCGATTGACGTCGGCCATTGGCGTCTCTCCTCTCCTGGCGCGTGCGCTGGGCGGGCTCCGGGACCGCCCCGAGTCCCTGGGGCGGCTTGGCTATTGCCATGGCGGACAGGCGGAGGGCAAGGCCGCAATGATTTGTGATCACATGCAGAAATCTTGTGATCACTGAGGGGCGAGCGCCCAGTAGTCGAGGTCGAGCAGCACCTCGGGGCGGTACCGGCCCTCGGCATCCCGCAGCGGAAAGGGGTCGGCCGCGGCGGCGGCCGGGTCGACCCGCACCGCCACGGTGCGGACGCGGAGCGCGCCCACGCCGGGTGCGGGCGTCTCCGCGAGGTCGAGGATCTCGGACCAGGCGCGCACGGTATCCCCGGCATGGCAGGGATTGGCGTGGCTGCCGGCATTGATCGCGACGACCGACTGGAGGTTCGCCAGGCCGTTGAAGCTCAGTGCCCGTGCGAGGCTGATGACATGGCCGCCGTAGATCAGCCGCCGGCCGTCCGGCCGGGCGGTGGCGTCGAAATGCACCTTGGCGGTGTTCTGCCAGAGGCGCGTCGCCATCATGTGCTCGGCCTCCTCGATCGTCACCCGGTCCACATGGTCGATCCGCTCGCCGACCGCGTAATCGCCCCAGCGGTGCGGCTCGCCGGCCAGCGCGAAGTCGTAGCCGGTGAAGTCGAGGCCCTGCGGCAGGACCAGATCCTCCGGGGCGACGGCCGGCGCCAGGGTCGGGACGACCGCCGGCCCGACCGCGGCCTCGGGGCTGCGCTTGCGCACCATCACCCAGCGCACATAGTCGAGCACCGGGGTCCCGTGCTGGTTCCGCCCGGTGGACTGGACCCAGACCACGCCGCTGGCGCGGTTCGACGTCTCGCGCAGGCCGATCACCCGGCTCGTCGTGGTCAGGGTATCGCCGGGATAGACGGGCTGGAGGAACCGGCCCTCGGCATAGCCGAGATTCGCGATGGCATTCAGGCTGATGTCGGGCACCGTCTTGCCGAAGACGACATGGAAGGCCGCGAAATCGTCGAGCGGGCTCCGCGGCAGGCCCGAGGCCCGGGCGAAGACATCCGAGGAGGCGAGGGCGAAGCGCGTCGGGTAGAGGGCCGTATAGAGCGCCCGGTCGCCCTCGGTCACCGTGCGCGGCACCGCATGGGCGATGACCTCGTCGATGCGGTAGTCCTCGAAGAAGCGCCCGGCGCTGGTCTTGGTCATGGGATCACAGGTCTCCGAGCTTGATCGCCGGGTCATACGTGCCGTCCACCTCCTTCACCACGGCCTGACCGCAGCGCATGACCCCGCGCGCGGCATCGAAGGCATAGGTGGGCTGCCCGTGGAGCTGCCAGCCGCGGTCGAGCGCCGCGCTGACCTTGTGGCAGAAGGCCGAGGTGTCGTCGTCGGTCAGAAAGCGATATGCGAGCATGGGTTACCCCGGAAATGGCGAATAGCCGAGCCAGGTGTGGACTGCGGCGATCCCCCCGAAGAGGACGAGACCGATCGCCCCGAGGCGCAGGTCGCCCGATACCGGACCGGGGGCAGGCCGGACCCAGGCCGGGGATGTCGCATTGATCACGACGATCTCCAGCCCTGCCCAGACGAGCATGCCACCGAAGAGCAGGATCGCGGCGACATCGCCGTTGACGAGGAGATGCGCCAGCGCCCAGACGATCACGCCGGTCAGCATCGGGTGCCGCAGCCAGGACCGCGCGCGCCCCTTCGACTTGCCCATCCCGAAGAGCATGACGGCCCCGAGCATCATCAGGTTGTTGAGATGGATCGCCCAGGAGGGCGGCGTCCAGACCGCGACATAGGGGGCGGCCCGGAAGCCGAGGATGATGAAGAGAAGTCCAAGGCCGATCGCCACGGCCATGGATGCCCTGAGCGGCCCCTTTCCGACACGCGCCCCGAGACCGGGATTGACCCGCGGCAGCAGGTGCCCGAGGCACCAGAGCGACAGTCCGGTGACGAGGAAGCCCATCGCCAAGCCTCCTAGCCGGCCGCAAGCGCAGCAATGGCCTCGGCCTTGGCGAGCAGCCGGCGGGCCGTGACCACATGCAGGTTCTCGACGATGCGGCCGTTCACCACGGCGACGCCCTCGCCGCGCGCCTCGGCCGCCTCGAAGGCGGCGACCTGTTCGCGGGCGAGCGCGATGTCCGCCTCCGAGGGGGCGAAGACCTCGTTGGTCACGGCAAGCTGCGCCGGGTGGATCAGCGTCTTGCCGTCGAAGCCCATGTCGCGCCCCTGGATGCAGACGGCGCGCAGGCCCTCGTCGTCCTGGAAGGCATTGTAGACGCCGTCGACACAGACGAGTCCCTCGGCCCGGGCGGCCAGCAGGGTCAGGCCGAGCGCGGCGATCAGCGGCGTGCGATCCGGCGTATGCGCGGCCCCCAGATCCTTGACGAGGTCGTTGGTGCCGGCGACGAAGCCCTCGAGCCGGGGGTGGCTCGCCGCGATCGCGCCGCTGTTGAGGATGGCCCGCGGCGTCTCGATCATCGCCCAGATCCGCGTGTGCTCCGGGGCGCCCGCGGCCTCCAGCAGGGCGGCGGTCTTCTCGATGTCGGCCGCGCGCTCGACCTTCGGAACCAGAACCGCGTCCGGGCCGGCGGCCGCGGCGGCAGCGAGGTCGGCCTCGCCCCATTCGGTATCGAAGCCGTTGGTCCGCACCAGCAGCTTGCGGCGGCCATAGCCCCCGGCGCGCACGGCGGCCGCCACCAGATCCCGCGCATTCAGCTTCTCGGCGGGGGCGACGGCATCCTCGAGGTCCAGGATCAGGGCGTCGGCCGCAAGGCCCCTGGCCTTCTCCAGCGCCCGCTCCTTCGAGCCGGGCATGTAGAGGACCGAACGGTACGGATGAACCAGGCTTTCCAAATCACCCCCCTGTCGCACTGCGGCAAGCTGATAGCACCGAGGCCGGGGAACACAAGACAAAACCGCCGCTCCGGCCCTGGGCCAGAAAGCGGAGCGCATCAAGAAATCATCTTATGCACATGAAAAAGATGGAACTTTACTCCAGATGAACTGTGTGCCGTCGCATGCCGCGCGAATCCTGCCGGTGTTGCGCGTCTGCAGGATGCTCCGGGCGCCGCGTTAACCTTGCGTTTGCCATTCCGGCGCAGGCTCCCTCCATACCCCGCCGCTCCCCCGTGAGCCGGCCCACGGCGAGACCCACCGCATCGAGACGCGGGCGCCGGGGGTCGTCTCCCTGTCCCGCACCGGAACAGGAACGACCGATGATGCCCGACCTTCCCTCCTTCGTCCTGCACCCTGCCACCAGCCTGCTCGTCCGCGCCGCGATCTCGCTCCTCATGCTGGTCGAGACGCCCTATGCCGAGGCGGTGGACAGGTCCGCCTCCGCCGCGACGCCCTGCGCGGCGCGCAAGGACATCGTCGCCAAGCTGGCCGAACGTTATGGCGAGACGCTGCAGAGCATCGGGCTGAACCGCGACAACGGCCTGATGGAGGTCTATGCCTCCGAGAAGACCGGCAGCTGGACGATCCTGCTCACCAAGCCCGATGGCGTCGCCTGCCTCGTCGCCTCCGGCGGCATGTGGGAACCCCACGCCGGCCCGCGCCCGGGCGAGGATGCGTGACCCGAATTCAGACGGACCCGCTACCCCGGCTGAACGCGCCTCCCCGCTTCAGGTCAGCGCATCCCAGATGAGCTTCAGGCCCGTGGCAAGCAGGAGCACGTAAGTCACGCGGAAGAACCAGGTCTCGGAGACCCGGTTGTGGGCCCAGACGCCGATCGCGACGCCGGCGAGCGCCACGGGCGCGAGCATCAGGCCGGCCTTCGCGCCCTCGGTGTCGAACATCCCCAGCATCAGGTAGGGTGGCACCTTGATTGCATTGCACCACCAGAAGGCCACGACCGTGGTCGCCTGATAGCGCAGCTTGTCGAGGCCGGTCGCCAGCAGATACATCGACGCCGGTGGCCCGCCGGCATGGCTGGCGAAGCTCGTGAATCCCGTCACCGCCCCCCAGAAATGCCCCCAGCCCGGCGTGTCGAAGACCCGCCCGGGCCGCAGCCACCCCTGGTCGCGCAGGATCTGGAAGACCACGAAGCCGACCGCGATGCCCCCGACCATCAGCCGCACGCCATCGGCGCTGATCATGCGGAAGGTGAGGGCCGCCACCACCACGCCCGGCACCATGCCGACCATCAGCCGCCGCGCCTCGGGCCAGCTCCACTTGCGCCAGTAGGGCGGCAGGCTGCCCAGATCCATCAGCATCAGCAGCGGCAGCATCAGCCCCGCGGCCTTGCCGGGGTCGATGACGAGGGCCAGCAGCGGCGTCGAGATGAAGCCGAGGCCGCCCCCGAAGCCGCCCTTGGACAGGCCCGAGATCAGCACGGCCGGAATCGCCACCGCCAGGAAGATCGGATCGAAGGTCACGGGACGCGCCGTCCTTTCCCGGTTGCGCTGCGGCAACGGCCGCTTGTCAAGCCGCGCCCGAGCCGCTAGCCAAGCGGCGACGCTGACCTGATAGGGGAGACGGGCGAATGGCAAGACCGAAGATCGCGCTGATCGGCGCCGGGCAGATCGGGGGCACGCTGGCCCACCTCGCCGGCCTCAAGGAGCTGGGGGATGTCATCCTGTTCGACATCGCCGAGGGCACGCCGCAGGGCAAGGCACTCGATATCGCCGAGAGCGCGCCGGTCGATGGCTTCGACGCCAGCTTCAAGGGGGTGAACAGCTACGAGGACATCGCGGGCGCGGATGTGTGCATCGTCACCGCCGGCGTGCCGCGCAAGCCCGGCATGAGCCGCGACGACCTGCTCGGCATCAACCTCAAGGTCATGAAGTCGGTCGGCGAGGGCATCGCGAAGAATGCGCCGGATGCCTTCGTGATCTGCATCACCAACCCGCTCGACGCCATGGTCTGGGCGCTGCGCGAATTCTCGGGCCTGCCGCAGACGAAGGTCGTCGGCATGGCCGGCATCCTCGACAGCGCGCGCTTCCGCCACTTCCTCGCGGAGGAATTCACGGTGTCGGTCAAGGACGTCTCCGCCTTCGTGCTGGGCGGCCATGGCGACACGATGGTGCCGCTGACCCGCTATTCCACCGTGGCTGGGATCCCTCTCCCTGACCTCGTGGAGATGGGCTGGTCGACGCAGGAGAAGATCGACGCAATTGTGCAGCGCACGCGCGACGGCGGCGCCGAGATCGTCGGCCTGCTGAAGACCGGCTCGGCCTTTTATGCCCCGGCCGCGAGCGCAATCGAGATGGCGGAAGCCTACCTCAAGGATCAGAAGCGCGTGCTGCCCTGCGCCGCTTATGTCGAGAATGCCTATGGCCTCAAGGGCATGTATGTCGGCGTTCCGACGGTGATCGGCGCCAGCGGCGTCGAAAAGGTCATCGAGATCAAGCTCGACAAAGCCGAGAAGGCGATGTTCGACAAGTCTGTCGATGCGGTGAAGGGGCTTGTCGAGGCCTGCAAGGGCATCGATCCCTCGCTCGCCTGAGCCGGGATGGCCCATCTCCTCGTCACCGGCGGATCCCGGGGCATCGGCGCGGCGGTCTGCCGCCGGGCCGGCGCTGCGGGATGGTCGGTGACGATCAACTACCAGGCCAATGCGACGGCAGCGGCGGAGACGGCCGCCGCCGTGACCGCCGCCGGGGGCCAGGCGGTCGCCCTGCCGGGCGACGTGACGGCCGAGGCCGAGGTCGTCGGCCTCTTCGACGCTGCCGCTGCCGCCCTCGGGCCCGTCACCCATGTGGTGGCCAATGCCGGCATTGTCGCACCGGGCGCGATGCTCGCCGACATGAGCGTCGAGCGGATGCGCCGCGTCATCGACACCAACGTGATCGGCACCCTTCTCACCGCCCGCGAAGCTGCGCGTCGGCTGGCGCGCAGCCGGGGCGGGCCGGGCGGCGCGATCGTGATCGTCTCCTCGATGGCCGCGCGGCTCGGGGCGCCCGGCGAGTATGTCGACTATGCCGCGTCCAAGGGCGCCCTCGACACGCTGACCGTCGGTCTCGCGCGCGAGCTGGCCGCCGAGGGGATCCGGGTGAACGCGGTCCGGCCGGGGCTCATCGACACGGACATCCACGCCTCGGGCGGCGCGCCGGATCGGGCCGCGCGCCTCGGGGCCACGACCCCGCTCGGCCGCCCCGGCACCGCCACCGAGACGGCCGAGGCGATCTTCTGGCTGCTGAGTGAGGCCGCCTCCTATACAACTGGCAGTATCCTTGACGTATCCGGCGGTCGCTGAACCTTTTCGAATCAGGGATTTGACGTCCCGATGTCAGTTTCGATATTTTGTGATCACTTGGATTTTTCATGTGATCACAAATTTCGAATTTTTCCGGCATGCGACCGCATACATTCGGTTTTCATTTGCAAGGCCGAGTCCGACGGCCTAACGCAAGCCCCGGCGAAGCCACCGGTCGCCCTTGTGTGGGGGTTGGCATCGTCTCAGGACAAGGGACCAGGGCATGAACATCCACGAATATCAGGCTAAGCAACTCCTGCGCGAGTACGGCCTGCCCGTCTCCGACGGCCGGGTGGTGCTGAAGGCCGACGAGGCCAAGACCGCGGCGGGCGAGATCGACGGCCCGATCTGGGTGGTGAAGGCCCAGATCCATGCCGGCGGGCGCGGCAAAGGCAAGTTCAAGGAAGCCTCGGCCGGCGAGAAGGGCGGCGTCCGGATCACCAAGTCCGTCTCCGACGCGGCCGAGGAAGCCCAGAAGATGCTGGGCCGCACCCTCGTCACCCACCAGACCGGCCCGGCGGGCAAGGTGGTGAACCGGATCTACATCGAGGACGGCTCGGACATCGCGCGCGAACTCTACCTCGCGCTCCTCGTCGACCGCGCCAGCTCGCGGATCGCCTTCGTCGTCTCGACCGAGGGCGGCATGGACATTGAGGAAGTCGCCGCGAAGACCCCGGAAAAGATCCTCAGCTTCTCGGTGGACCCCGCCTCGGGCATCTCCGGTTTCCACGGCCGCCGCGTCGCCTTCGCCCTGGGGCTGGAAGGCAAGCAGGTCAAGCAGTGCGTCGACCTCGTGAACAAGCTCTTCAAGCTCTTCGTCGAGAAGGACGCGGAGATGCTGGAGATCAACCCGCTCATCGTCACGACCGACGGCGACCTGAAATGCCTCGACGCGAAGATGGGCTTCGATTCGAACGCCCTCTACCGCCAGAAGGACGTCCTCGCGCTGCGGGACGAGACCGAGGAAGACCCGAAGGAACTGGCGGCGTCGAAGTTCGACCTCAACTACATCGCGCTCGACGGCGAGATCGGCTGCATGGTGAACGGCGCCGGCCTCGCCATGGCGACGATGGACATCATCAAGCTCTACGGTGCGGAGCCCGCCAACTTCCTCGACGTCGGCGGCGGCGCGACCAAGGAGAAGGTGACGGAAGCCTTCAAGATCATCACCTCCGACCCCAACGTGAAGGGCATCCTCGTCAACATCTTCGGCGGGATCATGCGCTGCGACATCATCGCCGAGGGCGTCATCGCCGCCGTGCAGACCGTGGGCCTCAAGGTGCCGCTGGTCGTGCGCCTGGAAGGCACGAATGTCGAGCTCGGCAAGAAGATCCTGAACGAAAGCGGCCTGGCGGTCATCGCCGCCGACGATCTGGCCGACGCGGCCGAGAAGATCGTGAAGGCAGTGAAGGGGTAATTTGAGATGGCGATCCTCGTCGATGCGAATACAAAGGTGATCTGCCAGGGCTTCACCGGCTCGCAGGGTACCTTCCACTCCGAGCAGGCGATTGCCTATGGCACGCAGATGGTCGGCGGCGTCACCCCCGGGAAGGGCGGCGAGACCCATATCGGGCTGCCGGTCTTCAACACCGTGGCCGAGGCCAAGGAAAGGACCGGCGCGACCGCGACCTCGATCTACGTGCCGCCGCCCTTCGCGGCCGATGCGATCCTCGAGGCGATCGACGCCGAGATCCCGCTGATCGTCGCGATCACCGAGGGCATCCCGGTGCTCGACATGATGAAGGTGAAGCGCGCGCTGCAGGGCTCGAAGTCGATCCTGATCGGCCCGAACTGCCCCGGCGTCATCACGCCCGACGCCTGCAAGATCGGCATCATGCCCGGCCATATCCACAAGCGCGGCTCGGTCGGGGTTGTCTCGCGCTCCGGCACCCTTACCTACGAGGCGGTGGGGCAGACGACGGCGGCGGGCCTGGGCCAGTCGACCTGCGTCGGCATCGGGGGTGACCCGATCAAGGGGACGGAGCATCTCGACGTGCTGGAGTGGTTCCTGGCGGACCCGGAGACCGAGTCGATCATCATGATCGGCGAAATCGGCGGCGCGGCCGAAGAAGAGGCTGCACAGTTCCTTAAGGATGAGGCTAAAAAAGGCCGGATGAAGCCGACGGCGGGCTTCATCGCCGGGCGGACCGCTCCGGCCGGTCGGCGGATGGGCCATGCGGGTGCCATCGTCGCCGGCGGCAAGGGCGGCGCCGAGGACAAGATCGAGGCGATGAAGTCCGCTGGCATCGTCGTCGCCGACAGCCCCGCCGGACTTGGGCGCGCGGTGCTGAAGGCTCTCGGGAAGGCCTGAGCCGCAAGGCCCTGGGCCTCCCCCCTGCCCGCCCCCGTCCGGGGGGCGGGCCATCCGATGGTCCGGGGCGCGGGCCGAACATTTCAGGAGCGGGCCCGTCCCGTGACATGATGACCGAGCAGTCGCAGAATACGGTCTTTCACTCGTCCTCCTTCCTCCAGGGCCAGAACGCCGACTATGTCGAGCATCTGCACGCCCGCTACGTGAAGGACCCGGCCAGCGTCGACCAGAGCTGGCGCAGCTTCTTCGCCGGGCTCGACGATGCGCCGGACGACGTGGCCACGAGCGCCCGGGGCGCCTCCTGGACCCGCAGCGACTGGCCCCCCGCCCCGACCGACGACCTGACCGCCGCGCTCGATGGCCAGTGGCCGGTCGCCGCCAAGGTCGTCGCCGACAAGGTCCGCGCCAAGGCGGCCGCGACCGGCGTGTCGCTCGGCGACCGGGAAGTCCGGCAGGCGGTGCTCGACAGCCTGCGCGCGCTGATGATCATCCGGGCCTACCGGATCCGCGGCCATCTGGAGGCCGACCTCGACCCGCTGGGCCTCGAGGACAAGCTCCCGCACCCGGAACTGCGCCCCGAGAGCTACGGCTTCACCGAAGCCGACATGGACCGCCCGATCTTCATCGACAACGTGCTCGGCCTTGAGACCGCGTCGATGCGCAGCATCCTCGCCATCCTGCGCCGGACCTACTGCGGCACCTTCGCGCTCCAGTACATGCACATCTCCGATCCCGAGCAGGCCTCCTGGCTCAAGGAGAGGATCGAGGGCTATGGCAAGGAGATCAGCTTCACCCAGCGCGGGCGCCGGGCGATCCTGAACAAGCTCGTCGAGGCCGAGGGCTTCGAGAAGTTCCTGCAGGTGAAATACACCGGCACCAAGCGTTTCGGCCTCGACGGCGGCGAGGCGCTGGTCCCGGCGATGGAACAGATCATCAAGCGCGGCGGCGCGCTCGGCGTCGAGGAGATCGTCATCGGCATGCCGCACCGCGGTCGGCTGAACGTGCTCGCCAACGTGATGGGCAAACCCTATCGCGCGATCTTCAACGAGTTCCAGGGCGGCAGCTACAAGCCCGAGGAAGTCGAGGGCTCGGGCGACGTGAAGTACCATCTGGGCGCCAGCTCGGACCGCGAGTTCGACGGCAATTCGGTGCATCTGTCGCTCACCGCCAACCCGTCGCATCTCGAGGCGGTCGATCCGGTGGTGCTCGGCAAGGTCCGCGCCAAGCAGGAACAGCTCGGCGACGTCGAGCGGCAGAAGGTGCTGTCGATCCTGCTGCACGGGGACGCGGCCTTTGCCGGCCAGGGTGTGGTGGCCGAGTGCTTCGGCTTGTCGGGCCTGAAGGGCCACCGGACCGGCGGCACCATCCACATCGTCGTCAACAACCAGATCGGCTTCACCACGGCGCCGATGTACTCGCGGTCGTCGCCCTATCCGACCGACATCGCCCTGATGGTCGAGGCGCCGATCTTCCACGTCAACGGCGATGACCCGGAGGCGGTGGTCCATGCCGCGCGCGTGGCGACCGAGTTCCGGCAGAAGTTCCACAAGGACGTCGTCCTCGACATCTTCTGCTACCGCCGGTTTGGGCACAACGAGGGCGACGAGCCCATGTTCACCCAGCCGTTGATGTACACGAAGATCAAGGGCCACAAGACCACGCTGCAGCTCTACACCGACCGGCTGATCCGCGACGGGCTGATCCCCGAGGGCGAGATCGAGGACATGAAGGCCGCCTTCCAGGCCCATCTCAATGAGGAGTTCGAGGCCGGCAAGGAATTCCGCCCGAACAAGGCCGACTGGCTCGACGGCCGCTGGTCCGGCATGGGCAAGAACGACGGGCGCTACCAGCGCGGCAAGACCTCGGTCGACATGTCGCGCCTGAAGACGGTCGGCGAGGCGCTGACCCGGCTGCCGGAGGGCTACACCCCGCACCGGACCGTGCAGCGGATGCTCGATGCCAAGGCGCAGATGATCGCGACCGGTCAGGGGATCGACTGGGCGACCGCCGAGGCGCTCGCCTTCGGCACGCTGCTGGCCGAAGGGTACCCCGTCCGGCTCTCGGGCCAGGACTGCACGCGCGGCACCTTCAGCCAGCGTCATTCCGGCATCATCGACCAGGTGACCGAGGAGCGGTATCTGCCGCTCAACCACATCACCCCTGGCCAGGCGAGCTACGAGGTCGTCGACTCGATGCTGTCCGAGTATGCGGTGCTCGGCTTCGAGTATGGCTATTCGCTGGCCGAGCCCAAGGCGCTGGTGCTCTGGGAGGCGCAGTTCGGCGACTTCGTCAACGGCGCCCAGATCATGATCGACCAGTTCATCTCGTCGGGCGAGGCGAAGTGGCTGCGCATGTCGGGCCTCGTCATGCTGCTGCCCCATGGCTACGAGGGCCAGGGGCCGGAGCATTCCTCGGCCCGGCCGGAACGCTTCCTCCAGATGTGCGCGGGCGACAACTGGATCGTGGCGAACTGCACCACGCCGGCGAACTACTTCCACATCCTGCGCCGGCAGATCCACCGCAGCTTCCGCAAGCCGCTCATCCTGATGACGCCGAAGTCGCTCCTGCGCCACAAGCTGGCGGTGTCCTCGCTCAAGGACATGGCCAAGGGCTCGAGCTTCCACCGGGTGCTGTGGGACGATGCGGATGCCGGGCCGGAATACGGGGTTTCGGACAACCGGCTCGTCGCCGACGAGAAGATCCGCCGCGTCGTCCTGTGCTCGGGCAAGGTCTACTACGACCTGCTGGAGCAGCGGGACGCGCGCGGCATCAATGACGTCTACCTGCTGCGGCTGGAACAGTTCTATCCGTTCCCGGCCCAGTCCCTGACCAAGGAACTGACCCGCTTCAAGGGCGCCCAGGTCGTCTGGTGCCAGGAAGAACCGAAGAACCAGGGCTACTGGACCTTCGTCGAGCCGAACATCGAATGGGTCCTCGACCGCATCGGTGCCCGCCAGACCCGCCCGACCTATGTCGGCCGCCCCGCCGCCGCCTCCCCTGCCACCGGGCTTGCCCGGGAGCACAAGGCGCAGCAGGACGCGCTCGTCGACGAGGCCCTCACCGTGAAGAAGGAACGCTGACCATGGCCGACATCCGTGTGCCGACGCTCGGAGAAAGCGTGACGGAGGCAACCGTCGCCACCTGGTTCAAGAAGGTGGGCGATACGGTCGCCGTCGACGAGATGCTCTGCGAGCTCGAGACCGACAAGGTGACGGTCGAGGTTCCGGCCAAGGTCGGCGGCGTTCTGGCCGAGATCGTCGCCAAGGAAGGCGAGACGGTCGGCGTCGACGCCCTGCTCGCCACCATCGACGAGAAGGCCGGCGCCAAGCCCGCCCCGAAGCCGGCGGCCGCCCCGGCCCCGGCTCCGTCCGCCCCCGCCAAGGCCGGGACCGAGAGCGACGAGCCGGAATCCGCGCCCGCCAATGCCGCCGCGACCGACATCCCGGTCCCGACCCTCGGCGAGAGCGTGACCGAGGCGACCGTCTCCACCTGGTTCAAGAAGGTCGGCGACGCCGTTGCGCAGGACGAGATCCTGTGCGAGCTCGAGACCGACAAGGTTTCCGTCGAGGTGCCGGCCCCGGCCAGCGGCGTGCTCGCCGAGATCCTCGCCGCCGAGGGCAGCACCGTCGCCGCGGGTGGCAAGCTCGGCCGCATCTCCGGCGGAGGGGCGGGCCGGGTGGCAGCCGCCGGCGACACGGCGGCCGAGACGGCCCCCCCTGCGGCCGCGCCTGCGTCCTCCGGGCGCAGCGATGTCGAGAATGCCCCCTCGGCCAACAAGCTGATGGCCGAGCGCGGCCTCTCTCCCGACCAGGTGACCGGCAGCGGCCGCGACGGCCGGATCATGAAGGAAGACGTGCTGGCGACGAAGGCCGGTTCCAGTGCCCCGGCTCCGGCCGCCGCGCCGGCGGTCAGCTTCACCGCGGCCCCCACGCCGACGCTCGCCTCGATCCCGCGCGCGCCGGTGCCGGCCGAGGATGCCGCCCGCGAGGAGCGGGTGAAGATGACCCGGCTGCGCCAGACCATCGCGCGCCGCCTGAAGGAGGCGCAGAACACCGCCGCCATGCTCACCACCTACAACGAGGTGGACATGAGCGGGGTGATGGGCCTGCGCAACGAATACAAGGACCTGTTCGAGAAGAAGCACGGGGTGAAGCTCGGCTTCATGTCCTTCTTCACCAAGGCCTGCTGCCACGCGCTGCAGGAGGTGCCGGAGGTCAATGCCGAGATCGACGGGACGGATGTCGTCTACAAGCACTTCGTCCACATGGGCATCGCGGTCGGCACGCCGACCGGCCTCGTGGTGCCGGTGCTGCGCGACGCCGACCAGCTCAGCTTCGCGGCCATCGAGAAGAAGATCGCGGAACTCGGCATCCGGGCCCGCGACGGCAAGCTCAGCATGGCCGACATGCAGGGCGGCACCTTCACCATCTCGAACGGCGGCGTCTACGGCTCGCTCATGTCCTCGCCGATCCTGAACCCGCCGCAGTCGGGCATCCTCGGCATGCACAAGATCCAGGATCGCCCGGTCGTCGTCGGCGGCAAGATCGAGATCCGGCCGATGATGTATCTGGCGCTGAGCTACGACCACCGCATCGTCGACGGCAAGGGCGCCGTGACCTTCCTCGTCCGGGTCAAGGAAGCCCTCGAGGATCCGCGCCGCCTGCTGATGGACCTCTGACATGGCGCCCGAGCTGACCGTCCTCTGCCTCGCGGCCATCCTCCAGGCCGGACAGCTCGCGCTGGCCGGCTGGGCGATGAACCGCGATGCCGGCGTCGACTACAACGCCGGCCCGCGGGACAGCCAGCCGGAATTCTCGCCGCTCACCGGCCGCCTGCGCCGGGCGGTCGACAACCACTTCGAGGCGCTGATCCTCTTCACCATCGCCGTCGTGGTGGTGACGCTGTCCGGCGCGGCCTCGGCACTCACGGCCACCTGCGCGTGGCTCTACCTCGCCGCCCGCATCCTCTATGTCCCGGCCTATGCCTTCGGCTGGACCCCCTGGCGCTCGGTGATCTTCGGGATCGGCGCCGCCGCCACACTGGTGATGATCGTCACCGCGCTCATCTGACGGCGCGGCGCTCAAGGAGAAGACGAAATGGCTGACTACGACGTCATCGTGATCGGTGCCGGGCCCGGGGGCTATGTCTGCGCCATCCGCTGCGCACAGCTGGGGCTGAAGACGGCCTGCGTCGAGGGACGCGAGACGCTGGGCGGCACCTGCCTCAACGTCGGTTGCATCCCCTCGAAGGCGCTGCTCCATGCCTCCGAACTCTATCACGAGGCCACCCACAATTTCGCGAAGATGGGCCTGAAGGGCGCAGCACCCGAAATCGACTGGCCGGCCATGCTCGCCTACAAGCAGTCGACGGTCGACACCAACACCAAGGGCATCGAATTCCTGTTCAAGAAGAACAAGGTCGACTGGCTGAAGGGCTGGGGCAGCATTCCCGGACAGGGCCAGGTGAAGGTCGGGGACCGGACCTACACGACGAAGAACATCGTGATCGCCACCGGCTCCGAGCCGGCCGCCCTGCCCGGCGTCGAGGTCGACGAGGAGGTGATCGTCACCTCCACCGGCGCGCTGGCGCTCGGTGGCATCCCGAAGCGGATGGCGGTGATCGGCGGCGGCGTCATCGGGCTGGAGCTCGGCTCGGTCTATGCACGGCTCGGATCGGAAGTGACGGTCGTCGAATATCTCGACCAGATCACCCCCGGCCTCGACGGCGAGGTGGTGAAGGCCTTCCACAAGCTGCTGGCGAAGCAGGGCCTGAACTTCGTGCTCGGCGCCGCCGTGAAGGGCGCGACCAGGGGCGAGACCGGCGTCACCCTGTCCTACGAGCTGCGCAAGGACGGCAGCGCCGGGACGCTGGAGGCAGATGTGGTGCTCGTCGCCACCGGGCGGCGCGCCTATACGAAGGATCTCGGCCTCGAGACGGCCGAGCTCGCCGTCAATGCCCGCGGCGTCATCGAGACCGATGCCCACTGGCGCACCGGCGTGCCCGGCATCTACGCGATCGGCGACGTGACCCCCGGCCCGATGCTCGCCCACAAGGCCGAGGACGAGGGCATGGCCGTGGCCGAGACCATCGCCGGGCAGCACGGCCACGTGAACTATGGCGTGATCCCGGGCGTCATCTACACGAGCCCCGAGGTCGCCTCCGTCGGCGAGACCGAGGAAAGCCTCAAGGCGAAGGAGCGTGCCTACAAGATCGGCAAGTTCCCCTTCATGGGCAACGCCCGCGCCAAGACCCTGATGCAGGGCGACGGCTTCGTGAAGATCCTTGCCGACAAGGAGACCGACCGCATCCTCGGCGCCCACATCATCGGGCCGCAGGCCGGCGAGATGATCCACGAGATCTGCGTCGCCATGGAATTCGGCGCCGCGGCCGAGGACGTGGCCCGCACCTGCCACGCCCATCCGACCTGCTCCGAGGCCGTCCGCGAGGCCGCCCTCGCCTGCGGAGACGGCGCGATCCACGCCTGATCGCCAAGGCCCGCCCGGTGCCGCCACAGGCGCACCGCGCGGGCCCGACCCCGGCGCCCCGGTACCGCGTCTGTTGATCCACGGCGGACCTCCAGTCCGTGAGGCCGCAGCCCGACGCCGCCGATTCCCGGTCCCGGCCGGATCGTCGCGACGGTTCAGCCCGGCCCCCGCGCGGCCGGTGGCGGGGACTTGGCCGCGGCAGGGAATCGGCTCTCCGGGGCCGGTTCCCCGGGGCCGGCAGGCCACTTCGATCGGCGCGGCGCGACGCTGATTCGCTCCAGCAACACGGTTTCGCCTGCAGGGTTAATCTGCGCGAGCGGAATCTGTGATTTTCCCGCAATAGTTGCAGTCGGATAGCGCGCCAGACGACGCGAGGCTTTACCGCGACCGGATCTGCCGCCTATACCTTGGGGAAGGCTGCCGGCAGCGGTGGCACATCGAGCGGTTCTGAGGCTGGGTTTCATAAAGGCATGAGCGCAATGTTTGGCGGCTTGACCGGGCTATTCTCGTCGGACATGGCGATCGACCTCGGGACGGCGAATACGCTCGTCTATGTCAAGGGCAAGGGCATCGTCCTGAACGAGCCCTCGGTCGTGGCCTATTCGATCAAGGACGGCAAGAAGCGCGTCCTCGCCGTGGGCGAGGAGGCCAAGCAGATGCTGGGCCGCACCCCCGCCTCGATCCAGGCGATCCGGCCGATGCGCGACGGCGTGATCGCCGATTTCGATGTGGCCGAGGAGATGATCAAGTTCTTCATCCGCAAGGCCCACCGTGGCGGCTCCTGGGCCAAGCCCAAGGTGCTCGTCTGCGTGCCCCACGGTGCCACCCCGGTCGAGAAACGCGCGATCCGCGAGAGCGTGATGGCCGCCGGCGCCCGCAAGGCCGGGCTCATCTCCGAACCCATCGCCGCCGC
>ERZ500977.62-NODE-62-length-22295-cov-7.717941_pt1 | contig 22295 bp, 15 predicted proteins | sample MGYA00248863_ERZ500977 | MGnify/ENA primary metagenome ERZ500977 (study PRJEB25958, sample SAMN03398581) | human skin metagenome | study: EMG produced TPA metagenomics assembly of the Human Skin Microbiome Metagenome (human skin metagenome) data set.
GTGGAGTTCGGCCAGGGAGCGGACCAGCGACAGGCCGAGCCCGGTGCCTTGCGCACGCTGATCAGCGGCGCCCGCCTGCTCGAATGGGCGGCCGAGGCGGGCGAGGTCTTCGGGCGCGATGCCGACGCCGGTGTCGGACACGATCAGCTCCAGGTCGTCGTCCACCTGGCCCAGCGAGACGGTCACCGATCCGCCGGCCGGCGTGAACTTCACCGCATTGGACAGGAGGTTGAGCAGCACCTGGGTCAGCCGGTCGGGATCGCCCCGGATCACCGGCACGGCGGGCGGCAGGTCCTCGGCGAGCACAGCCCCCCGGGCGCGGAACAGTTCGGAACTGGCGCGCGCCGCCGCCGCCACGAGGGCGCGGAGATCCACCTCCACCACGGCCCAGTCCATGTGCCCGGCCTCCAGCTTCGCCATGTCGAGCACCTGGTTCACCAGCCGGCCCAGCCGCTCGCTCTCGGCGACGATGATCCGCAGGAACTCGGCGCGCTCGGCGTCCGTCATGTCCGGCGTGTCGAGCATGAGCTCGGACAGCGCCCGGATCGAGGTGAGCGGCGTTCGGAGCTCGTGCGTCACCGAGGAAATGAAGTCGTCCTTGAGCTGGTCGAGGCCCTTCAGCGCCTCGTTCGCGGCGCGGAGCTCGGCTCCCGTTTCCTCCAGCGCCCGCGCATAGGCCCGGACCTGCGAAGCCTCGTCGAGGATCTCCACGACGTCCCGCGGCCCGAGCGGCTCCTCCTCGACCACGGCGGCCACCATCACCCGGGCCGAAGCGGCGCCCATCACCCCGGCGAGCTCGCGCTCGATCCGGTCGACGAGCCGGGCATCGGGCAGAAGCGCCCCGGTCTCCTGCCGATGCGCCTCGAGGACAGCCTCCGCGCGGGCCGGCCCGAGCCAGCGCCGGGCGAGCGCGGTCAGGTCCTCCGCCCGCGCCTGCCCGCGCCAGAAGACCGGGGCCTCGCCGCCTCCCCGCTCGAAGACATCGACGAAGAGGAGTGCCTGGCTCGCCCCGCGGCCCGAAGGCTCGCCCCGAAGCGAGACGCCCACATAGAGCGCGACATTGACGAGCAGGCTCCAGACCAGCGCATGGGTCAGCGGATCGAGCCCGCCGAGACCCAGCAGCCGCTCCGGCGCGAGGAGCGAGATACCGAACGGCCCGTCCAGCAGGAAGCCCGCACCGATCCAGCCGGACTTCGCCACCGAGGGCAGCATCAGCGTCCACACCCAGAGGGCGAAGCCGCCGGCAAGCCCGGCCATCGCCCCGGCCCGGGTTCCCCCGCGCCAGTAGAGCCCGCCGAGCAGGGCCGGCGCGACCTGCGCCACGGCCGCGAAGCTGATGAGGCCGATCGACACCAGCGCATAGGCCTCGCCCGCCACGCGGAAGTAGAGATAGCCGAGCAGCAGCACCGCGACGATCGCCACCCGCCGGATGCCGAGGAGCAACGGGGTGAGGTCGTCCCCGGCGCGGGTGGCGAGGCGGGTGCGGGCGAGCAGCGCCGGCATGACGAGGTCGTTGCAGACCATCGTCGCGATCGCCAGCGTCTCGACGATCAGCATCCCCGTCGCCGCCGACAGCCCGCCGAGATAGGCGAGGAGCGCAAGCGCCGGCGCCCCCGCCGCCAGCGGCAGCGACAGGACGAAGGTCTCGGGGTCGGCGCCGCCCGGCCCGAAATAGACGAGGCCGCCGAGCGCGATCGGCAGGACGAAGACGTTGATGAGCAGCAGATAGGCCGGAAAGGCCCAGGACGCCCGCCGGATGTGCCGCTCGTCGACGCATTCCACCACCGCCATCTGGAACTGCCGCGGCAGCATCAGCAGCGACACTCCGGCGAGGAGCGTCAGCGCCGCCCATTGCGCGGCATCGAAGCCCCCCGCCGCGCCGCCGCCGAGGCGCAGCAGGTCCGTGACCCCGGGCAGGTCGGCCGCCCGCGCCCAGATGTCGGCCGGGCCGGCGAAGAGGCCCCAGGTGACGAAGACCCCGACCGCGAGGAAGGCCACAAGCTTCACCACCGACTCGACGGCGATGGCGGCCACCATCCCCTCGTGCCGCTCGGCGCTGTCGAGATGCCGGGTGCCGAAGGCCAGCGTGAAGGCCGCGAGTGCGAGCGTGACGAGAAGCGCGCCGTCCTGCCACCAGCCGACCGCCCCGGCCGGCGCCGTGCCCTCGGTCAGCAGCCGGTAGGCGGTGGCAACCGCCTTCAACTGGAGGGCGATGTAGGGCAACAGCCCAACGACGGTGATCGCCGTGACGAGCGCGGCGAGGCCCCGGCTCTTGCCGTAGCGGCTGGCGACGAAATCGGCGATCGAGGTGACGCGGTAGGTCCGGGAGATCCGCACCATCCTGCGGATCACCCCCCAGGCGAGGAGCATCGCCAGCGTTGGCCCGAGATAGATCGGCAGGAACCAGATGCCCCCGGTCGCCGCGCGGCCGACGCTGCCGAAATAGGTCCAGGCGCTGCAGTAGACCCCGAGCGACAGCGCATAAACCCAGGGGCTGGCAATCACCGACCGCCCGGCCGCGGCCCTGCGGTCGGCCAGCGCGGCAATGCCGAAGAGGAGCGCCAGATACCCCCCGGAGACGAGGAGGACGACGCCGGCGGGCAGGCCGGGCAGCGGGCCCTGCCCCATCTCAGCCCCCGCGCTCGCTCACGAGGGCGAGGACCGCGATCAGCCCCGCCCAGACCCCGAACAGCCCCACCGGCAGCAGCGGCAGGCCGAAAACCGTCACCGGATGATCCCAGAGCATCAGCAGGGGAAAGTTGAGGAGCACCGCTCCCGCCACCGCCAACGCCCCCAGGCCCCCCGGGCGCGGCCCGCCCCCCGCGCGTCTCACAGCAGGTCCAGCCGGAAATGGCCCGCGATCCAGGCGCGGAAGCCGCGGACGATGGCGAGCGAATCCTTCAGCGCCGCCCGGTCGAGGCTGCCGAGGGCGGCAGGGCGCACGCGGTTGTCGGGCGCGCGGCCCTCGGCGATCTGCGCGAGATTGGTGGTGAGCTTCACCGCCATCAGGCAGCGCAGCGCGTCGGTCAGGTCCCGGGCGAGGCCGGGCTCGATCCGGCCGGCCGCCACCAGCGCCTCCAGCCGCGCCACGGTCCCGACCTCGGCGAGCCCCGCCTCCAGCGCCAGCGCGCGCACGCCATGGACGACCGGGAAGAGGCCGAGCTTCTTGAGATCCACCTCCGCCGCCGCCCGGCCGCTCAGGCCCGGCAACCGGGCCCACCAGCCGCCCTCCTCATGGGTGAACTGCTCGATCGCCCGGGCGAACCGCGCGAGATAGGCGGCATTGCCCGTCATCAGCCGGCCGAGATGCGCCCGGGCCTGCCCGTGCAGGGTGGCGTCCCCCGCCACCACGGCCGCATCGAGGAAGATCGCGAGATTCATCGGCCCGTCCGCCTCCTCGCCATGGATCCACCGCCCCAGCGTGGCGCGAAAGCCCGCAAGCGGCTGGCACCATGCGGGCCGGCTCACCATGATGCCGCCGGGACAGGGCGGATAGCCGAAATCGACCAGCGCGGCGGTGAAGGCCGCGGTCACCACCCCGAGCTCCGGACAGTCGAAATCGTCGCGCAGGATCAGCGCATTGTCCTGGTCGGTGCGGATGATCTGCTCGCCCCGGCCCTCGCTGCCCATGACGAGGAGACAGCTGTTCGCCACCAGCCCGGGCGGGGCCAGCATCTCCCACAGCCGGCGGAAGATCCGCCGGTTGAGCCCCCCGACGAGGCCGGCGATGACATCGGCGCGGATGCCGTCGGCGTGGAGCAGCGCGATGAGATCCTGCACCTGCCGGGCGGCGGCGGCGAGGGCGGGAAGGTCGCGCGCCTCGGCCGCCCCGGCGGCGATCAGATGCGAATGGCTCGCGACATGCCCCATCAGCTCGGGCTGGCCGAGCAGGCCGACGATCGCGTCTCCCTCGGCCACCACCACCCGGCGGATCCGGTGGCGCAGCATCGCGAGGAGCGCGTCGACGAGCGCATCGCCAGGCGCCACGGTCACGGTCTCGAAATGCGCCAGCTCGCGCACGGCGATCCGGTCCGGCGGCTCCGGGCGCAGCAGGGCGTCGCGCAGGTCGGTGGTGGTGAAGATGCCGATCCGCCCGCCGTCGCGCACCAGCGCGTCGTCCAGGTGGCGCGCGGAGAGCTCGCGGCAGAGGCTGACGAGGTCGAGGTCGCCCTCGACGATCAGCGGCTGGCGCAGCGGAGCGTCGGCGACCCGCGCCGAGGCGAGCGACGGCAGGTCGCCCCGCAACAGGTCGACCCGCCCGGTGAGGGGCGGGTCGCGGGAGTCCCGGGCCGGATGTCCGACCATGCGGGGAACTCAGTGGTCCGAGGCGGCGGCGGCGCCGATGCCGGTCTCCGAGCGCACCTGCTGCGCCGCGAACCCCGCCCGGTCGATCTTCGCCCGCGGGCTGTTGTCCATCTTCGACACCAGCCAGATCGCGAGGAAGGCGAGCGTCATCGAGAACAGCGCCGGCGAGGTATAGGGGAAGGGCGCCGAGCCGACCGGATGGCCGAGCGTCGTTTCCCAGACCGACGGCGACAGGACCGTCAGCACCACCGAGGACACGAGGCCGAGGAAGCCGCCGACGACCGCACCCCGGGTCGTGCAGTCCTTCCAGAGCACCGACATGAACAGCACCGGGAAGTTGGCGGATGCGGCGACCGCGAAGGCCAGCGACACCATGAAGGCGATGTTCTGGTTCTGGAAGGCGATGCCGAGGATCACCGCGATGACGCCGAGGGCGAGCGTGGTGATGCGCGACACCCGGAGTTCGGAGGCGCTGTCGGCCTTCCCCTTCTTGATGACGGTCGAGTATAGGTCGTGGCTGACCGCCGAGGCGCCGGCGAGCGTCAGGCCCGCCACCACCGCGAGGATCGTCGCGAAGGCCACCGCCGAGATGAAGCCGAGGAAGATGTTGCCCCCGACCGCATGGGCGAGATGGACCGCGGCCATGTTGTTGCCGCCGACGAGCTTGCCGTCCGCCGTCAGGAATTCCGGGTTCGTCAGCACGAAGGTGATGGCGCCGAAGCCGATGATGAAGGTGAGCAGGTAGAAGTAGCCGATCCAGGTGGTCGCCCACATCACCGACTTCCGGGCTTCCTTGGCCGAGGGCACGGTGAAGAAGCGCATCAGGATGTGCGGCAGGCCGGCGGTGCCGAACATCAGCGCCATGCCGAAGCTGATCGCCGAGATCGGGTCCTTGATGAAGGTGCCGGGGCCCATGATCGACTGGCCGGCGGCGGCCGGGTTCTCGCTGCCGGCAGCGGTCGCGATGTCGGTCTTGATCCGCACCGCGTCGGCGAACATCGCCTCGGGGCTGAAGCCGTATTTCCAGAGCACCATGAACGACATGAAGGACGCGCCGCCGAGCAGCAGGCAGGCCTTGATGATCTGCACCCAGGTGGTCGCGGTCATGCCGCCGAAGAGCACGTAGATCATCATCAGCGCACCGACGAGCACCACGGCGATCCAGTAGTCGAGGCCGAACAGCAGCTCGATCAGAGAGCCCGCGCCGACCATCTGCGCGATCAGGTAGAAGGCGACGACGACGAGCGTGCCCGAGGCCGCGAAGACGCGGACCGGGGTCTGCGCGAAGCGGAAGGAGGCCACGTCGGCGAAGGTGAACTTGCCGAGGTTGCGCAGCCGCTCCGCCATCAGGAAGGTGAGGATCGGCCAGCCGACCAGAAAGCCGATGGAATAGATGAGACCATCGAAGCCCCCGGTCATCACCGCGGCCGAGATGCCGAGGAAGGACGCGGCCGACATGTAGTCGCCGGCGATGGCGAGGCCGTTCTGGAAGCCGGTGATGCCGCCGCCGGCGGTATAGAAGTCGGACGCCGACTTGGTCTTGGCTGCCGCCCATTTGGTCACGAACAGCGTGAAGATCACGAAGACGCCGAACATAAGGATGGCCGTCCAGTTCGTCGCCTGCTTCTCGACGCCCTGGATGACATCGGCGGCAAAGGCGGACCCCGGCAGCAGGGCGGCGGCGAGGGCAGCGGTGCCCCGGAGGCTGAAACGCAGGGCGATCACTTCAGGGCCTCCCGCTTCACCTTCTCGGTGAGGTCGTCGAATTCGCTGTTGGCCCGGCGCACGTAGACGCCCGTGATGAGGATGGTGAAGACGATCACGCCGAAGCCGATCGGGATGCCCCAGGTCATCACCCCTTCGCCGATACGGACCGACAGCAGGTCCTTCCGGAAGGCGATCAGCAGGATGAAACCGTAATAGACGACCAGCATCGCCAGGGTCAGCATCCAGCCGAAGCGCGACCTCCTCTCCTTCAATATCTGATAGTTGGGATCGCGTTCTATGCGATCCGTCAATATCGGCTCCATCGGATTTTCCTCCATCCCCGTATCATTCGCTCTTTGAGTGCATAATGCACCGTCCACTCGCCAGGGTCGTAGCCGCCCCTTGCGGTGGTTTGCCATGCCTGTTTGCACGCTTCCGGAAAAGCGCGCCACAAGACATTCGTCGGGGAGCCCCCGCACCTGCCGGTCCCTGCTTGGGCTGCATCGGCCGGCCGCTCCACACGGGACAGGAGGAGCGCGGCCGGACGCAGCCCGGACGCAGGCGCGCCCCGCGCGCCGGTCGGTCGGCGGCTGCCCACCTCACGCGCGACATGCGACAACAGATGATAAAATCGATGCAATAATATGATTTAATTAAAAAATATTCCGGTTATCTGAAAGGACCATTCCCATGGAAGGCGTCCTTTCCCTATAGAAGCGCAGGCGAGTATCGGAAGGACGGCAGCACAACTCTGCCCATTTAGCGGTCTTTAACGCCTAAAAATAACCCAATCCCCCGAAACTGCCTTTCAAATTGGCTGCAGCCCTTGACCTTCGAACACGCCGCACGGCAGCGTGCCGCTCAATTTAACGAGTTCAGCAGGGAGAGACGACGACATGACGGGAGTGATGAAGCGGCTGATGGTCGGCTCGGCCCTTGCCGGCAGCCTCTGGGCCGGCGCAGCCGCCGCCCAGGAGGAGACGATCAAGGTCGGCATCCTGCACTCGCTGAGCGGCACCATGGCCATCTCGGAGACGACGCTCAAGGATGCCATGCTGATGCTCATCGACGAGCAGAACGCCAAGGGCGGCGTGCTCGGCAAGAAGCTGGAGCCGGTGGTCGTCGACCCGGCCTCCGACTGGCCCCGCTTCGCCGAACTGGCGCGCGAGCTGGTCGCGGGACAGGGCGTCGACGTGGTCTTCGGTTGCTGGACCTCGGTCAGCCGCAAGTCGGTGCTGCCGGTCTTCGAGGAGCTGAACTCGATCCTGTTCTACCCGGTCCAGTACGAGGGCCAGGAGAGCCAGCGCAACGTCTTCTACACCGGCGCCGCGCCGAACCAGCAGGCGATCCCGGCCGTCGACTACCTGATGAACGACGAGGGCGTGGAGCGCTGGGTGCTCGCGGGCACCGACTACGTCTATCCGCGCACGACGAACCAGATCCTCGAGGCCTACCTGAAGTCCAAGGGCGTCGCCGCCGAGGACATCATGATCAGCTACACGCCCTTCGGTCATTCCGACTGGCAGACGATCGTCTCGGACATCAAGAAGTTCGGCTCCGAAGGCAAGAAGACCGCCGTCGTCTCGACGATCAACGGCGATGCCAACGTGCCCTTCTACAAGGAACTCGGCAACCAGGGCATCTCGGCCGAGGACATCCCCGTCGTCGCCTTCTCGGTCGGCGAGGAAGAGCTCGCGGGCCTCGACACCGGCCCGCTCGTCGGCCATCTCGCCGCCTGGAACTATTTCCAGTCGATCGACACGCCGGAGAATGCCGAGTTCATCGAGAAGTGGCAGGCCTTCACCAAGAGCGCGGACCGCACCACCAACGACCCGATGGAGGCCCATTACATCGGCTTCAACATGTGGGTGAAGGCGGTCGAGGCGGCCGGCACCACCGACACCGACGCGGTGATCGAGTCGATGAACGGCGTGGCCGTGCCGAACCTGACCGGCGGCCTCAGCTCGATGGGCGTCAACCACCACATCACCAAGCCGGTTTTCATCGGTGAAATCCGCGACGACGGCCAGTTCGACGTGGTCTGGCAGACGCCGGGCCTCGTGCTGGGCGACGAATGGTCCGACTTCCTGCCGGAGTCGAAGGATCTGGTGGGCGTCTGGCGCGAGCCGATGCAGTGCGGGAACTTCAACACCGCCACCAACCAGTGTGGCGGCGCCACCAACTGATCCCACTCACCGATGCGCGCGGGGCGAAGGCACCGTCCCGCGCGCATCCGAATTTCGTCCCGGGGGAAACCGATGCGCCTGCTCGCTGCGATCGTCATCTGGATCAGCCTCGCCGTCGCCCCGGCGCTGGCGCAGAGTTTCGAGGAGCTGGTCGCGCGCCTGCCCGAAGGCAGTTTCAGCGACCGGGCGGAGGCGGTCTCCGCGCTGGCCGCCTCCGGCGATCCCCGGGCCGCGGCGGTGCTGCGGGTGCTCGGCGATGGCGAGCTTCAGCAGCGCAAGGAGGACGGCGCCCTGGTGCGGGTGACGGGCCGGGGGGCGGCGGCGACGGCCTTTGACCTCTATACCGGCGCCGAGATCGGGCCGGTCGCGGCGCGCTCGACCGAGGCGGTGAAGGTGAACAACAGCCTGCGCCGCACCATCCGCGCGGCCCTTGCCACCCTGACCCTGCGCGATCCCGATCCGGCCCGGCGCACTTCCGCGGCGCTGGAGGCCTTCAAGAACCCGGATCCCGAGGCCCTGCCCGCGCTCGAGGCGGCCCTGGCCGCCGAGACGGACGCGGGCGTCAAATCCCTGCTGGAAGAAGCGCGTGCCGCATCGGTCCTCGCGAGCGACGCCGATCCGGCCGCGCGGATCGCAGCGCTCGCCGTGGTGGCCGAGCGCGGACGCGAGGCCCTGCCGCTGATCACGCCCCTCGTCTCGAGCGACGTGCCGGGGCTCGGCGCGGCCGCCCAGGCCGCCGTCGCCGAAGTCGAGCGCAGCCAGGCGATGTGGGCGCAGGCGCAGAACATCTGGTTCGGCCTGTCGCTCGGCTCGGTGCTGCTGCTGGCGGCGGTGGGGCTCGCCATCACCTTCGGGGTGATGGGGGTCATCAACATGGCCCATGGCGAACTGATCATGATCGGCGCCTATACGACCTTCATGGTGCAGGAGCTGATCCGCGCCCATGCCCCCGGCCTCTTCGACTGGTCGCTGGTGATCGCGGCGCCGGCGGCCTTCCTCGTCGCGGGCGCGATCGGCGTCGGCATCGAGCGCGGCATCGTGCGCTATCTCTACGGCCGGCCGCTGGAGACGCTGCTCGCCACCTGGGGCGTCAGCCTGATCCTCCAGCAACTGGTGCGCTCGATCTTCGGCCCCTCGAACCGCGAGGTCGGCAACCCGTCCTGGATGTCCGGTGCGTTCCAGTTCGGCGAGATGACCATCACCTTCAACCGGATGTGGATCATCGTCTTCGGGGTGGTCGTCTTCCTCGGGCTGCTGCTCCTGCTCAAGCGCACGCTCTTCGGGCTCCAGATGCGGGCCGTCACCCAGAACCGCGCCATGGCGGCGGAGATGGGCATCCGCACCGCCCGGGTCGACGCGCTGACCTTCGGCCTCGGCGCCGGCATCGCCGGGCTCGCCGGCGTGGCGCTCAGCCAGATCGACAACGTGTCGCCGAACCTCGGGCAGACCTACATCATCGACAGCTTCCTCGTCGTGGTCTTCGGCGGGGCCGGCAATCTCTGGGGCACCTTCGCCGCGGCGTTCAGCCTCGGGATCGCCAACAAGTTCCTGGAACCCTGGGCGGGGGCCGTGCTCGGCAAGATCCTGATCCTCGTCTTCATCATCCTGTTCATCCAGAAGAAGCCGCGCGGACTGTTCCCGCAGCGCGGCCGGGCGGTGGAGGCGTGACCATGCTCGACAACCGCAGCCTGATCTTTCTCGGCCTGCTCCTCTGCGCGACGGTGCTGATGCTGCTCGGCGTGGCGGCCGGGCTGGTGCCGGTCTACATCCTGCCGCTCGCCGGCAAGTATCTCTGCTTCGCGCTCCTCGCCGTGGCCCTCGATCTCGTCTGGGGCTATGCCGGCATCCTCTCGCTCGGCCATGGCGCCTTCTTCGCGCTCGGCGGCTATGCCATGGGGATGCACCTGATGCGCGAGATCGGCGACCGCGGCGTCTATGCGAATCCCGACCTGCCGGACTTCATGGTGTTCCTGAGCTACGAGAAGCTGCCGTGGTTCTGGTACGGCTTCGACATGTTCTGGTTCGCGGCCCTGATGGTGCTCGTCGTGCCGGGTCTCCTCGCCTTCGTCTTCGGCTATTTCGCCTTCCGCAGCCGGGTGACGGGCGTCTATCTCTCGATCATGACCCAGGCGCTCACCTATGCGCTGCTCCTCGCCTTCTTCCGCAACGAGATGGGCTTCGGCGGCAACAACGGGCTGACCGACTTCCGCGACCTGCTCGGCTTCAGCCTCTCGGCCGACGGCACCCGCATGACGCTCTTCGCCCTGTCGGCGCTGGCGCTCGGGCTCGGGCTCGTGGCGGGACGGGCGATCACGACGTCCAAATTCGGCAAGGTGCTGGTCGGCGTGCGCGATGCGGAGAGCCGGACCCGCTTCCTCGGCTACCGGGTCGAGCATTACAAGCTCTTCGTCTTCACCGTCTCGGCGATGCTCGCGGGGATCGCGGGGGCGCTCTACGTGCCGCAGGTCGGCATCATCAACCCCGGCGAGTTCAGCCCGGCCAACTCGATCGAGGTGGTGATCTGGGTGGCGCTCGGCGGCCGGGGAACGCTGATCGGCGCGGCGCTCGGCGCCCTGATCGTCGCCGCCGGCAAGAGCTGGCTGACCGCGAACTTCCCGGAGATCTGGCTGTTCGTGCTGGGCGCGACCTTCATCCTCGTGACGATCTTCCTGCCGAGGGGCGTGCTCGGTCTGATCGAGGACCTCACCCGGCGGCGCAAGCCCGCGCCCCCCGCCGCAGCCGGCCAGCCGGCGGAGTGACAGGCATGCAGGAAACCCAGCTCTACCTCCAGGACGTCCACAAGGCCTTCGACGGCTACAAGGCGATCAACGGCCTGTCGATCGCCATCGCGCGGGGGGAACTGCGCGCCGTCGTCGGGCCGAACGGCGCCGGCAAGACGACGATGCTCGACATCATCACCGGCAAGACCCGCCCCGATGTCGGCCAGGTGGTCTGGGGCCAGGACACCGACCTCACCCGCCTCGACGAGGCGTCCTGCGCCCGGCTCGGGATCGGGCGCAAGTTCCAGAAGCCGACGGTCTTCGAGACCCTGAGCGTCTCGGACAACCTGATGTTGGCGCTCGCCAACGACCGCGGCGTGCCGGCGACCCTGTTCCATCGCGGCAGCCAGACCGAGGCGCAGCGGATCGCGGGCCTGCTGGAGACCGTCGGCCTCGGCGCCGAGCGCGAGCGGCTGGCGGGGCTGCTCAGCCACGGGCAGAAGCAGTGGCTGGAGATCGGCATGCTGCTGGCGCAGGAGCCGCAGCTCCTGCTCGTCGACGAGCCGGCCGCCGGCATGACCGATGCCGAGACCATGAAGACCGCCGAACTCCTGCGCTCCATCGCGGGCGAGCGGTCGGTGGTGGTGATCGAGCATGACATGGATTTCGTGCGGGCACTCGACTGCAAGGTCACCTGCCTGCATCGGGGCGCCGTTCTGGCCGAGGGATCGCTCGACCACGTGTCGTCCAATCCCGAAGTGATCGAAGTCTATCTGGGGCGCTGAGCGATGCTGTCCGTCGAGAACATCGAGCTGAAATATGGCGCAGCCCAGGCGCTGCGCGGGGTCTCGCTGCGGGCCGAGCCCGGCAAGGTGACCTGCGTCCTCGGCCGCAACGGGGTGGGCAAGACCTCGCTGATGCGGGCCATCTCCGGCCGCCAGGGCATCGCCGGCGGGCAGATCCTCTGGGAGGGCCGGGACATCGCGCGCCTCCGGCCCGACGCCCGGGCCCGGCTTGGCGTCGCCACCGTGCCGCAGGGGCGCGAGATCTTCCCGCTCCTGACCGTGCGCGAGAATCTGGAGACCGGTTTCGCGCTGCTGCCCCGGTCCGAGCGGCGGGTGCCGGAGGAGGTGTTCGATCTCTTCCCGGTGCTGGCCGAGATGATGAACCGCCGCGGCGGTGACCTGTCGGGCGGGCAGCAGCAGCAGCTCGCCATCGGCCGCGCGATGGTGACGCGGCCGAAGCTCCTGCTGATGGACGAGCCGACCGAAGGCATCCAGCCCTCGATCATCAAGGACATCGGCCGGGCCATCAGCTACCTGCGCAACCAGGGTCATCTCGCCATCGTGCTGGTCGAGCAGTATTTCGACTTCGCCCACGAACTCGCCGATCTCTTCGCGGTGATGGACCGTGGCCGGGTCGTCCTGTCCGGCACGCGAGAAGACATGGACGCCGACGAAGTCCGTCGCTGGATGACCGTCTGAAGCAAGGCCGAACCGGACGGACTCGTCCGGTGGCCAGGGCTTTGCGCGCGTTCATGCGATGTCAGGAGTCCAGGGCGGACGGCCCGGTGCGACCGGGACGGACGCCGCCCTAGTCCTCGCGCCGCTCCTCCAGCGCGATTGCCAGCTCCCGGCGGATCAGCTTGCGCAGGTTGCGGCCGATCTGCTCGCCGAGCTCGCCCTTGAGCTCCTCGCGGACGATGCTGTTCACGAGGTCGCGCAGCCCCTCCTCGTCGAGGATCGGGGCCTGCGGCAGCGTTCCGGTGCCGAGCCCCTCTGCCAGGATCTCGCCCGGCCCGGCCTCCGACTCCGCTTCCTCCACCGCCTCGTCCCTGGCAGATCCCGCGTCGGGTGGGGCCACCGGACCCGGCGCCTGCGCGGATTCCGCGACCGGAGGCAGGTCGACCCGCATCGCCGGCGTCAGCATCAGGACGCCCCCCTGCTCCTCGCCCTCGCCCGAGCCACCGCGGGCGGCGGCCTCGGCCGAGACGAGGGCGCGGATCGAGGCCAGAACCTCCGTCAGGGATTCCTGCGGGGAGTCGTCCTTGCCGGGGGGAAGGCCCGCGCCTGCCATGCTGACTACTTCTCCCACCGCGACCGGATCCGGTCGACGGCACTCGTGTCATAGCCCCCCAGCGGACCGGCCTGGACCCGGTCGAAGTTCACTTCCGGGTCATAGGTCGGAATGCCGAGGTTCAGATGCTCGACGGTGAGCAGGCCCATGGCCCGCAGCACGCCGTAGGTGGCGACATACTCGTCCCGGAGCGCCTGCACGATCTGCGCCTGCGCCTCGAGCAGGTCCTGGTCGGCATCGAGGACCTCGATCGTCGAACGGGCGCCGAGCCGGGCCTCCTCGGCGACGCCGTCCGCGGCGATGCGGGCGGCTTCGGCCTGCTCGCGCCGCGCGACGATCGCCGCCCGTGCGCTCTCCAGCTCGGCCCAGGAGGTGGCCACGGCTTCCGAGACGCTGCGCCCCGCCAGCTGGACCTGATAGCGGCGCTGGTCGAGCAGCGCCTGCGCCTGGCGCACGAGGCTGTCGTTGCGGCCGCCATCATAGAGCGGCATCGACCCCTCGATGCTGACCTCGCCATAGGGCTCGGTGCTCCAGACATCGTCCGTTGCCGTCCCGAAGATGGACGGGGGATAGGCATTGCCCCGCCGCACACCGGCATTGGCCCTGGCCGTCACGCTCGGCCGCTTCGCCGCGATGGACCGGTCGAAGTCATAGACAGCCACGCGCTCGTCGAACTGTGCCGCGATGAGCTGCGGGTTGGACTTGAGGGCGATGGACTGCGCCTCGGCCACGCTCTTCGGCAGGGCCGGCTTGGACGGCAGCGGCGCGAGATCCCTCGGGGGCGCGCCCACGGCGGAGACATAGGATGCCTGCGACACCGACAGCGCCCCGCGGGCGGCGGCGAGGCTCGACCGGGACTCGGCCAGCCGCGCCTCGCTCTGGCTGACATCGGTGCGGGTCACCTCGCCCACGTCGAAGCGGTTGCGGGTCGCGTCGAGCGTCTCGTTCAGCCGCCGCACGTCGTTGTTCGCGAGCGTCACGAATTCCTGGTCGCGCCGCACGTCCGCATAGGCGGCAACGGCGTTGTAGAGGACCGTCTGCTCGATGTCCTTGAGATCGGCCCGGCCGGCGGCCACGGCGTTGCGCGCGGCCTCCAGCCCCGCCCTGGTGGCGCCGCTGTCGAAGATCAGCAGGCTCGCATTGAGCGCGGCGCGCGCGTCGTAGAGCTTGCGGTCGAGCTCGTCGAGATTGCCGCTGATGCTGCCGCCGATGGCGCCGTCGAGCTGCGGGCGGCGCGAGGCGCGCGCCTGCGGCACATTCTCGTCGATCCCGCGCAGGGCGGCCCGTCCGGCGTCGAGCTGGGGGCTGGTCTGGTAGGCCTTGACCAGAGCATCCGCCAGGGTATCGGCCCGTGCCGGAAGACCGGAAGCGACAGCCATCGCCGCCGTCAGCATCAGGACCCCTCTGAGAGGCTGCTTGCTCGCCATAGTACTACCTCGACCACTTTCTTGCTCGATTTGCGCGCGCAACCGGTCCGATACCTCGGACCGGAGCGGACGCGCAGGGCTTTTCCAGCGGCACTATCGGGTGCCGCCCCTCAAAATTCAAACGCTTTTGCAACCGCGAACCCCGGGAGGACCGGCGCCGTTGCATCGAAGATGCGCCGCCAGGCGAGCCCGGTCGCGGTCTGCAGGCCGAGGCGGGCCTGGCCGCCAGCGCCATCGGCGAAGACCGCCACCGCCCGGCCGCCCGGCTTGAGCTGGGCCGCATAGGCGGCGGGAAAGGTCTCGACCGCGCCCCCGAACAGGATCACGTCGAACGGGCCGTGCTGGGGCAGGCCGGCGGCAAGGGGGCCGGTCTCGATCACCGCGGTCTCGGCGCCATGGGCGATCAGCCGGGCCTGCGCCTCGGCCGCGAGTTCCGGATCCTCCTCCAGGCCGATCACGACGGCCGCGATCCGGGCCACGACGGCCGTCGAATAGCCGAGGCCGCAGCCGACATCGAGCACCAGATCCTTCGGGCCGATATCGGCGGCGTCGAGCATCTTCGCGAAGACGCGCGGATCGAGGACCACGCGGCCGTTGCCGAGCGGGACATGCTCGCCCACATAGGCGACCGGCCGCAGGCCCGCAGGAACGTAGTCCTCGCGCGGGACGGCCAGCATCGCCTCGATGATCGAGAAGCGGGTCACGTCGGAGGGCCGCACCTGACAATCCACCATGGCTTCCCGGGCGGCAGCGAAATCGATCATGCTTGGAGTTCCTGGCCAGATGCGAGGGGCGTGGATTGATGGCATATTCGCCGCGCGCTGGCAACGCAACCGCAGCGACCCATCCACCCCCGCCCGGCGGGGGGACTATCAAGGAGCCTGACCCAATGTCGCATTTCCCTGACCGTTTCAGGGGCAGGTCCGCCGTCGTCACCGGCGGCGCCTCGGGCATCGGCCGTGCCGTGGCGGAGCGGATCCGGGCCGAGGGCGGGCAGGTGACCGTCTGGGACCGGGCCCCGGCCGGCGACCTGCCCACCACCTGCCTCGACATCCGCGATGCCGGCGCCGTCGCGGCCGCCGCATCGGACGCCGCCGGGGCGATGGGCGGGATCGACATCCTCGTCTGCTCGGCCGCGATCACCGGCCCGAATGCCACGACCTGGACCTACCCGGAAGCGGACTGGGCGCAGGTCATCGACATCAACGTCACCGGCACCTTCCACTGCCTGCGCGCCGTGGTGCCGCACATGCTGCCGCGCGGCTACGGGCGCATCGTCACCCTCGCCTCGGTCGCCGGCAAGGAGGGCAACCCGAACGCCCCGGCCTACAGCACCTCCAAGGCCGCGGTCATCGGCCTGACGAAGTCGCTCGGCAAGGAGCTCGCCACCACCGGGATCGTGGCGAACTGCGTGACCCCGGCGGCGGTCCGCACCCCGATCTTCGACCAGATGAGCCAGTCGCACATCGACTTCATGCTCTCGAAGATCCCGATGGGCCGTTTCGGCACGGTGGCCGAGGTGGTCGCCCTCGTCACCTGGCTTGCCTCGGAGGAATGCTCGTTCAGCACCGGCGCGGTCTTCGACATCTCCGGGGGCCGGGCCACCTATTGAGAGTCGGCCTGATAATCTGACAAACCGGCCCGGCGGGCCCCTGCGCGTCGCACAGGACGCGCCTGCCGGGGCGGCGGAAATCCCGAACGGGGTTTCCGCCGCCCAAATTTGCGAACAGTCTTCAGGCGCCCGGCCCGTCCGACAAGGAAGGGGTGGCATGCGTCGAAGAGTTATGAGAAGAATCTATCGTGACGATCGCGTCCCGTGACTGCCTCGAAGAAGGCGGCGCAGGTCTCGCAGCCGGGGGAGGATAGAGAATGAAAGCCATTTGCCCGCCATGGCGTGCCGCCGGACACCCGAAGGGACCGTATTGACAGGTTCGTGACAGGTTGCCGGGCTAGGCGCTCGTCCTGACAGCGCCGCAGGCCCGGTTCCGCACGCACGGTTCCGTTGGAACACCACCTAATCCGAGCATGACCGCACCGAACCTCTGGTTTCAGGCGACTCCTTGATTTATGACTGGACAGGACTGATGGAAGACGCCCTCGCCAAAGCGGCTCTCGAATACCACCGTTATCCTACGCCGGGAAGAATTGCCGTCACCCCCACCAAAGGGATGAGCAACCAGCGCGACCTCGCGCTCGCCTACAGCCCCGGCGTCGCGGTTCCCTGCCTGGAGATCGAGAAGGATCCGCTCAAGGCCTATGACTACACGTCCAAGGGCAACCTGGTCGCGGTCATCTCGAACGGCACGGCCGTGCTCGGCCTCGGCAATATCGGCGCCCTCGCCGGCAAGCCGGTGATGGAGGGAAAGGGCTGTCTCTTCAAGAAGTTCGCCGGCATCGACGTCTTCGACATCGAGATCGACGAAACTGATCCGGCCAAGATCATCGACATCGTCGCGAGCCTTGAGCCCACCTTCGGCGGCATCAACCTCGAGGACATCAAGGCCCCGGAATGCTTCGAGATCGAGACGAAGCTGCGCGAGCGGATGAAGATCCCCGTCTTCCATGACGACCAGCACGGCACGGCCATCGTCGCCGCCGCGGCGCTGCTCAACGCGCTGCACCTGGTCAACAAGCCGATCGAGACGGTGAAGCTCGTCTGCTCGGGTGCGGGCGCAGCGGCGATCGCCTGCCTCAACATCGTGGTCGGCCTCGGGGTGAAGCGCGAGAACGTCTGGGTCTGCGACAGCAAGGGCCTGATCACCACCCGGCGCGGCAAGCTCGATCCGCAGAAGGCCGCCTATGCCCAGGACAGCGACCTCACCACCCTCGGCGAGGTGATCGACGGCGCGGACGTGTTCTTCGGCCTGTCCCAGGCCGGCGCGCTGAAGCCCGAGATGGTCGAGCGGATGGGCCGGGCGCCGATCATCCTCGCCATGGCGAACCCGAACCCGGAAATCACCCCCGAGGACGCGAAGCGGGTGCGGCCCGACTGCCTCATCGCGACCGGGCGCAGCGATTACCCGAATCAGGTCAACAACGTCCTGTGCTTCCCGTTCATCTTCCGCGGCGCGCTCGACGTCGGCGCCACGACGATCAACGAGGAGATGAAGCTCGCCTGCGTGCGGGCGATCGCCGACCTCGCCCGGGCCGACGTGTCGGACGTGGTCGCGGCGGCCTATGGCAGGCAGGACATCCGCTTCGGACCGGAATACCTGATCCCGCCGCCCTTCGACCCGCGCCTCATCACCGTCGTCTCGCCGGCCGTCGCCGAGGCCGCGATGCGCACCGGGGTCGCCAGACGGCCGATCGCCGACCTGAAGGCCTATCGCACCTCGCTGGAGCGGTTCGTCTACACCTCCGGCACGGTGATGCAGCCCGTCTTCCAGGCCGCGGCCTCAAGCCGGACCCAGCGCATCGCCTATGCCGAGGGCGAGGACGACCGGGTGCTGCGCGCGGTGCAGATCGCGGTTGACGAGAATCTGGCCCGGCCGATCCTCGTCGGCCGCCCCGAGGTGATCGCCCGCAAGATGGCCGACCTCGGCCTGCGGCTGGAGGCCGGGCGCCATTATGACCTCGCGAGCTTCGACGACGAAGCGATGCTGGAGCGGGCGGCCGAGGATTACTACCGCCTCGGCAAGCGGCGCGGGTTGCGGCGCGACTATGCCGCCGCGCAGCTCCGGCGCAACGGCACGCTGATCGCGGCGATGCTGGTGCAGCAGGGCGCGGCGGACGGGATGCTCTGCGGCACCTTCGGCCCCTTCGACAGCCATCTGAAGGTGATCGAGGAGGTGATCGGCCTGCGCAGCGGCGTCGAGCATCTGGCGGCGATGAACCTGCTGATGCTGCCCCGGCAGACGCTGTTCCTCTGCGACACCTACATCAACGAGGACCCGACCGCCGAGGAACTGGCCGGAATCGCCGTTCTGGCCGCCGAGGAGGTGCGCCGCTTCGGACTGGAGCCGCGGCTGGCGCTGATGTCGCATTCGAACTTCGGCACCTCCAACTCCGCTTCGGCGCGCAAGATGCGGGCGGCGGTCGAGCTGATCCGGGCCCGCGCGCCGGAGCTGGAGGTGGACGGCGAGATGCATGCCGACGCCGCCCTCTCGAAACGGCTGCTCGACCGGGCGATGCCGGACTCGCCCCTGACCGCCGAGGCGAACCTGCTCGTCATGCCGAACCTCGACGCGGCGAACATCACCTTCAACGCGCTCAAGATCGTGGCCGGCGAAGGCGTGTCGGTCGGGCCGATCCTGCTCGGCGCGGCGCAGCCCGTCCATATCCTGACGCCGACGAGCACCGTGCGGCGCCTGGTCAACATGACCGCGCTGGTTGCTGCGGATGCCGCGAACACGGCACCCGCGCTGGCCAGCCTCGAAGCGGCCGAATGACCGGCCCGGCCCCCCGGCACGCCCCCGGCGGTTCATCGGGGGGGCCGGACCAGGTGAAGCAGGCGGGGGCAGCAGCGTCTGCGGGTGGACGGGGGGGCCGGAAGGGGCACGTCCGCAGGCCATTCGGCCACGCCAGAACGGTGCGACCGACGGCCCGATTGATCTCGCGGCGGACCTATCCGCCAGAGGCGAGAGCCTTGCGTGAGGAGAAGGACGGCCTGTCGCACAGCACCGCGCTAATCTCTTGTATGTCCTTACCATTAATGTCAAAACATCCAAGGGGCCGACGCAGCGCGGCGGGGGAAGATCTTGCGCGAAAGCGATGGGAGAGACGGTCTGATGCACGTCGCGGTTGCGGCATGCCTCCGGCGTCTGGGGACGGACACGGCACATCACTACAGAGCAAGGACGGCCGGACGGCGCGGAATGGCGCGCCTGTCCGGGTAAGACGATCCGCCCAGCCTCCAAAATGATCGGCGGTGGCGCCGCTAGGGAAAGGAACTGACGTAGGTGAGCACGAAAATGAACGATACCCACGATCTTGATCCCGAAGAAACCCGGGAGTGGCTTGACTCGGTCGAGGATGTCATCGACCGCGATGGTGCGGAACGCGCGCATTTCCTGCTCGACCAGGCCGTTGCCACCGCCCGGGCCCGCGGCGCGAATCTGCCCTTCGGCGCCACCACCGGCTATGTGAACACCATCCCGCCGGACCAGCAGCCGCCCTACCCCGGCGACCTGGAACTGGAATGGCGCATCCGCACGATCAACCGCTGGAACGCCATGGCCACCGTGGTCCGGCGCAACAAGGTCTCCAGCGAATACGGCGGGCATATCGCCTCCTTCGCCTCCTCCGCGGTGCTCTACGACATCGGCCTCAACCACTTCTGGCGGACCCGCAGCGACAAGCACGGCGGCGACCTCGTCTTCTTCCAGGGCCATGCGATCCCCGGCATCTATGCCCGGTCCTTCATGGAAGGCCGGCTGAGCGCCGAAACCCTCGACAACTTCCGCTCCGAGACCGGCGGCGAGGGGCTGTCGTCCTACCCGCACCCGTGGCTGATGCCGGACTACTGGCAGTTCCCGACCGTCTCGATGGGCCTCGGGCCGCTGATGGCGATCTACCAGGCCCGGTTCATGAAATACATGCACAACCGCGGGCTGATCGACGCGGCGGACCGCAAGGTCTGGGCCTTCCTCGGCGACGGCGAGATGGACGAGCCGGAGAGCCTCGGCGCCATCGGCCTCGCGGCGCGCGAGGGCCTCGACAACCTCATCTTCGTCGTGAACTGCAACCTGCAACGCCTTGACGGGCCTGTGCGCGGCAACTCGAAGATCATCCAGGAGCTGGAGGGCGACTTCCGCGGTGCGGGCTGGAACGTCATCAAGCTCATCTGGGGCTCCGGCTGGGACAAGCTCCTGGAAAAGGACGACTCGGGCAAGCTGCTGCAGCTGATGAACGAGACCGTCGACGGCGACTACCAGACCTTCAAGTCGAAGGACGGCGCCTATATCCGCGAGCATTTCTTCGGCAAGTATCCCGAGACGGCGAAGCTCGTCGAGGACTGGACCGATGCCGAGATCTGGGCCCTGCGCCGTGGCGGGCATGACCCGCTCAAGGTCTATGCCGCCTTCGACCGCGCGGTGAAGACCGAGGGCCAGCCGACGGTCCTGCTCGTCAAGACCGTCAAGGGCTATGGCATGGGCGACGCTGGCGAAGGCCAGAACATCACCCACCAGCAGAAGAAGCTCGCCGAGGACCAGCTCCGCGCCTTCCGCGACCGCTTCGACATCCCCGTCTCCGACGAGAACGTGGCCAAGGCGCCCTATGTGGAGCTCGGCAACGAGCAGAAGGACTACATGCTCGCCCGCCGCGACCCCCTCGGCGGCTCCTTCCCGCAGCGGAAGTACAAGGACGCGGCGCAGCTCGCCATTCCCGAACTTTCCGCCTTCGAGGCGGTGCTGAAGGATACCGGCGAGCGGCAGATCTCGACGACGATGGCCTTCGTCCGCATCCTGAACACGCTGCTGCGCGACAAGAATATCGGCAAGTTCGTGGTGCCGATCGTGCCGGACGAGAGCCGCACCTTCGGCATGGAGGGCATGTTCCGCCAGATCGGCATCTACAACCCGAAGGGCCAGCTCTACACGCCCCAGGACGCCGACCAGCTTTCCTACTACAAGGAGAGCGAGAGCGGGCAGGTGCTCCAGGAGGGCATCAACGAAGCCGGCGCCATGGCCGACTGGATCGCCGCGGCGACCAGCTATGCCGTGCACGGCGTGCCGATGATCCCCTTCTACATCTACTACTCGATGTTCGGCTTCCAGCGGATCGGCGATCTCGCCTGGGCGGCCGGCGACAGCCGGGCGCGCGGCTTCATGCTCGGCGGCACCGCCGGGCGGACCACGCTGAACGGCGAGGGCCTCCAGCACCAGGACGGCCACAGCCACATCCTCGCCGGCACCATCCCGAACTGCATCACCTATGACCCGGTCTTCGGCTACGAGCTCGCGGTCATCGTGCAGGACGGCCTGCGGCGGATGTTCGCGGAGCAGGAGGACGTCTATTACTACCTGACCGTCTGCAACGAGAACTATCACCACCCGGCCATGCCCGAGGGCGTCGAGCAGGGGATCGTCAAGGGTCTCTACCGCTTCTCGAAGGCGGAGAAGCCGGCCAAGAAGCATGTGAACCTCATGTCTTCGGGCACGATCTTCCAGCAGGCCCTGAAGGCGTCGGAGATGCTTGCGGCCGATTTCGGCATCACCTCCGACCTCTGGGTCGCGACCAGCATGAACGAGCTGGCCCGCGAGGCCCAGGATGTCGAGCGGTCGAACCGGATGTATCCGACCAGCGCCCCCAAGGTGCCCTATGTCACCGAGACGCTGTCGGCGGCCGAGGGCCCCGTGGTGGCCGTCACCGACTACATGAAGAACTACGCCGAGCAGATCCGGGCCTTCGTGCCCCAGGCCTTCCACGTTCTCGGCACCGACGGCTTCGGCCGGTCGGACAGCCGCGTGAACCTGCGGCGGCATTTCGAGGTGGACGCCAACCACATCGCGGCGACCGCGGTCTATGCCCTCTTCAAGGAAGGCAAGGTCACGGCCGACGAGGTCGAGGCGGCCTATGCGAAATACGCAATCGACCCGGCGAAAATCAACCCGCGCACCGCGTGAGCGACCAGGACTGAGGGAACGCAAGATGGCAACAATTGAAGTTAAGGTGCCGGATATCGGCGATTTCAAGGACGTCCCGGTCATCAGTGTGCTGGTGAAGGCCGGCGACACCATCGCCAAGGACGACCCGCTGGTCGAACTCGAATCCGACAAGGCCACGATGGAAGTGCCAGCCCCCGAGGGCGGCACCATCAAGGAAGTGAAGATCAAGGAAGGCGACAAGGTCTCCGAGGGCGTGGTGGTCCTGCTGCTGGAGGCGGCCGGTGCCGCCGCGGCGGCTGCGGCGCCATCGGCCGCGCCCGCGGCGGC
>ERZ500977.63-NODE-63-length-22181-cov-7.348368_pt1 | contig 22181 bp, 18 predicted proteins | sample MGYA00248863_ERZ500977 | MGnify/ENA primary metagenome ERZ500977 (study PRJEB25958, sample SAMN03398581) | human skin metagenome | study: EMG produced TPA metagenomics assembly of the Human Skin Microbiome Metagenome (human skin metagenome) data set.
AGGGCCTTCAGGCGCGGCTGGAGGCGGCGCCCGGAGCCGCCGGCCTGCGCGCCGAGCTTGCGGCCGCGGTCGGGGCGGGAGGGCTCGACGCGGATGCGGCCGCCGAGACCCTGCTCGACCGCCTGCTGCCCCCCGCCGAAGGCTGAGGGACTGTCAGTCAGGGCCCGAAAGCCCGGGCGAGGCTGCGCGAATCACGCGCATCTGAAGATATTGGTTAATAGCAAGCGGATTATTGGCTGCGGCATAAGTCCGCCTGTCATTTTGGGTTGATTTGACTTCTCCCAAGGTTTCTGGCGCTGACTGGCCCCTTGAAGATCGGTCGAGGGGGTCCGATGACGCGATACCACAAGCCGGGCGCCACGGCGCCCGACCCGCAGTTCAACGGCGATTTCCACGAGACCGACCCGATGCCGAAGACTGCCGACGTGGCGGTCAACGGTCTCCTGAGTGGCAGCCGCTGGTCGACGCCGGCCATCACCTACAGCGACGCGGCCCTGCCCTCCGACTATGGCAGCGAATGGTCGTACTGGAGCGACGAGGACGGCGACGGCAAGACCGTGCAGCTCGACGGCTTCAAGAAGCTCGACGCAAAGCAGCTCGTCGCGCTGCATTTCGCGCTGAACGCGGAAGATCTGGGGCAGGGCAAGGCCGCCGCGGGCTTTTCCGTTGAGGGTTTCACCCAGCTCGAGGTGACCTACGCCGGGCATGGCAATCCCGATGCCACGATCCGGGTGGCGAATACCGAGGATTACAACGGCGCCTATGCCTTCTTCCCGGATTCGAGCACCTACGGCGGCGATGCCTGGTTCGGCCCCCCGGCGGCGGGATCGACGACGGGCCAGTTCAACTGGTTCGTCTTCCTGCACGAGCTCGGGCATGCCCTCGGCCTGAAGCACGCCCATGAGGTCTCGGAATACGGCGCGGTGCCCGCCGCCAAGGATTCGCTCGAATTCACGGTGATGACCTATCGCACCTATGTCGGCGACGCGCCCGGCCCCGCGAATTTCGAGGTCTGGGGGGCGCCGCAGACCTACATGATGCTCGACATCGCCGCGCTTCAGGCAATGTACGGGGCCAACTACAGCGTGAATTCCGGCGATACCGTCTATTCGTGGTCCCCGACCACCGGGGCGACGCTGGTGAATGGCGCGGCAGCCGTCTCGCCCGGCCACAACCGGGTGTTCATGACCGTCTGGGACGGCGGCGGCAAGGATACCTATGACCTCTCGGCCTACGAGACCGACCTCGACCTCGACCTGCGGCCGGGCGGGCATTCCACCCTGTCGGCCACGCAGCTCGCTTATCTCGGGGGCGGCCCCAACGACGGCTATGCGCGGGGCAACGTCTTCAATGCGCTGCTCTTTGAGGGCAACACCGCCTCGCTGATCGAGAATGCCATCGGCGGCAGCGGCGACGACCGCATCGACGGCAATGTCGCCGCGAACAGCCTGTCCGGGCGCGCGGGGGCCGACACCCTGAGCGGCGGCGCGGGCAACGACCGGCTGTTCGGCGGCGACGGCGCGGACCGGCTTGCCGGCGGGACGGGGGCGGACCGGCTCTCTGGCGGCGATGGCGGCGACCGCCTCTCCGGCGGCTCGGGGCGCGACAGGCTCTATGGCGGGACCGGCAACGACAAGCTCTTCGGCGGCAGCAGCCTGGACCGGCTGGAGGGCGGCAGCGGCAACGACACGCTCTCGGGCGGCAGCGGCGCGGACACGCTGGTGGGGGGCAGCGGCCGCGATGTCTTCCTCTTCCATTCGGTTGCCGACTCGCCGGCCTCGGCAGCGGATGTCATCCGCGGCGCCGGCGGCGGATCTGCCTTTGCCGCGCCGGGGGCGGGCTTCGGAGACCGGATCGACCTTTCGGGGCTCGATGCGAATACGAGTCTGGCGGGACAGCAGGGCTTCGCCTGGGGCGGAACCAGCAAGATGGGGACGGGGTATCTCTGGCTCGAGAATGTTGGTTCGGAGACCAGGGTCTACGGCAATGTCGACGGGACGCCCGGCGCCGACTTCTCGATCCGCATCCAGGACGGAGCGGTCCGCGCCTCGGCCTACGGCGTGGAGGATTTCATCCTCTGACCCGGGACGCCCCGCTGTCGGATCGGGGGGCGTCAATACCGGGATCTCGCAATTCACGGATTATTAACACCTGACGCGCCCGGGCCCGCGCTATGGTCTTCAAGTCGGCCGCACATATTTCGCAGCCGACGAGGGGGCAGGCGGATTTCGAATACAGTGCCTGCAATGCAAATGACGGATAAATGAACTCACTTGGAGGCTGATTAAATGGCCGTGATAAATGGAAATGTCTTCAACAACCTTCTTTACGGGACCATCTTTTCCGACAATATCCATCCCGGCGCGGGATCGGATACCGTCTATGGCGGGGGTGGCAACGACCTCATTGACGACCTCGGCTACGGCCTGATCGGCAGCGGGGGCAACGACAAGTTCTACGGGGGCGCCGGCAACGACACCCTCTATGGCTGGACCGGCAACGATACCCTCGACGGCGGGGTCGGCAACGACTGGCTCTATGGCGAGGCCGGCAACGACTATCTCGATGGCTGGTCGGGCAACGACTACATGTCGGGTGGGGACGGCAACGACACCCTGCTCGGCTGGACGGGCACCGACAGCCTCTATGGCGGGCTCGGCAACGACTGGCTGAACGGCGAGCAGGGCAAGGACTATCTCTACGGCGGTGGCGGATACGACAAGTTCGTCTTCACGACCGCGGGCGACTCCAGCGGGTCCCTCCCGGACTACATCGGCGGCTTCGAGTTCGGCGGCTACACGACCGGCGACAAGATCAACGTCTCCGCGATCGACGCCAATGTCTGGAGCTCCGGCAACCAGGCCTTCAAGTGGGGCGGCACCTGGAACAAGGGGATCGGCTATCTCTATGCCGAGGAAGCCGGTAACGGGAACACGATCATCAAGGGCAATGTCGACTACGACAGCTATGCCGAATTCGCCGTGGTCGTGAACGACGGCACCTACAGCGCGAACTACTGGGCGAGCTTCGACTTCGTGCTCTGAGGGTTCGACCTGCCAAGGTGGGTGGGTGGAGCGGTTGCGTAGATGGTATCGTGTGAGGGGTGCGTCCCCCGCGGGGCTCCTGCCCGCGGGGGACGGCACGGGTTCAGTCCGCCGGTCGGGTCCAGGCCGGGTCCAGGGCTTCGGCGCCCAGCGGGTGGCTGTCGCGATAGCGCGCGGCGAAGGCGGCGAGGGCCTCCGGCCCCGCCAGCCGGGCGCGGTCGAAGGCTTCGAGGATCGGGCCGTCCGGGCCGGGATAGGGCAGGGGATCGAGGCCGGGCCGACGCGCCAGCAGGCGCCGCGCCGCCTCCGCCTCGGTCGTGTCCGGATTGCGGGCGATGAAGAGGAGGAGCGCGGCATTGCTGTCCTCCGCCACCGCCCGGGCGAAGCTCCGGTCGAGGGCGACCGCCGGATCGAGCGGCGGCGGCAGGCCCTCGGAACGCCGCGGCTGCGCCTGCGCCAGGGTTCCGCAGGCGGCCAGTCCCCCCGCGAGGCCGAGCGCCAGCAGGCCGATGCCGCCGCGCAGGATGGCTTTGCTGCAACGCATCAAGATGCTCTCCGCCGGCGTCTGGGGGCTGCGGGGGCAGGATGATAAGGTTCGCGCCCATGGGGGCGAATCGGGTGTGATCGGTGGCTGTTCAGCGTATTTCTCAAGATTCCCTCTAGGGAGACCGGCCAGCCGCCGCGCTGGCCCAGGCTTCCCGGCTCCATTTCACAAGCTCAGATCCAAAGGATAGTGCCATGGCGATTTCAGGTCCGCAGGAAAACGGCAGCGCCAGCATCACCAAGGCGACATCGAAATCCTCCAACGCCAATGTGAACGCACTCCTGATCGGCAGCCAGTGGGTCGGCGCGGTGAGCTACAGCGCGCCCGACAGCCTGAGCGACTATCCCGCCAGCCACATGGAGCCGTTGAGCGATCTGAAGAAGCTTTCCGACAAGCAGCTCGCCGTGGCCCATACGGCGCTCGGCGCCGACATCCTGTCCGGCACGACGCCGGGCCATGCCGGGTTCTCCGTCGAGGGCTTCACCAACCTCTCCACGGCCTTCAAGTCCGGCGGCAGCGGGGCGGGGACGATCCGGCTCGTCAACACCAGCGATCCCGCCACCGCCTATGCCTATTTCCCCTCCGATGAGGCCGAGGGGGGCGACGTGTTCTTCGGTCCCTCGGGCAAGACGCCGGCGGCCGGCAACTATCACTATGTCACCGTTCTCCACGAGATCGGCCATGCGCTCGGGCTCAAGCATCCCCACGAGGCCGACGGCCTTGGCGGCGCGCTGTCCGACAGCCTCGATTCGATGGAAATGTCGCTGATGAGCTATCGCTCCTACGTGGGGGCGGACACGTATAGCGGCTATACCAACGAGACCTGGGGCTATGCCCAGAGCTACATGATGCTCGATATCGCTGCGTTGCAGCAGATGTACGGGGCGGATTACACCACCAATTCGGGCAACACGACCTATGCCTGGAGCCCGACGACCGGGGTGACGCTGGTGAATGGCGCCGTCGCGATCCAGCCGGGGGCGAACCGGGTGTTCCTGACCGTCTGGGACGGCGGCGGCACCGACACCTATGACCTGTCCGCCTATGCGACGAATCTCAAGATCGACCTGCGCCCGGGCAAGGCCTCGGTCCTCTCGGCGACGCAGCTGGCCGACCTCGACTCCGGCAGCAATCACAAGGCGAGCGGGAACGTCTACAATGCCCTGCTCTACAAGGGGAACACCGCCTCGCTGATCGAGAATGCCACCGGCGGCAAGGGTGCGGACAATCTGATGGGCAACGAGGCCGTCAATGTCCTGAAGGGGAACGCCGGCAACGACACCATCGACGGCGGCCTCGGCCGGGACTGGGTGATGGGCGGCGCCGGCAATGACCTGCTGACCGGCGGCCAGGGGGCGGACAGGATCATCGGGGGCTCCGGCGCCGACACCTTCCGCTTCTTCACGCTGGCCAGCTCGCCCTATGGCGCGGCCGACACCCTGCTTCCCGGCGACGGGGGCGCGGCCTTCGACGGCGCCGGCAAGGCCGGGGGGGATGTCATCAACGTCGCCTCGATCGACGCCAACCTGACCCTCGCCGGCAACCAGGCCTTTGCCTGGGGGGGCACGAGCAAGAAGACCAAGGGCTATCTCTGGCTCGGCGACGTGGGCAGCGAGACCCATGTCTGGGGCAATATCGACAACGATTCCCCGCCCGAATTCCACCTGAAGATCGCCGACGGCAGCCTCAAGGCCGCCAGCTACGCCGCCAGCGACTTCATCCTCTGATACGACCTCCGGGTGAATGGTTCGGACCCCACGCCCGACGTCTCGCACAAGGGCGCTGCCCCATCCGCTCCCGATTTGGCGCGTGACAAATCGGGACGCGCCTGCCCGCCCGGGGCAGGCGCGTCTCTCGCGCCAGCCGGGCAGGCGCATCCCGATTACCCACACGGCAAGCCTGCGGAGACCCCCTCGGCTTCCGCGCTCCCGCGCTCCAGCCGATGAACCGGCGCGCGGCAATGCCGCGCTCGGGGCCGGTTCGGGGCGTCCTTTCCGGCGTCAGGAAAAGGTCCAGCCTTTGGGGCTGGACCGGAAAGGACGGCTTCCGAAGGAGTCAGCCGGAGTTCGTATGACGCCAGTCTTGCCGGGTTGGTTCACCCGGTGATTGAGTGCCCGGGGTGAAATTCGTCTCCCAGAAGTTGAAAATGTTGTGAAATGGACTCAATACAAAGAGTATTGAGCCCCTTTTGGCTGTGGTAAATTGCTGCGTCGGGGAGGCGAGGCAGTTTCCGCGATGCGCATATTTATAACTGGGGGGAGATAATGGCGCATATCGATGGCAATATCTACAGCCGGACATACTACGGAACCATCTATAATGACACGATACATCCAGGCGCGGGCAACGACCTGGTGTATGGCGGCGGTGGAAATGATCTGATCGACGATCTGGGCCATGGCTATACTGGCAGCGGTGGCAACGACGATTTCTATGGCGGGGCAGGCAATGACGCGCTCTGGGGCTGGACCGGCGACGACTATCTCGACGGCGGCACGGGGAACGACAGCCTCTATGGCGAGGCGGGGTATGACGACCTGTGGGGCTGGACCGGCAACGACAAGCTCTACGGCGGCAGCGGCAAGGACAACCTGCTGGGCGAGGGTGGCAACGATACCCTCGTCGGTGGCAGCGGGGCCGACTGGCTGGTGGGCGGCAGCGGCGCCGACCGCTTCGTCTTCACCTCGACCTCGGATTCGACGGGCGGGGCCAAGGACCTGATCGGCGGCTTCGATTTCAATTACGACCACATCGACGTCAGTGCGATCGACGCCAACACCACCATTTCCGGCAACCAGGCGTTCAAGTGGACGGATGCCACCTCCGGCGTGCCGCTCAAGGGCTATCTGATGGCCGTCGCCGGATCGGGCGGGCAGACCTGGATCCTCGGCAACACCGACAACGACCTGACCGCCGAGCTGCAGATCGTGGTCAACGACGGCTCGAAGTCACCCTCCTACTGGTATCACGGCGACTTCTATCTCTGAGGTCCGCGCCGGACCAGAAAGGCCATGCCCTGCGGGTCGAGCGCAGTCTCGGCGAGCAGGGCATGGCCCTGTTCGGCACAGAAATGCGGTACGTCGATCCGCGCCGCCGGATCGTCGGCCAGAAGCCGCAACACGGCGCCTTCGGGCAGCGCCAGCAGGCGCCGCCGGGCCTTGAGGACCGGCAGCGGGCAGAGCAGCCCGCGGGCATCGACTTCGGCATCCCAGGTCATGTCCGCGAGCTAGCGCCCCGGCGCCGGCGCTGTCCAGCCGCCTTCGGCGCGGCGGGGGTGGCGGGCGTGCGCGGATTTCGTGTGACGCTGCCGTGGCGGGGATGTAGAGAGCGGTCATGTTCGGGATCGACCTCTGGGATGTGACGCTGGCGCCGGCGCTGGCCGTGGCGCTGGCGGCGGGCGTGCTCAGCTTCCTGTCGCCCTGCGTGCTGCCGATCGTGCCGCCCTATCTCGCCTTCATGGCCGGGGCGGCCTCGGTCGAGGAGGCGGGGACGACGGCGCGGGGCCGGACGCTGGCGGCAGCCGCCTTCTTCGTCCTCGGGCTCTCGACCGTATTCCTGCTGCTCGGCTTTGCCGCCTCGGGCCTCGGGCGGGTGCTGCTTGCCTGGCAGCGCGAGATGGCGATCGTGGCAGGCGCCGTCATCACCGGCTTCGGCCTGCATTTCCTCGGGCTCCTTCGCCTGCCGTTTCTCTATCGCGAGGCGCGCTTCGCCGTACCGGATGCCGGGGGCGGGGCCTTCAGCGCCTATCTTCTCGGCCTCGCCTTCGCCTTCGGCTGGACCCCCTGCATCGGGCCTGTCCTCGGCACGATCCTCGGGCTGGCCGCGCAGGAGGGGTCGGTCACGCGCGGCATGGCGTTGATGGCGGCCTATGCCATCGGCCTCGGCCTGCCGTTCCTGCTGGCGGCGCTGTTCCTCAGCCGGGCGCTCGGGGTGATGGCGCGGCTCAAGACACGGATGCCGCTGATCGAGAAGGCGATGGGCGGGCTGCTGGTCCTGGTCGGGCTGATGATGATGACCGGGGCCTTCAGCCGCTTTTCCTTCTGGCTGCTCGAAGCCTTTCCGGTGCTCGGGCGTATTGGGTGAGACGCCCGCAAGGAAAGTTGATCGCCTTGCGCATGCTCCTGTCATAGACAGTCGCAGCCCACCGCCGGAGCCCGCAATGCGCCATCTCTCGATACCTGCCCTGCTCATCGCCGGCGCCCTGTCTGCCTGCGCACCGACCTATGACGTCGGTGCGCCCGGGACCGTGGCGATGCGGCCGGCGGTCGTGCCCGGCGAACCCCGGACCGAGGCCGATTTCGCCCGGATCTCGGCGCGGATCGAACCGGTGGCGGAGGGCTTCTGCCGCGAGTCGGCGGGCGACGTGCCGCCCGGTTTCTGCGATTTCTCTCTGGTCCTCGACGAGGATCCGAAGATGCCGCCCAACGCCTACCAGACCCGGACGGAGAGCGGCCGGCCGGTGGTGGTGGTCAGCCGCAGCCTGCTGGCGCAGATGCTGTCCGACGACGAGATCGCCTTCGTGCTGTCGCACGAGGCCGCCCACCAGATCGCCAACCACCTGTCCAAGCAGCAGCAGAGCCAGGTCATGGGCGCGCTGATCCTCGGCGGGCTCGCCTCGGCTTCGGCCGGCGCGTCGGGCGTCAGCGACGAGCGGTTGCGCCAGGTCATGGACCTCGGCGCCTTCGTCGGCGGCCGCGCCTATTCCCAGTCCTACGAGCTGGAGGCCGACTGGGTCGGGGCCTTCATCGCCGAGCGGGCCGGCTTCGATCCCGAGCGCGGCGCCGAGGTCTTCGGCCGCGGTGCGCTGGCCGGGTCGGGCGGGCCTGTCCTGTTGTCGAGCCATCCGGCCTCGCCCCAGCGCCAGGCAACCGTGGCGGCGGCGGCCGAGGAGATCCGCCGTCAGCGCGCCGCCGGGCTCGTCCCGCGGCCGAAGGAGGGCGACCGGGTGTTCTGAGGGCCGGAGAGCCGGGTCAGAACTCGCCTTCCTCCACGACATTCGAGCCGTCGAACAGCCGGTCGAGCGCCTCGTCCCAGTGCTCGGCCACCTGCGGGTGCGACAGAAGATATTCGGCGGTGCTGCCGTCCTTGCGCTCCACGGCCAGGGCCACGGCGCTGTCCCATTCCTCGGGCTCCATGTCGCCGCGGCCGATCCACATCAGCGCGACGAGTTCGGCCTGCTGGTCCGGCTCCAGATCCTCGATCTCGCCGGCGAGTTCCGCCTTGCTGAGGTCGATCGTCTCGTAGCGGGGCGCGCCGGTGTCGCGGTCATCGACGAAATTCCCCTCGTCATCGGCGATGGCCCCGTCATGCGCGATCAGCGCGCGGGTTCGCAGGATCAGGTTCTGGAGAAATTCGGGGCTGAGCGAGAGCGTTTCCATCGGCGCGGCCTTCCATCGCGGGGCGAGCTGTTCCCCAAAGCTTCTGCCGCCTGCGGGGCGAGGTCAATGCCGGCCGTGCCCGCAGGGCAGCACAGGGTGGGGCTGGGCATTCGCACAGATCTTGTGCCATGAGTGGCCATCGCTCAGAATGTCGCCAGATCAGGGCGCAAAAAATGGCGGGTCCGGTGAGCCTACGCATTGTGGTTGTGGATCGTGACCCGGAACGGGCCGCCATCATCCTCGACGGCCTGCGGGATGCGGGCATGCAGGACGTGACCGTCATCAGCAATGATGCCGGCCTCGCCCGGCGTCTGGCCGCGCTCGCCCCCGATGTCGTGCTGATCGATCTGGAAGATCCGAGCCGCGACATCCTGGAGCACCTGACGCTCGCCGCCTCGCCGATGGAGCGGCCGGTGGCGATGTTCGTCGACCAGTCGGACGAGGTCGCGATGCGCGCCGCCATCGAGGCCGGGGTCAGCGCCTATGTGGTCGCCGGCCTGACGCGGGCCCGGATCCAGCCGGTCCTCGCCGCGGCCGTCACCCGCTTTCACATGGTGGCCCGTCTCCGCACCGAGCTCGCGGCCACCAAGGCGGCGCTGGAGGAGCGCAAGACCGTGGACCGCGCCAAGGGCATGTTGATGAAGGCCCGGGGCCTGAGCGAAGAGGAAGCCTATGCCCTGCTGCGCAAGACCGCGATGGGCCAGGGCCGCAAGGTGGCCGACATCGCCCAGGCGCTGATCACCGCGGCGGACCTGCTGAAATGAACCGTGTGATCGAGTGCGGCTACGTGCCGCTGCTGGACGCCGCGCCGCTGCTGATCGCCGAGCAGATCGGCTTTGCCGCCGAGGAGGGGCTGACGCTTGCGCTGCACCGGGAACTCTCCTGGGCCAGCATCCGCGACAAGCTGATCTGGGGCCGGTATCAGGCCGCGCACATGCTGGCGCCGGTGGTCGTGGCGCAGGGCGCCGGCCTCGGCGTCGGGGATACCCCGCTCGACGCGCTGATGCTGCTGTCGGTCAACGGCGAGGTGATCGGGGCCCGTCCCGAAATCGTCGCCGCAATGGCTGCAGCCGCAGGGGGAGAGGCGCCCGGCTTCCTCGATGCCGGGGCGGTGGGCCGCGCCCTCTTCGCCGCGGTCGAGGGGCGGATCCGCATCGGGGTGCCGTTCCCCTTCTCGATCCACGCCGATCTCGTCAGCTACTGGGCCGAGAGCCTCGGTGCCGGCGAGCGGGTTTCGCTCGCCACCGTGCCGCCGCCGCAGATGGCCGCCGCCATGGCTGCGGGCGAGATCGATGCCTTCGCCGTCGGCGAGCCCTGGGGCAGCGTGTCGGTCGAGCGCGGGGTGGGCGCGCTGGTCCTGCCCGGGAGCGCCATCTGGCAGTTCGCGCCCGACAAGGTCCTGGCGATGCCCCGGCGCGTGGTCGCGGCGTCGCCCGAGCTGGTGGCGCCGCTGATGCGGGCGGTGTGGCGCGCGGCGGCCTGGGTGGCCGACCCCGCCAATGCCATGACGACCGCCGAGATCCTCGGCCGCCCCGACCGGCTCGATGTCGCGCCCGAGATGCTGGAGCGGGCGCTCCGTGGCCGGCTGGTCGTCGATGGCGCGGGCCGCGAGCAGCAGGTGCCCCGCTGCATCGAGTTCTTCGCCGGCGCCGCGAGCTTCCCGTGGCGCAGCCAGGGGCTGTGGATCGCCGAGTCCCTCGCCCGGCGCACCGGGGCCGACCGGGCCCGCCTGCGCGCCGCGGCCCGCGCGGCCTTCCGCACCGACCTCTACCGCGACGTGCTCGGGCCGGCGGGGGCGGATCTGCCGGGCGCATCGGAGAAGCTCGAGGGGGCGATGACCACCCGGACCGCCGTCGCCTCCACCCTCGGGCGACTCGTTCTCGGGCCGGACCGCTTCTTCGACGGCCGGATTTTTGACCCTTCCGAGAGCGATTAACGATTTTGTTGCCTGTCTGTTGTGCGGTGCGGCATAATTGGCCCCCCGAGAACGATATTCGCTTGCGGTGACGGGGACAGACGGGTCATAGCTTGGTCATGGCTCAACGAAGAGCCACCGGATGTCGCCCCGAGGCTGGGGCATCCCAGGCAAGGCCGCCTGATCCCATGCGAAAGATCGCGTGACGGATTAGCGGCCTTTTTCTTTTCCATCCTCGGGTTCCGGTCGGCCGGAACTCCTCTCCTTCTCACGCTGAGGACAGCCATGTTGCGCCATCTTCTTGCCGGTTCCGCCCTGACCCTGATTGCAGCCTCCGCCCAGGCCGACATGCTTCCCGTCGAAAAGGACGAACTGACCCTCGGATTCATCAAGCTGACGGACATGGCTCCGCTCGCAATCGCAGCAGAGAAAGGCTTCTTCGAGGACGAGGGCCTCTATGTCACGCTGGAGCCGCAGGCCAACTGGAAGGTCCTGCTCGACGGCGTGATCTCCGGGCAGCTCGACGGCGCCCACATGCTGGCCGGCCAGTCGCTCGCGGCCACCATCGGCTATGGCACGAAGGCGCATATCGTCACGCCCTTCTCGATGGACCTGAACGGCAACGCCATCACCGTCTCGAACAAGGTCTGGGAGGAGATGAAGCCCGGCGTTCCGGTGGGCGCCGACGGCAAGCCGGTCCACCCGATCTCGGCGGCCACGCTCCGGCCCGCGATCGACGCCTCGGAGGCCGAGGGCAAGTCCTTCAACCTCGGCATGGTCTTCCCGGTCTCGACCCACAATTACGAGCTGCGCTACTGGCTGGCGGCCGGCGGCATCACCCCCGGCTACTACAGCCCCGAGGATACCTCCGGCCAGATCGACGGCGACGTGCTGATCTCGGTCACGCCGCCGCCGCAGATGCCGGCGACACTGGAGGCGGGCACCATCTCCGGCTATTCCGTCGGCGAGCCCTGGAACCAGGCGGCGGTCTTCAAGGGCATCGGCGTTCCGGTCATCACCGACGCCGACATCTACGACAAGAACCCGGAAAAGGTCTTCGGCCTGACCGAGGAGTTCGTCGAGGCCAATCCGAACACCACGCTCGCCCTCACCAAGGCGCTGATCCGCGCGGTGGAATGGCTCGACGCCGACAACGGCGCGAACCGGGCCGAGGCGGTCGAGATCCTGTCACGGTCCGAGTATGTCGGCGCCGACGCGGCGGTGATCGCCAATTCGATGACCGGCACCTTCGAGTTCGAGAAGGGCGACAAGCGCCCGGCGCCGGACTTCAACATCTTCTTCCGCGACCATGCGAGCTATCCCTATTATTCGGATGCCGTCTGGACGCTGACCCAGATGCGCCGCTGGGGCCAGATCGCCGAGAGCCAGCCCGACGGCTGGTACGACGAGACCGCGAAGTCGGTCTACAAGCCCGCGATCTACGAGCAGGCCGCCAAGATGCTCGTCGACGAGGGCAAGGCGAAGGCCGAGGATTTCCCCTTCGGCACCGATGGGTACAAGGCGCCGTCCTCGGCCTTCATCGACCATGTCGAATATGACGGGAAGAAGCCGAACGACTATCTCTCCCGCCTCCCGATCGGCCTGAAGGACGGGCAGACCGTCACCGACGCCGGCATTCAGGGCTGAGGGGGACAGAGATGACCATCGCACTCGACACCGATCCGAACGCCGAGGCCCGCCGCGCCGCCCGCGTGGCCCGCGCCGCCAAGATCGCCGGCACCTGCCAGACCCTCGGCCTCGGCTTCCTCGCCCCGCTCGTCAAGGCGCTGGCGGGGGACGACCCCAAGGGCAACATGAAGGAATTCGCCTGGCTGCTCGGCATTCCGCTCCTCGCGATCGTCTTCTTTCTCGGGGCGTGGAGCGTGCTCGCGCCCCGGGTGCAGACCTCGCTCGGCGCGCTGCCGGGGCCGGGGGCCGTCTGGGAACAGGCGGTGGCGCTGCACGGGGATTACGTGGCCGACGGCCAGAAGCGCGCGGATTTCTACAGCCGCCAGGAGACCCGCAACGCCCAGCTCGTCGCCGACGGCAAGGCCGATCAGGTCAAGGTGCGCGACTATACCGGCAAGCCGACCTTCTATGCCCAGATCTGGACCTCGATCCAGACCGTGCTCTTCGGCTTCGCCATCGCGACGCTGTTCGCGGTGCCGGTCGGCATCCTCTGCGGCCTGTCGCCGACGGTGAACCTCGGGCTGACGCCGATCATCCAGATCTTCAAGCCGGTGTCGCCGCTCGCCTGGCTGCCGATCGTCACCATGGTCGTCTCCGCCGCCTACACCTCCGAGAACCCGGCCTTCTCCAAGAGCTTCCTCGTCTCGGCGATCACGGTGACGCTCTGCTCGCTCTGGCCGACGCTCATCAACACCGGCCTCGGCGTCGCCTCGATCGACAAGGACCTGCTCAACGTCTCGAAGGTGCTGAAGCTCTCGACCTGGACCAAGATCACCAAGCTGGTCCTGCCCTCGGCGCTGCCGCTCATCTTCACCGGCCTCAGGCTGTCGCTGGGCGTGGGCTGGATGGTCCTCATCGCCGCCGAGATGCTCGCCCAGAACCCCGGCCTCGGCAAGTTCGTCTGGGACGAGTTCCAGAACGGCAGCTCCGACAGCCTCGCCCGGATCATGGTCGCGGTCCTGACCATCGGCATCATCGGCTTCCTGCTCGACCGGATCATGTTCGCGATCCAGTCGGCCGTCTCCACCTCGACGCAGCGGTAAGCGGAATGGCGATCCTCGAACTCCGCAACGTCTCGAAGGACCATGGCGGCACGCCGGTCCTGAAGGACATCTCCCTCAGCGTCGACGCCGGCCAGTTCGTCGCCGTCCTCGGCTTCTCCGGCACCGGCAAGACCACGCTCGTCAACCTCGTCGCGGGGCTCACCACCCCCGACGCAGGCAGCGTCACCTTCAAGGGCGCGCCGGTCACCGAGGCCTCCCCCGAGCGCGCGCTGGTCTTCCAGTCCTATGCGCTGATGCCCTGGCTCAGCGTCGCCGACAACATCGGCCTCGCCGTCGATGCCGTCCATGGCGGCAAGGCGCGCGCCGAGCGGGCGGCGATCGTCGATCGCTACATCGCGATGGTCGGCCTCTCCCACGCCCGCGACCGCAAGCCCTCGGAACTCTCGGGCGGCATGCGCCAGCGGGTCGCCGTGGCCCGCGCGCTCGCCATGGAGCCCGAGATGCTCCTGATGGACGAGCCGCTCTCGGCGCTCGATGCCCTCACCCGCGCCAACCTCGCGGACGAGATCGAGCGGATCTGGGAGGCGGAGCGCCGCACGGTGCTCATGATCACCAACGACGTCGACGAGGCGCTGATCCTCGCCGACCGGGTGCTGGTGCTGAACCCCGACGGCACGCTGGGGCCGGACGTCAAGGTCACGCTGCCCCGGCCGCGCGACCGGATGGCGCTGAACGACTCGCCGGTCTTCAAGGCGCTGCGCGTCGAGATCACCCAGTATCTGATGGAGGTCGGCATCGCCGCCAAGGCGCCGTCCGTGCGCCAGCTGCCCGTCGTCACGCCACGCCACGCGCTGCCCTCGGCCTATGCCAAGGCCGCGAAGGCGGTGGCGGATGACCGCTACCTGCAATTCTCGCAGATCTACAAGACCTACGCCACGCCCAAGGGGCCGCTGACCGTGGTCAAGGACTACAACCTCACGATGAAGCGGGGCGAGTTCATCTCGGTCATCGGCCATTCCGGCTGCGGCAAGTCGACCGTGCTCACCATGGCCGCCGGCCTCAACTCGATCTCCTCGGGCGCCATCGTGCTCGACGGCACCCACGTGCAGGGCGCCGACCCGGAGCGGGCGGTGGTCTTCCAGAGCCCGAACCTGATGCCCTGGCTGACCGCGCGCGAGAATGTCGCGATCGGCGCCGACCGGGTCTATCCGAAGGCCAGCCGCGCCGAGCGGCAGGAGGTCGTCGAATACTATCTGGAGAAGGTCGGCCTCGGCGACAGCATGAACCGCCTCGCCGCCGACATGTCGAACGGCATGCGCCAGCGCGTCGGCATCGCCCGCGCCTTCGCCCTCAGCCCCAAGCTCCTGCTGCTCGACGAACCCTTCGGCATGCTCGACAGCCTCACCCGCTGGGAGTTGCAGGAGGTGCTGATGGAGGTCTGGAGCCAGACCCGCGTCACCGCGATCTGCGTCACCCACGATGTCGACGAGGCGATCCTGCTCTCCGACCGCGTGGTGATGATGACGAACGGCCCGGAGGCCACGATCGGCCGCATCGTCGAGGTCGACCTGCCCCGTCCGCGTACCCGCAAGGCGCTGGTCGAGCACCCGGACTATTACCGCTACCGCGCCGCCGTCCTCTCGTTCCTCGAGGAATACGAGCACGGCGCCCACCCGAAGAAGGACGTCGCCTGATGCCAGCGGTCATTGACACGCCAGCCTTCATCCTCGCCAGCGAGGTCTGGATCCCCGACCCGTCCGGCGATGTCCTGCTGCGCGCCGATGGCGTCTACGGCCCGATGACCTCCTTCGAGGCCATCGCCGAGGATCATGGCTTCGCGCGCGGCGAGGGCCTGCCCGGCCGCGCCTGGAAGGAGGGGCGGCCGATCCTGCTGACCGACCTCGCCGACCCGGCCTTCCTGCGGCGCGGCCCGGCGGCCGACGCGGGCCTTGCCGCCGCCGTCGCGCTCCCGGTCTTCTCCGGGCCGGTGCTGAAGGGCGTGCTCGTCCTCTTCTGCGGCCGCGACGAAACCCATGTCGGCGCGCTCGAAATCTGGCGCGGCGAGGGCGGCCGGATGGTGCATGACGCCGGCTTCTACGGCGCGGCCACCGCCTTCCGCGCCGTCTCGGAGTCGACGTCCTTCGAGCCGGGCCAGGGCCTGCCCGGCGGCGTCTGGGGGGCCAATGCCCCGATCCTGATGCGCGACCTCGGCCACAGCGCCGGCTTCGTCCGCGCCGAGGCGGCGCGCGCCGCCGGTCTCGCCACCGGCCTCGGCCTGCCGGTGCCGGTCCCCTCCGGCAAGCCCTACGTCTTCACGCTGCTCTCCGGCAAGACGACCCCGGCCGCCCGGCGCTTCGAGCTCTGGGATGCCGCGCCTGCCCGGCCCGGCCGCCCGGCGGCGGCAACGCTCGTCGACGGTCTCTGCGACCGGGAAGGCCCGCTCTGGGGCAAGGACCGCAAGCTCGCGGCGTGGCAGGGGCCGGTCGGCCGCGTGCTCGCCACCGGCGCCCCCGTCACCGAAAAACCCGTCACCGACACCGCCCCGGGCTTCGCCGGGATGGTCGCGCTCCCGCAACATGTTCACGGAGAGGTGGCGCGTATCGCCGCCTGGTATTTCTGATGCCCAAGGACAGCACCGCCCTCGAGAAGCTGGTCGTCATCGGCGCCGGCATGGCCTCCGGCCGCGCCCTCGAACACCTGTTCGAGACCGATCCCGACCGCTACGCCGTCACGCTCTTCAACGCCGAGCCGCGCGGCAACTACAACCGGCTGATGCTCTCGCCGGTCCTCTCCGGCGAGAAGACCTATGACGAGATCGTCACCCATGACGACGCCTGGTACGCCGCGAACAACGTCGAGACCCGCTTCGGCGAGCCGGTGACGAAGATCGACCGCGACCGCCGGGTCGTCGTCACCAAGGGTGGCGAGACCGCCTATGACAAGCTCCTGATCGCCACCGGCTCGATGCCCTTCATCCTGCCGCTGCCGGGCAAGGACCTCGAAGGCGTCATCGCCTTCCGCGACATCGACGACGTGCAGAAGATGCTCGACACCGCTGCCCTGCCGCAGGCGAAGGCGGTGGTGATCGGCGGCGGCCTGCTCGGGCTCGAAGCCGCCGCGGGCCTGCGCCTGCGCGGGATGGAGGTGGTGGTCCTGCATGTCATGGGCCACCTGATGGACCGCCAGCTCGATCCGTCGGCCGGCTACCTGCTCCAGAAGGACCTGGAGCGCCGGGGCATCAAGGTCCACTGCAAGGCCAACACCAAGGCAATCCTCGGCCAGAACCGCGTCGAGGCGGTGCTTCTGGAAGACGGCACCGTCTATGACGCCGATATCGTGCTGATGGCCGTCGGCATCCGCCCCGAGACCCGCGTCGCCAAGGATGCGGGGCTGGAGATCGCGCGCGGCATCGTCGTCGACGCCGCGATGCGCACCTCCGACCCGCATATCCTGTCGATCGGCGAATGCGTCGAGCATAACGGCGCGCTCTACGGCCTCGTCGCGCCGCTCTACGACCAGGCGAAGGTCGTCGCCGCGACCCTGCTCGGGCAGGAGGCGGGCTTCGTGCCGGTCGAGCTCTCGACCAAGCTGAAGGTCACCGGCTGCGATCTCTTCTCCGCCGGCGACTTCGGCGATGCGCCCGACCGCGAGGAGATCGTGTTCCGCGACGCGACCCGCGGCGTCTACAAGCGGCTGGTGCTGAAGGACAATGTGCTGATCGGCGCCGTCCTCTACGGCGACACCGCCGACGGCGCCTATTTCTTCGCGAAGATCAAGGGCAAGGAAGACATCTCGCCCGAGCGCGACACGCTGATCTTTGGTCCCGCCTATGCCGGGGGGGCCGCACTGGACCCTATGGCGGCCGTTGCAGCCTTGCCGGATGATGCAGAAATCTGCGGCTGCAACGGCGTCTGCAAGGGCAAGATCGTCCAGGCGATCACCGGCGGCGGCCTGACCACGCTCGACGAGGTGCGCGCCACCACCAAGGCCAGTTCCTCCTGCGGTCAGTGCACCGGCCTCGTGGAGCAGGTGCTCGCCGTCACCCTCGGCGACGCCTTCGTCATGCCGACGGCGAAGCCGATGTGCAAATGCACCGAGCTGACGCATGAGGATGTCCGCCGCCTGATCAAGTCGCAGGGCCTGAAGTCGATGCCGGCCGTCTGGCAGGAACTCGGCTGGGAGACCTCCTGCGGCTGCCCCTCCTGCCGCCCGGCGCTCAACTTCTACCTCCTCGCCGACTGGCCGGATGAATACACGGACGACGCGCAGAGCCGGTTCATCAACGAGCGCGCCCATGCCAACATCCAGAAGGACGGCACCTTCTCCGTCGTCCCGCGGATGTGGGGCGGCGTCACCACCCCGCAGGAACTCCGCGCCATCGCCGACGCGGCCGAGAAGTACAACGTGCCGATGGTCAAGGTCACGGGGGGCCAGCGCCTCGACCTGCTCGGCGTGAAGAAGGAGGACCTGCCCGCCATGTGGGCCGACCTGAACGAGGCCGGGCTCGTCTCGGGCCACGCCTATACCAAGGGCCTGCGCACCGTGAAGACCTGCGTCGGCACCGATTTCTGCCGCTTCGGCACGCAGGATTCGACCGGCCTCGGCATCCAGCTGGAACGGCGCCTCTGGGGCTCGTGGACGCCGCACAAGGTCAAGATGGCCGTCACCGGCTGCCCGCGGAACTGCGCCGAGGCGACCTGCAAGGACGTCGGCGTCGTCTGCACCGACGCGGGCTTCAACATCGGCGTCGGCGGCGCGGCGGGGCTCGACCTCAAGGAGACCCAGTTCCTCCACACCGCCAAGACCGAGGACGAGGCGATGGAGGTGATCGTCGCCTTCGTCCAGCTCTACCGCGAGAACGGCAAGTATCTCGACCGCCCCTACAAGTGGATCGAGAAGGTCGGCCTGCCCTGGGTCAAGGCCCAGGTCGTCGACGACGCGGAGAACCGCGCCGCTCTCGTCGCCCGCTTCGACCACAGCCAGACCATCTACCAGCACGATCCCTGGGCCGAGCGGACCGAAGGCGCGGGCAAGGCCGAGTTCGTTCCCCTCGCCGACCTCAGCCTCCGCGCCGCGGAGTAGGAGGGGCCCCCCGGTTTCATACGGCCTTGAAACCTGGAGAGCAGTCGTTTTCGGCCAACAGGCCGAAAACAAACAAAGAAACCTTGCGCGCACCTGCGCGCTCCTTTTGGCCGCAAAGGCGGCCCGCGGCGTGATGCCGCGAAGCCCGGAGGCAACAGATGACCGCATTGACGCAGGACTGGCTCGACATCGGCGCCCTCACCGACGTGCCCCAGCGCGGCGGCCGGGTGGTGAAGACGCCGCGCGGCTGCATCGCCGTCTTCCGCGCCTTCGATGATACCGTCTTCGCCCTCGACGACCGCTGCCCGCACAAGGGCGGCCCGCTCTCCGACGGCATCGTCCACGGCCACAAGGTGACCTGCCCGCTGCACGGGCTCGTCATCGACCTCGGGACCGGCGCGGCCCCCGCGCCGGAGGACGGCGCCGTCCGCACCCATCCGGTGCGCGTCGAGGCCGGCCGCCTGCTCCTCTCGGCCGAAGCCCTCCGCCCATGACCGGCGCCGTCCGCACCACCTGCCCCTATTGCGGCGTCGGCTGCGGCGTCCTCGCCACCCCGGACGGGTCGGGCGGCGTCGCCATCGCCGGCGACCCGGACCATCCGTCGAACTTCGGCCGGCTCTGTTCCAAGGGCTCGGCCCTCGGCCAGACCGTCGCGCTCGACGGCCGGCTCCTCACCCCGATGATCCGTGGCGCCCGCGCCGGCTGGGACGCGGCGCTCGACCTGATCGCGGGCAGCATCCGCGCCACCACGCCGGAGCGCACCGCGATCTACGGCTCGGGCCAGTTGCTGACCGAGGATTACTACGTCGCCAACAAGCTGATGAAGGGCTTCATCGGCGCGGCCAACATCGACACCAACTCGCGCCTCTGCATGGCCTCCTCGGTCGCCGGCCACAAGCGCGCCTTCGGCACCGATACCGTTCCCGGCACCTACGAGGATCTGGAGGAGGCCGATCTCGTCGTCCTCGTCGGCTCGAACCTCGCCTGGTGTCACCCGGTCCTCTACCAGCGCATCGTCGCCGCCAAGGCCGCGCGCCCCGCCATGAAGCTCGTCACCATCGACCCGCGGCGCACGGCGACGAGCGACCTCGCCGACCTGCACCTGTCGCTCGCCCCCGACACCGACGTCGCCCTCTTCAACGCGCTCCTCGCCGGGATCGCCCGACGCGGCGCCGTCGCCCAGGACTATCTCGCCCATGTCGCCGGCTTCGCCGATGCCCTCGCCGTGGCGGAGGCGACCGATCCGGCCGTGACCGGCCTCGCCCCCGGCGAGATCGACGCCTTCCTCGACCTCTGGATCGGGACGGAGAAGGTCGTCACCGTCTTTTCCCAGGGCGTGAACCAGTCGGCCGGCGGCACCGACAAGGTGAATGCCATCATCAACTGCCACCTCGCCACGGGGCGGATCGGCCGTCCGGGCATGGGGCCGTTCAGCGTCACCGGCCAGCCGAACGCCATGGGCGGGCGCGAGGTCGGCGGGCTCGCGAACATGCTCGCCGCCCACCTCGACCTCGAGAACCCGACCCACCGCTTCCTCGTCAGGCAATTCTGGGACGCCCCCGCGCTGCCCGAGAAGCCGGGCCTGAAGGCCGTCGACCTGTTCCGGGCCTGCGGCCGCGGCGAGATCGACGTGCTCTGGATCCTCGGCACCAACCCCGTCGTCTCGATGCCCGAGGCCGACGCGGTGGCCGAGGCCATCGCCCGCGTCCCCCTCGTCATCGTCTCCGACATGTTCGCGACGACCGACACCGCGCGCCGCGCCCATGTCCTGCTCCCCGCCCTCGGCTGGGGCGAGAAGGACGGCACGGTGACGAATTCCGAGCGCCGCATCTCCCGCCAGCGCCCGTTCCTCGCCGCCCCCGGCGAGGCGCGCGCCGACTGGTGGGCGCTCGCGGAAGTGGGCCGCCGCCTCGGCCATGCGGCCGCCTTCGCCTTCGAGACACCGGCGGAGATCTTCCGCGAATATGCGGCCCTCTCGGCCCTCGCCGCCTCCGAGGGCCGGGACTTCGACATCGCCGCCCTCGCCGGCGCCGACTATGACGCGATGCCGCCTGCGCAATGGCCGGTCGGCGGCCGGAGCCGCTTCTTCGCGGACGGCGGCTTCTTCACCCCCGATGGCCGTGGCCGGATGATCGCCGTCACCCAACCGGCCCCGGAGACGCGGGCGCCGCGGTTCCCGCTCACGCTCAACACCGGCCGCGTCCGCGACCAGTGGCACACGATGACCCGCACCGGCCGCAGCCCCCGCCTCGGCCAGCACATCTCCGAACCCTTCGCCGAAATCCACCCGGCCGACGCCGAGGCGCGGGGCATCGCCGCCGCCGATCTCGTGGAGGTCACGAGCCCGCATGGGCGGGCGCTCGTCCGGGCGCTCGTCACCGACCGCGTGCAGCCGGGCAGCGTCTTCGTGCCCATGCACTGGTCGGGCGAATTCGCCGCCCGCGCCCGCGTCGATGCCCTCGTCCCCGGCGCCACGGACCCGGTCTCCGGCCAGCCCGCGCTCAAGATGGGCCGCGCCGAGGTCCGCCGCCATGCCGCCGCCTGGTACGGCTTCGCGGTCTCCCGCAGCCGGCCCGCGCCCGCCACCGACTATTGGGCGATCGCCCCCACGCCCTTCGGCTATCGCAGCGAGCTTGCCGACGCGGGCCGCCCGGATGACTGGGCCGTCTTCGCCCGCGGCCTCTTCGCCGCGCCGGGCGCGGAGGCCGTGCTCGTCGAGGACCGCAGCCGCGGCACCGCCCGGGTGGCGCTGGTCGAGGACGGCCGGATCGTCGCCGCCCTCTTCGCCGCCCGCGAGCCGGTCGAGGTGGCGCGCGCCCATATCGTCACCGCCTTCGACACCGACGCGCCGCCGCTCCTCCTCGCCGGCCGCCCCGGCGCGGCGCAGGAGGATCGCGGCGCCATCGTCTGCGCCTGTTTCGATGTCGGCGTGAACACGATCACCGGCGCCATCGCGCGCGGCGAGGTGACGAGCGTCGAGACGATCGGCGCCGTCCTCCGGGCCGGTTCCAACTGCGGCTCCTGCCGCCCCGAGCTGCGCGCGCTCCTCGCCGCCCACACACCGCTCGCCGCCGAATAGCCAGTCCGAGAGGGACCGCCATGAAGACCTTTCCGATGTTCCTGAAGATGGCCGGGCGCCGGGTGGTGATCTTCGGCGGTGGCGAACAGGCGGCGCAGAAGGTGCGCCTGATGCTGAAGACCGAGGCCGAGATCGTGGTCGTCGCCCCGGCGCTGGAGCCGGAACTCGCGACGCTCGCCGCCAGTGGCCGCGTGGTCCGGGCCGTGGGGGACGAGGCCGGGCTCTTCGCCGGGGCCGCCCTCGCCTTCGTCGCCACCGGCGCGCCGGAGGAGGATGCGCGCCTCGCGGCCTCTGCGCGGGCGGCGGGCGTGCTCGTCAATGTCGTCGATGCCCCCGATCTCTGCGATGCCTACACGCCCTCGATCGTCGACCGCGACCCGCTGGTCGTCGCCATCGGCACCGAGGGCGCGGCGCCGGTGCTGGCGCGGCAGGTCAAGACGGCCGGA